>Ga0065720_1018944_pt1 | contig 53308 bp, 43 predicted proteins | sample Thericmetagenome_FD_59107 | JGI IMG/M metagenome (GOLD analysis project Ga0065720, IMG submission 59107) | Thermophilic microbial communities from the Joint Bioenergy Institute, California, USA of rice/straw/compost enrichment - eDNA_2 v2... | ecosystem: Engineered > Solid waste > Grass >... | reverse complement strand
GCAGCAAAATGCCTCTTGTGGTTTGCTTATATACAAGGTAAAAAAAATGGTTTCTTTATTGAACGTAATAGACGGACAATTATACCTCCCCTCTGACAAGAAGGGCCTTGTGAACTTGTTAGAAAAACACAAAACATCCGATGATAAAACTTTGAGCTACTGTTGCAAGTAAATCCTATGAGAATTAGTCATAATTTCATTAGGGAATTAAGAGGCTGTATTAAGTACTAAACTAAAAAACTGGACAGTGACTCGTTGAAAGAAAAGAGCTTTCTCTGTAGAATATTGTCTTAATTAACATAGAGAAATCTAGTATCCTTGTGTTTTCGGGATATTATTTATTGTATTCTATACATATATTGGTGAATTCGCTTCTGTTCCTAATTAAGCACCACTGCATTCACCTATATAAATTTCTATCAAAAAAATTTGTTCAGAAAATGTTTCAATTTAAAAATTTATTTAGGGTCAAGCCAGGTTCCTTCCTCTTTCCCTGGATCCTCTCAAAGAACATAAAAAATTATATTCCACTAATTAACACCTCAGCGTTTTTAACTCCCCTCCCTCTCTACAATTTTGCAACTCAAAGACCTAAAGAAAAACTCGTACCATCTCGAATTCCATCCTTCAAGAATTATGGCTTGTCAGAAGATATTCTCGCCACCCTTGAGTCAGAACAAATAAGCACCCCGACTCCTATTCAGGATATGGTCATCACAGAATTTATGAAATCCAATAAACATATTGTCTTTGCAGCTCAAACAGGAACAGGAAAAACTTTAGCTTACGTCATTCCCTTGGTTCAAAAATTAAAACAGGAAGAGATGATTGCTAAGACTATTCTCACCCAGCCCAATAGACCTAGAGCAATAATTTTTGTACCTAATAAGGAACTTGTCCTACAGACACTTGATGTCATAAAATCGTTCTGTCACACAGTTAAATTAAAGGCAGGTGCCCTTTCAGGAGCTGATCCATATACTAGAGAAAAGAATATGTTGAATGAAGGTGTAGATATCCTGGTTACTACCCCAGATAAATTTGATAAACACTATGGAAAGAAAAATGTGTTTTTATCACAGATGAAATATTTGGTAGTTGATGAAATGGATACTTTCTTAGATGCTGGCTATGGAGAAGTGATTAATGGCTACATGCAAACTGGAATAAAATTGGCAACTCACCCCAGAATGATTTTCTTGAGCTCTACTTTCACAGATAAAATGAGAAGATTGATCACTGTGAATTTTGGAAAAGAAAATCAAGCTTGCAAAATTCTTATTGATAATAACCTTCATTACAATCTGGCAAATTTGGAACATGAATTCCTCCACTTACAAACTCTTGACAAAAAAGAGCCATTGTTGAAGATCTTAAAAGAATATGAAACCTATATGAAGAAAACAAAATCTTCAACAATTATCTTCTGTAATACAGTGCCAAGCTGTCAATCATTGGAATACTTCCTCAAGGAGAATGGTAATAGTTTCATTTGTCAAATAACCAATTAGGATATGATTGTGTGACACTTCATGGAGATGTTCCCAAGAAATTAAGAATCCAAAATTTTGAAAGATTCAAAAGAAGAGAAGTCGACATCTTGATCAGCACAGATCTTGGCTCGAGAGGGCTGGACTTTCCCTTTGTGACTCATGTTATCAACTTTGATTTCCCTAAAACAGGTTCAGATTATCTTCATAGGTATTTGTTGATGATATCTCTTCTGATATTTTAGAGCTGGTCGCGCAGGAAGAGCTGGAAGAAAGGGACATGTTACAAGCTTCTACCATCAAAAGGATTACAAATTAATTAAGGAGTTGAAGGCCAGTAACGAGGAGGGAAGACCTTTACAAATTAAAGGTTCAGCATTTGTGTAATGAAAATATAATTTAAAATTACTTGAATAGATCCTTTAAAGAGAAAGCTAAGGAGCCTGCACCAGATGACGGACTTGAAAAAATTGCTAAGAGCCCTGAACTATCTAAATATCTTCCTGAAGATTATATAGCTTATAGAAGACAATGTGAAGCTTCTCAGAAAAAAGAAAGACAGGAGCCTAAGCGGGTCAGAGGGTTCAAGAAAGCTAAAGATATCAATAGGAGGGAAATAAGGGAAATAAAAGAAAAGATGAAGGTACCAAAGGCATTGAGAACCAAAAGTGCAAAATATTTAAAGAAATTAAAACAAAAATTAAGGAAAACACATGATAGGGTAAGGAGGAGAAGAACCTGGCAAAAGAAGCAAAATGAGAAAAAGTAATTGTCTCTTTGTATCTAATATTTGTATTGTTTGTACCTCTATTAGTTCTCTGTCACTTAATTTATTAAAAGTTAAATCAGACTTCTTAATCAAAGAGACAAGGATCGCAATGAGCCATATCAGACTTGACAAGGAAGGTATGTACAACGATCAAGGAAAGTTGGTCGATCTTTACATCCCCAGAAAGTGCGCCGTCACCAACAAGGTTATCCACGCCAAGGATTCTGCCTCTGTCCAAATTAATATCGGTGAAGTAAATCTATCTCTATGTTTTTTGAATAAGTGAATAGGTTGATGAGACCAGCGGAAAATACAACAAGAGAAACATTATCTTCGCTTTCTCTGGATTCATCAGAAAGCAAGGAAGAGCTGATGCTGCTTTGGAAGAATTATTGACCAAGCAAGGAGTTTATCCCTTCAAGGAGTAAATGTTTATCGAACCAGTGGAATAGAAATACCTTGTGAGCAACAAAGATTCTCACCGTATGTAATCCCTACTGTATAATGGATTGAAGGTTCATGAATCGACATTCCTCTAGTATGTCAAACAAACGATCCTTTATGATAAGAAAATGACGAAATGAGAAATAAAATATACTCTTAACAAATTCTAAGTGATGCCCAAACAAGACTTACCCTTATTAGGCACACATAAGATCTTCTCATTTTCTTGAAGTCTTTTAGGAAATATAATCTATAGTTAATAACTAATAATCATTACCAAAATGGTCTAGTTATTGTCTTCATAGCCATTATAGGATTCTCAATAAGAAAGGGTAAACAAGTGGATAGAAATAATAAAGATTTAACTTTTGAGTTGACTGTTTCCAATTTCGCACATGAATGTGTTTATTTTGAAACAAAAATCTAGTCGAATGAGGACATGTTAACTTGCGACAAACTCTACAAACAGCGTCCTCAGATATAGATAACTAATGAGCTTGGAATTGAATATAATTAATTTCTCGATAAGTCAGTGCCCAGAATTCTAAATAGTTTTCTTGAGTGGCAGTGAGCAATCTATTACTATTGACTCTTATTGTTTCCTATGTTGGAAAAAAAAAAAGTATTTAATGAGGGAATATTCAAACTATTTACTACAATCTTCTTTTTCACTATCAATAAAATATTAGTTAAGATTGGAGACATTTTTGGTGTTCTGTTAGATTGTGATGAGATCTATGCATAATTATTCATATCTTAGTAAACGTCATGGATCACTAAAAATATGAAAGTTTAGCAACCGCATCCAGTATGAGTAGACCAGAGTCTGAAGCTGTTACCACCCCATTGCCAGACCTTAATGGCACAGTTAAGGTTAGTGTTAGGATCGCAAGGAGCACTACCACCAGAGCATGATCCCCAGTTGACTTGGTTGATTTGCCAGAGACCAACATCGAAAGATCCGTTGGTGTTGTAGTTCATGGCATTAGCATTTCCACCAGATTCATGGTTAATAATGCATTGGCAGCAAGCTTGATTCCAGCTAGAGTATTTGGCACACCAAGCAGAGGCACTTTGTGGGTTAGGAGTGGTTCCACAAGGGCAGGAAGGGCATTTTCCACCAGGGCAGTTGACACCACAGGTTCCAGCCAAGCTGCTGACAGCGAAGAGGGCAATAATGATAGCGACGATGTATGCTCTCATTTTTAAATAATTATTATATAATTTTATTGTTTGATGATTTATAGTAAATCCCTTGAAATCCATTGATTGCATATATACCGCCTAGAATAAATTTCACAGAAATTGTTGTTGTTGAGCTCTTTATGCTTCAAAGTTGTAATATATATAATAGTTAACTTATTGAATTGTCATTGGAATCATGTTGGAAAAGGCAAGTTTAAGAGAAAGATGATTAAAAATAATCGACTATTATGGGTATCTCTCAAAAGGGCTCTTTTCGAGTTTGTAAATATTTGTTTTATTACTGTATCATCTATTAAAATTCTTTAAATAAAATTTTCAATTACAATTATCTCCAGATTGATTCATCAGAAGTACTTAAATTGAAAGCTGCTCAGTAATCTTTCAGGATCAAAAACTATGTTGTGATTGCAAAATTGAAAGCTTTTCAGTAAGTTTTATGACAGAAAACGATATTCTGATTCCATAATATGAAGATGTTTTTGCTGAAAACTCTTATTGGTATCTTTCACTTTATTGGAGCAATTTATTCTCAACAGCCAAGGATTATATTAGCCTGTGAAAGATGATCAAGAAGCTAAGCAAGACTATGAGCAGTTACGAAAATGCTTGAATTGATTGGCAATGGTTTTATTGAGGAAAATCTATACTCGAAGCCCTCATGAACCTAACTTACAAATAATGCTTTTGTGTCAAATATAACTCTTTCAACAAATGGCATTCGAAGAGATAAAACTTTTCTTGAAGAGGACTTTCTATCTAAGAAGGATGATGGCAATTTTTCTTTTGGAAATTTTCAACAATGAATATCTCGAAGGTTTCAACGATTAACCTCTTGAATTTCATCATCAATCAAACTTTATCTTACTTCCTTAACGCAGTCTCTTTTTATCTAGGTAATTCAAAACGATTGGGTTAAAGTGGTGAAACGGATTGAATTTGACTGGATCTATTCTAGATAATATCCATATTACGAGTATAGTTATCACGAATATAGGTAACTTAAATGGGAATTACTGAAAATATGAAGCTTAGCAGCCGCATGCGGAATGAGTGGACCAGAGTCTGAAGCTGTTACCACCCCATTGCCAGACCTTAATGGCACAGTTAAGGTTAGTGTTAGGGTCACAAGGAGCTTTGCCACCAGAGCATGAACCCCAGTTAACTTGGTTGATTTGCCAGAGACCAACATCGAAAGATCCGTTGGTGTTGTAGTTCATGGCATTAGCATTTCCACCAGATTCATGTTTAATAATACATTGGCAGCAAGATTGGTTCCAGCTTGAGTACTTGGAGCACCAAGCAGAGGGACTTTGTGGGTTAGCAGTGGTTCCACAAGGGCATGAAGGGCATTTTCCACCAGGGCAGTTGACACCACAGGTTCCAGCCAAGCTGCTGACAGCGAAGAGGGCAATAATGATGGCAACAATGTATGCTCTCATTTCTGGAATGAAATCTTTAAATAATTATTATATCAATATATCACTGTATGATTTATAACAAATGTATTGAAATCCATAGATTGCACAAATACCTTCTGAATTAATCTTGCAGAAGATTTCCTTTTGTGTTTTCGATATCTTGAATATTTCAGAGATATATATTGTTGAATTTTCAAATTTGTATTAGAATCCTGATGAAAAATGTACATCTGAGAGAAATATAAACATAATTAATACCACTAAGGTATTTTTCAAAAGCTCTGTTTCCTAGTTTTTGTACACATTTTGTTTTATTACTGTATCATCGATTAAAATTCTTTAAATCTTCTTTTGAATAGAATTGCTTACAGAATTAGACATCGAAGTCCTCAAAGTTGACAACTGTTCAGTAAGCATTTGGGAAGAAAATTATGCTTTGATCCCTTAATTTGTAGATCTTTTCCCAAAAAACTCTTAAGGTAAATATTTTTCTCTTCACTAGAATAATTTTTCTCAACAGCCAAGGATTATCTTGAAATATGAAATATGAGCAAGGCTGATGATCCTATGAACAGTATACACTATTACGAAAACCCTTGAATTGATCAACAGTGTTCTTATCCAGGAAAATCTAAAATTGAAGCCCTTGATGAGCCTAACTGACAAATTATACTTTTCCGTAGAATTGTAGCTGTTGGAAAGAATGGGATTCACTAGATGAAATTTGTTTTCAAGAGTAACTCCTAACTAAAGTGCTAATGCAAATTCTCTTTATAAAAAATCAAAAATTGAAACCCAAACTCAAAGAAAAAATAAAGTTGTGAAGCAGATTTCTTGAGTTTGATTAGATGCTATCCATATCATGAATATAGATAACTTAAATGGGAATTACTGAAAATATGAAGCTTAACAGCCGCATCCTTTAGCAGTAGACCAGAGTCTGAAGCTATTTCCACCCCATTGCCAGACCTTAATGGCACAGTTAAGGTTAGTGTTAGGATCGCAAGGAGCCTTACCACCAGAGCATGAACCCCAGTTAACTTGGTTGATTTGCCAGAGACCAACATCGAAAGATCCGTTGGTGTTATAGTTCATGGCATTAGCATTTCCACCAGATTCGTGCTTAATAATGCATTGGCAGCAAGATTGGTTCCAGCTAGAGTACTTGGAGCACCAGGCAGAAGCACTTTGTGGGTTAGGAGTGTTTCCACAAGGGCAGGAAGGGCATTTTCCACCAGGGCAGTTGACACCACAGGTTCCGGCTAAGCTGCTGACGGCGAAAAGGGCAATAATGAGAGCAATGATGACAGACTTCATTATGAAAATTAATGAAATATTTTATAGATTAATGTATCAAAATGCTTTTATCTGTGCTTGATCCATTACATTTGATGAGATCTATTTTATGCATGTTTTTCAACCTCTCTCATTCTTCTTTTCTAAAGCGTTAGACCTAGGAAGGATTCATTTCTATCCACATAAATAGAGTCTTTTCTGAATCTTCTCTAGTATTTGATACAGAAGTGCCAATAAAAATTAACAACTCTTAATCTTCGAAAAATGACTTTCTTGTTATTCACTTCTGATAAAAATTTTCAGGCTCTTTCGCTGTTAAATGAATATATTGTGTTAAAAACACCCTCGGTTTAACACAAAATGATCATAATTAACTTCATCACCAGTGATACTGCTTGACATTGAAAAATTGTTATAAGGATAAAACTAAAAATACTCTACAGATGAACCGGAAATAATACGATACATCATCTAACCTTCAGCAAATAATTCTTTCAGATACTGACTTTTTAACACAATTATACCATTTTCATCTCTCTCAATATCCTGCTCAGGGTCAAAGTTTCCATGAGCCATCGCCTTCATCATCTTCTCATAATTGAAGAATCTCTCATGCCAGAGGTGGTGAATCCTACCTCTGACGACTGAACTCTTTCCTTGGAATATCGAAGCTGCATGATTTATCCAAGGCATTAAAACAGATTTATAATGAGGCCAATTATCCAGTATATTCCAATGGGAAACATTCTTTAGGGCCGCAATGTTGTAAGCGCAGTCACAGCAGCCACTAATACAATAATCTAGTATTGATCCAATTTTTCGATAAATTTCTCTTCGAACACCCCAGGCGTTACCGATCCATATATGGTATCGATCGACAAATGTCTCTATCAGTTCTGTATGACTATATACATACATACTGCCTGGGAAATGTCTTGATTCATCAGTTTTGTTATCTTTTTGTTGCAAATGGACTAGGTCTTGGAAAAGCTGAACGGCTGCATAGTGCTCGAGTTTATGTATAGTTTCTTCCCACCAGTAATTATTCGAAAAGATCTGGTGTGCATCAATCCATAATAAATATTCCCATTCTTTGACTTTATTAGCTGCAACATTTAGAAGATTTTCTCTTATATAAAAATTATCAGTGAGAGTAACCTGAATTTCCAAGGGTTCATTACCCGGAGATGTGACCTTATACTTTTGCTTCTGTTTAGGGAATACTCCTTCTACCACAATAACATTTAATCCTATGCTATTTAGATAACTTTTGAAATTCTGATGATGCTGATACATCATGGGCAGCTTATTCTGATTAATAGCATAAATAGGAGCCACTGCATAGACTAAATCAACACTCTCTGCAATGAATTTTGATTGACAGAAAGCACTTATTCTCAATGCACAAATAGATCTAAACTGAGTGTTTTTATTTGGCACTATGGCTCCATATTCTAAAAATGCATCCGTTTTATGTATAGAAACAACGTTGTCTTTATCAAGCATATTCATTATTGTCTCGAGGGTAAATTGATTGCAGTACCAACTGCAGAATAGTATATCTTTATGTTTTAGATGTGATTGAGAATCAGAGCTGGGTTGGAAACTGATAGAACTTGGATTCTGAGTGTTATTTTGTTCCAAATAGGGATTAAAATGAGGTGGCTTGAGACCAATTGCAATTTTTGGGAATAATTCTCTCTCCATTGTTGCATAAAACGCTTTACTAATCCCATTTACTACAAAGTTAGGATGTGTTAGGTAATATAGGAGGAGAAAGGTAAATAGAAGTATAAAGAGGTGACTCAATCTGCTCAAAAATTCTCTTTCTCTCCATTTCAGTTTTCTCTTCCTAATCAATTTCATTTGGATTTATTTAAAATGCACTACTGCAACTCTGATTTATGACAATAATAACGAAACACCGACATGATATGACCAGCTCAAATATATATATATCTCAATGATAAAGTTAAATAGGATTTGAAGTGAGATGTAAAATAATAAAAAGTTTTAAATTTTGAAGATAGTTGAAGCACAAGATTTAGGTCTTTCTTACGAATTAGCTACTCATGTTCTATAAGAAACAAAAGACTCTAGTAAGAGTAATTAAAAAAACTCAAGCAAATCAATTCACACCGGATATCTTAAAAATCTTCCAAATAGACCTTTGATCCGATCTCAGACCCAACTTCCCTTGTGCAGTAAAATGTATAACCCTCACTACTGTATTCTAAAGTATAGTAAGTTTTAATTGTTATTCCTTGGAATATATTTTTGAAGCTTTCCCAGATTCTGGCATCATATTTTTTATCCAATTTATCTAATATCTCCAGCTGAAGTTGCTCTGGCAATTTAGGCATCTGAAGCCTTACTCTCTGGGCTCCATACTTATTCATCGCAAAGTAAACCTTTAATTCTTCACCAGGAATAGCTTTGAAAATTGAGATATTACTTTCATTAATATCAGCTCCATAAGCTTGAAGTCCAGTTAAAGCCCTGCTTAAGTTGAGATGAGGACTAGCGTCGAAGAAATAAAATCCCGCTATTAACTCATTCTCTTCATGGCTCAGCATCATTCCAAATTCTATGGGTACAGGAGCATTGGCATCAAACCACATAGTAATATTCTTCTTTTCAACTGTGCCTTCTAGGAACTTTGTCAAGGTACTTTTCTCAGCTGGTTTTATAATGTTGCATCCAACGCTTATTTGAGTTGTTGCTGTATCGACAATTTGGATCCAGACAACAACAGTCAAACAACTAATATCATTGAGTTTGGCTTTGCAAATTTTATAAAAGCTCTCATCAACACGTATATCTGAATAATCACAGAACCCCTTCACTAAGGTTACATCCTTCCATCCTTCAACTTCATGGGCAATACAAAAGGTCTTTCCACTCGAGCTGTAAGTAATTATGTTTTTGATTTCGCCTGTCTTCCTTGCAATGTCTTCGTATACAAAATTTTTCCATTGATTTAGAACTGAAAATATTCTATCTTCTTTATTGGGATCAATATCAGCGGAAGTGGATTGAAGAAAATCTTTCCTGGCCATGCGGATAGACCCGATCAATGTCTCGAATTCTCTATTCAATTCTGAAAAAGTCTTGCCAATTCTCAATTGTAGCTCGCCTAATTTTACTTCAAAAGGATCCGATTTTTCTCTTGTTGTCGATCTATTGTCATTTTCCTAATAAATTAAAGGTCTTAGTAGATTTGGCATTACTATAGTAATATGTTTATTGATAGGAGTTCCATTTCTTACTTGGTTGAGTTTGGCAAGATCAGGAATTTGATCCACATAATCTTTTATGAAGATCGAAGGGGTGTCTTTTTTTGGCTCCGGTCTTAGTAGGACTATCTTTGCACCAGGATCATTGTCATTAATGTCTATTTCTACTTCATTTTTTGGTGGTAGCATACAGGTCGAATTAACACAACCCATTTTTTTGCAATAAACCGACAAAAAGTATTAAAAGACTTTATCTTTTGCATATAACAGTTCTGCAAATAATTATGCGTTTCTTGCTTCTGATGGAGCTTTCCCAAGCGTGGAAGAGGGAAATTTTAGCTGAAGAAAATACCTGAGAATCAGGGTCTTTTTACTCTCAAGAAGCAAATTTGTAAGGAAAAAAATTAATTTTATATCTTCCCTGGCACTCAAAAATGAACCCCAATATGAGAAAAGTGTACCACCAAATCTGTAACAAGGCTTACGATATAATTCACCTTCCTTGGAACTATGAGCCTTTCAAGACTTGGATTTACTATTCTAATTACCTTTGGTAATATACAATATTGAAATTAAATAAGTCTGACATAGGCACCTCGGAAGAGTCTATGGCCCCAGAGTCTCTCATTTCGACTTGTATACTGACGCTTATACTCCAGCAAGAACCAAATACAACCTTTATTTCGTTTACGGTTTAATCGGAGGCTATTTCACCTATGCCGTAAAATGAATTAGTCCTATTGTAATTCTTTAGTGGACAAGAATCGGCACTGAGCAAGAAGCTGCCCACAAATACCGCCTTGAGCATAGACCTTAACTAAAGACTCGTATTTGAGTACTTATTAATAAATTCCATCCATTTGTAAAAAGACTTAAGTCTGAATTTAGAAAAAGTCACAAAGGATCTCTTTAGGAAGTTAGACATAGTCTCGGATTAGAGAGGTTTAGGTTTATCTTATACAGTAAGATCATCGCGTAAAATTTATTTAAAGCTTATGCTTTATTAAGATGACATTTTTCAGTTTCACAGCCTATGGATAAAGACGCCATCTTTGCCCCAGACCATTTGAGAATGAAAGGTTCGTCTTTTGAATCTGATCTTGAAGTATATTTGGTTCGATAAATAGCTCATAGTGGGTAGGAATGTGCAAAAATATTGGAAAAGCCATATGAAACTCGAACGAACGAAGAAAATGAGAAGGTGCATAAAATTATCCTTGACTCAAAAATTTTTGACAAAAGATTATGCGATTTTTGCGCTGCAGGACCTATCATACAGAAACTGTTACCATCTATTGAACTTGTGCATTTAAACAGTGGTGGTATTTTGTTTCACTATGGTAAAAACAAAATTCATATTCTAAATAATGATAGAGGCAGAAGCAGATAAAGCCTATATTCTTTTGAAAGGAAAGATAAAAGATTTTGTTCCAAAAAGTTTAGATGAATTAGAGGAAGATTTTAAGAGAAAGAATCCAAAGAAGCCTAAGAGAATAACTCATAAAGTTCAAGCTCAAGAAGTAGCGCCTAGAGTATCCCAACTATTACAAAGAAAACCTGAAAAACAACAGGAGGACGATGATGCAAAAAGTAACTCCAGTGGCGGTTCTGATCATGAACAGAAAGTAGAAGCTAATTTAGCTAATCCAACCTCCTACACATTACACAAAAAACTGCATGTAATAAAAAATGGAATTCTTCCATTTTTGAAAAAGGAGCAAGCGAAACAATCAGCTTCCGACAGCTTGATGAATTTGAGATATAAGAGATTAATTCAAAAGAAAAGAGATTCAATTGTAGCGAATCCGATCGATATGAATGATCTTGAAAGACAGGTTGATCCTCAACTAATGGAGGAATTTGTGAAGAAAAAGAATACTTATTTTATCTCAAATATTCTAAAAGTTAAGTTCAATTTATTTATGTACCCAGGAGATGCATTTGGAGTTCTAGCTCTCAAAGAGAATTGCCTGAGAAGAAGAGCAATAGTAGCAACAACAAGCTGCAAACTTCTGGCAATCGACAGAGAAAGTTTTCTCAAAGTCTTAGATGAGGAAAGGTTAAGATTGGCCCTAAAGAAAAAAACTTTCTTGGCCATGTTCAATCGGTTTAGTCAAAGTCATACTCTCTCATTTTCTCATCTCTGGACTGAAGAACATTATGGACTAAATGACGTGCTTTTCAATGAAGGAGAACCCAGTGAGTGCTTTTATCTTATCGGTGATGGTGAGTTTTTGGTAAGTCCTTATATAGATTTTTTAAACAATTAGTTGTCAAAACAATCAGTTGGAGATAAGGAAGTTCTAGTTGAAGAAAATAAGAAAAAGTTACAAATGAGAGCTGAGAAGCCAAAGAAGCTTTTGGTTTCAAGAATCGCTCAAGGGAGCTTCATTGGAGAGGATGAGTTCTTTCTACAGCAAAACAGGGAGTTTACCGCTATTGTCAAATCCAATACAGCTGAAGTATATAAATTAACACGAGAAGTAACTATGAGAAATTCTTGCTTATTTCCTAGGCCTTTAATGAAGCTAAAGAAAAGTTCCCAATATTTGTTAGCTACATAGTGCGAGGAAGTGTCGATAAATATACTTGGCAACAAAATAGACTACAAAAACTGGTTGAGTATTTTGATGTGGACATGGGTGAGTCAGCAAGGCTTTATAAGGATTTACTCCATGAGATGAGAATAGCTGCATTCTTAGCAGAAATTCCTTCAAAAAGATTCGTTAAAAAGGTCAAGCTGAATCTAATCGAGAAGGAGAAGCCTGTCAATTTGCATAATGAATATGATCAGCTTTGGGTCCCCAAGCCAGGCCAGCCCAATTCAAGATCCATTCTCTCTATGATGGAGAAAATCGATAACTACATGTACACCACCCGAAAGCTAAATCCTCCTAATGAAAGATCAAGACATTATGGAGTTGCTTCTGCAAATTGCTCACCTGTAGGGAGTCCAACAAATAAGGAGGATAGAATTATAGAAGATTTTCATAGTACAGTTCAAGTTCCTTTATTGAGAACACTTCGAGAAGATGGAAAATTGAGTTCATCATTTGTTACATTTTATAAGACAGCTCGCAGCAGCAGTGTGCCTGAGAACAAGGAATATTTGATAAATCAATATCATGAACAAAAATTCAAAAATCAAGCAGAAGAAAATTCTCCTACAATAGATCCAGTATCCCTTCAGAGAACTTTTCGAAGCACATTTCGAATCTCCGATTTGAGTCAGGTGAACGAACCAAAATTAGCACTGAAATCGATGCTGAACCAGACGACTGAAAGATATAGATTATCTACAAAATCCTTATCCTCTACATTTTACAACGGGGAAAAATCAAAACCCTCAAGGTCGATCACACCAGGCCCAGGAGGGTTCCCATTCAGAGAAAATTTACCCCCTGGAAAATTAAAAAGAATGATCCCTGTTGATATTCCTCCTAATAAGACAGCTCCTACAACAAACGTCCCAAGAATTCATAACAATCCAGATGGTGAAGGTCATGAACGAGCTCAAAGTATTGGAAGAGAGAGACTCCGTAAGGGTCCTTCAATTACAAGAGGGTTAGAGCGTAGGGCTAGTGTATCCAGTTTAAGGACTAGTCGCCCAAAAGTGGGAAGTTTTGCTGAATCAGCGGGAGTACTGCGGACAAGTAAGGACCGCGCAAAGAATTTAAATTCAATTCTGTCAACTTCAGGGCCAAACTTTTTCAAGAGCAATCCTGAGGCAAGACAGAGAATGTTTGAGTCTTATCAAAATATTCAGAATTTTTTAGTCTAGGCACTAATGTATTGTTAACTTATCCTCATTCTCGATTCTTACTCTCAATATACTTGACTTATATAATTTCCCCCAAAAAAAAATCTAAGTTTATTTTGAATAAAAAATGAAACAAATGTTTCAAAAAAAGCTTGGTCTGCTCGAGCAGACTCAAGAGGCAAGGCAAATGATGGTAAAACTTAAGCTGCTCATTAAAACCCTTTTAGCTGATATCTCATATCCTAAAAAAGCCCCCTGAGGACAGAACTCAAAGCGATTTGAGTTATGTTGCTGAATGTATAAAAGATCTTAAATACTTCAAGAAGACCGTCATAGATGAAGATGAGAGATTTGAATTTGCAAAGGGTTGCGCCAAGTATATACGATACGAGCACTACCCTAAAGGAACTCAGGTCTTCCGAGTTGGTATAAATCTAAAAATTGTCTTTTAACTTTCAAGGCGAGCCAGGAAATGAATTTTTTCTCATTTTGAAAGGAGAAGTCTCAGTATTTGTGCCAAATGGAAGCGAAAATAAAAATCTTGACCCAATGGTTAAACGAATGAAGAGCGAGGCCTTTGATGTATATTCTCAATATATGGCAAAAAACATGCAACGGATAGAACAGGAAACTCACTCAGCTACCCACAAAAAAGAAGTGTTCCTCCAGAGAACTTATTCACACAAAAATTTGAACACCAAGGAAACTGCTCCAAAAAGTCCAAGGTCAAGCAAAACGAATGATTCACAACGAAGGATCATTTTAGCAAAAGAAAACGATATTTGGAAAGGGGATCCTAAGTTTGACCTTACATTTGATGAAAAATTACTTTTGCTGAATAATAAAAAGGGCTTGCCTTATTTTGATAAAGGGCTAGCAGTTTTTAAGAAATTAAATACTTTGTCGGATGGTGACTTCTTTGGTGAGCTAGCCTTAATTTTCCATACTACGAGGACAGCTAGTATCATTGCCTCGGAAGATTGTCATTTACTGAAAATCTCTTCTGATGATTTCAAGACAATCTTTGGAAGTCAAATAAATAATGTTGTAAATAAATTAGATTTTGTTTCTACGCTCTTTCCTAAATTAAGCAGAAAATATCTAATGAAATTTTGCTATTTGCTAGAGGAGAGGACCTACCATATTAATGAGACTTTGTATAAAGAAGGGGAGGAACCAGATGCTGTATTTATACTGAGAAAAGGTGAAGTACAATTGTCAAAGATGGTTGATGCCCAGTCCAATAGCCTTATCGAGGAAGTTTCACCCTCGAAGAAGAAAAAGCCATTTTTGAAAAGAAGACTTATCGTAAATAACTTGTAATTTTTTCTGAATGTTAGGTGGCGAATCTTCAGTCAGGAAATTTCTTTGGAGATACAGAAATTATCTACAATAGTAAAAGGCAATATACAGCAACAGCTTATGCTTTTGACACCTTTGTCTACAAGATAAGCAAAAGAGTATTAATACAACTATTTTTCATTAAATTTTAAGGACTTCCTCAATGTGGTTCAGGTTTATTTCAATCCTATTGTCGAGAGTCTAAAGAGAAGGGCAAAAACTAAAGCTGAGTGGAAAAAGCCATTAATTGAAAAACAGAAGGAAATCATTTTCAATAGTTTCCAGCCCCAAACTAAGAAAAAGATCGATCCAGAGACAGAAGGCTTTGAGCGCATTGTCTTGCAGCAAGATAATATGAAGCCAGAGCCCGTGAAAATTAAGATAACTTCATCAGGACAAAAAATCATACGGAAGAGCGATCTCATCCATAAAAATGTTTTAATCACAGTAGTCGATCATGAGCTCAAGAAGAATGACAATCAGCCTGTGAATCTGCTAGATGATCCAAAAAAAGTCACAATCTTTAACAGACAGCTTAAGTTTACAGCAAAGGGCATAGAACGCGTAAAGCCACTAGCTAAACCAGTTTTTTCTCCCAAGCCAGAAAAAGAATTAAAACTCCCTTCCCCCAGAAATGATGTTTATGAATTCGCCAATATCCTTAAAAGAGTCCTCAAGCCTGAAAAAGTTTCGACTGAACAGAATGATACCTTTACCCCTCAAAAATATTACTTCCCGAAGTCCCCAATTTCAAGCCATGCAACCAGTCCACCAGAACTCACCTCTTTTCTTCAAACTTCTGCTTCTCGAAATATCCATGTCGCTAATGCTTATTCTGAAAGAATTGACGAGCATACCTTAAAATTGCTGAGCCATAACATAAAGCCTGTGACTCCAAGATCACCATACAGTTTGCATAAACATCGAGCAAGTGCGGGCCAATACAGCGGAATTCACTCCCAAAAGGAACAATCAAGTCCTGACTACTTGATCCCAAAACAGTTCCAAGGCTCAAGAGTCAATAGTCTTCCTAAACTTAGCCCTATTCGGTTTGATCCTGGTCAAGTTGTAGGGATGGAACATGAGTATGTGGAGAATAATGAATTATTCTCCGACAGACAGGCCCTATCTAGGCTCTCAAGAAGCAAGCATAATCTTTTCAGAACCACTAAGAAAAAGCTTATTTTCTAAGGACTTTCATATACATAGGCTGATAACTACTACTCTTTGTTTTTTTAGTTCGTCTTGGTGACATGTGACAGTGGTTTCTTTTTATTTGTAAAATTTTCCATTAAACTCTTTATTGTGCAAATAAAACTTATGCGAACAACCGAGAAAAAGGGTTCGATCTTCACAAATAATCCACTTTTTGTAAGAACATATTTAACAGTCTTCTTACTTTCTAGCTCGCATCCAAACTAATTAACAAGTTCCAACATCTAAAGAACCAAAGCGAAGAAGGAAAAAGAATTGGGAAAATTCTAATGACCCTCAAATACTTTATGAATATGATCAGCGATGTACATGAGAGGGTCGACTTTCTTCAAGTTGCATCACAATATGCAATGTACCAATATTATCCTCGAGGTGCAGCTGTTTATCATCACGGTAATTAAGATTTAAACCCTTGTGTTATCCTACAAGGTGACTTGGAGACCATGTTCGGTATAGTGGTGCAGGGAAACGCCTATCTATATGCAGCGAAAGACCAAAAGCAAATTGCAGCAGAATCGGAGGACCCCGTGAAATGTAATATCATAGGAAAATATATGCAGTATACTGAGAATACGAATCTTGGTAAGAAGGCCAAGAAGACTAAGTTTGCACATGAAGGAAGTCCCTTGAGCCGTAAGTTAAAGCACTCTTACAGCCTGACTGACATCTTGGGGGGAACGGACTCTGCGAGTGTACAAGAAGGTAAAGAAGGGAGCAATAACAGTGAAGTGGAACGCTTGTTAGCAACTATCCTGAGTCCAGATAACAATATTCTTCCTCCCAGTTTAAAAGAAACGTATGGAGACCTTTCGTATGAAGAGAAGCTCCTTATTGTGAATAGTGTTATCTCTGGTAAAAAGTATGTTCACGATGGAGTGATCACATACAGCAAGGTTGGAGAAGTGAATCCTGGAGAGTGTTTTAGTGAATTATCACTAATTCTAGATATGCCGGCCGAAAATACTATGATCGCTGCTGATGATTTGCATGTTCTGTATTTTACCAAGGAAGACTATAAATTGATTTTTAACAAGAGAACCCGAAATATCATTCATCGAAAGGATTTCTTAAAGAAACTATTCCCTGATCTTTCAATGGAACTTCTCACAAAGGTGAGCTACTATTTAGAGGAAAGATTGTATCAAAATCGACAAGTTATCTATGAAAAAGGTGACGAAGCTAAAGAAATCTATTTTGTAAAAGAAGGAGGAGTAGAAGTAAGAACCATATGGTTATCCTAATTTGTTAGCTCATTGAGTATAAAAATAATGATAATCGAGAAAAGGTCCAAGGCTCTGAAATTATAAAAAAAGACCAAAGGAAAGCTTTCTATTCAAGAAGAAAGTTGGTCATTGGTAATATCCAAGTAGGAGGTTGCTTTGGTGAAGATGAAGTTTTGAACCGAGAAAAAAGACAGTATACTGCGAAATCTGGAAGTGGAAAAACTGTGCTTTATGTTCTGAGAGCAACGGTAAGTGAACATAGCTTTGGTTTAATATTTAGACTTATTATAATATTTTTGAAAAGTATATGCCTTATCTGACTTCAGCATTTATGTCCCTTGTGGCAAAGACGAAAGCATGGAGACAGGAAAGGAAGAAAAAAGAGGATAAAATTTCAAAAGTTATTTATAATCCAACTGAGCCTGTAGAAGAGGATTCCGAAACAATTTTAAACAAAGTTCTTGGTCTTGATGAGCCTAAGTCCAAATACCTCACCGAAACAGCTACAGCTATAAGTCGAATCCTAGACCGTGTTGTCATTGTAGAATATTATGACCCCGAATTTGAATCAAAGCTAAATATGGCTAGAAAGAAAAATTCTAGATTGTTTGACTATGAACTTGAAAAACATAGAGGGCTTAGTAAAAAGGGAAACGTCCAGCAGAAGACTCCAGAGCCACCAAATTATACTCATTTAAACCACCTGGATGTGCCTTATCATAAAATGAATCCTATACTGGCAAAGCATCGACTAGACAGATTATCTAAGCCAAATCCACGTTCCAACGAAATTGAAGACCAGAACCCCACCCCGTCCAAAGAATCGTGCCCCTCTCCTTTTACAATTAAACCCCTGAGTCCCAGACCAGATCATGAGAAAAACAGAAAATCTTTAACTTTGCAGCTTTCCCGTATTCACAGTCATACAAAAGATGATTCAATTATCTCACATGGTATTCCTCTTTCTGATAGGCGCCATTCTAGGAAAAGCTATGGTGGGCCACGAAACTCTGGATTTGCTGTTGCACGGCCTCAAACCGCTACTAGTAGATCTCCCTCCTTGCAATTGCCTTCTTATCCAGAGGATGTGGTGCCCCAATTTATGACTGAAATCCCCCAAACACCTCTAAAATCAGAGAGTATCAATCTATTTAAGAGAATCACAGGAAATATGAGGAAAAAAGAAGACAATGAGGTTGTTGTAGAATATGGCATTGTAAATCCTCGAACTTTTTCTGTAAAGATGCTGAGCCAGGCTTCTACAAAGAACATGAAACATTGTTCAAATGAATATGAATTAAAACCCGTGTCTTCTGTAAGAAGCGGGCACAGCCTCCATTTAATAGATAATACGGACAGTTCTCAAAGGCTTCAATCAGATGGAAGTTATGGCGAAGGAATCACAAATATTCATACTCCAAGAAAAGTAAGACCAATGACAGCAATTTCCCCAAGAATAAATCAGTTGAAAAAGAGTATCAAACAAATAGGATCTACATACAACTTTAGTTGAGTTCGAAATATTTCGAGTTACTTTGCTGTTCTAGAATATAATTTTTCTCCTGATAAATTATCTAGGTAACCAATATTTAATATTTATCTTTTGTAAATCTTGAGTGTGATTTTTGTGCTAACTTCACATAGTACAGTAATGTTGTATTGAAGAACTTAAAATGAGTGCTATTGTGAAGATTTCTATGGGTTGATGCTGAAAGCACATTGCGGTGTCTCTTATACTTTTATACTCATTTCAAACATGAAAATTATTTCACACAAGTCATCATCAATAAATGAATTACTCATCAGTTTATTTTGCATCAAATAAAATCTTTCTGATATTAGGGAGAGACTCTTGGAAGCAAAGGTCAAGTCTGACATCGATAGTGTTCTTGCAAACTATGCTCTTGTCAGCATTCAAAGCAATAATTCCACCAAAACTAATCTCTTATTTTCAACTATTTGAAAATATTACCATTTTCTGTCTTCTTCACTCTTGTGGACTCTTTTAGATTGTAATGCTTCATCTTGATGCAAATGCTCTAATTCAGAGATATTTCTCAATTCCAAATGCTGGTTCATGTCGACCTCAGCTTCCATAGTCCAGTCAAGATCAAGCTCTTTCTTGATAAATTCTTTAAACTCGTCCACACATTGGGGAAGAATGTCTTGGACGAGGCTAACATCTCTTTCCAAACATCTAATATACACCTTATGCTCCATAAGCTTAATAAAAGACTAAATAGGTTGAGACTCCAGAGAGAATTATTACTTGGATGATGAGTTTCTTTAACAACTCTTTGTAGAAATTTTTGTCTGCTTCTATCTTTTTGGCAACCTGAACTTCAGCTTCATCGAGGATTTTTGAAATGATTGCATTCCTAGCCTCCATTTTACGCAGCCTAGATTTGTTGATTCTAGATGATCTTTCACTAGAGAAGTTAGACCCTGGAAAATTATTCAGGTTTACATTTTGTATTCGGCTTCCTTTTGTCTGAGCTTCTTATCATACTCGTCAATAATTACTTGCTTCTCTTTCTCAAAAAGACGAGCCTTCTCCTTTTCGAATTCTTTGAGAGCTTTAATTTCTATCTCATATGTTCTCTCCTTAGCTTCCAAGAAGACGTAATCCTCTAATGTTGCATTAGAATCCTCAGCCATTTTATCTCTGTTTATATATTAATTAGATCAAAACTTAAAGTTTATTAATAAGAAAACGGGCATGAAAAAGGCAATTCTGCGTGAAAACGTGCGTAAATTAAAAGTCAATCCACATCAAGCTAAAAATATTCAGAGCCAATCACCACCTCACAAGAAGCTCCTGAGGAAAATAGAGATGACACAAAAAGATCTCTCCCAACAATATGATCACTCCTTGCAAGACAACTTATTGGCTTATGAACCCAAAGAAGAAGCTGTGGATTTTAGGGTTGAAATTGAAAGGAGATATCAGCGTTCAGTACCAAATAAAATATACACTTTTCCCAGAAATAAAGACCCTAACACACGTAATGGTGTTGATGATGGGTCATCTTCAACTGATAGTTCTCTAGAGTCGCTCAAGCACGTGACAGTTTATGATTTACGCTCTCAAAACAAAAAGAAGAAAGCTATATATGCAGAACAAGGGCATAAGATAAATCCCGTAAGGCTCCAGACAGAGGGTGGAAATTCCAATTACAGCAGAAATCAGCAAATGAGGAGAAAAATGTCAGATGACAATTGGGAAGAAGAGGAAAGGTCGCCCATTCCAATTGAAATCAGGATAAGAGATAAGAATTCATCTACATACAAGAAGCTTATTCATTTTCTTGAAAAAAATTTAGGTCATAATATAACTGCTCAGGCTAATGCCCATCCTAATGTGGGTTACTATGCTCAAACAGTAAATCAAAAACAAGGGATGGACAGTAACCACAGTCCTGACAAGGGCCACGATTCACAAACCATTACTCTTACTCATGTTACTAGAGAAACAGAACCCAGACCTCCAGAAAAGCCTGAGAAGCAAAACTATTATCAGAACGAGTTTAGAAATAGCAAATATATATCCGGTCAAGGCTCCAAGAAGACTCTGAGCTATGACAGAGTTCCTCACAAACTTGATATGAGTGCCACACTGACATCTCTTGAGACAAGTTTCAACCAAATCGGACCAGGAAGCACCAAAGGGTATATTTACTTCATTCTTGATTTAATTTCATAGAAATACCACTATTGACATGGCCAGAATGAACGAATCACTAAAGAGAATATACAATAACAGTTTAATAAAATCAGCAACTCCTCAATATGTCAATGGCAGAAACCTTATGAACCTAAAGGACAATCTCTTTAAGACCAATGCTGGGGATCTTAGTAGCGACAAAGGAAAGATTCCTTCCACAACATTATACCAAAAAGCCCAAAATGATGTATTGGCAAATAAATTCAGAATCACAGCCAGACCTGTGAAACAGCTTTCTAACACAAATATAAACTCTATGGTTATTCCTAAAAGAGAAGGGACTCCAAAAGATTCGAGAAATAAAAACTTCGCAAATTTCTATGGCTCTCCAGATGTTGGAGACAGACTCTCTACCCTTCCTGCTCAACTAAATACTACAACTGGAAAGAATAGTTTTAAAACCATAAATATTGTTTCTCCAAATAAACATCCAGGTGAAAAACATATTTATATGTCATACGACTTTAATCACTCTCAAGTTCTGAAGAAACAGCCATTCAAGCTAGATCTATCCAAAAGATCAGCTGGGCATAGGTAACATAAAGGTTCTTTGAATAATTCTTTAGTCGAGACGTATTATCCAGCGGAAGAAATAGGGGTAATGGAACAGCAGACCGAATCTCAGAAACTTTTCATGAAAATTATAACAGGACATCCTATGATACACAGCATTTTAATTCAATACTCAATACATCAAGTCAGAGAAATTCAAGCAAGAAAGTAATAGCCTTCGCTCCTGGAGGGAGCACTATAAAAAATTTATCATTTACTAAAATGGGCATAGTACCAAAGTCCTAAAGTTAACATAAGTTATTTTAATTAAAGTATTTGGTTTGTGGTTCTATAGTGTATAGTACTCCTATATTTTCATTTTTACTTGAATACTGTTTTTTCCCTTGTATTATTGTTCAATTCCAAGCCCTCACAATAGTAATTACATGAATTCGATTAGCTCTATTTTATTAAATTAATAACTTGATTTCCAAGAGAGTCAGCCATAATAGAGATGGACGATACGCTCGAGACCCAAATCAGCAAATTCTTTAACCGTTCCTCATCGAGGACCAAATCATTAACGGAAATGAAGACAACCCCCGTTATTCTGGTTTGCATATATAATAAAAATGGGACTCTTATTACACATGATCTTCTGCACACTGTCTTCTCCTGCTATGGTAAAATTCTTAGGGTAATACTTGCAGCTAGTTATCCCTTACCCAAATTAGATTCTAATCTTTGAGAAAATGAAGATTTGGAAGGCTTTCGTTGAGTATGATAACCCTGAATCGGCAATCGAAGCCAAGAGAAATTTAGATGATTTCTTGTTGTTCAATGATGGCAGTAGAATGAATATTTACTTCTCAAACCTCGAGACTGTCAAGTTCCAAAATAACAATTCTGGAGGCGTCGGTAAGATCAATCTATCAATTTTCTTATCAAAAGATTATACCCTATTAGAATGCCAAAAATTGGTGAGCATCAAAGAAATGTCTAGGGCTACTGCCAATACATCATTCGCAAGTGATAACAATATTTCCTCACCTACTAATTCAAACGGCAAAGAGGTCAATAATTTAAGCGAGGACACCAACCCTGAACCCCAAGCCAGAATACGCACAAGACAAAAAACTCACTTCTCAGTTATCAATCCGAGTAAGAATCTGACACATTTTGGATAGGATTTGCCAAGAATTAATTTTTTCTTTCTCTAGAGAACTAGTATTAATTTTTTAGCTCAAGAAGAAGACCATGAAGACGAGGATGATGAAGATGTCCTTAAGATGATTGACAAACAAGACAAAATGAAGGAAACCCCATCAACTGAAGACTTAGAGAAAAATGAACCAGAAGAACCCGACAAAGACAATTTTAATGCATTATTCAGCTTTAAGCCCAATCCTTCTTCGGAAAATGAAGAGAAAAAGCAGGAGCCTTTAGATATATTTACTCAATCTCAACTCTGGACCAGATCTAATGGTTCTCCAGGCCTTAACTTTAATGGAAATACTAACAATCAAACTCCCAAACTTATGCATATAAATTCCTTCGATAGTCTTCCCATGCCTAAGGCAAATCCTCCGTATACTAAATCTCCCTTTGGAGGAAATCTTTCCCAGTCTAACAGCTTGACTAATATCCCTCAAATTCCTTCAACAGGTAGCATCCCGCATATGAATCCCTACAGCCAGCCTTTCAATCCAAATTCAAGTGCCTTTGTTCCTTCAGGAAATCTGAACTCCTTCTCAAAGCCTTTGCTGAACCCTAGATTTGCTAGTACTCCTGAGCTAACTATTCCCTCCCATAATAATTATCGAATGAATGGAGATTTCAATGAGGATATGAATAACATGACCAACCAGAATGTCATTGATATGATTGAAAATGATATCAGGAACAAAATCATGGGAAAAGTCCAAAATGATGATTTTAATCAACACCCAGGCTTTTTGAATGGCCATGGAAATCAAGGAAACCCTAATTTCCCTGATGTCAGTCAGTTTGGAAATCTCGATCCTAATAGTCTCAGTCAAATGAACAAATCAGCTCTCATACAGCTATATAACAATCTCTCTATGATATTAGGAAAAGGTATTTGTTAAATTATTAAGTTAAATTTATTAGAAGAGCAACAAACTGAAAATAAGAAGTCTTCAGTCCTCTATGTCAAAGGTCTTGAGCATAAGGATATTAAGGTCCGCATGCTTTACAACATTTTCAGCAATTTTGGAAATATTTTGAAAATTATTTTCATCAGAAGTAAGGCTGCTGCCCTTCTAGAGTTTGAAAACAGTGACTATTCTACTATTTCAAAAGACCATTTGAATAATATTGTCTTCATGGGCAAACCACTTAGAGTAAGGATGAATTTTATTGACCAAACTTTATAGATTTACTACTCAAACTACCCCATTATCAATCTCAGAAACAAGAAAAGTAGCAAGGAGTCAGGAGAAGAAATCTTTCTCGGAAATCCAAAAATATTTAGATTTAAGAAAAACAAAAATATCTCGATCAATCCTCCCTCTTCAACTCTCCACATATCCAACCTTGTCAAAGAAGTTTGCCAAGAAGATATTATCAAAAACTACTTTAGTCCCTACGGAAGAATTGAAGGAATCAAGTAATACAACTCATATTGTTTTTAAAATAAAAAGGCTTTTGTTTATGGATGGAGGAAAGAATATGTGTTTGTTGAAGATGGCCTCAATTGAGGAAGGTCTAAATGCTATGGCCCACCTTCATGATACTGACCTTGGTGGAAGGTAAAAATAGACAGATGTTCTGTTATTGATTTAGGAAAATCCAAATTTCTTTTACTCGCTCAAAAATCTAAGCGAATGTCATATTCTAACAAGGAAATCTGCTTCCCTATGATTAATAAGTTCTTTCTAGTGCTCGTTCCTTTTCTAGTTTGATGTATTTTCTTCCTATGATATTCGTATCCACGTATTCATAAGGATCATTCTCTAATTTCCTCACATTGCGAAACTCACTTTCAGATTTGTTTCTTTTATAACAATATTATTTCATATCTAAAAATATTTACATGACTCCCAAAAAGATATATATATATAGAGAAAAATAAATTATTCTTGACAAATCCAGGTCCTCATCATTTTCTACAAGATTCCAAGTTCTGTTAGAATATCTTCAGGTGTATGCCAGCTGTCCGTCTTCCAATATTGGTTTGCAAAAAATTCTGCTTTCTCTAACTCATGATCATTTGATTCGTCCACGCTATACAATTAAATAGATTCAATATGACCCCGTACTTGCTAGTAGAACTTGGCTCAGAGAACCAAATACAATTATCATCTTCGTCAATTTCATCTTGTTGATCTTTTGGTTCGATTCTATGTATAAATCCAACTAGGATATTAGAGGATATTTAAGGAAAATACATGAGTTTCTGCCTCTAACAGGTGTTGAACTGTCTGGGATAGCACCAGAAAGAGAATCATTATGGGATTCATCATCTTCCTGGACGAACTTAATGTGTTTCTGTTCCTTCACAGAATCCAGGCTTTCTTCTTTATTTATTGCATCTTCAAAGTCCTTGTTTTTATCTTCATCATCTTCATCATCATCATCACCCTTAACTTCATCCTCAATAGGCCTATATCTAAGTCTAGAAATTAAATCTGAGTACACTTCATCTTTGTCAAATTCAACACTTGGTTTCTTCACAGTGAAGAAATGAGTAAATTTTTTAAGGAAGCTCTAAAGGATAAAAAATGAACAAGTCCACTATACAGGTAATTCCATTTGAGTATCTTTCATATCAGACTCTTCTGGCTGCAGAGGAGCTCTAGGGTCTCTACCTCCTAAATTGAATTTATATTGCTGATTTGTTTCAGCTAAAACAGTATTTTTGAATTCTTTCCATCTTTCATTATCTAAAAAATAAGGTTATCATCTTATAATTCTACCTGAGGTAAATTGTTGAACAATGGGATCATTGCTTTCTGCTAATTTGTTTGCAATTTTATACAACTGTCCTAAATATCCTTTCCTTGTCTTTCTGCCATGTTTTCTAAGAATTATTTCATTTATTACGCCCTATACCCTGGCATCTGGAATTCTTTATCTGTGGCATGGCTGACTAAAAAGTTTACAAGGTTTGCTTTTTCGAACAACTATTGACGAATTAAAGAAAATTATCTGGATCTTACAGCTTTCTTTAATTCTTGAGGACCACTGTCTAGGATTAAAGATACGAGTTTTTCAACTTGATTATGCAGCATATTATTCCATTCATATTTAATCATTAGATCCTAATATGTTTTAGAATAATTAGTGTATGCTTACCAATAGAATTTCTAGGAGCCTTGATTCTGTTAATTTCCGAGCGATGTCTGGGTTATTTGCTTTCAATGTGATGATCACAAGCTCAATGAGCTTCAATCTCGCAGCTCCGAAGGGAACAACAGATGCTCCATATTGGCTTTTAATTTCTGTTCCCTAAAAATAACAAGACAATTTTATAGTCATTTACACTACGATTTGCAAGATAATCAACTATTCCATCAAGGTTCTCAAGATAGGATACAATTAATGGAAGATCACTTGAGACCTCAAAATTTTGATTCATGGGTTGTGTGGCGGGAGATTCAGAGGTGGCTCCCTCCTCTGAGGTTGAATGACTGGTTTGACCAGCCTACTTTATAACTAAGAAGGATTTAAATATACCCTGGGAGTGTTTATTAGAATATAATAGGCAAAGATATTGCCCAGAATCAAAGCAGCTGCACATGTTGATGTTGTATTTTCACCACGAAGGAGTTTGAAGAAACCATCAATGGTATCCTTATCCAAGATAGTTTTTAAAATGGCATGACTGTTATGCATTGTTCCGTATTTGCCAAAAACTTCGCAGATAAGGAATGCCGAGTTGTTAATTTCTTCAATATCACATTCTGGCTTAAGCTTTTCAAGAACTTGTTTGAGAGTCTTTTCTCTAAGGGTCTAACACTTTTATGTTCCCTCAGCATTTTATTACATTATAAATTTCTTCATTTCTTTTTAAGATAACATAGGGCTCAAAGGTAAGGATCTTAACCAAGATTTCAGTTAGGGATTTAGAATAGATGTGATTGACAAGTCTTTCCAAGATGATTGGACGTTTTTCATAGATATAAATAGTGAGCTAAAGTTGTTAATTTGGTGAGAGGAAGGCATTACTGAGATAGTTCTTTTTAAATAAAGGTTATTGATAATCTTTGCTAGATATCCTGCTGATGTAAGGTTCATGACTTTTTGATCAAGGAAATCGAAAAGATAATCCAAATAGGTGGAATCAAGTTCTGAGAAAGACAGTTCTTTTTCAAGAGTCTTTTCTGGGGAGTTCAAGTTCTCTTTTTCTATAACTTCTTCAACATTTACTTCATCGTCGGCACTATGGTCCGAAGCCTCAGTGCTTTTGTCTTTGTCATTATTATCTTTTTTTGTCTTGAAAAATGTGTTAATTACGGCGGGGGTTTCTGAGCCTAGGATTTCTGCACAAACAAAAGGATATCTTTAAGATAATTGCTTGTGAAAAATCTGCATACTTATAGTATCTCTTTTGGTCAAAAATCATTTCATCTAAATCTGGCTCAGCCACAGCATAACTAATCAATTTTTTGAAGTTCTCATCTTTACACAAGCTAAAATCTTATTATCGCTATCTGTAGGATCATACAAATCAAAGAGTTTTTGGTTCTGGGTCTTTAACTCCAAAGATAAACCTTCTTCATCCAAAAGATCTTCAAGCTTCAAATCACTCCTTGAGAGAAGCTCTTGAACAGCTGCAGATCCTTGCATGGAAAAGGTCCAGAGAGCGTTGTAGCTATCAATTGTCTTATAAGAATGAGGGAATAATTACCCAGCTGAGATCATATTTATCTTATTGAAATCTATTTTTTAAATTAATTGATATTTTGTTACTTTTTGGGACTAATTCACCCTAAAATAACCATAGTCTCACTAATAAGGAAATGAGTGTAGTCGCTGGAATTTCCTGTTAGTTGGACAGATTTAGTTTACTAAAAATATATAAATCCTCAACTTTTAAAATTTGTTGATCTTTAGTTGAACCCCTTTTCTAAAAAATTGATACAGGGGAGTTCGTTATGGCATGATTGATATGCCACATAATAGATTCGAGATTGTATCTTAATTTTACTATAATATCCTATGATCCTAAAAGAAATTTATTTGTAATTGAATATCAATTAGAAATGCATACTTAGATCTTGCAATTCAATTCACTATAGATTCAATTGATAATATCAACATACACAGATCCAATTCATCAATACTAAAACCCTCACTTCTTATTTTTAGGATTGCTCAAAATAGCATAAGGTAAGTTAGTTTCTTGCTGGACTCTTTCAAGTGCTCTCATGGTTTGGGTCTGTTCAGGAGCAAGGGCCATTGCTTTTCTGGCAGTTTGTTCCTTCTTGAGTCTCTTGGCTTGCTTCTTTTTACCAGGCCTCTTTCCTGTGAACATCCAGCATTGGTATCTAAAGGCTTCTTTAGGTGTCATTAACCTTCCTTTCTCATCACGATACTCCAACTTGATATCCTTTCCAATGTCACCAAATTTCTTGAGAGTTTCATCAAGAGTCTCATCTTTTGCTCTTCCTATTAACTCAGTATTATCTCTATGGCATTTACCTCTTATAGTTAATTGACTTTCAACATTGGCCAGGCCTCTTTCTCTGATAACTTTCAAGGCTGCTGCAACACTTGTGTTCATATCCTCGTCTTCAAGGAACTTGACTTCTTTCTTCAATTCTTCTATTTCCTCTTGAGTAAGAGGTTCGTCTGGCTTCTTCTCTGGTTCTCCTTCTTTCTTCCTTGTCAATACGCTTTGCACACCTGGATTGGACTTAGTCCAAGCTAACAGCTTCTCAGACGGCAAGGCGACATTGACAACACTTGTAACTCCTTGTCTTGAATCTTTCAACGATAAATTTTTCGATTCGGGTCTTAAAAAGTCTTTAGCTTGTTTAATAATATAAGAAAATAAGCCTACATCTTTATTTCGTTTACGTCTTCTTGGGCTCCTGCTGTGTTCAAGAAATCCGTTGCTGTATTCACTGTCTTCAATTCTAAAAAATGAGAATTCCTCTTCATAATACTCACCTTCTACACCATCAACATCTTTAGGCTTCTTCTCCAACAAAATCTCGATTTTATTGGGCTCAGGCTGTATAACACTCTCAACTTTCTTACCAGTCTCCAATAAATTCTTAACGACATCCTCTACTTTTGGTGCCTCCTTCTTAGCCAAAGCGGCTGCCTTTCTTCTTTGGTTCTCTATAGCTCTCTCAAGTTCATCATATTCTTCCTCATAGAAATTTGAACGCTTAGTGTGTTCTCTGGCTTTCTCCATGGCTTGCTCATAATTTTCAACTTTCTTTTTCTTGGTTAGGACATCATCAAGCTCAGCCTTTTCTCTTTGCTTGGCTAAGTCTTTACGACTGGCGTGGTCCGTATTAGGGTCCTCTTCCATGGATTCTTCTAGAAGGGCAATAATGTCCTCTTTCTTCTTTTTCATACTATACTTTATTTTTCTAAACAATAATAATACTTGGCTGTGGGCTTTCTCATCATTGGCTTGGCAAACTTCTTCATCTCCTCTGTTGTATAATATTCGGAGGCAATATTCTACAGAGTCAAATCATAAAGAAAGTCTGGTACCTTTGTAGTCTCCAAACTGACCAGAGTGCCTTTATGTTCGAATTTTGGGGGCTTGTTCTCAGATTCTTTATCCTTTTCAGGATTATATTCGCCTACTTCAGGGTCAAGAATGAATCCTTGTTTGTATCTGGGTTTTTCATCGTATTGTGGAAGCAAAGTTTTCTCTTCTTTGTATTTTTCAGCATAATAGTCATAAGATTTCTGGAAAATTACTTTGTGAGAAAGGATTTCTACCTTAGTCTTATTCTCTAGATCGACCTGAGCTTTGTATGCAGCTGCCAATTCGACATTTTCCAATGTATCAACATCTTCTACAATTTTTTCTCCTTCAAGAATGTTTGAGTCTTTGAGAGTTAAGATAACTTCTCGGTCTTCTATAAAATCATCAAAATCATGGGCCACACGGACTCCTGATCCTTTCTTATTCTTATTTGACATTTTTTTTTTAAAGTTTATAAATTTTTAATTTGAATGAGATTTTCGAGGAACTCTTAGCAACAGTATACTTAAGATGGAATCATGAACCCTTAAAAAGTCCTAAGTAGAAAATCAAGAAATCATGGCTTGTTCCTACAAATTGTAAAAAATTCTTACCATAAAAATCAAAAATACAAAATCCCAGTTCACGCCATTTTTAGTAGATTTTCGAGAAAGAAGAAAATAGTGTCAATAAGAATGAGTAGGCCATAATGGTGCATCATTGATGATTCAATATTCAAAGTCTTCAATGTTTACTTTTGAGCAGAATTTATATTACTTGTGAGGTTAAAAAGCCATTAACGTAATAATATGATAATATACATCTGAAACTCATCTTTGTCACTGTAAATGAAAATGAGCATTCTATTCAAAAAATTGCCATGTGCGAAAAGTGTTTAGAATCTTTTATATTTTATTGTTTGCATATCTTTAAAATGATGAATTCAGGTTCAAAAGAGATCCAAAAGCCAAAAGAGCTTTACTTCGAGATAGAAGCCTTCAAGATTGATGAGCATGAGGTCCCTAAGACTGAAGTCAAGATTACTAATTTCTCAAACAGAATCTTTATTATCATTACTCAACTAAATAAGCTGGGATCAATGGTAGCACCTCTAAACTAAACAATTAATTTCTAAGATAACAGGAGAAGTTGAAGGCATTCCTGATGATCCTCTTTCTGAGAAAACCTATGATATAAAGACTATATTTGGGCCATCTGACAGAGAAGCATATGAAGTATATGCCAGAACAATTCTTGAATTATTGAATACCCCTGAGTTCATCTTCAAGAAGGCTGAGGAAGCTGGACTGAAGATCCCTAAAGGCTTCCCTAATCCTTTTGGATTTAAACCTTTGCTTTTGTCAATTTCTCTCAAAAAAGTTTCCTCAGAGGAACTAGACAGAAAAATTTTCAAGCATATCATTGAAGCATTCAAGAATAACTTTATCAAGCTTATGTTACCATCATAAATGCTTAAAGTGTATTATTTAAATGTATTATAAGTATAACAATTGGTCTGGGCCAAGAAGATCAGGAAATTTAAGTTCAGGTATCAAACGAAGACATAATTTAGGGATTGATTTTGAAATATTATCGACACCATAAAAAAAAGATAAAAGTACAAATATTAAGTATAATGAAAATGAAACAAACGGCATGAGAAATACTGGAACCGTATTTATTGTTACTTTTGGCTTTGAAGAGGCATTAATTTCCTCTCTATATGATACAGACTTAGGTACCTGAAAGACGGACCCTCAGTTTACGTAATTTTGAAGCTGCATCTGTTCCTTAGTATTCTGGATGTCACTAGTCCGAGGCAATTTGGCATAGTTGCTACTCTTCCTCTTGGACAAGTTATCGAGATACTTAGCAACAATGTCATCAATAGTTAAGGACATGGGACATTCATTCACAAAGTTTATCTTTTCTCTGAGTCCACTAGTAGGGAACAAATCATTTAAGAGTTGGGCTTTCTCTAGTACAGCTCTTGTGCATTTCATTTCTAATATGGTTTAAAGAAACAGAAAATATTATACCTTTCATTAAGTTGATCTGTTCTGGGGTTAAACTGGTGGATTGACTCAGGAAATACTCCTCCTTAAGACCTCTATCTGTCTGGCCCATATCCTTAGCCTTCTCTGCAGGCTTATCCTTATCTTCAATAACATGGATTTCGAAGAAAAGGTTTGATCCAAAAGGTTTCATAATATCTCCTTCAGGGTAATGGCACTTCCAGTAGGTCACAAACTTTCCTAATTCACAAGGTGCTTGTAATGGAAGATTAACCTCATATTCTTTATTGGGTTCTAAAGCAGGAAGCTCCTCTTCGTTTCCATTATGAGGACCACCTAAGCAAATAAGCTTAGTACCTTTAGGCCATGGTAAATCTCCTGAGTTTTTCAAAGTAAAAACTATATTGTAAGTTGCACATGGTTTTACTTTCATAACATCATAAATGGGTTCTTTTACCATTTTAGCATGATACTTCTTAAAATCTTTTGGATTGGGAGTCAGAGTGCTTGAAGGTGTGTGATGACTCTGAGGATAATCAGAATTATGTAGCGGAGAAGTTTTGTATCTAGCGAGAGGAGGTCCTCTATGGTGGGTAGTAGTGGAATGGCTTTCGTCTTTTTCTTTTTTATCACTCCTTACGTCTTTGACATCTGCTTTAGCACCTTCTTTACACTGCGGTCTGTATTTTATGAATGGGTGGTCATGGTCGCCTTTGGCTTCACAGTTCTCACAGTAGTCAAAATCTGAGCAAACAGTGCAGCTATATCTTATTCCTTCGATCTTGCATTGGCACCCATTGCAAAGATAAGGTCCACTCGAGGTAGAATCTGGAACTTTGAATTTGGGATTTTTTCCAGTTGCACAAGTGGAGGTTTTTTGGATGATGGAAGTCATAGTTCTGGTACCTCTTCGACCTTTGAACTCTTTGACCTCATCACTATTTACCCTGAAAAACGCCTCATTCACGAGCCTCTGAATTTCTGTCTCAAGTCTTTCCTCAACCTTTTTTTCGATTATTTTTTCAATTGTTCTGATTTGATCTTGGGTAAAAAGATTTGTGTAATCTATGTCATCTAGAGAACTCTTTTTAAAGAAAGCCTTTGGTGGTTGAGAGAAGCTTTTTTTGCTGCTAATGAAGGGCGAGGGTAGTGATTCCACAAGTTTATCTAACTCATCTTCTTCTTTCGCCTCTCCTGTCTCAGACATCTTCTTATCCAACTCTGTCAAAGATTCGGATAAAGGGATAGCCTCAAGAAGTTCTTTCCTGAAACCGGGTCTATTTTTCTGTTCATGATCCCGAGAGAAGTTCTGTTGGTTGGAATTTAAATCATTTTGGCAGTTTGGAGCCACTTCTTCGGGTTCATCACTCTTATCGATAAAAATTCTGAGTGTTTTGATCTTTTCCTGTTGACTAGTCAATAAGGCAGTCTCAAAATCTTCGTCATTAGTTAATGTGATCATTTCTTCATCTGAATCCTTATATTTGAAAGAAAATTTCTCAGGAATTTTTCCTTTGAATTTCGTTTCACAGATTTGTTTTAGCTCAGCAAAGGACTTCGGAACTGAAGGCAGCTTGTGGATATCGTTCGATGGAAGAATAATCTTGCAAAACATTGGATTTCAAATTGAGCTCTGTTTTAGTCAATAGTTTTATAAATTTTTTTTTTCTTTACACCAACTGATCAACCCGGATGCAAAATATTCTAAAAATCAGAACAACTCCTTTTTTCTCCTACAGTTCGTTTGTCATCTTGATCATCAGCCACTGAATATTCTAAGGCCTATAAAACATTTCTTTGATCGTACACTAACCAGGACTACAGACAAAAAGCTCTGACATCAGAATACTAGGCCAAAATTTGTTATAATTTAAAGGAATAGATAATTTCAACTATTTTTATGAATAGTTCCTTGTTCCTCTGTAAGCCTTGAAAAAAGTTGGGGAGCATCATTTGAATTGAAGGAATAAATAATTTCTGCTACTTTTCTGGTTTTTTGTTTATGAACTTAAAATACAATCATTTATTGGCTTTATATATTTTCGACTCAGAGAAAAGACTTCTTCATTATTGAGGCTTGCCAAATTGGTTTTGAAATATATTGAACAAGGCTGTGGGAGATATGCTTCAATCAAAAAATAGGGGGAAAAGATTGATGAAAAAATAATTAAGTCTCAATTGAAGCATAAGATTAGTCTGAGATTGATCACATTATGTCTGCATTAATCATAGGGTAAAGAATTAAGCTTAAGAGACATTAGGTGACAAAGAAAAGAGTTAACAACATTATTAAGGATTATCAATAGATGAAATCTATATTTCTTATATATTTGTGATCAGCTTCCGACATGCCTGGATGTTCTGTGATCATGATTGAAGATTTACTTTGCGCACAATGTCTATTCTAAATGCTTGAATTTTCTAATCTGAAAATCTGAGAATTTAATTTTATTCTGTATCTATGGAGAGTTTGGAAGGAGAAAATATCTCGAATATCCCCTCACAGTTAGTTGAACTCGATGAAGATTTTATGAATGAGTTAGAAACTGAGACCGTCAGCTTTACCCGTCAAGATGGAATGTTCAATCAGGAAGTAACCTTAACATATGTCTCAAATTCCATGGAAGTTTTGAATGAAAAATTAGAACAACCTAAATATGATGAAAAGAAGGATGTCGTGAAAAATGAATATGAAGGAGGGTTCACTATATGGGAATGTACCTATGATCTTATAAATTTCCTCTTACAAAACGGAGAAAAACTCGATTTGAATGGAAAGAATATTCTTGACTTAGGATGTGGACACGGACTCGTTGGAATATTTTGTATGAAAGCCTATGATGTCAACACAGTCTGTTTCCAAGACTTTAATTTGGACGTTCTCAAATTTACAACTGTTCCCAACATTGTAAAGAATGGCTTTGAACAAAAGCTATCCCAATGCAGATTTATTTCAGGAGATTGGGGTGATATGATCGCAAAGATCCAACAAGGAACTAATGAGATCGTTACACCTCTTCACAATGAAGAAACTCAATTACCAACCAAATTTAATGCAATTTTGATGGCTGAAGTTCTGTATAATTCTGAGAACTATGTGAAGCTTGGACAAATTATAAATGAACTTCTTGATAAAGACGGAGTTTGTATTATTAGTAGTAAACTTTATTATTTTGGAATTGGAGGATCTGTTGATGAATTTAAAGATTTTATGGAACAAACTTATCCTCATTTGAAGATAGAGACCCTCCAAGAGATCAATGATAAGAGATCTAATAAAAGGGAGATCTTTTGTATTGGTCATGCAAATTAATAAAGTGTAGTAATTTTCTAAGATAGTTTTATGAGCATATTTATTCAATGTATATCGTCTAAATCTCAACAACAATCCTCTCTCCGTCATTTTGCAGAAACCAAATTTATTTTTAACAGTAATTGATCATAATGAGTTTATTTATAGATGAGCAAAGAGTTCAATGATAGAATATCACGAACCTTTACATATATCTTTCTACAATTCATGAAATTTTACAAGCCAGATCAAATCTCATTAAGCAGTAGGGTAGACGGGCATGCCCAAAATTCCACAAACACCATCTCCATTGTTAGGAGTAGGGTTGGTAGAAATGTAGACATATCCAGAAACACCCCAGCTAGTTCCCCAAGAGTTCTTAACAATGAAAGCATCTTTTCCATTGTAAGGGCCATATCCGACAGCAGTAACAGCATGATCAACATTGTTTCCACACAAGGTAGAGATAACACCACCACTGTAGAATTGGAAGACCAATGAGCTGGCTTGGACACCGACGAGGACGGGTTGTTGAGCAATAGCAGCCTTCAATTGGTCAACGCTCTTAGGAGTGACTTCCTTGTGGCCTGAGTTCTTGAAAACGACCTTGCTAGCGTCGTACTTGCAAGTTCCGTCTCTGGCGGTATAAGGGTAGGATTCTTCCAATTCGACTCCGTTGTTAGCAGTGTAAATGAGAGCGTCGTAGAGAGTTTCAGCACCATCACAACCATAGCAATTAGTAGCACAATCGACAAGTTGTTGCTCAGAGAATGAAAGGAGTTTTCCATTCTTAATTTGGTTAAGACCTTCCAAACCAGCAACAGCAGCGAAAGCCCAGCAAGATCCACATTGTCCTTGGTTCTTAACAGGGGTAACAGCTCCCAATTGTCTCCAGTCAATTGAGTCGGGAATGTCAGTAACATCAAGTTCGACAGTTTCACCAGCTTGGAATTGATTTCTGTGGAAGTTGGAAAGCAAGAGACCTCTGAATTCTTCTTCAGTCATGTCAGCAAATTGGTTAAGGGCAACAGAGGAGGTGTGGCCTTGAGTGTTGAATTCAACAATTTTCTTGTAGTTTTCAACGAAAATTTTGAATTTTCTGGCTTCTTCTTCCTTAGATTCGTAGTGCTTTTGGTGGAATTTCTTCCAGACACCGAACAAGTCAGTGAGAATGTTCTCAGAGAAAGCAGCTTGGAAGGCGTGAGCGGGTTGTTGAGCCTGCATAACACAGTAGCCGGCAATCATGCAGAAAGCCAAAGTACCTAAGATACTTGTGGCGACAAGAGTGAACTTCTTCTTTCTTGATTGTTTGGGATCGACGAGGAGCAAATGATCCATTTATATTGTTGTACTAAACTTTTTTTTTTTAAATTATTGCAATTGAGATCGAAGTGGGCTTTAATAGAAAAATCCACCAATTAGAGAATTTAAATAAAATCAATCAGAAAAGCAATAAAAATTTTATCAAACGATGCACCTGTATTTGAGAGTATTATTGATTGATATAGATAAATAAAAAATATCTTTGTCTCAGATTTTTTCCAATAAATTTTATTGAGGATGACTCCGTTGACATCAGAAATCAGTTCAAAAATTATAAACCTTCTAGATGAAGAATCACTCTCAACTACTGTATTACAGTTTCTCCGACAAGACTGAGCCGTTTCCCACCACGTATTTGTTGCATTTTGAATAAGATATTCATATATTAAAAAAAGGCGCTTTCTTTTCCTTCCATTTCAACTCTTAAGGATACTACTAGTCCATGGAAACTATTAAACCCGAAAAGTGTTCCTCACAGATAACTATTTTGTATAGAATTTAGTAGTGTCCAGGTTGAACCCAGCCTACCGTGAAGGACAGAATTTATTCATAATTTTGAATAAGCATTTGAAATGCGAAAATATCCTAAATGAGTCAATTCACATTTTTACCGAGTAGATCTCAAGAAAAAGAGATAATTTGAAGCTGTCTGTTTAAGGGCTCTATATTTATGGGAAACACAAAATATATATATTCTTAACGAAGGAAATTTTGTTGTGTTAATCTGTATCAGCTTATATAAGAAGGCATGCTTGATTCTTCAACAAATTCGGTCTAGAAAGAAGAAAACCAACAAAAATGAGCCCAAAATCTAAATATACTGATCAGACATGCAAGATTAATAAAATTGATACAATAATCAAACTGAGGATCAAACTTATAACAATGTCAAACAACCCATTAGTTAACGAAGGAGACTATTACTATAACCAGGTTGAGAAGATCGCTTCTGAATACCTGGCTCGCACAAGAAACCCCTCCATAGGGCTTCCTGAAGCTTTTGTCTGGGGGTATTTAGCTGCAACATCTCAGATAGGAACCTTGGAATTCATTTTTGATAGAGTTAAGATTGTGGCCAATGCAGAAAAAGATGGCATCCTTGATAAGACAGATAAACTTAATCTCTTCAAGGCCTTTACGAAGAATATCACCTTTGATGTTGATGAATATATAAACCAAAAATTAGAAGACCCGAGTAAGCTTGCAGATCTGATCAAGAGGGACTCTAAGGAGGAAGCTAAACTTTCTGAAGAGTTAATTAAAAAGTTAAATGAGGAAGACACCCGAGAATTAGAAAGCATTAGGGAAAAAAGAGAAAAAGAAAGTAATGTCCCATGCAAGATCTGTTTAGAAAACCTAAGTGATCAGCCTTTTACAGTTGTGAGCGAATGTGGAGATGTCTTCCATGTTCACTGTCTACAAAGATATGCTAAGGAGAAAATAGAATCCAGAAGTCTACCTGTCACTTGTCCCACTTATGGATGCAAGGCTGAACTCATGTTGCCAGACCTAGAAGAAATTCTTGATAAGAAACTCTTAGAAAATTATAGAGAATATGCCTTGAAGAATTATCTTGATCTTCACTCTGAAGAAGTCACTTGGTGTCCAACTGCTGATTGCCCTTTTGTTTTTGTGAATGAGGATAAGATCACTGATTTTACTTGTCCTGTTTGCAGCCAGAGATATTGTTTCGCCTGCAGAGCTCCCTATCATAAAGGTCAAACCTGCAAGGAGTACCAGATAAGTAATAACTGGGGGAAGGATGATCAAGTTTTCATAAATCTCGTCAAGACCAAAAAGTTCAAGCAATGCCCTCAATGCAAGTACTGGATCGAAAAGACAGAAGGCTGTGATAATATGCACTGCAGATGTGGGTTTACCTTCTGCTATCGCTGTGGCAATTCTCCTTGTAGATGCGGCCACAAGTTCAGGCCTCTCCAGTTTAGAAGAATTGATGTAATTGCTTCAAACTCAAGGCCAATGAATGTTGTGAGCAATCCCTATTTGAAGGGTATATATAAGAAAAAGTGACTTGGTTATACCTTTTTATAGATAAACCCAAACTTCTAGTTATTGTATTAGAGTATTTTTCTCTTTTCTTTGGAAATGTTGGCTGATTTTTAGTAGATTTTGCTTGAATAATTGATATCTAAATTTATTGTGCTTTTATATCTTATATCTCATGATCAAGAAGCCCATTAAAAAGGAAGAAAAAAAAGACACCAAAATTTCCTCAAAGACCTTGAAGCTCAAGGTACATTCCCATATCTCCATCATAAAAAGATTAGTTTATGCAGAGGAAATATCTTGAAAAAAGTCAAGATGAAGACATAGTCAGACTCATATTTAATTGTTTAACATTTCTAGAAGGTTCCAACTAAGCCTGAGGATGATGATGAATCCCCACAAGTCGAAGACCAATCTTCAGAACAAGACTTAGTTGTAGAAGCCACCCACCCGGAAAAGATGTGGTAATGATCCAATTATTTTTTCTCTTGGTTACTGGATTCATTTGATTTTTTTCTTTTTCAGTTGTTGACTTGAACTAGGAGCCTGGCTGCTGGATTTGACTCTGTAATGAAGCAAAAAGAAGGTATTAACTTGTATAAACATGTTAGATATATATCTAATTCCACCAATTTACTTTTGAATAATGACAGTGATAACGATGAGCCAGAGGATAAAAAGTTTGGGAGGAAAAAATACACGAAAAAGGAATAGATTTGATTTGCTCTTATCTTCAATTTCTTGTACAATATGAGTCATTCTTCATATCTAAGCCTAATAATGCTGAAATTTTGAGAGAAGAGATCTATTACCAATTACTCTAATCCTAAGGATATTTTTTCTGTTCCTTATTATTCAAATATATATTTACTAAGACTATGAATGTTTAATTATAATCCTAGAGCCTTAGCATGGTGCTCAATGTGATCGCCAATGAAAGTAGCGACGAAGAAATAGGAGTGGTCATAGTTAGGTTGGTATCTAAGCTTCAAGGGATGATTAACCTTAGCACAAACTTCATCCAAGGCTTCAGGTTTCAAGTCCTTAATGAAATTGTCGGCAGTACCTTGGTCAACCAAAATAGGTAGCTTAGGACCATTGTAAGTCTTCAAGAGTTCAACAGCATCATATTGCTTTCCTGCTTCAACACTTCCGAGATAACCTTCGAAAGCCTTCTTACCCATTTCAGTTTCGGTGGGGTTGCAAATAGGAGCCAAGGCAGAAACAGACTTGAACTTTCCGGGGTTCTTCAAATAAGAAATGAGGGCACCATGACCTCCCATGCTGTGTCCCATAATAGAGACATTGGTTCCATCAACAGGGAAGAGGGAGTTGATCAATTCTGGCAATTCTTCATTAATGTAAGTATACATGTTGTAGTTCTTCTTCCACTTATCAGTGGTGGCATTGACGTACCAGCCAGCTCCAGCACCGAAAGTCCAGGTGTCGGTTTCTCCTTCAATATTGCATCCTCTGGGGCTGGTGTCAGGGAAGACAACAGCGAGTCCATACTTGGAGGCAAAGTAGGCGTAACCGCTCTTGACCAAGGCGTTTTCATCAGTGCAGGTCAATCCAGAAAGGTAATACAAAACAGGAGGAAGCTTGTCAGTTCTTCCCTTACGGTCAGGAATGTAAATGGAGAATTGCATTTCACAGTTGTTGACCTTACTGAAGTGCTTCATTCTCTTAACATATCCATTGAAATGACGATGGCTAGAGACGGTGGTTACCTTAGGGGCTTCAACAGGCTCTCTCTCAGAAATTTGAAGGACAGCACGAATGCATTCACCAGAGTGAAGGGCATCAATAGTTTCATTGACCTTTTCAATTCCCTTAAAGAAGTGGCTGATGTAGGGGTCAAGGGTGGTTTCTCCTCTCATAACTTTTGCTACAAGTTGAGGAACTTCAGTTCTGCTCTTCCATCCTCCGAAGGCAGTACCCTTCCAGACACGACCAGCAACAAGTTGGAAAGGACGGGTTGCAATTTCGTGTCCAGCAGCAGCGACACCGATAATGCAACTTTCTCCGAAACCACGGTGAGCAAGTTCAAGGGCGTCTCTCATAACCTTGACATTTCCAGTACAGTCAAAGGTATAATCATATCCCCACTTCTCAATTCCGAGGAGATAGTCCTTAATGCTCTTGTCTCCGATCTGAGTAGGATTGACACATTCGTGGGCACCAAGCTTTTTGGCTAACTCGAACTTGTTTGAGTTTAAGTCAACACCGACAATGAATCTTGCACCAGCTTCCTTGGCAGCTTGGACGACAGCAAGACCGACGGCACCCAAACCAAAGACGACAACAGTAGAGTTAGGCTTAACCTTGCAGTTGTTGAAGACAGCACCCCAACCAGTACTGATACCGCAACCAAGAAGGCACATCTTGTTAACATCAGCATAGGGGTTGATCTTAGCACATGAGATCTCAGCGACGACAGTGTATTCACTGAAAGATGAGCATCCCATGAAATGGTAAATGGTCTTTCCATCCTTAGAAAATCTTGAGGTACCATCAGGCATGACTCCCTTACCTTGGAAAGCTCTGATCTTGGGGCACAAGTTGGTGTTGGGGTTCTGGCAGAAGACACAATCGTGTTCTCTGCATTCAGGAGTGTAGCAGGGGATGACAATATCTCCAGGTTGAACTGAGGTAACTCCTTCACCGACGCTTTCGACAATACCGGTGGCTTCATGACCAAGGATGCATGGGAAGAGACCTTCTGGATCGTGGCCATCAAGAGTGTAGATATCAGTGTGGCAAAGGGCATTAGCGAAGATTTTAATTCTAACTTCACCCTTCTTGGGAGGTTGGACCTCAATCTCACAGACATCAAGAGGCTTCTTGGGCTCCCAAGCAACAGCAGCACGGCACTTAATGACTTTGCCTGCAGTCTGCTTAAATTGAGCGAGTAAATCAGATTTTTCCATTTCTGCGAACTCAAAAAAGATTTAATTATATTTTAAAGAATTGAATAGCAATTCTTAGTCCTGGTTCTTAGGCCTTCTGGCGCCATTTGGAATTTGATAATACGTTTTGGGGAATAGAGACTATATTATTTAAACATGGGTCTGAATTTATGATCATTTATGGAGGAAAAATTATTTTTGAGCTTTCCTGCATTAAAAACCACGCTTCAGGGTGAATGAAAGAAAAGAGCCTCTTTATTCCTTAATCAAAGCAGATTTGAGGGACTCATTGGTAGCTAAGCCTGAGAATTTGCTCAATAAATAAATTTAAACAGCAGACTTTTTTCACATGAATGAGATAGCTGATTCAAGTCAAAGTATTAGAGAGATGAATGACCAAAATGGAGTCTCATCTAATGAACTGTTTGATAATCAGTATTTGACCTCAATTGAAGAAGAACAGTTCGTAAAAGAAAATATTTTGGGATTTGAGGAAACTCAGCTTTTAAGGAGAGAATCACAGAAAATGATATCTTCTGAGGATCAAGAATATGAAAGGGATGATGATGATGAGCTCTCTGATGATGAAAAGGAGGTCAATGATGTGATAGAGAAAGCAGAAAAAGTTCTTGATAAGATAAATGACTTCCTAGATGGTGAAAGAATAACACCTAGCAGCTCGTGGACTAAGTCTCGTCCACCAAAGTTTCCTATTGAAAAATTAATCTCTGTTCTTCTGTTCACCATTTTGGTTGCTTATGTTTATGTTTATCCTCCTAAGGCAGTTGTAACTATCTTTTAGTTCACACTGGCCTTTTTTGCATGGGTAGTAAGTTATTAATTGAGTTCAATATAGAGTCCTAAGTTTTCACTCCTGAACCATTTGCACTAAGACTATATACAGTGAATTCTTATGATCTTAAAGCTTGATTTTCTACTCTATAATGACAGCAACTATTTTCAGAGTTTATGCCTGATGCTCTCTCAACTGCCTTCTAACTTTCTCAGACATTCTTGATCCTTTTCTGCTCTTTGTTTTTGTACCATTTTTAATTTTGTCATTGTTATTATGTTTTTTTTCTTTAACAACAATTGATTATTTTCTTTTATCTAAATTTCTATTTTTTTACCTTCTCTAGCAAGCCAACTAAAGATGATATTGAAGGGAAAAAAAGCTCGGGATTTTTGCTCTTATAAGTTTTGTATTAGCGTTTATTAAGGAGAGGGTGGTGAGGAATGCTTTCGAATGTTCGAGAGACAATATGTCTTATACCTTAGAAAATCGTGTATTGTGAATTTTAGATGAGGATTTTCTGGATTCTGTTACCAAGGCAAAAATTCGATGTGTATAATTTTATTAAAATTCCTCTAAGATAATTTATTGACTAAATTGATAAATAAGATTGCTTCGGAAATAATCAATTTTCATGTCTGCTTCCATTTCTTCAGATCCTTTCAACAACATAATTCAGTCTTTTAAAGAAATACGTTTCATTGAATCAGATGCTGAATCCTGCTCAAGTCAAATTAATGAAGACATGGTGAATTTGTTAAAAATGATCGATCTTGATGAGCCAAACGATATTACAAAATCCTATACCAAGTCAGATAAAGTCCTTAAAAGGACCAGGAAGCTAGAAGATAAATTTCCTATCTATGATCCCACATCTTCGCCAAATAGGGATCTCTACCTTCATAGTTTGGAAAATGAATTTGATAACGACTACGAAAAGGATCTCTTAAAGCGTAAGTCTCCTCAATCTGTAGATAAGGATAACTTTTCCATGCTTGAACTTCTGCCTTGCTTAGAAAATCAAAAAAAGAAAAAAGAACCCGAAAGAATCGAAAAACCCATAGATAAAAAGGAAAAATTGAAAAAGCAAGAGAACGAACCCAGGCGAAAGAAAAAGGTTAAAACCGAAGCTACTCAAGTCACCAATCAAATGCTCACATCTTCAGATGTGCCCAACAGTAGCACTGAGACTTCTGAAAGACCTAACACAAATCAATCAGAAGAAGCTCAGAAGAATTCTGAGCTAAGAATTTCGGAAGATAAGCCAATCAATTCAACTCCCAGTATCAATCCAGTTCTCGTACCTAGCAGCACTCCAGGAACAAATCTTGAATCATGGCATTTACTCTTTGCGAATCCTGCTAACCTATTTTACAAGAAAATGGGTAATGAGAGACATTACTATATCAGTCAAATAGCTAATGGTTCGACAGGAATGTTCCTTGAGAAACCAGACTGGAAAATATCTAAAGAAGGCTTTGATCTGAGCAAGACAAAGGATGATATTTACAAGAAAGCTAAGAGAATAATTTCTCTTCTCAGTTCAAACCAAATCAATATGCAAAATCTTAATAATCAAAAAATAGACGAAATATTGCAGCCTGGTACCCCTCTTGACATCTCTCTTCCTCAAGAATTGGAAAAGGAGATCAATGAAGTTCAAAATGAATTCGAGGATTATATTTCAAAAAATGTATATGGTAAAAAGCAGCATGCTTATAAAATCCCTAATGCTGAGGAACTTCAAAAGTTATTGATGATACCAAAGAATTATAACGTCAAGGATCATATTCCAAGAATCTTCTTGAGAGTTTGTCTTAGAGTCCTCTTCGAACAATTCTTTAACGATACTGAGCTCTATAATCTTCTTGTTGACAAGATCATCGAGCACGTCCAAGAAGAAGTCGATAAGAAAAAGAAAGACACTGCTGAGAAGCTTCCTGAACTCAAGAAAATATTCTACAAGATCAACAGGGTTGAGTTCAGCCAGAAATTCCTCGACCCTCCCTCCCAGCTCAAAGCTGTTAAGGCCAATTTCAATTATAAGATCCCACCTGAAGACCTGAAAAATTTGTTTATGGATTTCTGGGAAATGATCCACAGACTTCAAGAACTTGAAGACAATAGATCTGCTCAAACCCCAAAATCTTTCTTCTTTACTCAGCCTCAAACTGAACAAGAGACAAAAGGAGGAGATCTTTGGATGGTATTCCCTTTCCAGAATGAGCAGACTTTAAATAGAACCCAGGCTTTCCTTTCTACTAAAGAGATTCCTAGTTTTAAAGCCATGGTTACTTCTGAGCAAGGCAGTCTTGACCAGAAGCCTACAATTGAGGTATGGAATGAAAATGGAGTCTTGCAGGCAAGCTTTAAGTTTGTTGACTCTACAACAAAAGAACCACAAGAGAAAAAGATTGAGGGTATGGAGAGTGGAAACGGATTAAAAATTTCTGGAGCTGAGAAGCTTATTCTCCAAAGTTGCAAAATTCAGGAAGAGTAAGACATTTCTGTAAAGCTGAACAAGATTATTGATTTCAATTTTACTTACTCTTCGAATGTATTTTGTCTCAACTTTGATATATTACTTATATATATATCTAAGTTTAAAATGTATGTGCATATTCTAAATAATAATCATCCAGTCCTAGGAATTGTATTGCTATTATTTCTTCTAAATTCAGCAAAACCAATAAGCCGAAAGAATTCTTTGATTTTCAAAGGTAAACACCTTTCTAGTTCTCTTCACAATCTAAAATTTTTTGGTTTTAAATTAATTAGAATTTTTGTTGTTCAGAGGAATTATCTCCCTTCTTTTCTTTTGTTTAAAATATAAACAATATACATAATAAATATGGGTCCAACAAAATTAGTAACTTAAGATTTCTATTCAATACGATTAGCATTTTCATATTCATGCCATAGTTTGGAGAAATAACCTTCCCTATTTTGAAGTAGATTTTGAGGTGTATCCATCTCAACTAGACTTCCTTCTTTCAGAACCATGATTCTACTCATTAAGTCAAGGTCACCAACTTTTACCTTTGAGAATTATAAATAGTTTTCAGTCTATGCGCTATGGTGAGGACTGTGCATTCAAGGAAATTTGAATGAATAGTCTCAAGGATTTTTTGCTCTGTTCCGGTATCTATATTAGAAGTAGCCTCATCAATTAGAATAATCTTAGATTTGTTCAAAATTGCTCTTGCAATGCATATGAGTTGCTTCTCTCCTGCACTAAGATTTTCTCCTCCTTCCTTAATCTCTGTCAGGAGACCATGAATTCTAACAAATTTCTCTTTCATTTGGACCTTTTCAAGCACATCCCAGATGCTTTCATCTTTGTACTGTCCTAGAAGATCTAAATTCTCCCTTAAAGAACCCTTGAATAGCATCGGATCCTAGATGATAAAGTTATCATATTTCACTATTTACCTGAGGAATTATTGTAATTTTGCTTCTAAGATCATCCAACCCCAATTTACTTATATTCACATCATCAATAAGTATTTGACCTTCTGCAGGTTCAATAATTCTTAGAATAGCCAGGAATAAACTAGACTTTCCAGATCCTGTTCTTCCAACAATGCCTATCTTTTCTCCTCCTTTGATAGTAAATGAGAGATCCTTCAAGACATAAGGCAATGTTGGGCGATATCGGGTAGAATATTTTACAAACTCCAGTTTCCCAGATGTCGGCCATTTTGGGGTATAGTTCTCTACATATCCTATAGTGCATGCTGGTTTTTCAGTTTCAACCCTTTTGTCTTAAGAAATTTAAGATAATAATACTTTGTAAATGCTTTGCATCTTTCTAGTGAGATCAACTTGGATTCAAATTCAGACAATGTACGAAGAGCCCAAGTAACATCACCACTGAGGAGATTTAAGTATGTAACCAGCAAGCCGATCCTTCCAGTGTTAGAAGGATCGATGTCAAAGACAAGCTTGGATTAAGAGGACTGAAAGAAAAATCTTACAGGAAATGAAGCAACAGGAACTAGGACAATCAGGATGCAGAGAGTAATTTTGAATGTGAACCAATTGTAAATTCCGTTGATCAGTATCAAATTTTTTATGTTTTCATCCTGTAGATTGGTGAATTTCTAAAGTTTAGTAGTTGGAAATCCCTTCAAACCTTTAGGAATTTGTTTTCTTCTTTATATGCTCTAATAGACGTGAGGCCACTAAGGGTTTCCGAAAGTCCACTGAGCATTGGACTTCGAGTAATAGTTTCTAGACTTGTAAAACAAGAAGTAATTTCTTACCAAGTCGATATGCTTCTCTTTGGACTTTCATGTACTTTTCCTGGTAGCCGAATGATATTTTGAAGAAAATGGCTGCTAGGGGATAGACTATAATGGATCCAGTTGTGCCGCAAATCAAGAAGTCGGCAAATAAGATAAAGATACATAGGAGAAATGAATTAAAACATGTGATGAGTGAAGTATCAATAACACTCAGATCCTTGCTAAATCTATTGAGTAATCTTCCAATGGGAATTCGATCAAAGAACAAGTTCACAGGAGCTCTGAAAATTTTTTGCAACATCTCTCGATGAATTGTGCGAGAACAATTGATTGCCTGTAGGAAGAGCTGTCTTCCTCTAATATAGCAAAGAGCTCCATATCCAAGTACAAACAAAGCATAAACTTCAAAATAAAATATATTATCTCCTCCTGCAGACCGATTACTCCAGTAAGAAAGCCAAAAATTGCATGCACAATATAGCGTCACCCAAATAACCATGACGATAAACAGCATAATGAAATACCTGGTCCCTCCATAATAGTTGAAAAAAGACTTCCAAACATTCCAGCCAACTTTTCCGACTTCTCTGTCCTCAGCTATCATAAGTTTCTCAAATAGCAATTTGTCATCTTCTTTTTGTTTCATTGCAGAATTTTTGGCTTGCTCTTCCTCCAGAGGTTGATTTTGAATGTTCTCATTTGCTTTCTGATTAGATTTTGCTGTATTAGAAGATGCTTCTGTTGGTTGTAATTGCCTTTTTTCATTGTGGAGATCACTAGATGACTTAGGTTCAGAACTTATCAAGCTCCTGGATTCAATCTCTTTATAAAGGGCTGACTCTCGAATCTTATTGTAGTTTCCTTCAGTTCCAATACAACCATCCTTCAGGATATAAATATAATCAGCAAATTTCAGGGATTCTAGCTTATGAGTGATGAGAATTCTTGTTTTCTCCTTTAAGTAGCCACAAAGACATTCATTTAATATAAACTTTCCCACATGAGCATCAACAGCACTGATAGTCAGTTAGTGATTTATAAGTCAATCTACCTTAATGGATCATCAAGCAAGTATATATCCTTTTTCATATAGATTGCTCGTGCGAGACTGACTCTTGCTTTTTGTCCACCACTTAGATTGACGCCCTTTTCACCTAACAATAAAATAGAATTTCTAAAATAATCACCAATTTCAGTTTCATCATTCCTTATAAGGACTTTGAGATCCTGTTCGAGACAACTGTACTTGACTGCATCAGCATATAATTCTTTTTGCATTGGTTGCTCGAATAAAATATTGTCTTTTACAGTAGCATTAAGAATCCATGGCTTTTCTTCAACATAAGCAAAGGTTCCATTCGTTTCGACTTTTGGAGGATTGTGCTTGTCATATCTCATTTCTCCTAGCAAAGCATACAATAATGAAGATTTTCCTGATCCAACACTATCAATTAAAAATTATCGATGGAAATTACTCTCCTAATATAACTACAAAGGAGCCTTTTTTAATGGTCATATTGATATTTTTCAGCACGTAGTGGATCTCATCCTTATATGAAGGGTTATCAATTAATCCAAGGCTCCTCAGTTTGTTATTCAGTTCTTCTGGAGATAACTTCTTGTTTTCAACCTTGTTCTTCTCAGCTGCTATTTCTTTTTCCCTTTTGGTAACCCAGTAGAAGTTTCCATTTTCGATTTTAATGGCAATATCGGAGTTTGGCTTGAAATTTGCTTGCAAAAAACTCTTGTCAATGTTATCCTCTTTAAGATATTTTTCAATTCTGTTGATAGCTATGTCAAGCTCCATCATCAATGACAAAAATTTTGGTATACTTCTAATCGGATCCTACTGAATGATTAATATCCTACACAATTTACTCCAAGGATCAGAAAGACACTAACAATTCCGAATACTTGTTGAGCAGATATTGCACCGTTTAAGAACACATATGATCCTAAAACAGTAGCAGTGACTATAGTTGAACCAGCCCAGGCGCTAGCATTTTGCCAGCAGGTTATCGAGAATTGCATCTTAAGATATTTTAATTCTTCTTCTCTGGATGAACAGACTTTTTCCAAGAAGGAATTCTCCCAACCTGACATTTTGATGTATTTGATTCCTGAAAGAGCCTCGGAAGTCTTTTTCATCCTCTCATCAGCCTTTGACATGACTGACTTTTGATAACTACATAATGAATAAAGTAAAAGAGGGTTACTTATAAAAGCTCTTTGCAAGTCTATAGTTAAAGTAAGTCAGGAGGAAAATTGCTAGGAAGCCCGGAATTGCAGCGATATGAACCAAATTGTAAAGCATATAAAGCCCAATAATTGTGGTTATAGGGAATGCTGCCATTGAAGAGAAAAACACCAATACTTGATAGAATTTTTGGGCATCCACTTGAATATGATTCATTATAGTTCCTGAAGAGTGATCCAAGCTTCTTGTCAGAGCAAAGCTCAATGATTTTTTATAAATGATCGCCGTCAGTGAACTGTTGATCTTAATTCCTAATTGAGTCTACGACTGAATGAAAGATTTCATCTTCTTACCACTAGAAAGCTGCATTGTGAACTGGTTATGGTCATTGCAACCCTTGACAGTGCCATAATTGCCACTAAAATGACTCCATATAATCTGTCAGGGTTGGGAGTTAGGACATAATCTATTGTTGTCTTGATTAATATGGGTGTAGAAAACTGTAGCAGATTTGATATAATGGAGTAAAATATACAAATCCAGAACAGTCCTTAGATATTAAAAAAACATTTTTTATTAAAAATACTCTTGTGAGAATGATACAAAGTCTTTGCAAGAGCATTTTTTTGATTCTTATAAATTTCCCAATTATTGTCAATTTCATTTAGGATGTAACTTGCACTTTCTTTTTCTCTAAGGTCTAAATGCATATCTTGTTGAAATGTTTTTTTGTTTCCAATCTTATTCTTAATATGATCCAATTCAAGATTACCTCAATCATTCTCCCTGCCCATTGAAGCAAAAGCTGGTCAAAAAATCCGATATTTAAGTATTGTTCTTTCGGCTTCTCTGAGCTATGAGTCTGAAGAAGAGGTATCTTGACTGAATCTTCCATATACAGCAAATAATTTTATTTTGGATATTCGAATCAAAAAATTAATACTCCTAAAACCCTCTTTAGTAGACATCTTTACTAATTAATTTCTTCTGCATGAACCCTTTAATAATTTTCTTTCTTCTAGAAAACCAGTTTTCAACTTCATTATGTCTCATTCTAAGACCCAAACAAAGAATGTTTCATAGAAGGACCCATGAAAAGGCCTCTGCGTGAGTATTTCACTAGTAGGGCATTAATCCTGATCCTTGAGAGTTTGATATATCTTTCCAACTTTTTGATATAGTTCCCCAAGATTTATCTCCTTAATTTAAAATGAATAAAATCTTACGTCTCAAATCGTATCTTCTTCATCAGATATCCAGCTCTCCCGAGCTTAAAATCAACAAGATCTTGCACGATGCGCGATTCCTTTTATATTGTTTCAGACACTATAAATATGTCGACAACAACTTTAATACAAAACTGTCATCATTAATACTTGGAAACCTTGACAAATATTCAGTTGAATCAGACCGTACAAGAGCTATAAGATTATACACTATGCTTCATCTCAACAACGGCCTCACAATCCCCAAAGAACACTCCGAAACTCTTGTCAACCAGTTGCATCATATCAAGGCATACCCTAATTTCAGATGGTTGTTGAACATCGCTATCCTATTCCACAATTCAGGAATAGAAAATAAAGAGCTCTGGAAGATCATTGAAGAAGCCTACATGAAGAGAAATTTCTTGGAAACTCAAGAAGTAACTGCCGAAGACCAAGTGAAGCTGGCATTAACCATGGGCCTCTCCGATACCACCAGTCCAGAATTATGGAGGTCATTGATAGTAGATTTGATCGAAAAAGAAGAATCCTTCAACTCCTCTCAGCGTGTAATTCTCATAAAGGCTCTTTCAAGACCTGACTTGATGCCAAAATTTGATCCAGATTTTAGTGAGAATAAATTCAAGCCTTTCCTAGCTGGGCTTATCTCTAGAACCTTAGGTCATAAGGAAACTATGAACCTGAAGGAAGCAGTAGCTGTACTGCTTTCTGCTGATAAATCTGGAATCTTAAGTGAAAGGTCTTTACAAGAAATAGAGCCTATTCTCTTCGATAAAGCTATGCAGATCTCTAAAGAACATATCTATGGAATAGTTAAATTTTACTCCAATATAAAGATTACCAAGGAGAGAAAAGAATTCTTGAAAAAGCTGAGACATGCCTTATTGGTCAAATATGATAAAAGAATAACCCTCAGAGATGCTATTAATTTCAACCAAATTAATAACTTCATGATGAAGAACGCTATTATCAGCACCCAGGAATACAACGATCCTTACTATAAATTTATCCTCACTAACCAGTTCCAGATTTTCGAATATCTGTATCTTGCTAGGATGCGAACCATGAACTTTAATGACGTCATGAACCTATCATATCTGATTCAAGGGCAGCTCTCCAAGCACCTGTTTAAGCTTACTCCAGAAATGGTCTATAGAACTTTGAGCTTCTTGGAATTTAGAGGAGATATTTCTGGTACATTTGTGGACCATGTTATTAATATTGCTAATAAATTTTTGAAGACTGGAGCCAAGGATGACTATCCCAACAAATTTTTCAGTTCATTACTTCTGATTAAATACAACCAGAACCTAAAAAGATCTCAATATTTCTCTCTTATTCAAGAGATCTCTCATGCTATCACCAAATCTTATGAGAATAACTTGGTCCAGGAGTATATCATTTACCTAAGCAGTAACCCAGAATCTCCAAAGGAGCTATTGAATATAATTGGAGATATCCTCAAGCTCAAATTGAAAGATCTGAAAGATTCTCAAGTACTAGAGCTTCTTAGTTTTGCTCCTTCTGAAGTATATATGAAGGACACTCAATTCAAGGAACAGCTGGAGGAATATTTGGTGGATAATTTTGATTACCTCAAGCAAGACAAACTTTGCAAGATCTATCATGTAATAAAGGATATCCTTCCCGAAAAGTTCAACGAACAAATTATTAAGAGATTAAAGAATGCAGAATTAGACCTTCGTGATATTGAAAGCCTGACTAGAAATTTAAAGTCCCTTCCTAAAGATCTAAAGGAGCACATCCAGAAATGTTTCAATAAAAATAAGCAGCACATAAATATCTCAAACCTGGACACTATTTTCTTGATTGTGATGAGAGTGTTCCAGGACCATCAGGACTTTGACAAGAAATTCATACAGGAGTTGATGCAAATAATCTCAATGAGAAATAGCTATCTTAACCAAAAGAACCTCAATAAGCTCATTGACTCGTATGGAAAGATCAGTAAGTAAGCCCTTTGTTAAATTCCTTGTATAAACTTAAGTATTCTCATATACATTTTCCAGTTTAGGCCTATTTCTGTATGATATAAGCTAAAACTCATGCAAAAAATCGAGAAAATTATAAAAATTAGAACCAAGGGTACTGAATGAATATAACTCAAAGTATTTCTAAGATATGGAATAACAAGTGAAGATACTCATAAATTGAATATCACTAGGAAGAAATACAATTAAATCAAAAAGTACATACATTTGAGCAAAGATTTAAAGATCAATGTTCTTTTATTGCTTCTTAGTCTTTTTGTTCTTCAAATATGCCCAGTTCCCAATGGAAAATATCACGAAAAGCCCATATAATATATTTCCAACTAAAAACGTAATCCACGCACCCTTCTTTATCAGACTATAATTTTCATGATCATCCACCAGAGACTTTAGCATTGTCTGTAAGGCTTCTCTATTCCGGGGTAGAGCTGCATCATCAACGGATTGTAAGGCGAAAGATACAGTTCTTTGGAAGTCTCCTAGTCCAGCTGGGTATAGGTTGGCTTCGAGGGATGTATCTAACTTTGTGGCAGCCATCATTCCATAAGACAGACAAACCATGATAGTGAAGACACTGAGTAAAGTAATATGCTTCTTAAAGGTATGGGGAGCAGCAGGTCTAATATAACCAAAGTCAAGTTCAACATGTGAATCTTTCTTTGGCTTTTCCTCCTCAATATTATCCTGATCTCTGGAGACTGGCAGTAAGTAAGGTTGATTGGCTTGAGTGTTAGTGGGAGTCTGGTCATGTACACCTCCAGTTTTCATGACCATTCTTTCGAGGAATTGGATTTGCTGTTTAAGGAGATTATTCTCAGCTGTGAGGGAGGCATTCTTCACTTTGAGATCTTCATTTTCTTTCTTAACTCTTTGGAGTTCTTGCTCCATCTCTTCATGGTAGTTCTTCTTTCTATTTCTAACACGGGAAGCACTTTCTCTGTTTTGAATGCGCCTTTTAAATTTAGAGAAAAAAATATTCAAGTTACTTTCTAGCCTTCTTATATTCGGTGGGGTTGTCTTCATATCTGTAGACCACATTGTTATCAACTATTGGTTCATAGTATTTTCTGATATTTTTCTTTTGAATAGGAGGGATTCGTCTATCATTGCCTCTATCATCTACCCTCTCTTGATTATATTGATATTCTGGGGATTGTTTGGAAGAGTAGTTGGTGGAGTTGGTGGAATAGTTAGAGAGAGTGTCGAAATTTCTCGGCTCGTTGGGAAATTCCAGGTTTTCTCCATCTTGAGAAAAAAGAAACTGATTAGTATCTTGGATGTAGTTTCCAAATTGAAAATCGTCACGATTCATGAAGTTGTCAATAGACTTCTTAGAAAAAAGGTCAGGAGAGCCTAAAGGTAAGTTGTTGGAATCGTAATCGAATAGAGACTCGGTCATTTGTTGTACTTTGATTTAAGTTAATTTATACAAACTCTAATTTCTGACAAGGAAAAAGTGAGAAAATGCCTGATTCCTCTCAGGATTTAAAGCTATTTTTTCAAAACTCAATTTTTAATTGGTCAGGTCCTCTCAGGAATGTTCAACTCAACTTAAACAATGTATTCTTAGAAATATACGTGTTGAAATCTGATACATTTCGACTTATTATTATGCTGAATTGATTTCTATCCTAATCTGATGAATTTAATATCAACAATATGATTTGGTAAGATATTACCTAGGAATTATATTTGTACTTGTTCCAAGTTCAAAGCTAGAGCAGTTTTGATGATCAGAAAATATATTTCAACCACTGAGAATAATTATTTCGACAAAACCAGAAGAGAAAATTTCATTCTAGTTATTAACAAGGGCTTAACATATAATAACTCAGCCACTGTAACTATCTGTGTGATACTAACACTTTAATACCCTATTAGTGACATGGAGTTTTCTGTTGTGAATATTAATCTCATAAGTGTTGATCAAAGGGCTCATCTCGTAATCTTAAAGATAAGATATTTTTCTTGACAAATTTGAATTTTTCCCTAAGTTCG
>Ga0065720_1018943_pt1 | contig 53412 bp, 34 predicted proteins | sample Thericmetagenome_FD_59107 | JGI IMG/M metagenome (GOLD analysis project Ga0065720, IMG submission 59107) | Thermophilic microbial communities from the Joint Bioenergy Institute, California, USA of rice/straw/compost enrichment - eDNA_2 v2... | ecosystem: Engineered > Solid waste > Grass >... | reverse complement strand
ATATCAGATAGCTGGGCATTCGATTGAAATTTTAGATTTAAAGTCTTGAGGTGCCAGAAATTATTCTCGAAAAGATTGTTCATCTGAGTGCCTAAAAATTTCCTGTCAAAGATTTCAGCAGGGTCCTCTTGATATGTAAATCCTTCTAGTTTTAGAACCCTTGAGAGGATGTCAAAGAAATTGACCAGGAAGTTTTCATTCTCTATTTTCTTTGAATTGACCCCTTCAATATTCACTTTTATGGGGATCGATAACAGTCCCAAATATTGCATAGCATCAACTTTGTAGTTGATCAGCCTAGTTGAGAGCTCTAAATGACAGTTAGGAATGTTGTTAAACAGCTTGAAATTTTTCAATATTGAAGGGTCTCGAATTTTGATCAAGCATTTCTTTAAGGAAGTTTTTCCCATAAGACTATCACTTAGTGCCTTTATATTTTCTCCATGCATCTCTTTTCCTGTTAATTCCAGTTCCAAAGATTTGATTGCTATCTTTTTAAGATATTGAAATAACTTTGTGCAGCCATCTTTATCCCTCCTTGTGGATATATTATCGAACCCTAGTAAATTCAGCTTGATATTCTCTAGATTGTTCTTAGTGGAGATGGGCCTAGCGATCATTTCTAGCATTTCTTCGTCAAAAGTAGTGAGTTCTGAGTCCCTCTCGAAGGAAAAGTGTTTTAGTTCTTTCAAAGGTTTCATTCTGTGATAAAGTCTCTTCATGACCCTCTTATTCCAGGATGTTACAATAGTGGAAATACCCCAGGTAATACCAAATCTAAGATAGTTCAACCTTTGAAAGTACCTTAATGGCTTGATCTTCCATGACAGTTCAGTCAAAGTGGGCTTTCTGAGCAGTGGGATGGAAAGTCCTCTTGTTTTGTTAGAGACATTCTTGAGTATTCTGTAAGTCTTCCTGTTTGAGAGGATTCCCTTCAGGCAAAAGATTCTTATGAACTTGGTTCTTTTTATAATCTGAAGCATTTCGATAAATCGAAGCCTGAAGTCATCAAAATCTAGGGAGAGATTTTTCACACATTTGGGGAATCTCTTTTTCGATAATCCAAGTTTGTATTTGTTGTTTAAGGAGAGAGCAGCCCCGAAACATTTTTGGATGAATCTATTCTTGATCTTAGACTTGGTCTTTTTTGATTTTGAGGCAATTTCTGGCATGAGAATGGGTTTTATATCTTGAATTTTATGAGTGTAGTAAATATCAGGCTGAGGGGTAATGAATTTTTTGGAATATGGACTTGACTTGAACATGCTATTTAAATTTGTGAGAAATAAATTTTAGTTAACAGATACAAACAAGGTTTAATGAGTTCGGAACATCAAAATAACACCTTTATTAGGGGAAAATTGAGAATTTTTATGCTTCTATATGTAGGATTAGCCCATGAGCTTTATGAATTTACAAGGATTGTATAGAAAAGAAATAGCCTAACTAGACTCAAAATGTATACATTCAAGAAATAAGCGCCTAAGAACTTAGTTGAGACATTCTAAAAGCACTGATTCTATTCTTGAAAGTGAATTCTCTACTTGGAGAAAAGGATAGGTTGTGAATCACAAATTGCATTAAATTTATGGCGTAATTTTTCAGAAGAGATTGGGGCATTCCTAGACCAGGCACAAAAGCTACTTACCTTTAGCTCCTATTTTCTAAGAAAGGGCCTTCGATTTCGAAGACTTGATGTACTCTTTCCTCCTCAGCAGGCGATCTTTCATCATTCCGGTATAGGATTGATTAATGTGAGAAATGACGTCTCAAATTCAAATCTCCTAATTACGTCACAAATCAAAAGGCAGCATGATTAAGATCAATGAGTGATAGAAAACGCGCCACAGGCATCTGTTATGTTTGTTGAGTTAGACTTGTTTTTCCTACAAGATAAAGTTCGCACCTTGTGGTCAGACTTTTGAAACCATAAATAAACCATGCCTTCTGTAGAGTGTTATATATTAATTCTAATTAAGAATTACTTCATGGATAAGACTTGGCACATTTTTCTCGATCCAAAATGAGTCACATGCTTCAGGATGTGAGGATTGAAGTTCGCTATATTTATCGTCATGTTGAATATTTTCTTAATAAAGAAATAAATTTAGAATTGAACTCAAGAAGATTCAAATGACTCAGAAACAGATCAACAAAGTATACGTATATTTACAGACCTTAAATGCTGCTTTAGGACTTGTTTTCTGGATGTACACATCTTTGGTCTTCAATTCTTGTCAAATCTATTTACAAGATTATGTCTTTCCTGATGCCGCAACCTCTGTCTTCTCTTTGATCGCCTCAGGTCCTCAAATGGGTGGCATTCCTGGTGCCCTCCTGGCAGGTCCCCTTTCCCAAAAGATAGGCCGCAGGAGAATGCTAATTTGGTTAAATATAATAGCTCTTGTTGGAGTAGTCCTGACAATATTTGAAAGTCTTCCAGCCATTATAGTGGGAAGATTCATTCAGGGATTTGTTATAGGAGCCGAGTTAGTAATGGTTCCTATGTATGTAGCTGAGATGTCTCCAGTTGAAATTACTGGGGAGACAGGAGCTTTGTACATGCTCATGTCAAGCGCGGGCACACAATTAGGTTTCGTAGTGGGATTCCTAATGCCTAGTAACCTTAATGATGGAAAGGAATACATGTGGAGGATTCTATTTGGGGCGGCAGGTCTGCCTAATGTTATTAGGTTAATACTTCTCTTGTTTGTGTTCCGAAAAGAAACCCCTTTCTATTTCATAATGAAAGATAATGACACCCTTGCAACAGATATTCTTTCTAAGATTTATTCACAAGAAAGAATCCAGAGTGAACTCCAGAGACTGCATGAAGAAAAGAAGTTTCTTGCTTCCAAGAACACAGCAGGGACAGTCACCTTGAAGGATCTTTTTACTAAAAAATACCGCAAGTGTTTCTTTATGGGTCTCTTCGTCTCCTTGGCATGGAGTGTCTCAGGAATGAACACTATTTTCTCATTCTCAAATGCGATGCTTGAAGATACTGTGACCGAACCTGACTCAAATACTCCTGTCCTATTCTCCACCCTCTTTGGTGAGATTGATTTCGTTGCCTGTATAATTGCCTACATTCTCTCTAAGACTATCAAGAGAAAGACTGCTTTCCTCCTGGGAATGATATTGGTAGGTATAGTTAATTCAGCATATGGAATTTTAGGCCTCATCGAGCCTCAAAGCCCTGTCCTTAAATACATTCTCATTATCTGGCCATTGCCCTTTGAGTTCTCCATCGGGTTCATAGTCTCCACTTATTTGTCAGAAAGTTTGCCTGAAGTAGGCCTTTCTGTAACTATGGTCACCAACAACTTGGCAGCCTTCCTCATCACCCAGTTTTACTTGAGCCTGGCAGATACAATTGGTCATAGTGGAATCATGCTAGCCTTGGGAGTATGCTGCTTTCTTTCATTCTTCATTTCCAAAGCCTTCTTGGTCGAAACCAAGAATAAATCAAAAGCTGAAATCCTATCTGAATACTCAGGTATTCCTCTGGATAAAACCAACCAAACAGAAGCTGGTCAAGTGATTAGTCTGACCGAGGTTAACCCCTCAAGTCCAAGTGACACTCCTACTGAAGACAAGTTGATGCTTGAAAACATTGCTAAAAATTCAACCATAGAAAAACCAGAGGGGAATACCAAAGATGGTTCTCCTACCAATCCATCTATGTCTGTGGAAGATTTCGAAGAGGTTGGAGACGAAGAATCTCCACAGAGAATCAGAGTAATTCCAGTATTGGATGAAGAAGACCAAGAAAATGTTGCTGCTCTGGGAGATAATGCTCCTGTAAAGAGGCTAAGTAAGAGAATGAATGCGATAACTAATGAGGGTGATCCTATATTCAGAGACAATCTTGATAGAAAAAGAGAGGGAGAGAATGACTCTCAAGAGCTGTTTCATATTAGAATGAGAGGAGCTATATTTATAAATAATTCTGGAAGAGCAATTCCTGATATCTAGCATCTTATCTACATATATATACATAGATTATTAATATTTAAAGTTCATTCTTGTGCATAAAGTTACCACAATCGAAGGTTGTAATCTTATGAAAGAGTTGAATGGACTTGAAAAGTCTAAAAAAACCAAAATATTGATAAATCACCATTAGAATTAAAAATTAAACGAATTTTCTCTCAAACGCCATCACTTGAACTGGCCCAATTCCTCCTTCGATAAGCTTTTGATCCAACTTAGAAATCCCTCTCTCCACTCGACAACTTGAATTCCTTATAGTGGATTTGAGCAACATTCTTAAATCCATTTTTCTCAAAAGCAATCTTAGACCCAGGGAATGTCGCTTCCGTTACAATCAGTCTAGCTCGTCTAATCAGTGGGTGCTCATTAACCATGAATTTCACTAGACGTGTCATGAGGCCTAAATTTTTGTATTTTGGAATAGTAATCCCTGCTATTAGATGAATGACTTGCAGTGGTGCATCAGGCACCTTGTAGTACGCAGGAACCTGTTTCCCGAAGGTTTTATACATATCGACTATCTTTTCTAGCTTTTTCTTTCCTTCTTGGTCAGTTTCGTCATATGCCTTTATGATTTCTTGTGGGTTTGTGATTGGGCTGTAAAAGTCTTCATTTAGCAGAGCAGCAGCTAGCTCATTGTCAGTCTTATTATACATGCATATTCCAAGGTTCTTTTGAACGTTGGAAAATGCCAGAAAGGTCAAGAATTTAAAAGCTTCTTCTAGATTAAAATGGATGCTTGTAGCGATCGGTTCAGAGTCAGTTAAGATTCTAGCTCCTTCCCTTGCTACTTCTGGAATAATTTCAGATGTGATTGGCCTGATTTCGAACTCAATATTAGGCCTTTTCTTTGTCACGAACTTTGCTGAGTATAAGATTCTTTCAGCCGTTGAAACAAAATTATATTGCTGGCAAATGCTCAGACAACGGCCTGTTCGAAGTACCGGTGATAAAATATGTTTTGTGATCATTGAAGTTCCGAGTTAGTGAGAGTTCAGAAGGTTTGAAATAAGAATTTAGTTGGGCGAAATTTTAAAATTTTTCGAATATTAAATTCTTCTATTTTTGTGATATTTTTTATGCTTGTTATATAGCAATTTAGAAATCTGCTTTTAGATGGCCTGGTAAAGATCTCACTTTATAAAATGGTCTAATTGGTAATAGTAATTAAAGACGAGTGGAATTTGAATGGAATTTTTAAGAGTTGAGCTCAATGGCATCAAAGACTCTACCATTATGGATTCGAAATTATAAATTACTTAAAGGAAAAAAAAACATGCATAAATGATGTTTCAGTTCTCATAAAATTAAGCCAATTTTGAAAGAAACTAGCCACGAATGGCTTATCTCTTTGAAAAAGGCTTTAAATATGTGAAAAGTTCAGGATTGCGAAGTCTTCTCAATAATTTAAACCTAAATTGCAAGTGAGGCTGCTTGTGCATAATCTTGCTGCTAAAGATCCAATTTACACTGAAATACTTGATGAAGACTTCTCCTACTAGCCGGAACAATTGCTTTGATAGGGCAATGGCAGGCTTATCTTCAGGTGTAACGATCATCATGTTCTTTAATCGTTCAATACTGTCAACAACCTCTTTATTTGCCTCCACAAACTGATAGAATTCTTCTAACTTGAGATCAAAATTGTGCTTCTTTATTATATCCTCCACATAAGGCTTTGCCATTGAAGAAGTGGCGAAGGTGCACATGGCTCTCCCGTAGTTTTTGACTATGTTCTTTGTACATCTCACACTGTATGGAGTCACGAACTCCCCATTGGCTCTGTTTCTTTGGTTGGATGGAGAATCTTGTTTTGCAATAGGTTTTGAATTGACTCCAGGATGTCTATCACCTGAGGAGTTGTTATTCAATGAGGTTGGCATTTGCAGAGGTGAGGATTCCTTTTTGGAGGGATTCTTCTGAGGATTGTTGAATACTTTGTTCTTCAAAAATCTCATTGCTTATTGATTTGATTAAATTATAAATCCTGGGATAAAGTGATCCTTATATAGAATTTCTGTCCAGCTAGTTTAAATTAATCAAATTTGTACTAATAGTCTTTTTAGTCATTTCAGCCTTGGAAAGGATAAAGTCTATTTAATAAATTATCAAGGTACTTTTAAAAATATGATAAAAGGAATTCCACCAACCAGTGGCTCATTAGTTTACTTCGGTCAAATCTTCTATTTGGTAGAGGGCTAGGACGAATTAAATCTTCACTGAACGGAACCTTTAAATGCTCATTTAATTCCTAAATGCAACAAAATTTTAAGGGTTGTTTTCCTCAATCACTAGAGTGTATTCTTCAAAACAGCATATTTTCGATAAATAATATGCTGAAAAAGTCTCATAGAATTTAGAACTTCGTTTAATTCACTCACTTTGCTGTTAATTGATTCCATTCGACTACATTAAGTTCAACTCAGTTTCCCTGTCTAAATCAAACTCTCTCGATACTATGCAGGCCAAAAGAGTTTTTACTATCCTTTTAGCTAAGCTAGGAACATCTAGGTTGGAGATTTCTTGCTTCTCTCAAACTCCGCCATGAAAAGTATTTTCCAGGTTCCTTTCTTCGATTAACAGATAATTTACTTGCTTAAGCCTACTTACTACATAGATAGATAAACGAAACTAGACCATCTTAGATCTAGAGTACTTTCTGTTTCGCTCTAACGAACACACAGAAGGATAGATGAAATTTTAATAAGCCATGCCAAAGGGAATTTTCTTAGAATCTAAACTATTGAAGTTTATAGTAATTCCGATCTCGTCATTTGTAATCAGAAAAACTGTCGAAATCGAGAATTTTAAAGAATCATTCCGACTTCGTTCCTCGTTTTCGTCATCCCTTCTTGCAGAGACTGAGTTGATGGCTACCCTCCTTTAGTTCAGGAAGCTGGAGCCTCTTTGGTTTTACTATGATTTGCTCTATTAAAAAGCATTACCTTCTCGAATACAGAACAAAATGACCTTCTTAAACTAATTCCTATTATTAAAGTCGTAAACATTTTTAACCTCGTAGTAATCTAAAACCCAAGACCAGTCATGGCTCTCCCTCCAAGACAAATTCTCAAACGATCTTCAGACTAGAAGCTAATGTGCTTGTTAAAAGAGGTTCTAGGAGAGTTGGATACAGTCTTGAAGTTTCTGTAAAAATTGATCATATACCAAGCATTCTCAGTGCTGGAAAGGTTGGCCAGAGGCAGACAGTCATGATCGTAGGCAAGAGTTTTATAAGAGTCTTATCCTCAGCTCTTTTGATATGTATTTTCTTTTGTAAACTATATCTAGGATAGATAGCTTTATCTAGCTGGCTGCTGATTCATGTTCTTTCAAACTTAAAGAATCCGAATATCTCTTCTGAGACCCTCACACCATAAATTGTGGTAGCAATCTTGATGCTCTTTTTTTCGAGAGTATTTAATTTGGTCCTAACTAACATTAAACCCCTTTTCTAGGAGCATTAACTTCTGCAGAAGCAATAAAAACTAAAGCAGGCCATCACGTAGTCCTAGGCTTTTTGTGCTCGCTTGATATCCCATTCAAAATAAACGAGACTTGTTCTTAGGCAATATTAGAATCACCCAAAGACTGAGAATCAGATTCCACAACTAGTCTCACTGGATTGATTATGGTCCACCTCATGTGAGAGCCAAATCATGCTTTTCGTCCAACCCACTGCCTGCAGGCTTTGATCTAGCTCAGTTCTTAAAGTGTTAGCTATCTTTCAGAGTACTTTCTTGAGCAAGCAGAATATTTTAAAATAGGCTTAAACAACTGAGTAAAAATCGTAAACGACTCCTGATGTGCAGAGAAAAAAATGATTGATAAATTCTATATAAGTGGTCCGCCAAGATCATAAGGATAGCCAGCAATGAATAGCTAGGAGCCTTAACTATCAGATTTATCCTATTTTGAGTTAGAGAATGATAACATTCTCGAATTTTGCCAAGTCTATTCAGAATTGTAAATTAAGCCTGTTCTAGCAAATATAGGAAATCTCTAAGTCAAACTCTTTTTAGAAAGACTTAAAGGAGTCAACTGAGAATTTATCTAGAATAAAAGAGTGTTCCTCAGAGTTCCAGAAACCTAAATTCTGCCTAAAAATATCAAAATTATTTTTCTTGTCAGAAACTATATAGAACGCTATAAATAACTCTCCTTGAATTTCTGGCACATAATCTTTTAAATTTCAAGAATTATCAAAATCCAGGCTTTCCAAGGAAAAAGGGGTCAAAACAACATATCACATGTCTCATAAGGCTGCCTAAAAGCAAGCCCTCTTCTGTATATAGGTGTATATGTCATGTACATTTGCTGTAAACAGAATGAGGACTGTCCATGAAAAGCTCTGTCAATATTCAAACTGTGAATAGATTCTTCTGTGCATTACCTGTAAAATCCTGTATAGACTTTGTTCTTATGTTGTTCATATCATCATGTATATAGCCTGTATATCCATTCTCTTGTATAGCAACCCTGTTAATCAACCATCATCCTCAGATCCCAAAATTTCTCCATTACCTGGCTTTTTTCTGTAGACTATTCTCTGAGATTGATCTACCAAGTGTAGCAACTCTTGATAGTCTACTCAGGAAATTTCTGAACAGTCTCGAATTTTACATATTGACAATAATGAAACTGTCTTTTTTCAGGGAATAAAATACAAGAAAACCACAGTTAGAAAGGAACTAAGGGGCCCCTCTTTGTACGTTTCTTGTAGATTAACTTTTTCTTTGAGTTTGTGCCAAGAAAATTTGAAAAAAAAGATATAACCGTTCAATGAAGAATTAAGACTAGGCTATCTATTGAGTAGCTCACAAAGGAATATTGCCCAATAGTATCCTACTTTCATTGCTATGATATTGCTTAGTGAAATGAAGATATTCCTACTCTGTAAGAAGGTTTTTATCGTATACTCGTATATATTTGTTACTTAGGCAAAAAACGGCAGTGTATAAATATTTTCTACTACTCAATATTCTCTCCGTCAAGATCAATGAAGTGCTTTCTGAGTTCTAAAGCCAATTTTCCTCTAGTTGGTTCAATTCCATAGATTCCATTACTCTCCAAGACGAGGTCATTTCTGGGGTCAAAATCATTAGCCATCAAGATGTCCCAGTTTTCGTAGTGAGTCTTATCTCTCTTAACCTTGATCCAATTTACGCGGATGGTACCTGGGATGAATCCAATGCCTTCATTGAAGATAAGTTGAGCCTTCTTTTGCCAGTTTTTAACACTATCTCTGAAATTTTCTCCAGCCTTTTCTCTAGAAACGTACTCTTCACTTCTGTTTGCCAGACAGTAGGCCATGATCTTATCATTATTGCCGAGAGGGGAGTAGTCAATAAGGCCGTCAAGTTCTTTAAGGGCATCAGCTCTGAAACCCCAAGCGAATCCGGCAGCCAAAGTACTATCCTCAAATTGTTTCTTTTCCAAGGGCTTCTCCTTCTTGTAATTCTGGAATGCAAAGCTCTTGACCTTCTTGAGTTCTTCTTTTTGGGGACCTAAAAGTAACGCTTCTTCAAAAAGTTGAATTCCCTTGAACATGTGAAGAGCCTTGATGGCGTCGTTAACCCAGTTTTCGTTAGCAAATTCAACTTCGTAATCGACGTAGAGGATATACTTAGCATCAAGAGGGAGCTTGGAAATTGCTAAGTTAATGAGACGCTCTTTTTGGAAGAAGAGACTATTGGTACGAATTTGGATATTGTAAGGCTCATAGTTGGGACTGGTGATAGAGAAGGGGGAATTTTCGAAGCAACACTCCACAGTTATAAGCTTGACGCCGAGCTTTTCCATTTGATGCTTGAAATTTGCATAATGTTTGAGAGAGCTACGTGATCTGGCAGGATTAAAGACTACGGTAATTAGGTATAAATAGCGAAGCTCTTCTTGGTAATTAAGAAGAGTAAGATCAGCTTCTTCTGCTTGCTTTCTAGAAGCGCAAAGACCCATGTTATAGGTTAATTTTATTAATGATTTGTCTAACTAGAGTACGTAATGATTTAATAAATATGCCCTGTTTATACTAATATAACGCTTAGGCTTAACTCAGGGATTTGAATTTGAATCGGGTTTATAACATAACGTTTAAAGTGCATATTCTCTATTTCAAAAGAGCCAAATTACATTCAAGCTTATTTTATACTGCTTATTTCCAGCTGGCCCATTCGGGTTTGGGAAGAGGTTTCTTGGCCATTTCTCCTCTGGCAAGATCAGGGAAGTCCTCATCAGAAGACCAGACAGCATCGCTGAAGTAATATTCACCGACGGAAGGATTATTCTTTTCTTGTTCTAAGATCCAGTTGCTGTCTCCCAAAATGACATGGTAATAGAATTTCTTGGCAGTGAATTTAGCAGTCTTCCACCAGAGGTAACCACCTATCAAATTTATTATTCATTTTCAAGAAATTTACCAACAGCAGGCAAGGCAAGAACACCGAGGGTACCAATAGGTCCATAGAGATGATAGAATTGTGTTTGGTTAATTTTGGTAATTCCGTGCTCGCCAAGAGGGAGGAAACTTCTTGCCATTCTAGAAGCTATAGAACTCAGTCAAAATTTAAAATATCAGTACAGAGAAGGAAGATCCAGCTGGCATAGACGAAGCCGACAAAAGCTCTAGGGAAGGTACTGAGCTTCATATCGTTGTGAAGGAAATCTTCCCAGTTTCTGGCATAGTGGAATCTATTCAAAGTTACAAACTAGAGATAGGAAAGGGGACTTAGTGTATTTTTCGACAACATAGGTTCTATAATCTGGCAATCTACCGTCTCTCATGTTCTCGACCATGATTGTCATGAATTTCTTGAGGGCAGGGTTGTCACCATGCTCATGGAAAGCTTCAGGTCTGTAAAGCTTGTCAATTTCTTCTTGAGGAGCTATGTTCTTCTTCTTGCTCATTTCAGATTTATTAATTGAAGATAATTTATCAAATCTCAATGTCAAAAAGATAAAATTGTTCTTTACATTTTTTGAAATGGGCTCCTTTCTCCTTCTCCTCTCAACTTCAACTAAAAAAATAAAGAGGTTTCTAAACAATTTATCCCCAAAAAATGAATTTCTAACTAATTCCTTATTTACTTCTTAGGCTGAAATTTAAGTCTGAAACTTAATTTTCAAATTATTTTCAGGATTAATACTCTACATGCACAGAAACAGGTCTGATATAAAACTTTGAAAATAAGAATATTTTACAGCGGAAAATGATAAAAAGAACTTATAACACTTGAAATTGAAATTTTAACTGTCTTACAGAACCCTTTCAAAGCTTACATTCTTAGATTCGAGACTTCGCTGCTGGCTTTTCAAAGCTATTAAATTGCTTCACACATTCCCTCTGCACATTGGACACAGAGGATTCCTCACAAGCCACTCAGTCACGCATTTCTTGTGGAATCTGTGGTTACAGATAGGCAGTTTTGTTATTTCCTCATCGATATGGAAGTCCTCACAGCATATAGCACAAGAATCAGAAATACTGAATATACTGGCATCACTTTCAGAAAATGTTGTTGATGCTATTGTTGATAAATCTTCCTCAGTAAGTCCAATTTGATTATTCAAATCTCCTGGGACTGACTGTAGCAGTATCTGGCCTAAGGCATTTTGATCCAGAGTGGAGAGCTCTTGCATAAGAATATCTATTCTCCTTCTGAAGGTTCTGATTCTCCACCATTTTATTATCTTAAATATTGAGATCAAAATGACTAGAATATCGATTATGACAAGTATTATGATCCACATGTGGACTATCCATGGCACTCGATTTATCGGGATACAGTTTTCTGTATATTGGTCATCCTGAATTTGCCATATTATACCCTCTATGGTTATGACAATAAATCCTGGGTTAATGACCCAATAAATTAAAAAGGAAGAGCATTTTTTCCAAGGGCGTGAAGTATTGGGATCGCCCTTGATCAAGGAAACTATCCTATGAACTACAATAAGCAGATATGTTTCCAAAAGAAAGAGCTGAATGGGTGCATAGCAATTGGAATATGCAGACCAGTTTAAACAGAGGTCCACTATCAGAAACAAATAAATTAGGATAATTATGAGGTCAGCTCGCTGGATCTCGCATCTCATCGAGATGACAAATTTCTGAATTATTTTTATCAAAAAAGTTCCAATATGTAAATGATCATGTAAGAAGGCCATTTTTTTTTTAAAGCAATCAAACAAGAAAGTGCTCAATACTGTCCTTGTTCTTCCTTTCCAAAATCTATCTCTTAAAGGTTGAAATATAAGTTTTGTGATGACAATGTAAACAGCATCTACCTTACTGAGCAGGAAATTTTATCTTAATTAAAGGGATTGGCTGAGTCAATACAGGCGGTTAGGCCTTTCAAATTTTGAATAGCGAGATTCAACTTTTTTGGACTCGACTGTTTTAACTCCTAGCCGATATATCTTTTTTTGAATTTGGCAATAAATATTAATTTAATTTGAAATTCTTCTCCAAGAATGGCACAGCGCATTGAGCGCAAATTCTTCAAGCCTACTCAAATCAGCAAGCACCTTTACTGCCCCATTTGTACCGAAGTTTTTTATGATTCAGTCAGACTCTTCTGTGGGTACAACTCACTATTACAAAATCTAAACAGCTTAGACACACTTTCTGTTGTGAATGCATCGTTAGATGGGTCAATAACAACCAAACCTGCCCCGAGTGCCGTTCTCCAATTGATTTCAACCTTATGGGCAGAGATCTTATTGCTGAGAAAATCATTCAAGATTTAGAAGTCCTATGCAACAACAAATTATGTGACTGGAAGGGCCCTCTTCAATCCTTAGAAAAGCACGTCAAAAATTGCATTTACGAGAAGCCTCCTGAGTGGCTAAATAAAGTACAACCAAAAATTCAGCTCGATGAGAAGAAAGAAATCAGTGATCTTTTGTTGGAACAGGTAAAATTTGAATATTGTCAGTTAGAATTTCAGGATGAAGAATTCCAAGAAAGGGTCAACGAGGAAGTTTCCAAGAAAAGCCTTGTTGAGAGATTGTACACCAAGAGCCAAGAAAGCAGACAACTTCTGGAGTCTGTCTTTGATCAGAGCCAGAAGACAGATAGAAGAAAGAGTATAGCTAGAAACCTTAGCATGAATGAATATGACAGTCTTTTCCACTGTTTCAGTGATGAAGAAGAAAAATCCAATAAAAGTAAGCATTGAGAATTAGCCTCTTAACTCTCTAGTTGATGATAACTTCGTCAATCTTGAAGATGAAAACCACTCTGAGCCCCAGGTGCTATCAGGTAAGATTCTGGACAATTTTGTTAATGCGTTAATAGCCAAAAAGGAAACTGTTTTGATTGATTTGACATCAAGTTCCAAGAGAAGCAGAAGGAGCAGAGCCAGTCAGAACAATAGTTCTAGTAAGGGAGACAAGGAAAATAAGGATATTATGAATGAACTTGAGAATAGTGGAGGAAGGAAGACTAGAGCGGGTATTAGAAAGTCCAGTGAGGGAGAACAGATCACAAAGAGAAATGTTAAAAAGACCAAAATCACTGTTGACTAACCCTCATTATTTATATGACAAGATTTATCACCCTCTTTTGTAGTAAATATTTATTTTTCGATAATACACATTCACAGAGTTACTGAAATTGTACACATATTTGTAAGATAGAACTTGTAGTTATAGAGATCTTCAATTTGAAATTCTTATGGAATCAGCAAAATGTTCCGCTTTTCCTTGACTCTCATTATCTCCATGAGCAAAGAATGCTTCTTTCTTAGCTCAGTATTCTATTTAATAAATTCCAAATCAAAATAATATTACTTGTTTCTCAATAAATTCGAGATATTTCAGGGCTGGATCATTCTCAATAGGAGAGTTGTTGGTATTACCCATTTGATTAAGCTGATCAATCAACTTGCTTAATTGTTCCTATGAAATGAATGAGGGTTTGGATGACAAGATACCTTTTCTGTCTCGAGCTCGTTCTTTCTTTTCAAGATAGTGAGCTTGAAAGAAAGTCTCCACTTCTCAACAGCATTTCTAAATCTGGAGAAGAAGGTTCGTTTAGTTTGGAATTCCTTCATTAATTTTCGATGAAGAAGTTTCTTAAGCATTAGCTTTCTTTTCTCCTCAAGGAGAGTCTTATCCATTTCTCTAAGACGCTTCTCAAGATATGTTGCTACAACAGCCTAAACATTCACAAAGGCATAAATTTTCTTTACTTGGTTGGCTAGAATATGCTTCTCAATCAAATTTGGATCATAATTTTCTTTATTCTCATCCTTGGGTTGAGGGAGGTAGTTCTTTAGCTTGGAGAATCCTGAACGAATTGCTCTCTTATAAAAGGTTCTAATTTGTCCAAAGAGCAAGGAATATGCAAAGGCGGGAACAACTTTCTTCTTTTTCAGAGACTTGAACTTATCGAATGCCATTATGAGGATATCTTGGCTTGTAGTCTTTTTCTTGATTTCGAGCTTCTCTCTTATGATCAACATTTTCTTAATTGCAATATTCCTGAAAATTACAATTATTCTAATATAGTTCTACTTCATGATTTGATCCTGGTCAACTCTTTGTAGAGCTATAAAAGCATCCCTCTTTCTTTTGTATATGACAAACGTTAGGGCTCTAACTAAATTCTATTCTCTTACATCTTGTCAAAAGATACTATACTTCAAGAAGTTCATTTCTAGCCTCTTGGATGACATTGGCATGGCTAAGCTCAAGCCTGTCTTCAAATAACTTCTTCGAGAACTCCCTTTCTTGTTCTAAGGGTTTATTTAAAGAAAATCTAAACTAATACCTTCAAAGCATCTGAGATAAAACTTTCTGAAACAAAAAGCCATTTTTCTTCTCCAATAGTAACATATAACTCTTAAACTGTTTTGCTTTAGAACGTCCTTATTGCTCTCAAAGTCGCCTAATTGTTTCAATTTAGAAAGGAACTTTTTCAGTGTCAATTTTTTCTGAAGCTCCTGATTTGAAAGAACCTTTCCCACTATTTTCTTTCTTAATAAAATATCGTTGAGTTTGACAAGCTGCTTATTTTGCCTGTGGATCACTTCGTCATAATGAAACTTCAACTTATACATTGCTTCTCTCAGAATGCTTTTCAATTGATTTTCAACATTTTTCATAGCAGAATACAAGCAGGTATTTCTCATATTAAAAAATAATGTACAATTAGTTCTTCTATAGCCCTCCATAAGACTCCTCAAGTCCTCAAGTTGCCATTTTCTGAAGGTTTTAATTGTCTTCCAATCATACAGGGAGATCTTTCTGAACATATTGAGGAGCTTCATAGCTCCGATTATTTTTCTTTGATTTAGGAAGATAATCTTGCCATCCTCTGGGGTATTATAGCAGGGAATAGGGACGGGCTGATGGATGTCAAGAATTACTTTTCTCATTTTTGAATAGATGTGAATCTTTGAGAAGGCATCCAGGGCATTTGCTTTCATTTTATTCTCAACTGCGACAAAAATTTTCAATATTGACTGGGTGAGGGCAACACCTAGTTTGCTAGTAACGTCAAAACAGCAGATTTTTTGAAATGCATAGCGATTTCGACTGCTTACAAGATTTTGAAGGACTCTGACTAAATTTAAGATGCAGTATCGTGTTGTTTCGTATTGGAGGCCTTTGGCTTTGATGAGATTGAAGACCTCCCGCATGAGGAAGAGCTTGTGGATTGAATATTGCTGCATGCAAATTTAAATATTTATTGAATTTATTTTCTATTAACAAGCAACTTTTGTTTAAAAATGAGATAGAGTGTTCTTTTTAGTGTAAGTTTTGTATGCATCAGATAGAACTACCAATAATATTGGAGTCATAGGTTCTGGTTTACAAATAAGAATAGACTACAAATTATTAAATAATATATTCAACAGAAACTGATTGAAAATTACTTCGACAAACAGGACAATTGGGCTTATTTTCGACCCAAGGAGTGAGACATTTTTTATGGAAAATGTGCCCACATGGGGTCTTAACCCACCCTTGATTACTGTGTGAAGTTTCTTGTTCACTGGCTGATTGATTTGCCTCTAAGTCCTCTTGGGTGTTCATTAGACAAATTGGACAGCTGTCTTCAGCTTTGTGATCGGGTATACTATGAGCTGCTTCAAATTTGCATAAATAGGGCTTTGCTAAATTTGGAATGGGCATAGGATCTGATGATGGAAGGCGGCTGAAGTGAGCTTGTAGGAAGATAATAGAAAATTGAATGAAAATGAGTATAATAAATGCTGCTGTAAGCAAAGGGGGTTGATAGAAGTGACTAGAGACTTGAGAAAATATAGTGGAGAACGGGACCAAAATAATAGAAATGATTGAGTTGAGAAATAATAGCCCAATCTTGTCAAATTTGAGAGTTGCTTTCATGTTGGTAAGGATTTGGGGCACTAAGAAAAAACATAGAGTCAAATAAAAACCAGGCTGGTATAAATTGAAATGTGTGATCCAAAGAAAAGCCAGGCATATATAGCTTATATACTCAATTAAGCGAACTTTGTCTGATTCGTTATTGTCTGCATCATTTCTTGTATTTAAGCTGGCAAAGCCACAAAATAAAAACTCAAATAGAATGGCTAGTACACTAATCAGCGAAAAAATAGCCCCGAAGCAGCTCTCTACTTCACTATTTATCGGATATAAGTAGTCTTTGAGCAAGCCAATATCCCAGAGCAATATCCCAAGGATGGTTAACCTAGAGAGAGTTCTCTCATACTCCATTCTGATCATGATAAAACAGGTAACGAGTTTACCAAGATATAGTAGGGTAATGACAGTTATATATATATAAAACATTGTGGATGGGGGAGATTTGTCCATTAAATGCGCGCTTGCCTTAATGGTGAATTGATGTTCATCATTAGCGGGCTCTTCTTTCAAATGATCGAAACTGCTGAAGGTGATTGTGAAAACCATCTCAAAGCTGTCCCTTTTGATAGCACTGTAAGAAATTGAGAGGTTGTAAAGATCTTTTTCCCGTGGGAAAATTCCACGATAGAAATATCGATTTTCAACAGGAGTTACATTTTCAAAAAGGGAGCCACCCTCATAATTCAAAGTGTTGCTGACCTCTAGCAGCTCTAGTTCTAACATTCTGTCCTGATAATGATTTCCATCCACAAATTGAATAGAAATACGACGTTTGAGTCTAGTGCTCTGTGAAAAGTGAATCTTGAGCAGGCCTTTTATTTTCTGAAAAGAGGAAAAAAGGCTAGTGTGGGATTGAGGTGGTGAAAGTGATTCCCAATTTCCTATCAACTCAACAGCTTGACTTTTCTCCATGATTTGAAATAAGGAAGGTTTAGGAGCCAGAAAATCAGAACTTACTAATTCAGATCCTCTGCTAAGTAAAGGGAAAAAGCAAATCACTAATAAGGAAATGAAGTATGATTTTTCCATGTTTATAACGAGCACTGACTGAGTTGGTTGACTGGGATCAGTGATAAGTTTATTGTTAATTATTTATCAAAATTTCTTGGATAATGAATTTTAAACTTTGTAGGGAGCGACTTTCAAGAAGTATGTCTTCCACTCCATTTAACCCCTCCGACCAAGTTCTTATAGCACTGACTATTGGAGTCCATACTAAACCAATATTGACTGTGAAAAGTTATAGATCAAGGCTCTAGCTATACAATTTTAAGTATGTTCTAAGTTTGTCTCTTTGACGCTTCTTCTTTGATACACATAATTTTTTTAAGATCTATCAGGTTTGGGAATTACTCTGGTTTTTTTCCATAAGTCAAATGCAAAGAATTAATAGGCAATTAACACAGTCCAATTGAATGATTTTTTTCTTTCAAGTCCACGAAATATATAATCGTAAGGTCCCATAGCTCAGTTGGTTAGAGCGTGACGCTAATAACGTCAAGGTCGTGAGTTCAAGCCTCACTGGGACCACTTTTTATTTTTTTCTTAATTTGATCTATTTTTGATTTTTAATAAACAAAAACTTTGGAAGATAAATATGTACAATACCAAAGTAATCGAAAAAGTCACCAAGCTAGAGCTCGAAAAAGGCATTTCAGTCGACGCCTCCTGGCATCAAGACGTAACTTCCATTATTTCTCTCCTAATTTCTAGTATAAAGACAGTGCTTACATATTTGTCGGAGGACTTAATTTCGATATGAATGAAGGAGACATTTCTACTGTTTTTTCTCAGTAAATTTCCTTTCAACAAAATAACTTCAATAGATATGGAGAAATAGTTGACGTCAGGCTTATGAGAGATAAGAAGACAGGAAAATCTAGAGGATTCTGTTTTATTGGTTATGTGGACCAGAGAAGCACTATATTGGCAGTTGATAATTTTAATGGGATTGATGTATAATTTCCTGGAGAGTTATCATTTACTACTAGGCTTTTTAGTTATGCGGAAGGACAATAAGAGTCGATCATGTGAAAAAATTCAAACCGCCAAGGGAATTTATCGAAGTAAAAGAAGACCCAAATAGAAAAGGAGTTGCTATTGAAGATGAAGATGAATTAGAAAAACTTTATAAGCCCTCTGGACCTGATGGAAGGGGCTGGGGAGAATTTAGGCAATACACAGAGGAGGAATTAAGAGCTCTTGAAGAAGAAAAGAATAGAAAAGCTCAGGAAGATGAGCACATGGAGAAACTGTATAATGAATTACAGGAAAGAAAAGAGAAGATTCTTATTGATGAAGATGAAAGAGTAAGTATAGGTATTTAGAGAATAATTTTCTAGTGGGAAAGAAAGTTGATGAGGCTCATGGAAGAGGAAGATGAGGCCGAAAAAGAGAAGAAGGCCATGTTGGAGAAAATTAAGAAGGAGATGAAGAAGAGAAGAAAATTGGAAAAGAAGTTGTTGAAAAAAGAAAAGAAGGATAAGAAGGAGAAAAAAGAGAAAAAAGAGAAAAAGGAGAAAAAGGAAAAGAAAGAAAAGAAGAAGAAGGATAAAGAAAAGTCTGGAGACGATCTCTTGGAAGACCTCCTTGAGGACATGATGAACAGACCTCCTGAGAGTCAAGAAAGACAAGAAAAGGACCAAGAAAGAGAAAAAGAAAGAGGAAGTCCACCCAGAAGAACAAGAAAGGACTCCTCAAGTAAGTCTCGTAGTGTTTCTAGAAGCTCAGAGGACTCAAATTCTCCTCCCAGGAGAACAAGACATGATTCTTCAGACGAAGATGATGAATAACAGTCCTTATTTTGAATGGAAAATATATATCTTGTGTACTATGTTCTAATTTCAATACTAATCTAATTCACCAAAAATTTGCTAGATAGGTTTCCTTAAGAATATGATCAAAAAATTTAAGGTCTAGAAGTTGCTCATTCGCTTGAAGGGGATATGCCTTTTGATTATTTTTCAAGAAAAATCTATACGCGGGAAAATTAGGATGAAGAAAAGGGTTTTTATGGCTTTTTGGCAGATATTAAATTTAAAATAAATTCTCTCAACACAACGAGCTAGAAGGCGTGGTTTGGAGGGCAAAAATATGGGAAGGAATGTGAATTCTATGGTTTGCCCCGCAAGCAATGTCTCATATAGAGCACCATGCTCCAGAGTTAGAATATAGATTTCTCGCTTGCGCGATTCCTTTTGTACGGCAACTAGACGGCTATACACCTACCGGAAGGTGCCCGTTTAGGATTGCGGCGTTCTAATTATTCATCAATCCTCCTTAATTTAATCAGAATATCTAATTAATTTTTTCATTATGGGTAAAATACTTTGAGAGAATGTTCTAGACATGGGAAATGCACATTAGTATTGATACAACAAAAGATCCTAACTACTCAAAAAATTTATTGGCCAGACTCTTCGGCATCCACCTTGTATCTGTATTTTTTCTAAATATGTCAGAGTCGTTCCTACACAGTTTAATATTCTGAACCGGCTTTCTTACCTGAAGCTTGCATGTATGATTCTGATATCAAATATCAGTACATCTCCGACTTTATAGTCACTGTAAACCCATGCACTTGAATCCACCATATCTGTTAATCATTTAATCATATTGAAGGCTCTATTACCCAGAAAGCCTTTAGGGATTTCTTGCTGATCAAGGGTTTCCTGCTCAAAATCCAAATTGAATGAATCTTTGAGTTAAAGAAGTAAATATCTATTTTACCTTGGCAAATTGCCAGCGTCCCCTCCTTTATACCTTGGTCCACTATTACTCATTATGCCACTTTAATTCAAAATTACTCAATGGGATCCAACATGTATACACAGGAAGTCCTAATTTCTTAAATCTATAAAAGTCCTAAAAATCAATTTTTCAAATCTACAATAATACTGAATGAGTATCTGTATATTCTTTTGGACCTAAAACTCGAACCCACTTGGTCTCTAGAGTAAATGGTTCCTCACCCATAATTTCTTTGAAAAGATATTTTAATTCATTTCCTTCTACCAGCCGCCTACATCAACATTATATCTCAGAAATTTGGAAAAATTACAAGAATTTTTCATGATGTGTAACAGGCTTATATCCTGTAAGTAGCACTCCATGATCTTTGAGGAGGACGGGTTTACCATTATCAATTTTCATGTATTCATTTTCAATTAGGTGTGCATCGACAACACTAGCAGCTCCTTCTACTACATTGGGAGAGATAAAATTTCTTTGAATATAAATAGACTTATTGGGTCAAATACCTGAGTAGTATATACCCTTTTTCTTTTAATTCTTTCTTATAGAGAGGGAAATGAGATTTATCAAAGACAAATCCCTGTTGCTTTATGAGTCGAATGTTGGGGAATTGATCAGCAATTTCATTCACATTTGTGAACTCGCCGACTTTCATGTTTGGAACTAGAAGTAGGAAGAGTGGGTGTTTTACAAGAAAATTTTATTTATTTTTGGTTCAACTTAAAGAAGAAGTCTTCATACAAATACAAAGTACACTTATTTTGAAAGGATTTATAGATTGATGAATTAATTATGCTCCGGATGCTCCTTCAAATACAGGTCTACATAATTTTTGAGTCTCAGTCTGACCAAAAATAGGAAAACTGCAGCCACTCCTAAGATTCCAACAGCTATCTTTCCTGTATATTTTCTCTCAAATTCATTTATGCTGAAGCTGATCATCTCCATTAGGGTTATGTCCTTCTCTTTTATAGGATTGGTGGTCTCATTTCTATATGATTCATAATATTGTTTCTCAATCTGAGCCATTTTCATGTAGAACAGAGTCAGGTAATAATTACTGCCTTTATAGAGAAGGGTATCATTATAGATATTGATGGCCTTTGTTAGATTCTTATCAACTCCAAGACCATAGTGATAGAAATATGCGATAGAGAACATGGCGTGAGACTCTATTTGTACATTTTGGACCCTGATAGCTTGAGCGAAGATGGAATAATAATAGTCATAGGACTTATTATAGTCTCTTGGGACAATTACTCCAGATTGATAGATGTCTCCGAGGACCATTTTGGCCATATTATCTCCCACTTTTGCAGAGTCTTTAAGGGCTTTAAGAAGGATATGGTTGCCATATTTCTTTCCCATTCCTGATTCCACCTTAGTGAGATTTCTTATAAAATCATCTTTCTTCACTCTGGAAGAATTTGAAGTGTAGATACGTTCGAAAATCTCACCAAAGAATAAGTCTAACAGATTCTTAGGTGGCTGGAAGTTCGAAGTCCTGCTCAAAGCGAGGTACAATTTATCAGTCTTTATGCGGCTGTCAAGACCCAAAATATTCAAGTCTTCGTCGTCAAAGACATTATATTTCTGAATTAAGATGCCTGCGTTAGTTCCTGCCATTTCATATCCCAAGAGGGAGGCTTCTAGATAATTGAGGACAGCGACTTTATAATTTCCTTTCTTGTAAGCATCATATCCCTAAGATTTATACTTAGTATAAAAATTTTGTACATCATGAAGCTTTCCTGCCCATTTTCCTCTTGAACAGGCTGTTCTCATAAGTTCGAAGCCTGTCTCACAGTGATAATACATTATTGAGCCTTCCAAATACATAAGACCTAACTATCAGAAAATATTATAGGAGAGTATTACCATAGTGGAAGAGTGCAAAAGAATTTCCCTCAGCTGCAGCCATGGCTATATATTTCTTAGCCAAAGCCATATCTCCTCCAAGATTCATTGTGGCAACAGCGAAGTTATAATATGCCTCTGTTATATTTTGGTCAACAGCTTCCTTGAAATATTGATAAGCCTTTATCTCATCTTTCTCCACTCCTTCTCCATTATAATAAAGAGTTCCTAACCCATTAATGTTTTATAAGCTCGTTATACCTAGAAGATTCTTAGCGGCTCCGTCATTCTCATTAACCAATTGCTTCAATTTTTTCACCGCTTCTTCAACATTCTATTCAATTATCTTCAAGGAAAAATCAAACTACCTTCTCAGTGCCTTTGCCCTCAAGTAACATCTGAGCCACAAGGAGCTTTCCCTTCTTGCTATCAGCTTTTTCGGCCTGGCGGAAATACTTAAAGGCTTTTTCATAGTCTTGCTTGACACCTCTAAGCCCATGATAGTACAAATTTCCCAACTTGAGCATGTTATTCACATCTCCAGACTCAGCGTGAAGGCTTATATAATCGACTTCTCCTGGGTTATCCACTAACATGGAGCCATCCTTTTCTTCGAAAAAGAAATATTCATTATCAAGTCTTTTCCTTTCCACAAGGAAGGGATACATCAATGAACCATCTTCGGTATCTTTAGTCATAAATAACTCTTTCCCAAGCTCTTTCAAGTACAATGCAGCTGAGGTGCATTCCTTCTTGAATCCTTTTCCCTACCTATTAAGAGATTTCTTTGCTATTTTACTTGATTATACAGATTAGCCATCAGATATTGTGCAGGAGCATATTTTTGGGCACTTGCTAGATAGGCATTGGTGGCTAGAGTTGTTATGTCCATTTTCTTGAAATAATTTGTGAAGTAAGGGTGCTTGTCCTTAGGGTCGAATTTCTCATAATTGGATTCAAATAGGAATTTGCCATCCAGTTCATAGTAGGCCAGGAAGCCCAGATAATACAAGCTTTCAGCGTTACCATAGTTAGAAGCCAACTTGAAGAAATAGTGGGCTTTTTGGATATCGGCCTTCCCGTTAATTTCGCCAAAGAGGCACTTTTTAGCGTATGAGGAGAGGATACGACCCATATATCTATTCAATGTAGGCTGAGGTTCTTTATAGTTTTTAGAGATGCTGTCAACGATGGATATAGCGTTGATGAGCTCATTTTCATTTACGGGTTTGTCATTTTTTATTCTCTCCATAAGATCCACGAGTTCTGAAGGGACATCGTAGAGCTGGTGTGATGGGAAAATGAGAGAAACTAAGAGGACTATAGATTAGTTGTAAAAAGGGGATAGATTACCAAGAATGAAGAATGAAAAAATTTTGGACATTTTTTCCTTCAAATTATTTTATTTCTTTGAGAAAAGTTTATTTTACGTCAGAATGATGTGTTAAATTTTCAGCACATTATAATCTTTCGAACAAAAAACACATCATTATAATCATAATCCATCAAATTCTACTTGGTTAGTCCTAACTGCTAATTAAACTCTCTTTCTTTCATTCACTTATTCTATTGTCAGACGAGGCTCCGTTTGGGAATCCTCTTGTGTGTTTCTTTCTAGAAAATATAGTCTTAGCAGTCAATATATAACACTCATCCTTTTAAGAGTCAAAATATGTGGTGTATCCTAACTAAACTATCGTTTTTTATTAGAGAAGATCAATAATTAGAAGATATAGGAGACCGAATCTATGTTTACAATTTGAAAAAATACAATTTTCGAGTTATTCATAGGCCTTCCTTCTATGGTAAAGGACGGCACTGACATATATAGCTCTAGCAATGCTGAGGAAAAGCATGATTTCGATAGTGAATGAGATACCTCCTGGTATAACCTTCGAGTAGTTTGTGAAGTCTTCTGTGGCTTCGTGATATTTATGGTTGACAAAGCAGTACTTTGAAACAAGAGTGTGGAATGGCTCATAATTTCCCTTCAGTAGGTCACTTACAGATAGGAGTCCTCCACCCACAAGCAACACAGTAACTAAGGAGGCCAATGTAAGTCCACCCGCTACAGTATTATTCAAGAGATGCCAGAATTCAGCATCTCCCTTGAAAAAGACAGCATTTATGATGGCAATGAGACTAAAAAGGAACAAGAAGGCCTCCCAGAGGAGGATAAGAATAATACCAGCACTCCAGTCCTTAACTTCTGTGATCAAAGGAGAAATCAGGATTGGTTTTAGATTGTAGGCTGCATCCACACAGACTTCATTGTTCTTTAATTCGATTCTCTTCCTGGAAACTAAATGAGCGACATTGTTTCTAATATAATCATAGTAATGAGGCAAGTCAGCCAACATGAGGTTTATATTGTTGTCCTTATATAACACCTCCTCTTCTTTAGTATCCAAAATCAAAGCACTTTCATCCCTTCCGTAAGATCCACATCTAAATTCAGCTTTTAGGAGTGGATATGGAGATTGGATATAAGGGTTGAAGCCCATAGAGAAACAGGGCTTGCCATTAAGAGAAATTTCAACATTATACAATGGGATCTTTTTATCGTCCCTTTCGATCCATAAATATTTCCCTGCACTAAGTTGAACACTTGTAATTTTATCATTATCAGGATCTTGGTTCTCTGAAGTCTGAAGACCTGTGATAGGGCATTTTTCGTCTTTGGGAATGCATAATGTCTCATGACATTCTTTATATTCTTTTGGGCATGGAGTCTTTGGACCCACATATTGGTAGTCTGCCAGTCTCTTTATACAGAATTTTCTCATGCCCCAGAACTTGAGGTCTACAGGGCTTTTCTCTGGGATTACCTCACCTATTCTTCCTGCAATGTTAGATGCACAGGGAAAATTGTTTATTTTGTCTCCGATATGACAGCCTTCATAAGTTCCTGCCCAATGGCCAAGAACATGCTCTTCCATGCCTTCTGGACACTCGTCATCTGTTAATGTAAGTTCGGAAATAGGATCAGTTTTGAGATTTGTTGTGATATAATCAATGACACCTCCAGATACAGGAAGGTTAGAATTTAGGTCGATTAAGCTTATTACTAGAAGTAAGATAAAGAGGATTGAGAGAGGGAAAACACAAAAGTGGATTGGGAAGTTCGACTTTTTTACAGTCTCACTGAAATTTGTCATTTTACAGCTTTGTGTTTACCGTTTTGCTAAAATATTTCAATTCAATAAGATGATAGTATGTTGAAATGCCTTCTCAAAATTTTACTTATAGTGTATTTTGCAAGGCTTCGATGAGATCAGAAAGGGTTTTTAGGAGCCTGCCTTCATCTTAAAAATCACACTAAGAAATTTGAAAAGAGAAATAACAAATTGCTCCCTTTTTCAAACCAAAAATACTCATTGCATCTGTTATTAAGTTATGCTATTTGGCCATGGAGTCGCTTTGACTAGATCGAACAATGTATATTAGGAGCTTAACTCAATAAACCACTCTATTTTCAAAGATCCTTAGCGGAGACATTTTTTTCTATCAAACCAATACTAGAACTCCATTTGGATAATATCGAAATTCAAAAGCTTCTGATAGTTCAGTTTGGATCCGATATAATAAAAATGAGTATACTTCCAAAATAAGTGAAAAATGATATAGAATAATTTGATATCTTCTAATTTGTTAAATCTAATTCATTTAGTAGAGATATTAAGATAAAAAAAAGACTCCTACACTCATCTAGTATCTAAGGTTTTCTGCTAGGACATTGAGGCACAGGACTGATACGAGCAATCTGATATAATTCTGTCCCATAAAGATTAAATTCCAATCCGATTTATTTAATCATTTTGGATACACAATAATTTTAATCAGAATTTGATCTTTTGTTCAAGAGAATATAGGTACTTCGGCTTTTCAAATTAATAATTTTTAAGTTATTTGATATGTCGATCCGACCACCAGGACCAAGCGGTCAAGGATCTGCATCTGGATCAGTTCCACTGATTAGAGATGAGATCCTAGAAGAAAAAGCCAAAAAGTGGCGCCAATTAAATCAAAGAAGATACGGAGAAAAACGTAAATTCGGATATGTGGAAGCTCAGAAGGAACTCCTCCCACCTGAAGTCCTTAGGTAAATTAAATTGGTTGACGAAGTCTAATTTTTTAGGAAGCTAATCAAAGATCATGGAGATTTATCTTCAAAAAAATACAGACACGACAAGAGAGTGTACCTCGGAGCCCTGAAGTATATTCCTCATGCCGTTTACAAACTCCTTGAAAATATGCCAATGCCATGGGAGCAAGTTCGAAATGTTAGAACCTTATATCACATTACAGGAGCCATTACATTCGTTAATGAGATCCCTTGGGTTATTGAACCCATCTACGTTGCCCAGTGGGGAACAATGTGGATAATGATGAGAAGAGAAAAGAGAGATAGACGTCATTTCAAAAGAATGAGGTTCCCACCTTTCGATGATGAAGAGCCTCCCTTAGACTATGGTGACAACATCCTTTCTGTGGAGCCTCTGGAACCTATTCAAATGGACCTCGATGAAAATGAAGATAACCCTGTCTTCGATTGGTTCTATGATCACCAGCCCCTGAAGTACACTAAGATGGTTAATGGACCTTCTTATAGGCGCTGGCACTTGCCCTTAGAAGTCATGGCCAACCTCTATCGTCTTGCCAACCAACTGTTGAGTGATCTGGTTGATAAGAATTACTTCTACTTGTTTGACCTAAAGTCTTTTTACACTGCAAAGGCCCTTAACATGGCCATTCCAGGAGGTCCCAAGTTCGAACCTCTCTTCCGTGATGTCATTGAAGAAGATGAAGACTGGAATGAGTTCAACGACATCAACAAAATCATCATTCGTCACCATATTAGAACAGAGTATAAGATTGCCTATCCTCATCTCTACAACTCCAGACCTAGAAAGGTCTCTTTAATTCCTTACCACTATCCCGCTTGTGTTTACATCAAACCAGAAGACCCCTCTCTCCCCGCTTTCTACTTTGATCCTGTTATTAACCCCATCTCAGCCTATAAAGTAGAAAATCAGAAAAAGTCTGCAACTACTGAACTCAAATTGATCACTGAAGAAGAACTCGAAGAATTCCAACTTCCTGAAGGTATGGGTCCCCTCCTTGAGGACGAACCCCTCTACGACCAAATGACTGCTGATGGTATTTCATTATTGTGGGCTCCCAAGCCATTCAACCAAAGAACTGGCAGAACCAGAAGAGCTTACGATGTTCCTCTAGTCTCATCCTGGTTCAGGGAAAGAGCCCCTGCTGGATATCCAGTTAAGGTCAGAGTCAGTTATCAGAAGCTTCTCAAGGCTTGGGTCCTTAACCAACTCCACCACAGAGCTCCCAAGGCTCAAAATAAGAGAAATCTATTCAGGGCCTTCGCTTCAACAAAATTCTTCCAATTCACTGAGCTTGATTGGGTTGAAGCAGGTCTTCAAGTTTGCAGACAGGGCTATAACATGCTCAACTTGTTGATTCACAGAAAGAACCTTAATTACCTCCACTTGGATTATAACTTCAATCTTAAGCCAGTCAAGACTCTCACAACCAAGGAAAGAAAGAAGTCCAGATTTGGTAACGCCTTCCATCTTTGCAGAGAAATCTTGAGACTTTGCAAGCTTGTGGTTGATTGCCACGTTCAATACCGTCTCGGAAACGTTGATGCCTTCCAGCTTGCTGATGGTCTTCAGTACACTTTCGCCCATGTTGGTCTTTTGACTGGTATGTATCGTTACAAGTACAGACTCATGAGACAGGTCAGAATGTGCAAGGATCTCAAGCACTTGATCTACTACAGATTCAACACTGGTCCTGTCGGAAAAGGTCCAGGTGTTGGTTTCTGGGCCCCAGGTTGGAGAGTTTGGCTCTTCTTCTTGAGAGGTATTATCCCTCTTCTTGAACGTTGGCTAGGAAACTTGCTTGCCAGACAGTTCGAAGGTCGTCACTCCAAGGGTATTGCAAAGACTGTCACCAAGCAGAGAGTCGAGTCTCACTTCGATCTAGAGTTAAGAGCAGCTGTTATGTTGGATATTACCGATATGATGCCTGAAGGAGTCAAGGCCAACAAGACCAAGACTATCTTGCAGCACATGTCTGAAGCCTGGAGATGCTGGAAGGCCAACATTCCCTGGAAAGTTCCAGGTCTTCCCGCCCCTATCGAAAACATGATCCTCAAGTACGTTAAGGCTAAGGCTGACTGGTGGACTAACGCCGCCTATTACAACAGAGAAAGAATCAGAAGAGGAGCTACTGTTGATAAGACTGTTTGTAAGAAAAATCTCGGAAGACTTACCCGTCTCTGGCTCAAGGCCGAACAAGAAAGACAACACAATTACCTCAAGGATGGTCCTTACCTCACTCCTGAAGAAGCCGTTGCCATCTACACTACTGCTGTCCACTGGCTCGAAAGTCGTAAGTTCATCCATATTCCCTTCCCTCCCATCAACTACAAACACGATACTAAGCTCTTCGTGCTCGCCCTTGAAAGACTTAAGGAAGCCTACAGTGTCAAGAGCAGACTCAATCAATCTCAAAGAGAAGAGTTGGCCCTTATTGAGCAAGCCTACGATAACCCACATGAAGCTCTCAGCAGAGTCAAGAGACACTTGCTCACTCAGAGAACCTTCAAGGAGGTGGGTATCGAGTTCATGGACCTGTATTCTCACCTAGTCCCTGTGTACGAAATTGAACCTCTCGAGAAGATTACTGATGCCTATTTGGATCAATATCTCTGGTACGAAGCTGATAAGAGAAATCTCTTCCCCAACTGGATCAAGCCAGCTGATAGTGACCCTCCCCCACTTCTTGTCTACAAGTGGTGCCAGGGTATCAACAACCTCCATGGCATTTGGGACACCTCCGAAGGACAATGCGTTGTCCTCCTTGAGACCAAGTTCGAAAAGGTCTTTGAGAAGTGTGATCTTAACCTCCTTAATAGACTTCTCAGACTTATTGTTGATCACAATATCGCTGAATACATGACAGCCAAGAACAACGTTGTCATCAACTACAAGGATATGAACCACACCAACTCCTACGGTCTTATTCACGGTCTTCAATTCACTTCATTTATCTTCCAATACTATGCCCTCATTCTGGATCTTTTGGTTCTAGGTCTTCCTCGTGCATCAGACTTGGCAGGTCCTCCCAACGAACCCAACGAATTCATGACCTTTAAGACCGTTGAAATTGAGAAACGTCATCCTATTAGGCTGTACTGCCGTTACATCGACAAACTTTTCATGGTCTTCAAGTTCACCGCTGATGAAGCTAAGGACCTTATCCAGAGATACTTGACTGAGAACCCCGATCCCAACAACGAAAATATCGTGGGCTATAATAACAAGAAATGCTGGCCTAGAGACTGCAGAATGAGACTAATGAAGCACGATGTCAACCTAGGAAGAGCAGTCTTCTGGGAAATCAAGAACAGACTTCCTCGTTCCTTGACTACCATTGTCTGGGAGAATTCATTCGTCAGTGTCTACTCCAAGGATAACCCCAACTTGCTCTTCAATATGGCAGGATTTGAGGTTAGAATCCTTCCTAAGATCAGAGCTCTCAACGAAGAATTCACCCAAAGAGATGGTGTCTGGAAGCTTCAGAACGATAAGACCAAGGAAATTACTGCCCAAGCTTTCCTGAGAATCGATGAAGAAAGCATCAAGAGGTTCGAGAACAGAGTTAGACAGATCTTGATGGCCTCAGGTTCAACCACCTTCACTAAGATCGCCAACAAGTGGAACACTACCCTTATTGGACTTATGACCTACTTCCGTGAAGCTATTATCCATACTGAACAAATCCTGGACCTTCTTGTGAAGTGTGAGAATAAGATTCAGACCAGAATTAAGATGGGTCTGAACTCTAAGATGCCTTCTCGTTTCCCACCTGTTGTTTTCTATACACCTAAGGAACTGGGAGGTCTTGGTATGCTTTCCATGGGCCATATCTTGATTCCACAGGCTGATCTGAAATACTCAAAGCAAACTGAGACTGGTATTACCCATTACAGAGCTGGTATGAGCCATGAAGAAGATCAACTTATCCCTAACTTGTACAGATATATCCAAAGTTGGGAATCCGAATTCATTGACTCTCAGAGAGTCTGGGCTGAGTACTTCCTTAAGAGAGAGGAAGCACAAGCTCAAAATAGAAGACTCACCCTTGACGATCTTGAAGAGTCCTGGGATCATGGTATTCCAAGAATCAACACCCTCTTCCAGAAGGACAGATTAACTCTCGCCTATGATAAGGGTTGGAGAGTTCGTCAAGATTTCAAGCAATATCAGGTCCTTAAGCAAAATCCCTTCTGGTGGACTCATCAAAAGCACGATGGTAAGCTCTGGAACCTGAACAACTACAGAACTGATATGATTCAAGCCCTCGGAGGTGTCGAAGCCATTCTGGAGCATACTCTTTTCAAGGGTACATATTTCCCCACTTGGGAAGGTCTCTTCTGGGAAAAGGCCTCAGGTTTTGAAGAGTCTATGAAGTACAAGAAGCTTACTCATGCCCAAAGATCAGGTCTTAACCAGATCCCTAACAGAAGATTCACCCTTTGGTGGTCACCAACCATTAACAGAGCTAATGTCTATATCGGTTTCCAAGTCCAACTTGATCTCACCGGTATCTTCATGCATGGTAAGATCCCTACTCTCAAGATTTCCTTGATCCAGATCTTCAGAGCCCACTTGTGGCAGAAGATCCATGAGAGTATTGTCATGGATCTTTGTCAGATCTTCGATATGGAACTCGAATCCCTCGAAATCGAAACCGTCCAAAAGGAAACTATCCATCCCAGAAAATCCTACAAGATGAACTCCTCATGCGCTGATATCCTTCTCTTTGCTGCCTTCAAGTGGCAGATGTCCAAGCCTTCCCTCCTCCACGAAACTCGTGACTCCTTCGACGGAACCACCTCTAACAAGTACTGGATTGATGTTCAACTGAGATGGGGTGATTATGATTCCCACGATATTGAAAGATACGCCAGAGCCAAATTCCTTGATTACACCACTGATAACCTCTCCATTTACCCATCTCCTACTGGTGTCATGGTTGCTATTGATCTTGCCTATAACCTCCACAGTGCCTTTGGTAACTGGTTCCCAGGTGTCAAGCCCCTTATGCAACAAGCCATGAGTAAGATTATGAAGGCCAACCCTGCTCTTTACGTCCTCAGAGAAAGAATTAGAAAGGGTCTTCAATTGTACTCATCTGAACCCACTGAGCCATACCTCAACTCCCAGAACTACCAAGAGCTCTTCAGCAACCAAATCATCTGGTTCGTCGATGACAGTAACGTCTACAGAGTCACCATCCACAAGACCTATGAAGGTAACTTGACAACCAAGCCCATCAACGGAGCCATCTTCATCTTCAACCCAAGAAGTGGACAGCTTTACCTCAAGATCATTCACACTTCAGTCTGGGCTGGACAAAAGAGACTCGGTCAATTGGCCAAGTGGAAGACCGCCGAAGAAGTCGCTGCCCTCATCAGATGCTTGCCCATCGAAGAACAGCCTAGACAAATCATTGTCACCAGAAAGGGTATGCTTGATCCCCTCGAAGTCCATCTCCTCGATTTCCCTAACATTGTTATTAAGGGAAGCGAGCTTCAACTACCCTTCCAAGCCTGCCTAAAGATTGAAAAGTTCGGTGATTTGATTCTCAAGGCCACTGAGCCACAAATGGTCCTCTTCAATCTCTATGATGACTGGCTTAAGACCAACTCCTCATACTCCTGCTTCTCTCGTCTTATGCTCATCCTTAGAGCCCTCCATGTCAATAACGAAAGAGCTAAGATGATCCTCAAGCCTGATAAATCAGTCATCACCCAACCTAACCATATCTGGCCCACCCTCACCGAAGAACAATGGCTCAAGGTCGAAGTCGAACTCAAGAATCTCATCCTTGCTGACTATGCCAAGAAGAACAACGTGAATGTTGCTTCCCTTACTCAATCCGAAATTAGAGATATTATCCTTGGTATGGAGGTCATTGCTCCTACAGGAGTTCAACAAGCTGCCCAGGAAATCGACAAGGGCGTACAACCTGCCAATCAACTTACTAGCGTGACAACTAAGACTGTCAATGCTCTTGGAGAAGAAATCGTTGTTACTACAACCAAGCAATTCGAGACACAGGTCTTCAAGTCCCACACTGACTGGAGAATTAGAGCTATTTCAGCCACCAACCTCCACTTGAGAAACAATCACATTTACGTGAACTCAGATGATGTCAAGGAAACCGACTTCACCTACATTCTTCCTAAGAATGTCCTCAAGAGATTCATCACTATTGCTGATCTTAGAACCCAAATTGCAGGTTACATGTACGGTGTCAGCGCTCCTGACAATGACCTTATCAAGGAAATCAGATGTATTGTCATGATACCACAGGTAGGTACTCACCAAAGCGTGACTCTCCCCCACCAAATGCCCGAACATGAGTACTTGAAGCACTTAGAACCGCTGGGCTGGATTCATACCCAACCTAATGAGACTCTTCAATTATCTCCTAATGATGTCACAATGCAAGCAAAATTCCTTCAACAAAATCCTAACTGGGACGCTGAAAGAAGCATCGTTATCACCGTTTCATTCACTCCAGGTTCCTGCTCATTGACTGCCTACAGACTTACCCAGGCTGGTTATGAATGGGGTAAGAATAACAAAGATACTAGTCCTAACCCACCTGGATATGACAGTACCTTGTACGAGAAGGTTCAATTGTTCTTGACTGATAAGTTCCTTGGATTCTTCATGGTTCCTGACAACCAGATGTGGAACTACAATTTCACTGGTCTCGGTGTTGTTCCTAACATGAAGTATGGTCTTATTCTGGCTAATCCTAAGGACTTCTATCATGAAATACACAGAACTTCACATTTCATTAAGTTTATCAGAACTGAAGATACAAATGAAGAAAATGAAGCTGCAGATAAAGAAGATTACTTCGAGTAATTATCAACTGTAAGAATTAATTTCTATTAATTGATATCGTATGTGAATTTGGTATTGACTAAACAAAATATGAGTCACAAGAACAGTAATTAAAACAAATTAGTTAACAATAAATAATCCGATCTACATAACTAAAACTTACTTTTTCATTACTATCCTCTTAAAGGCCAATAGCCAGTCTTTATTCTGTTCCCATTCTTCTTTGATCATCTCCTCAAAAATTGACTTTGCAGTATCCAGATTATTCATTTCCAAATTTTGACAAACATCTTCTAGTCTTTTGATGGTCCTCATTGATAGCTGCCCTTTAACAAGCCTTGACAATAGCAAGTTTATTTTAGTGAATAATTCCATCTTTCTTCGAGGATTCTGCTCTTGTATCTCTTCAAATATATTCTTTACAGTATTGTAGATATTTAGATATTTTTCAGGAATTGCCGAGGGATTTGTCAATAAAGAATCTTGGGTGTCAGAAGGGTTGAGAGCCTGGGGTTGATTATTAAGCAGGGTACAGTTTGGGCCATTCTGCACCAAATAGGCTCCCGAATTTAGAGGCCTATGTATATTGTTTAGATTATTATTTGGAATATAGCTGATCTTTCTAGGAGGAGGTACGAACTTAGAATTATTTCCAATAGGGTTTATCCCTAGACCGAGGTTTTGGTAGTCCAGAATTTGACCTAGGGCCTCAAAATTGATTTTAACTGGAACTCTGAGTGTGCAGCAATTTTTGATTGCAAAACTCAGATTCGAATTAAAGCTCACAGCACAGTTGGAGAGTGTTTGCTTGAGCTCACTGAGAAGATCCCTTTGGCTGAACTGTTCTATTCCAGCAATGGTATCATCTATGTCTTGAGAATATAGCTCATATCCATCTTGATAGTTTTTCTTGTTAATCCAATCGTCAATTTTTGTCTTTGTGGCTTTTATTATATCCATAAGGCCATGCCTTAGCTCATCGTCTTTGATCTGTAAGGCTAGAGGCTTGACGCTCTTGAATAGATTTTCAAAGTTTTCAATGATTTGAACTTTCGTTTTTTCTTTTTGTTCAATAAACAACTGCATATATTCTGAATATTTCAACTCAACAGCTTCCAACAATTTTTCCTTTTGATTGTTCAGGAGATCTTCCACTTGAGATGGATAGTCAGGGTGTATTTCTTCGATTTTTTGTATATGCTGTTCCAATTTGGCAATCTTCTTCTCAACCTCATCTACAAATTTATCAACTGTAATAACTTCATGGGACTTATGATCTCCATTAAAAGTGCACTCTAAGCACATAAGGCTTTTATCCTCCAGACAGATCAGCCTAAGATCATCACCATGGATGATGCAGGTGCCCATAGCTGAATGAGATGACTTTAAAAATGACCGTTGTTCCATAATTTGAATCAAGGCAAAGTTCTTTGGGAAGTTCCTGGCATCTGCAATCTGGCAGGAACTTTTATCAAAGGGACAATAGAAGTTATTTTGAGATTTCGAAAGGATGCTGCTTAAACAAAAGGTACACAGTGTATGGCCACAGGAGGGGACCATCCTAGGAATATTTTCCTTTATGTCATAAGCCTTGAGACATATTGGGCATGAAAATACCTCTGTTTCCATTTTAGAACACGTCAAATAAAATTTTATTATATCAGAGGTGCAATCAGTTTAAGAAAAATTGGATCCCAATCAGAAAATACAAGAAAGATATCGAACCCGTTTCATGAATTAGAAACATTAAGGATTAAGAATGTATAACTACGACAAGAATATTTATATTTATTAGGACATTTATTTCCAGTTTTTGGTGGTTCCATCATTCTAATTGATAACTTTCTCAGAGAATTATGTTGCAAGGTGGATGGCCATTACTAAGACTAGGATATCGTGTTTGAAAGTCCATGCAACAATTTGAACATAAATATATTTAAACAAGTATCTTTTTTATTAATTGGAATCTAAAATAAGGCTTTTCTGATCCTTCAGATCTTATCAGGACTGGGTTCGAAGTAGAATAGAAGCGAGAGCTCATCTAAATCATGGTGATGTCAAAAGATCAAGGTACCACTGCTTGATATCTGAAATAAAAGCTAATATTTTACAAAGGTGAAGATGGATGATGATTTTTGGGAGAACTATGAAGTATTTACAAAGAAAAAAGAATTATGCACCTATAGAAACTAGAAATATCTTGATGCATGGAGGATTGTTAGGATTAAAGTCCTTTATCTCATCTCCTATCGATTTCCTTGAATTCAATTGCCTGTTCTCATAATAGAACGTCAGGTCCATGGCGAAAAGACTTCGATTAAATAGTTTTGTTAACGTGACTTTCAGATCTTCTAACACGAAAGATTTCTGCAAGGGTTAATAGTAAGAAATAAAGTAAGTACTGGGACACTCATGTGTGCTGCTTTTTTTAATTGTGGAATTTCAAACAGCACATCTTTTATCTCCTGGCTCTCTGAAGAGTTCATTAGTGTGCTTTCTAGTTTATATTCGGATTAATTTATACATATTTTAATTCCAGAATCTGCTGTTAAGCCAACAAAATCTGATGAGTTCTATTCTTTATAAATGTTAAGATTATTCTCCACCAAATCCTCCGAAAGTTCTAGCATGAGTCTTCTATTGTTCGCATTATCGATTGGAGACCATCGATCTGATTTCACCTTCAATACAGTCATTTTTAGAAATATCTACCTCCTTAAATCAATAGAAGCGATGTGATTGGATCATGAAGATTTTCATAATTGAATCCCAGATCATTACTAGAAATTCTCTATGATCCATTTCAGATATCGATAGGCTTTTTTTATTGTAGACTCAATGAATCCATGATTTAATATCGGAATTCTTTCTGAACAGCCTACGAATGCTTAGGTAGATTTTTAGAATTTCTGAAAAAAGGATAATTTTATTCAGGCTATGGGCTTGCTCTATAGAATAAGAAAGAGCTTCGACACGATTATTCCTCCTTCAACTACTCTCAATATAATTCATCTCCTATCGAAGAAATCCCATCCATATATGACTATTTAGTATTTGTTGAATTTGAGTGCAAGTGAGAATCTTTGGACAAGAGCCCAAGAGTTTGTTTACCTATTTGATGATTCAATCCTTAAGGAAGGCAGATTGGGGTTCATGACAAATTTGAACTTTCATGCTAATCGGGATGAGAAATCATCAAGAATTTTCCAGACTTAGATAGAATTAGAAGTAGTAAGTGCTCTTTTGACTAAGAAGGAAACATAGATTGGGCTTCCTTCAGGTTTGGGATTTTAATATTAAACTACAGAAGCTATTTGGCTAAGTTGGATCTAAACGTAAGAATAATGATAATTGGAACTCAAACACAACAAAGACTATGTCATACACACAATATACTTAAGAGCTCCTCTTAGAAGCCTCAAGGTAGGCCATAGTTATTGAATACTAGAATTTAAACAAGACGATCAAGTGTATTTCTACATAAGGGGCACTGTGGCTTACTCTCTACCCATTCTGAGAGACAAGGCGTGTGAAAACGATGCTTGCAGGCTGTTATAACCACTTCTTTATTCTTCATTTTCCAAAGAAATCCTAGTTTATTCTTAATTTGGTGAGTTGGGCTTAGAGGGACTTCACTCAAATCTCTTAGGCATATACTGCAAACGTCTTCTGAGAATTTTTTACTGGGATCTGAAGTATCTTGAAATGTATAATATGTGTTGAGATCATCAAAAGCCTTAGATGAGAAGAATCTAGGGTGGAATTTTGACTGCATATAGATCACATAGATCTGAAGCCCAAGTAGGGCCAAAACGAGGGCTCCGAGTGCTATATCTTTCTGTATGTTACCAATCGTAGAAGGAACACATTTGAAATAGAAAAACAGTAATATCGAGAGATTATGTACAATTAGCACCTCTATTTTTTCTGAAACTACCCCTTCTTTGTAATTTTTCCAGATCTGAGGTAGTAGATATAATGAGAATACTATGCAACAATGTTCTGAATGGACAGTAGCACCCAATAGGATCATGAACACACTCCCGAATCTCAATGCGAACTGTGTAAATGTTGCACTTTCATCATCTGATAACAGAGAATTAAAATTAATGATCGAGAACAAGCTTATCTCAAAGATTCCTAAGAAGAATATAATGAGAGTGCAGGAGGCCTTGATCAGCAAGGGTAGGCAATTATGAATTGGGATAATATAACCCTTGAATACAAGAAAGTCCCAGATAAAGGCCCCCATAAGCGTGAAGAATGAGAACTTGGTTGTGACAGTGACTCCCCTGAATTCATTGAACAACTGGTATCCTGCATACATTTTGGAGAGAGTTATAGCCACAACTAAAATAAAGTACAACCCGTATTTAATGGAATAGGAGGTGTCTTCCTCCAGTAAAGCATAAATTTTAAGGTAATTCTCTGAATTGGTAGAATTGACGAACAACTCAAACTCAACTTGGCTGTTTGAGTCTTGTAGGTAGTGAAATGTGGGAATATCGACATCTATATCATTGTATAATTTGTCTGATAGCCATATAGAAGAATAGAAATCTGGGAAAGATCTTATTTCAATCATAGGGATCAAAAGGAAAGGTTGTGAGTTGTTCCCTGTTCTTTGTTTAAGCTGGCTTAGTTCCATCTGGATTACAGGATTTTCATAAAAATCGCCGTCAAATAAGTCGATAACCAGGGATTTTTTTGAAGGGTCTTCTTTTTGTCGGAGATAGATCATGCCTTCGTTATTTTTCAGAGGAAAGAGAGTGCTGTTGTGTGGAGTTTTGAGGTCTAATATTTTCCAGCGGCCTTGGAAAATTGTATTTACAGGGATTGGCATAGAAGAAATGATTGAAAGAGGGTCGGCTTGAACAGGCCAAGCCAATAAGAAAGTATAGATAAGAAGAGATAAGAGCGACAAGATGAAAAAAGTGAGTTATTTTCAAAGAATCTTTAATAACTCCAGAGGATTTTTTTGAAGTTTAATATCGAAAATTTATTTACTTCTACGATGATATATTCAGCTTTATCGTTTCTTTTTTTACTCAAGAGATCCTGTTTTGACTTTTTTTAAGATCATATTGTGACTAACAACTTCAAAACACCAATTTCACGACGATTTATAATGTTGACTCCTTATCCATTGTTTTTTTATGCAAAGAGGAAAGTCTGGTTAATTTTTTACGTATTCTACTGCTCTTTTATCTTGAATTATGATTAGCTAACAATGCTCTCTCATTCCCTTTATTGAATTCATTACGAAAAGCTTTTTGTTGTAAAACATTATTAATAATCAAATCTGTGTCGACATAAACCCTTTCATAGGTAAGATCTTCAAGCCAACCCAACTGTTCAAGAAACAAAAATTAGAATATTCACAGTGTTCGAACATTGGAAAAAGCAATAGTCAAATAAGGAAATAAACTAAAGTGGATTTAAGTGACATATTTAAGATATTCAGACATTGAATTTCTATCCTAGAGTCTGTTAGAACAGAGAAATTTCGACTTCTTATGCTCTTTTCATTTGATTCAGAACCAATAAAATACTACTTCCTGTCACCATCAATGCTCCAACGATCTTCAAGAAAGGAGGATATTCATCTAAGTACAATGCCTCAAAGATAAAGCTATAAACTAGGTTCATGTTGTTTAGAATTGTGATTCTTCCAGGTTTTCCTAGCTGCAACGCCTTCACGAAAGTCATCTGTGTGAAAAAGCCAAAAACCCCCAGGATCAAGATACATTTGAGTGTCATCCATAGTCCAATATCCCCAAACTCCCCTGTAGCGACTTCATAAAGAGAGACTTCGAACATAATAATGATACCAAAGGGGAAGTTCATTGCAACAGGATTCATACCTTTTAATCTCTTGACCACAACATTACCAAATGACCAGCATAGAACTACAACAATAGCACAAATTTGCCAAAAGAGTCTTTCTGAACCAACTGCATATTGGTAGTTTCCATCTGAAGGTGCTGGATTCTCCCCAGAGAACATATCTGGCTTTATGACTGCTATAACTCCTAACGTGTTAACCAAAGCTAAGACACCCTCTGACATCTGATACTCAGCCTTCAACCAGAGACGATCAAAAAAAGCTACGACGAAGGGTGCCATTCCATACAACACATTTATATCCGAGATGGGCATTTTCTGGACGGCATAAAGAACAAATAATACTTGTGTAGCACCAATCAAGTTCCTGAGCATCCTGAGTCTTTCGTTGACACTTCCCTTCACTGCAGCAGGAATATTATACTCCTTCATGGCAATTACGGACATTACGAGCTGAACTAGGCCACGCCAGAACTGAATTTGAACTGGATTTGCATCTTTCACATAAAGTCTTGTGAATGCAAGCCCTGAGAACCAAAGGGAAGTGTTAAGGAGAGAATAGATGGTAGAAGCTATATCATCTCCTAGTTTCTTCTCCATGAACTGGGTCCCAGCGATGAGACCTCGAGTTGCAGCTCCTATAAGATTCATAAAATTTTATTTATTGTAGTCTAGCTAATAGAATTTTAGGTGAGAATCTCCTAATTTTTGTTGGGTTTTTGCAGTATTATTCATAGTTAAGGTATTGAAAGAATAGTAAGAATAAATAACAAAATTTGATACACATTGAATAGGTAAGTTGCTACAGTAACATTTCAAGCTTTTTGCGACACATGGGGCAGTCTGGCTTAGTTTCAATCCACTCGCTCAGACAGATGGTATGGAACTGATGTTCACAGGGAGTTCGAATTACATGTCCATTTCCATGGCTGATCTTACTAGCCAGGATTTTTAGCTTATTGTGGATTTTGGATCTTTTGAGAGGGATATCCCGAAGGCTACTCAAGCATATACTACAAGAGTCGTCTAGCTTTGCAGATTGCTTTTCTAGATCTTGTTCAAATTTGTAGTAACTGAGAAGAGGTTCGAAGATTTTCGGGGAGAAAAAACTGGAGACGTATTTAGTCTGAAGAAATAGGATAAGCCATTGTACCGCAACCATTGTAATCAGAACGAAAGCAAGCTCGAAGTTCTTCTGGATGTATCCAATGCTATATTCAAACACCTTGAAATAAATTAATAGGAAAAATGTGGCATTATATCCAATAAATTCAGTAATCTGGTCAAAAATGTTCAAGGAATGGTAGTTCTTATAGATTTGAGGGGACAAGTATAGTCCTAATATGAGATAAATGGATGTTGAATGTGGATCTATAATCAATGACAAGAGAATCAGTACCAAGATTCTCACTGTCAAGGCTAAAGGATCTCTAGAGTGCATAATTTCTTCCTTATCAGCACTTATAGTGGTGCTGATAATTATAATGAATAAGAGGACTAACTCAAAGAACAGGGCAACAAAGAATCCTGTAGATAGAATGACTCTTTGAAAAACTGGCAAAGTGGAATGTACTGGTATAATAAATCCCTTGAAAAGTATACAGTCCCATAGAAATATTCCCATCATAGTGTAGAATGAAAACTTCTTCCTATTAGCTCTCTGATTTGTATAGTCAACAAGCCTCCATGTCGAAGTCAATTTAGCAAAAACACAAGCACAAAACATAAGGATATACAAAGTCAATTTTTCTTCGTCCTGATAACCTCTCACAATGTTGGCCTCTACAGGAACTATAAGACTTGAGCCCCCAAAGTTAATTGCAAGGCTCATTGATTTTATACTCACATCATCAAGAGGCTCATATTCAGATATATTAATGTTGACATCCAGGTCACTAACAGGCTTGCCATGGGACCAGGGGATTTGGTAGTAATTTTCATATAATGTCTTCTTTGAAACTGTGTAATTGATGACCCATGATCCATCAGATGTTAATGAAGCTCTGGCTCCTTCAAGTTCTATAGCTAGGACTTTTTCTTCATAGAACAAACCATCGAGAACATAGATGACAACTCTGTTAAGATATGGATACCCTTTTAGTTTGACCATTATGTGACCTTCACACTTTTCAAATTGATCAATAATCTTTTTCGTTCTGTCCTGCATCCGCCAGGCTCCACGAAAAAAATCCTCAGGCTCTCGAAAGATCTTGCTTGATATATCATTTGATTTCTGGCCGAGAATCTGGGAAGACCCAGCTAATATAGCTATCAACAGAAGAAACAACTTTAACATTGTAAAATAAATTAAATAATGCAAGATTTGAATTAAGTAATAAATCCATCAAATATAACGTCCAGTTACTCTCTAATCCCAATCCAAAACATTACATTTTAGAATAGTCTATATAAAAGAACGAGAGGTAATTAATGAAGTCTTTCTTAAGATATTTAGCATACTAAATACCGTTCTTTGAAACGATAATGTATATTTAAAGTCAAATAGAAGTGAACCTAAAAGTAGTATAGGATACTAACTAATCAAATTATTGCCCTTCAGACAGATTCTTGATGTAAATATCCCAAAGTCGTTCTTCCAAGTTATTCAATAAACTCGTTTCTCTCTTTGTAGCATGAATAATATGACTATCATCTGCATATAAATACAAATGATCACTATATCCTGAAATGGTCTTCTGGCTCCAATTATAGAAGTTAGTTCCTAAAGATGGACTTGAAAATGCGATAGTTTGTATTTTTGGAAAGATGGTATAATAAGAATGGGGAGTAGTATAAGTAAAAGTAGTCCTTGAGACCTGATTATTTGAAATTTCAAAGATTGTCCAGAAGGTATCTTCTTCTATGCTTTCCCTTATGGAGACTACATTTTCCACAAACCTCATCTCAGGAGCAGAAAAGTAGGTTTGCACTGAAAATGAGTGCAGCTGAACAATCTCCAATGAAGTATTTACTGAAAACAAAGTAAGATGAGAGTCTGAAAGTAAAGCCAAAACATTCAAGCTTTTTGAATAAGCTAGGTCCAAGATTCTCCTGTCACTTAGCTTTTTCTTCTTTACTATACGACTTGTGAAGATATTCATAAATAATAGTTCACTATTCTTTGCATATCCAATAATATTAGTCTTTGGAATTGCAAAGATTTTAATGGCTTTACATAGAATGAGTCATTGTCAGGTGGGAGAGGCAGGACTTTTATTTTATGAAAGCGATTCGATAAAAGTCTTCCTATGAGAATATTTGTTTTGACTCTGGTTAGGAAGAGATTTCTATGGCCCAAGTATTCAAAATAGACAGCATCAAAATGATTTGTATCTCTTAAGCAAGCCTTGAGGCTTTTCTGATTTGATATTAATAGATTTAGAGATTTCTTATCTTTTCCATTTGAGAAAATATACAACTTAGGAGTAGCATCTATACCATGAATAGATGTAGGTAATTCGATATTGGCTAATAGGCTGTCTTCAATAGAAATACTCTTGATTCTCTTTTGAATGTCACCAATTGACTCTTTATTGGAAGGGTTAGGTGAGATTTCATCTTGTGGCAAGAGTGATGGGAATATTTCAATATCATTATTATTCAAAAATATTCTCTTAGAATGTTCTTGGATGTCTTGGATTCTTTGATTTATGAACTGTTTGAGCTCGTTAATTTTGGGTTTCAGTGTATTTACTTCATTGGGATTAAATTCTTCCTCCTTAAATCTTGAAAAGGGATCACTCATTGTGGAAAAGGGATGATAAAGTGAGTTGCTAAAAGGATTATCTATTCTAACTTTCTGGCTGTGATTTGTAATGTCTTGAATCCCGAACAATGAGTCTAGGATCTTTGATGAGAGTTCTTTTTTGACTGACTTCAATTTTTCGATTGCTTGTTCAAATATACAGTTTATTTCCTCTATAAGACTCAGTGCATCATTCTCAGAAGAAAACATCCCTATATTAAGGGAGAAATCTGGTTTGGCCGGTTCCATAGTTAGCTGTTTATTTAAATTTATTTATTCCCTAAAGAGTCTGCTAAATAGAAAAGGATTCTAATTTTAGGCTCATAGCATATACTTATTAGACTGATCGTTCTTTAAGGATTTACTTGTAAAGCTAATTAGTAAAAGATTCAAGAATTGTAAACTATGAAGTTCTATAGTGTGATCATTTAGCGAATTATTGACACAAGCATACACTTTCACTAATGAAATAGTATTCAATAGTAAATCATTTCACTAATCCTTTGAAAAACAGTGATATTTGTGTTGAGAATGATCACTAGACATGAGCATCTGTTTTTTCCTTAGTACCTCCCTTATTTTCTCAACTAAGTTTCCTGAATTTGGGTCTTGAAAAATAGCAGCTGCATCCTCTTCGGTAATATCATCATAACTAACAACTTGGGTAAAAAGTTCATACTCAACATGATCTCCAGCCTCATATCTCAGTTTTTGAGGAGAGAATTCCAAAGGAGATTTACCATCACGGGTTGAGATGATTCGTTTGGCATGTGCAACCTCATGAACAAGAGATACCACTGATATGATAATTTTTCTGTAATCAGTCTCTTCCCGAGGAAAGTATTCAGCTGCCAAGTAAATTTTCTTCTTATAGTCAGTATGAGCATATGCATCATGTGGAAGTAAGGAAAATTCTAGAGGAATTGACTGCAAATGCTTTTCTGTGTCCTTTGAGCTATGCCGCTTCCAAGCAAGAGAATTATTAATAGTTTGAAAAGATGCTATCGTAGTCGGGAGTCGAAGGATCTTATTTGTTAGGTTAGAGATTCTAGGCTTAAGTGATTTGAATTCCTTTTGTGTAGGAGGACCAGAGAAGTTTTCAAATTGACTATTCAAATAGTTGGCAATAGAGCACATGTAACCACTGCATAATCCTCGTTCCTTTATGTTCTTCAGAACTCCACGCAGATAATTGATTTGTTTACGAGTAGGCATATAAAACAAGCGAATAACTTGTGTTGTGAGAAAGGAAAAGCATCTAGATTCTGGATCAAGTTGATAGAATATCCTTGGTAAAACATAAAAGACTTCATCTCGAAATTCCTTATCTGTAACCCAATCTTTAAATGGATTACTATGCGGAACTGTTTGTTCAGAGCTGGTTTGTTGAGGGGCTGTGTCATTTCCCCGATCCTTACTAATCAAGTTTACTCTCTGACGATATTGATTATATCTTTGATTAGCGTTGGTAAAGCAGCGTAGGATCTCATCAATGAATTCATTAAAACCATAGTCAGTGGAAAGGGTCCCGTCAATAGGCCACTTTACAATTTTCTTTGTAGTGTTTTCCATTTCATTAAGATAGGCATTAAGGTCAGTTGTCTTAAGGCTCTTCAAGCTCTTGACAATTCTTAGTAAGACTTTCAATTTGGAACTCCCTTTCATTTTCTTGTTCTTCTGAGTTTGACCTTTTTAATTGATTTTTATTATTGACGTTTTACCTTTGTTGCTGTTTGAGTTGGATTCAGGGCTCATCTTATTCAATATGCAGCCCATGTTAATCTCTTTCTTCTTACTCTGTTTTCGAAATAAAAATTTATTATCATAGAATTAGGATACTTATATAGCCAAATTTCACTGAAGATACTTAGATAAAATACAGATTAATGTACTCTTAAATATCCTAATATTTTCACTATCCACTTATGTACATGAAAAACACTTCAGAGCCACTTTTTCCTACGGGTTCCATGAGGGAAAGCTTTCATTTAAATGGATAGCTCAGTTCAAATTGAGGGTTGATGAACATTTTTAGCATGATATTTCTATAGAATAGTGACTAATAAAGAGCACCAAGATTGTCAGACCATGATTGAATAAATTTAACATGGAGCCAGACCAATAAGTATTGTAAGGTCCCATAGCTCAGTTGGTTAGAGCGTGACGCTAATAACGTCAAGGTCGTGAGTTCAAGCCTCACTGGGACCACTTTTTATTTTTTTCAATCAATTTGTTCTTGAAGCCTCAGATATATCCATCTCTTGATCAGCAACTTGCTCAAAGACCTAGGAGTGTTCTCAAGAAGATAATCTCTAATCTGTTGCTAGCTAATATCAGAATCTGTACTGTTTAAATTTAATTACCTGACACTTTTTTATTTATTTTCAAAATGTACAGCTCAGCAAAGGAATCCCTTAACCGAATGAGAAGACTCCTGGATGCGCAGGAGACTTTGGACAAGTTGGCTGTAGAATTAGCATATTCTAGTATTAACTTTTTAGCAAGAACATTCTTCCAGAGGAGAGAATACAACCTCAAAAACTAGATCTCTCTCAAGGGACTCCAAAGTCTCTCCACGAATGCACAGACTCAATGATCCTAACAGATTTAAGGTCTCTTATGATGGAAATCCTTTTGACTTAGACCTCGATATCGATCTTCCAAAAAAAGATCACGGACTAATTACATCATCCAAGCCAAAAATAAAAAAAGCACTTAACCTGAATAGTTCTCATGATGGGTCCAGTGGGGAAATAGAACCCAGGACAGCCCAAGATTTCCATAAGAAGCCACCCATGAAACCCGGATCGAAACAAGCTGCAACCACTCTGAGAGATATTACCAAAGAATTAAACAACGAAGACAGGAAAAGAACCCAATCAACCATAACCCAAAGCCCAAATTTCTGTAATGGTAATCTTGACAGCAGCCCGATGCATAGTCAAACTCATTCTGTATTCCAAAAGCCCTTACCTATCAACTGTAATCCTCAACAACAAACGATGTCTTCAATTTCTCCTAGAATATCTCCTTATAATAAAGGCAATACCAGCACTAAGACTCACCTCCTTACAAAGACTCTCTCCAGTGAGCCTGATGTAACCCCAGCCAAGGAAATGTTCAACCAATTTCTGAACAAAGGGCATCATCGATCTCTAAATACTTATGAAAACAACACAACAGAAGAGGATAGACTTGATAGAGAGTATAGAGTTAAGGAGCCCGTTACTTTTAAGGACTCCAATAAGAAGCAAAGCAAAACTGATCCTTTTAGGAACACAATGAGCCAAAACCAGGCCCAAACAGAACGTCTCCACACCCCATCATCCAATAACAAAACCACCACAAATGCTAAGACTCTCTTAAATAACTTAGACGGCAGCCTGAAAAGAAGACTGGAATTTGATGAAGATAGAGTTGAAAGCATAAGCAGCAGAGTCTCAGATTTCCTAGAGAAGAAAGTACCAAAAACTTCCTCAGCCAGTGCCAATAAGTACAAGCTCGATATGAATAATATATTCAATAATACCAACCACATGCCCCAACCTAAGCCCTTCTTCAAAACAGAAAATCCTCCAATCGCAACTGGCACAAATCTTACTGCCTATTTATCTACTGAAGCTTCTATAGGCGGAAAATCCGCGTACACTTCTACACAGAGATATGAGAGTAATACAGTCAGAACCATAACCAGTCTTCATGCCCTTACTTCTATGAGATCTCAGGATGAGGATAGGCTGGTCCCTGACTTGAATGATAAGAATAAAGTGTTGCAATATATTCTTGATTTGAAGAATAAGATCCAGGCAAGGGAACTTGAGATATTGGAACTGAAGAATAATAAATCAAAGTGGGAATTGGAGCAGCAAAATCAGCTTATTCAGATCAAGGAATTGATTAGTGAGAATAAGAGGAATGAAGGAAATATTGAGAAATTGAGGCATCAGGTTGAATGCCAGGAAAATGAGATTGAATTCCTCAAGGTATGATCATTGATAGCTATAAACATATTGTAGAAATGTAAACAAAGATTAGAGAGCAATCTACATGATGCTGGAAATATCTTTGACCTAAAAGATCAGGGAAAAGTAAGAGAAATACTTTGGGAATTTGAATCTCTAGATTAAGAGGCTAGAGGCTACCATAGAAGAAAAGAACAAGGAGATCAGGGAAATAACTGAGAAGTTTGCTTCCAGCAAGACTCAATTTGATGAGGAGAAAGCTAAGCTTACCAAAGAACTGGAAAAGCTCAGATCTGAGCTGAATAGCAAAGATGCTGAAAACGCTTCAATGAAGGCTGAACTTGAAGTAGATATTCCTATTATATCATCTTATATTTATTAGGCTTTGAATAACAAAATGAAAGAGTATAAAGACATTGAGAATAAGATTCTAGAGCTTGATGAAATGCAAAATGCTCTTATTGAAGAGAATAACACTCTAAAGAACAAGCTTAGTCTCCTAACCAAGCCAGAAGACCCTAGCAATGTACTCGTATATCTCACTTAATAACATTTTTCTAGCCAAGAGATATGGCCGGCCAGCTTCTGTCTGCCAGTAGGAAGCTTAAGGAAATAGATGACTATGCAAAGAAGCTTGTCAAGATAATGCAATCAGTACTAAAGGGAGATGAGCCACCTATTGAGCTTATTCTCAAACATAATAGGGGATTGAAGGATAAGGATAAGCTTTCTACAGAGAGTGAATTTAGAGGACTGACTATAAAGCAACTTACTCAGCAGAACTTGGGAGTTATTGATGGGCTTCACAGAAGTTTTGTCCAGTGTATGGATGAGATTTGTGATAGCTATGCACTGAAATATGGAAACGAATGCAATGTACAATAATGGAAGTGCAAATTTGCTATAAAAATACATTCATAAGTGTTACATTCTGTTTATTCATGTTTTACATACATGCCTCTATTTTAACTTTCTTGTCTATAAGATTAATTCGATTGATTATCTCTCTCATGCTGGTCTTTTGAAAACTTGATAAACACTTGCTCCAAACTTGTATTATAAATAGAATAATCAGAGATGATAAAAGCTTGTTTAAGCTTCTCCAGCTCCTCAAAAGCCTTACTGAACACAAAAGACTCATTAGGGATTCTATAGGTCACAGCCTGAGAGCTTTCCTCTTGTTTTTCTACCCCAGCAAACCAACTTTCTATCTGCTGGGTGAGGTCCTTTGCTGGATGGGCAATTGTTATCTTATACCCTGAGCCATATGTATTCTTCAGATAGTTTAGTGGACCCAGACATACAAACTTTCCGTTGATCATGATGCCGACTCTAGTACAGAGCTCTTCAGCTTCTTCCATGGAATGGGTGGTCAAAATGATTGCTGCTTTCCTTTCCAAAGCAATCCTACGAAGACTTGCCCAGAGATACCTTTTAGCGAGCGGATCTAGACCAGTGGAAGGTTCATCAAGGAAGATTATTGAGGGATTGCTCAGCATAGAAATTCCTGCGCAGAGCTTTCTCTTAGTGCCGCCACTGAGAATTGAAGCACGCTTGTGTATATGCTCTTGGAGCTGAAGGCTATTTGCTATTGAATACACACAATTTTTGATTTTTTCTCCCTTGATGCCTTTAATTTTACAAAAGATTGCCAAATGCTCTCCTACTAATACATTGTCCCAAAGTGAGTTAAACTGAGGACATATGCCAATTTCCTTCTGAACCTCAGTCAAGTCATTATCAATACTGACTCCGTTAAGTTCTATCCTGCCTGCAGTTCTTCGGAACATTCCTGTGATGATGCTAAAAGCGGTACTCTTACCTGCTCCATTAGGACCAAGTAATCCAAATATTTCTCCGCCTGCTACTCCAAATGTAATATCTTTAACAGCCATACAGCCATTAGGATAGATCTTTTTGATATGAATTGCCTTGATTGGATCTTTATTTTCTGAATCCTTGACTCTGTTCATCTCACTTAAAATCTCAGGAATTCTGTCAATTTCCTGTCCATTTGATTCCCTCACCCCAGAGAAATTTAGACTGATATCAGATCTTCTATACTCTTGGTACAGAGTCACTATCATGTAAAATGCAGAGAGCCAAACAAAGAAGACAATACATTCTTCAATAGATCCAAAGAATGCCGTATCATCAGTCAAAACTGTCATTTTCCCCATAAGAAGATACCATACAGCATCATTGAAAGTAAATAGTGGGCACAAGTGATATTGAACTATCCTCAACAACTGAATAAAGCTCTCTGGGAAGCCCAGTGAATTCAAAATAGTGATGACAACACTGGGTAAGGTGTAAAGCACAAAGAAATAGAAGGCAGAATAGCTCTTGTTCACTGTAGACGCCTTATTAAAGGCAAATCCCCACATATATCCTGAGGTAATGATTGCTATACTGTATAAGAATGTAACCAAAAGTAATAGCCCTCCTTTCTTTTCTAACTGATTTAGGTCAAAAATATACACGAGAGCCAGAATTGCAAATGTCAAAATGGAGACAGCAATCAAGTCAAACAGGAAAGTTCCAAGCCAATAGGGAAGAGTCCTACAGCCCATAGTCTTTAATACATACTTGATTTTCTTCTCCCTCTCAAAGACTGGCAGAGAAGCATAGACAGTTGAGTTAAGACAATAGGCAAAGTTGACCATCAGCAGGAACATAAAATTGAGGAGAAAATCACCAGCTGTCTTTGCTAGTGACTGTTGGCCTGTTTGGTCGATCACTTCATCAATTTGTCTGCTTGCGAGATAGACTCCGAGCACAATGAAAAGAATTGGGAGTCCAAGCATCATCAGATAAGTGTAGCTTCTGATACTACTGTAATATTTCCTGAGGAACATTGCGTTCAACTGTGCCCAGAAATTATACTTTGGAGTAACTAGAATATCTGAAGCACTTGGGAGGTTCAACCTCAGGTCATTTGTATCGGCATCTTGGAAGAGTGAGTCTTCTTTCACTCCAATATTGACAAATGTGTCCTCTAAACTGTTCATCTGCAGATTTATTCTTATTCCCTTTATCTTTTCGAGATCTTTGAACAGTCCTGAGAAGCCTTGTTGGCTTGAGAATGGTAGAAGGAACTTCATATGTTCTGACCCATGCTCAGTTAAGCTTGTGGCTGCGACATGCCTCTTAACTATAGACTCTATTCTCTCTGCAACCTCATTGATTTCCTTTTTCTCAGTGCTTTCATAGTCAGGCGTAATGCTCAAATGATAGCCAACACCAAATTGCTTCTTAAGAAATTCAGAGCTTCCTAATGCGAAGAGCTTCCCCTTGACCATGACTCCTAGCCTGTCAGCAAGCTCGTCAGCCTCATCCAGATGATGGGTGGTCAGGACAATGGTCTTTCCTTGATTTTTCAGGTCTTTGATAATACTCCAGACAAATCGCCTGCTATTGGGGTCCATACCAGAAGTTGGTTCATCTAAAAAGATGATCTTAGGATTGCCGATAATGGCTAGAGCTAGAGAGAGTTTTCTTCTATTGCCTCCGCTCATAGTTTTGCTGGTCTTATGGGCCTCAGTAGTGAGGTTGAGCTTTCTGATAGCACTATCTATCTCTCTTTCTAATTCACGACCATCAAGACCCTTAATTCTTCCAAGAAGTTCCAAGTGTTGCCTGGTTGTAAGGTCATTATAGAGGATATCTTGTTGGTTACACAGGCCGATAGTCTTTCTAATTTTCTGAAAGTTAGTGGAGAAGGGCTCGCCATTTCCATAGAAGACCTCCCCTGAGGTACTCCTGTATAATCCTGTGAGGATATTAATTGTAGTAGTCTTACCAGCACCATTATGGCCGAGCAAACAAAATATTTGTTTCTCGTAAATCATCATAGACAAGTTATCAACAGCCTTCTCCTCTCCAAAAACTTTGGAGATGTTTTTTATATCAATAGTTTTGGCCAGGTTCTCGGGGTTGTCAAATGTCTCGTGGTGAAGGGCTGAGCTATCATCACTCTGAGATGCCTCAGGAATCATCTGATTGTACTCCTCGTAGTCTAGCATTGTCACATTTTCGCTCTCTTCTCTGAAGTTAGCTTGTCTTCTTTGGCAGTTTTCGGTGATGAAAAAGAGCCAGGGCTTCTTGATCCCATATTCGTTGGGAAGGACTTGGTCAAAGTACATATAGAGAAGGAAATAGATAGTACCATCAAAAAGGATATAAGCATACATAGCAGAGGTTGAAAAATTAAAGGAGTTTTCGGTCTGGTCTTTTCCTACAGCAAAAGCTAGTGTGTTTTGTGGGAATACAACCGAGAGGTAATACCAGAAGGGCTCGCCAGTTTCAATGGCTGCAATGTATAGAAAAGATAAAATTGAATACAGAAAGGCACCTATATCAGCGCAGAGCTCCTTGTTGCTAAAGAAAGTGGTAATTAGCAAAGCGAAATGTGAGGAAGCAACTGCAACCAAGAAGTACATTCCAAAGAAATTAATCCTCTCCTCAAAGGAGAGCCCGCTGATGAAGAGGAAGCCTGAACAGGTAATAATTGTGAAGAGCAGACATTTGAAATATGCAAAAATGAGGACAGATGAAAGGTATGCAGAGTGAGTAACTCCATTTATTAGCAAATATTCCTTGTATTTTTCAGATTTGTCCATTACCACATCAACCAGGATGCTCCTTATATGTCCTAGTAAAGAGATGGGAAATAAAAATTGAATTGGAAGGAATTGATTTTCTTTAGAGTCGTTAGATATGATGAATAAAGCTGTAATAATTGGTAGAAGTAGGTCCTTGAAAAGGGACTTTTTATTATGGAAATAGATGATTAGGCTCTTCTTGAACAGCGCAGAAACTTGAACCTTGAAGCTACTCATTTACCTTACTATTTGATAATTTTATTTGTCTCTGTGAAAACAAAAACTTGTTATCCGTTTTCCAGACGTGTTCTTAATTCATAATCGATGCTAAAGTGCACTCGATGGACCATCTGTTAGCTTCTCCTAAATACTCTCTGCTCTATTTTCTCTGAAATGAAAATATTATGGGTTCAGGTTCCTGATTCCCTAAGAGTCCTTGCAACTCATTGTTCTTCATTTCTGCAAACAAATTGTCAAAATTCCTGATGACTTGATCAAGGGATTGAGGGTAATAAATTCTCATTGAATAACATAGCAGAAACAATAAATTTATTTAGATTTGGATTCCAACTAAAACTCTATGTAAGTTTGTCTTGAGTACTTAAGGTCAACTAAATGACTCCTGATATTGTGGAAAAGATATCTTATACATCAGTTTTATTTAGAAGGGAGTAACCACTGAGGAGCTAAGGTAAAACACAAGTAAATCATCGGATCTTGTGTGGAATCCAATATATGACTTTATTTTACATGTAAAATGTTAAGACTCATTGAGGTTGTTTAAGACTAAGAATAGTCGAATCTTAATTGAGGCTTGTTAGAACTTGATAAAATAAATAATTTTAATTATAGATAAATGTTCTCAAAGGGAATCCTTAGAAGATATTTCTCCAGCGTCACCCTCAAGCGCGACACCAACCAAGCTTACGAGTTGGGTAAGTATGCTATTGAGTTCCTCAACAACGGTAAGCCATCTCAAAAGGTCATCGAAAGAGTTAAGCTTTTCCATACTGATTCCGTTGTCTGCGGCCTCTCTGCCCTCGCTCTTAAGACCAACGCTCCCTCTATTCTCAAGAACGAAGCTCTTACTTATGCTAAGAAGTCTTCTTCCAGTAACCCTAGACCCAAGCTCGGTTATGCCAAGTGCTTTGGTTCAAATGAACTTGTCGTTGCTGAAAAAGCCATCGTTGCTAACTGCGCTGCTGTCAGAGAATGGGATTCTAACGGAACCGTCTTCGGTTACAACAGCCAGATTCCTGGACATCAAGCTGGTGAATTCGGACACAACGATTTTTACCCTGTTGTCATCGCTGCTGCCCAACAAAATCCTGCCATTAACGGTCTTAAAGCTGCTAAGGCTATGGTCCTTCTCGATGAAATCAGAGGAAGACTTGCTGAAGTTTTCTCCCTTAAGACCTACAAGATTGATCACGTCGTCCATGGTGCTATTGCCTCCGCTGCCACCTACGGTGCCTTGATGGGAGCCACCCCTGAACAAATTGAACACGCTATTGGTATGTTCGTTGCTCACTACATTCCTTACAGAGCTATCAGAGCTGGTAAGCAACTTTCTGACTCCAAGGGTGCCTCTGCTGCCATCTCCACTGAAGCCGCTATCCTCTGTATGAAGAGAGCCATGAACGGATTCATTGGTCCTAAGGATATCTTCAGAAACCCCGAAGCCATCTGGAGACTTAACCAACCCACCAAGAATGGTGAATCTCCCTTCGACCTCGTCCTCGGTATGGAAGGTGATGATTTCAGTGTTATGGGAATGCACTTCAAGCTCGGTCTGTATGAACATCAATCCGCTGGTGCTATTGAAGGTACTATGGCCCTCTTGACCGAAAATAAATTCCTTGAATACAACAACCCCAACTGCATTGACAGCATTAAGATTATTGCCTACGAACCCGCCTTCGGTATCATTGGTGACCCCGCCAAGAAGAACCCCACCACCAGACAATCTGCTGATCACTCCATGGTCTACATCAGTAAGTTCTAAGTTATATTGTTATCATTTTTTAGTCTCCACCTTGCTCAGAAAGGCCCTCAGCCTTCCCGACTTCAACAGCAGAAAGTTCAACAGCTTCGATGATGTCTGGAAGCTTTTGATGCTCGAACCTAAGGACTACAGCTATGAAGCCATTAGAGACCCCATCACCAGAGCCCTTATGGACAAGATCACCTTCGAACACGGTGGTAAGGAATACGACGAAAAGTACCCTGACGGTATCCCCACTTCCGTCCAAATCAAGTTAGCCAGTAAGAGATCTAATAGCGATTTGTTAAAAATTATTAGATGGCAAGACTGTTGACAGTGGTCTTGTTATGTATCCTTC
>Ga0065720_1018942_pt1 | contig 53421 bp, 46 predicted proteins | sample Thericmetagenome_FD_59107 | JGI IMG/M metagenome (GOLD analysis project Ga0065720, IMG submission 59107) | Thermophilic microbial communities from the Joint Bioenergy Institute, California, USA of rice/straw/compost enrichment - eDNA_2 v2... | ecosystem: Engineered > Solid waste > Grass >... | reverse complement strand
TAATTTGCTTTTGAGCCATTTATTCAAACATTTCACGTGTACATATTTCATAGTTCCTGCACAGTTACAGGGGCTGAAGAAAGGATTTCCAGGTTCTGGATACTCAGACAAGCAGATTCTGCAGGAAACTGAAGCTCCGGTAACTGAGTCCTTAAAAGATTGCTCAGCTCTCAGAGATTTATTGACTGAATCGTTCAGTGATCCAATTGCTTCTTCATTTTTAGTTTGTTTATCAGATTTATTCGCATTCTTATTAGTCGAGATTGTTGGTGTCCCCTTCATTTCACGGATTCTAAATTTGACTCTTCCCAGCTTGATCAGATCACCTTCAGTCAACTTGTATCCCTATCAATAAGGCTTTATATCTCAGTGCTATACTTGTCTGTTGGCTGCATTGGCTTTATATGATTTTACAACTAGCCAGACACTCTGGTCAATAGTGTCCCAATCCTCTTCTCCATTATCATCTTTATCATTTTTCTTATTTTTAGGCTCGACACACGGGCCAACCCAAAAGTTCCCATCCTTTATTTGTAATTTTATAAGGTCTTTTTCAGTTTTCTTAGGAGGCTGGTCCTAGGAAATAAGTTATTGGAAGCACATCATTAAATTTACTAGGTCCTTTGTCAAATGAATTTCATTTCCATCTCTAATGATTTTTCCTACTTGATAAGAACACTTGCGAGGGTCAAGACTACCTGAAGTTGATGTTTTGAGGCTTTTCTTTGATAAAGTCTTGCTTTCATAATCAAATAGCCCATGTGAATCTCTGGGCCAGGTATAAGTCTTGATTATAGCTCTAGAATTTAAAAAATTTGTATCGAGATTCAATACTGAGGCTTTCCTCTATTTTTTATAGAGGCTCTCTTGTTGTCGTCATCAGGAACGTTTTGACAATTCCCCATTTTCTCAGTTATTCAGTATAAATTTAATCAAATAAAAGGTTAGAACAATTAATACAACAAGTCTCTATATATCAACTTTCCAGTATTCAATTCCGATACAGTAATTTCCACAATGTCAATGGCCTATATTGCTGTATATTGTCCTCTTGATATTTCAAACACATCCAATATCTAGACTGATACTACTGTTTTGATTAAACAGTCTTAATAGAGATATGTTCAATTTTCAGGCTATATTTTGTGATGATTAACTATATAGAGCCTAGTAACTTGGTGAAGGAAAAAACCTTAACTAATATCAAATAAAGCTCAAATTTTGCTGGACGTCCTATTCGGAGTAAATTAGCTCATTCCCTTAATTGGGTTTATAGATATCTTCAGGTTTGCCATTTAGGTTGATCAAGTAAATTTTTCTGATGATAAATTAATAATCAAAGATAATTAAAATTGGTATGTTTGTTTTTTGGATTTAAGATGTATTGAAATAATTTGAAGACAATTGGCGAGTCAAAATTGTAGGAAATAATGTGATATGAATATAAACAAATAGGTTATGAAAAGACTAGATTCACGGGAAAACAAAAATCAATGTTGATTAAGGCTTTTCAATAAAATAATTTGCTTGTTTCAAAAGCTCTAATACTTCTTCTTATATCCCAAGGAGTCTCTAACGAATTAACAAATACACAAACTAATTACCCATATACTCTTTTTTTCAGAGCATCCAAATATGCGTTTCCAACTCCTCCTTGTGACTTATTTGCTGACTTAGTCCTTGTAACTATAGGGGTAGGATTATAGTCACTAAAAGGATTAACATCAATCGATTTTCATTACTCATCATAGAAAGAGCCCTTCTTGGCTGAAGCAGATTTCCTAAGCTTGCTCTTAATTCTTTCAATGGCTTCAAGCAGGTCACTTGATCCACTTGATCCAAACTTGGAACTTGTCTTTGACTTTATCCCTCCATCTTTTCTGTCTCTGTCTTCATTTCTTCGTTGTTTTTCTTCTAGCTTGAGTCTGAGTAACTCGTTCTCTCGCCTATGATCGTTATTCCATTAACCAATTGCTCTTACCTAAGTCTTTCAACTTCAGAAAGTAGATCAATATCTCCTGTTGATCCCTTCTTTCTGGGCTTAGACATGGAATTGCTTCTTTCAAATTTCGATATAGTAGAAGATAGGGAGGGAGCATAACTAGTTTTACTGAAGCTTGAGGATCTTAGTCCAAAGTCAGAAAAGTCTCTTGATCTAGCAAGAGTTCTTGAGTTTGGTGAGACAGCAAAGTAATCATCCTCTTTTTCGGCAGGTTCCCTATCTTCGGTCTTGCTCCTATCAAAGCTTCTATTCAACTCATCCTTGATCGTCTTGACTTTATTGTCAATAGTTTCGTAGGCTTTTCCAAATTTGAAGTTATATTCCTTTTCTTTAGAGAGCTCATCATTTAAAGCCTTTTGATATTTTCCAAGGTCCCTCTCAATAGCATTAATTTTCTGTTCAATCTTGCTGAATTTCTCATCAATAACGCTCAATTTCCTTGAAGCCTCAAATTTTCTCTCATTTGGCGAAATCTCTATGTCTTTATACTTTCTGGGCTCCTCAATTTTGCTTCTCCTCAATTCATCATATTTCCCGATCTCTTCTCTACTCTCTCTGGTATATTTATCTCTAAAGTCTCTGCTTTCTCTCAAGTCCTTACTATCTCTGGACTCTCTAAAAGGCTTATAATCAAGATTTGATTTGCTTCTTGAAGGTTCAAAAGTCTTCTCTGGAGAGAAGACCCTTGATAATTCTGCCTTGGTTTCCTCTAATTTGGACCTTCCTGCATCAAAAGCGTCATAAGATCTCGGCTTATAATCTAAAAATGTTCTTCTCTTTTCGTCTTCAAAGGTCCTTAGAGGTGATTGACTGGCTCCAAACTCCTTTCTAGACTCCTCATGATTCCTTGCTCCAGTGTAGGTTGGGCTGATTTCTTTCTTTGGCTCATCAAAGTTTCTGAAGCCAGAATAAGTAGCACTGAATTCCTTCCTTGGTTCCTCTATAGGCTTCCTCTCATACTTTGATTCCCTCTCATATTTTGAATCGATATCCCTTCTTGGCTCATCAAAGTTTCTCAATTCGGAGTAAGTAGCATTGAACTCTTTCTTTGGTCCCTCTGTAGATTTCCTCTCGTATTTTGATTCTACAGCTCTTTTAGGTTCACCTAAGCTCCTCAAATCTGAGTAAGTTGCTGAAAACTTTCTTTTAGGCTCTTCAAATCGTGAGGCACCATAAGGAGAGGTATGCTCTCTTTTTGGCTCTTCTGAGGGCCTCAGTCCAGAATAAGTGGCACCGAATTCCCTATTTGGCTCTTCACTATTCCTTCGATCATTAAATGAGGGGCTGGTCTCTTTTCTTGACTCATCGAAGCTTCTGAGTCCTGAATAAGTAGCATTAAATTCTCTTTTGGGTTCTTCAGTCTTTGTCCTAGTGAAACTACTAATCTCTTTTTCTGAGGGTTGTCTATCAGGATAACTCTCACGATGCTTATCAGAGATGTCTTTGTCATAAGAATTAGTCCACTTCAGCCTGGATTGGCCGGAGTAACTCCTTACATGATTGTAAAGCTCCTGCTCTCGAGCCTGTTGCTGTTTTTTTATTCTTTCAATTTCAGCTTGATCAAGTTCAGTCCTAGGAGCATGTCGAGGCTCTGGCTTGCTTGCTTCAATGTTTCTTCTTGGGACGTATGTGTCGCTGTTTCTCAAATTAGGTTCTTTTTCCTGTTTGTTGAAACGCTGGACGGTTGTAGCTCTGTCAATAAACCTGTCTCTGAAGCTGTCATCAGAAGAAGTATTCGTATCTACTTTACCTATGACTTTATCGAGGCTGCGCTTGGATGAAAGTTGAGAAGCACTAGAGTCTGATGTTAACTCAGGCCTAAAATCGGACCTTCTAAAGGAAGCTGTTTCCTTTTCATAAGCTGAACTTTGGGTGTCGATAGGTTGGTCAATATTATGAGTTTTATTGAACTGTTCATTGATAACAATATGTCTCTTTGGCTTATGGGCTGAACCACTGTTTGATTCCTTTAGAATAGACTTTGGGGTCTGCTTGGGAGAGACCTTAGGTGGCCGCTATACAATAAATTCAATTATGTCGAAGGTTTACGTCAGGAGACTCAAAGCTGTAATTATCATTATATTTTCTTTCTGCTCTTCCATAAGGACTGCTGGTATTATCAGGAGTATTAGGCTTGGGCAAGTCTATGTAGTCTCTTGTTCTTGCGTACTAAAATTTGTCATAGAAATCATTAAGATTTGAACCTTGGAAGTCATTCTAGGCTAAAAAATGTCCTTTTCTGATTTAATTTTTCTTAAGTTAACGTATCAATTTTTTTCAATAGATATGCAGTAAAAAGAAACTTTGAACTTACACTATGATCTTTCCAAGATTATCAGTCATAAGATACAATATATGATTACAAGTTAATCCTATGAGAATGGGTGGCTTGGTTAAGATCTGAATTTACATATTTGGTTGAGCTCATACAAGGAATGGTTGCTGCTTGATATATTTAAGGAGACAATTGCCTGAGTCCTAAGTATATCAGTTAATTCTTAGAACTAGACTTTATCAGAAAAAAATCTTGGTATATAAGAATACGTCCTAAAGATTACGTCAACTTGCTCAGAGATAATTTTTTATTTATTACAAAGAAATTTCGACAAGTGTTATGGGCAAGACCACACTAAACATTCTCCCTATCAATGGAGTGATGTTTCCTTTCCAGGCTGTTAAACTTTTAATTCCTACAAACTCAGCTTTCTTCAGTACATCTTAATTTGTTCATTTTGGTTAATATTAATAGATAAGACGCTTGTTGGAACATTTCTAGGTATTTGTTTCCAAAAGGCAGGAAAGAATGACAAGGCGGCCTCTCCAAATAATATAAGTGACATCGGTGTTGTTATTAAAGTGACCCAGGAGGCCATTGAAAGTGGAAACATGATTGAGACTTCCAAGATTATCGGAGGTGTCACATTGAAGAGATTCAAAGTTCTGAAATTTACTTCTACTACTCCTCCCTTCCAAGCTGAAGTCGAACTTTTGAATGAAGATCTCTCAATTGAAAAAGAGAATAAAATGCATAATGATGGATTAATAAAGAAACTTCAAGAATATTCTATGAAGTATATAGGGCTCATCAGTGAGACGGAAGCCCGCGCAAGGACCCGTGCCGACTTCATTAAATCAGAATCAAACCTATTGAGGCTCCATTACACAATTGCAAATTATTTAAAGATATCAGATGAAGAGAAATACCACCTCCTTGAGATCAATGATCCAGAAGAAAGAATCAAGAAACTTGTTCAGATCTTGGAAGAACAAATCAAACTTGGGGAGGTAAAAGGAGAAATTATGCAGAAGACAAAGCAAAACATGCAGCAAGAAATGAGAAGAGAATTCTTGAAAAAGCATTTGAAAGAAATTAACAAGGAACTCTATGGAAGTGAAAAGGATGAGATGGCTGTCTTAGAGCAGAAAATCAACGAAGCAGGAATGCCTGAGGAGGTTCTCGAAAAGGTCAAGCAAGAATTTAACAGATTGAGACAGATGAACTCTAGGGACCCAGACTACAATGTTCAAAAGAAGTACCTTGACATTGTTGTTGATCTTCCTTGGAACAAGAGCTCTCAGGAAATCAATGACATCACCCATGCCGAAAAAATATTGAATAGAGATCACGCTGGGCTAGAAAAGATCAAGAAGAGAATATTGGAATTTTTGGCAGTCAAAATCTTAAAGAAGAACTCTAAGGGTTCTATCCTCTGCTTCCAAGGACCTCCAGGTGTTGGAAAGACTTCCCTGGGTAAATCTATTGCCGAGGCACTTGGCAGAAAATTCCATAGAGTTTCTTTGGGTGGTGTTAGAGATGAGGCTGAAATCAGAGGACATAGAAGAACTTATGTTGGTGCCATGCCAGGTGTCTTTATAGAAGCCCTGCTCAGATGCAAGACCAATAATCCTGTGATTCTGTTGGATGAAATTGATAAGGTTGGAAGAGATGGACTAAGAGGAGATCCTTCTTCAGCTCTTTTGGAAGTGCTTGATCCTAGCCAGAACCATACCTTTAAAGATCATTATCTGGGATTGCCTTTCGATCTTTCTAATGTCCTCTTCATTGCCACTGCAAACAATTTAGAAACGATTCAAGGTCCTCTTCTTGACAGAATGGAGGTCATCTCTTTGCCAGGATATACACTCTATGAAAAGACTGAAATTGCCAAGAACTATCTTGTCCCCAAGCAGATTCAAGAGAACGGCCTCGAGAAAAGTCATGTCGAGTTCCCTGATTCTGCTCTTCAATATCTTATTAACTACTACACAAGAGAAGCAGGTGTTAGAAATCTCGAACGTTCAATTGGCTCTATCTGCAGAAAAGTTGCTTTTGATTATCTTAAAACACAATCCATCGGAGATGAAATTGATAACAAAAAAGAAAATAAACCTAAGAAACCCTTCAAGACGGTCAAAGTCACCGAAAAGTTCATAGAAGAAGTTCTTGGACCTAAAATGTATGACGATGACCTTGGCCAAATGGTTGATCAACCAGGCATAGCCATAGGTATGGCCTGGACACAAGCTGGAGGTAAATTGCTCCTAGTGGAAGCATCTAAAGCTCCAGGAAAGGGGCATTTACAAATTACTGGCCAATTGGGTGATGTCATGAAGGAGTCAGTCTTAACTGCTTATGGATGGATTAAAGCTCATCAAGAGCTGTTGAGCTTGCTGACCTTGAGTCCTGCCTCGAGAAAGACTGCAATTGCTACTGAACTTAAGAGTGATCTTCAGTTAGAAAAGTTTGATATCAATATCCATTTCCCTGCTGCTGCGATTCCTAAGGATGGTCCTTCAGCTGGTATTACTATTTGCATTGCTATGGTAATTCTGATAATCAAAACGGCTAATTTGTTAGATCTCTTTGTTTACTGGTATTAAAGTGAGAAATGATATCTCAATGACTGGTGAAATATCACTAAAAGGTGCAGTTCTTCCTGTGGGAGGAATTAAGGAGAAGTGTTTGGCTGCTTATGCAGGTGGAATTAGAAAGTAAAAGTAAATTTAGCATTAATTTATCTATTAGGGTTATCTTGCCAGAGAAGAACAAAAAGGATATTGAGGAAATATCAAAGGAAATTAGAAAGAATATGACGTAAGTTTATAATGCTCATTAAATAATCCATTAGTTTTTACTTTGTCAAGCAAATTACTGATGTGATTCAGCTTGCATTGGACACAAATATATCTTTGAATGAAATTGAGACAGTTGTCAGATTAAGTTCTTCAGGAATCAACAAACAATCAAAACTCTGAACTATCATTGTATATTTTCATAAACTAGCAACTTCACATATTTGTATCACAAGAGATCTATTGAGTTCAGTTTAAATAACTATCAATTTTATTGCCTTGAATTTCTAAAGAAAAATGTCTTTAAAAGGCATTGTAGAGTTCGCAATCCATATTGAAGGCTTTAGAAATATTGATTTATTCCACCAGGGTTTGTACCATGTCAAATTTAGAATCTATCATGAATCTGACGGAAAGGTGAGGAAAAATACACATTTACCTAACAAATACTAGAAAATATATGCAAACCCTTACCACCAGAGAGAATATTATCCCAAAAAGAAGAAAGAATCAAAGGCAATAATTGAACCCAAGATTATAGATCAAGAAAAATCCTATATGACCAGAACATTCTTGATCCGTTTTTGTGATGAAGAAGTTGACTTAAACGAAGTTTGCCATTTTATGAGCGAATATGATGCTTATCCAAACTTTACTGAAACGGACTTTTTCCTTGAAGGTGAATTGATGTTTGCTGATTTACAAGCAGTGGGTGCTCCAGAAGTAAGAGATAGCAATCAGGAATAACAATATAGGATGGAGACAGGAAAGAAGAAGAACTACTCTCGTACTTCAAATCGGTTTCCGTCTTCAAAGCTCGCATTGGTCATGTTTATACTGGTAAGATGGCTAGTACTATTATTTAGTCAATAGGGGTTCATGAATACGTTCCTGTTCTATTCGATGACCAGCATTTCTGTATCATGCACACCATGTTCCATGCTATCCTTCTAGGTTTGTTGTTATTGAAAATATATCATGCAGATAGATTTCCGTTTCAGAACCAGCCCTACTGAAATGATTGACCCTCAATCTCCTGCTACTCAAAACGAGAATAGTGTAAAATCACAACCGTCAGCAAAGAACTTTGCAGAATTCTTGGCGCAGCATACCTCAAATTGTAAAAAGAATAGGATATTTTATAATTCTGTAGTCAAAGTCGATGAAATCGACAAATTTTATGGTTATTACATCAAAGCCCTCAGAATGTCATACGAAAATCTGGTTGAGTTTCATGCCTATATTCTGAGACTTTGCTTTAATGAGCAACAAAGAAATGACTTCCATCGATTTTTAGTAACCACAAATCGTCAAATTTATTAATCCACAAGGATGAAGTCCCATCCAAAAGTATCATAGAAGAATACATCAACCAAGATAAGAGGATACCGACAAATGACCCTGCTTTCAAAGACATTAGAGAGGAAACCAAACTTCCAGATAGGCCAAAGAAACTATTCAAAATGGAAGAGAAGAAAATCAGTGAGATTGCAAACTCCACTGATCCTCAAATACTAGCGACCACTATTCTTCAAGTATCTCCAGGAATACGAAAATAATTGTGATAGCAAGTTAATAGCATAGCTGGAAATGCATTCAAGACTTGGTACTTATTTATTGAAATGCTATTAATGGCTCCGAAATTGACTATATCAGTTCTTAAGGAAGAATATTATAGACAACTGAAAGCAAGGTATATTGTTGAGCATAAGAGAGTTAAGTGAAAAGATGGAATGAATGTATTATACAACAGATTTATAAATGTCCTGATTTGACAACCAGTTACGAGCAAAAAATTGGAGAAAATCATAAGCATATTGCTGCAACTAGAAGAAATCATCTTTATTATAAAACTCTTGACACCTACCATGCAGTACCTTAATGGATCATTTCAACTAAAAATCTAGGTTGAAGATGTGAATATGTTTCCTCCTACCGATATCCATCCAATTGTGTTTGAAGAAGTTTGTATAAAAGAGACTGTCGACTCCCAAGTACCTGGAGATTTTCATATTTAATCTCAAAGAAAACCATGGAAACTATCTTGAGTGAACTTGAAAAAGTATATTCAAGAAACGACTATAAAGGGGTGCATTTAGTGGTCCTTTGCCATGGATTCCAAGGGAATTCTTTTGATATGAGATTATTCAAAAATAACATCAGCCTGTTATATCCCGATACCCTATTCCTTTGTGCAAGTTCCAATGAAGATAGGACCGATGGAGAAATAAGTGAAATGGGACTTCGTCTAGCTGGTGAAGTTCTCAATTACATTCAAGAATGGATTCCAGGAAATAACTTAGGAAGACTAAGTTTCATTGGTCATTCTCTTGGAGGACTCATTATCAGAGCCGCATTGCCATATTTAGAGGAATATTCCTCAAAGATGCATCTCTTTATGACATTGTCATCACCCCACCTGGGATATATGTACCATTCAAGTAAAATTGTTGATGCAGGTGAGGCATAATCACTATTTTATGAACTTTATAGGATTATGGTTCTTGAAAAAATGGAAGAAGAGCCAATGCCTTTCTGAATTATCAATGACTGATGCTCCCAAATTAGAAGATTGTTATCTCTACAAACTTTCAAAGCTTAAAGTAATACTTTAAAGCCTCCGTTCGATATTGTAGGGTATGGGTTGGTTTAAGAGTGTCGTTCTTCTGAGCTCATATCAAGATACTTATGCTCCTTTTGAATCTGCTAGAATTCAAATTGGCAAGAAAGCCCTTGAGGATACTGAGTAATAGTCTTCTATTTGAAATAACATGGAAAGGAAGGGGCCAATTTATGCTCAAATGGCAAAGAATATTCTTTCAAGTCTAACAACAAACTGCTTGTATAGAATAGATGTCAACTTCAAGATTACTCAAACGTATTTCTTATTTGAAAAAATTTAATGAATTAGGAATATTGATACTATGATTGGTAGAGCTGCACATATCCTATTTTTAGAATCTCAAACTTTGATGAGAATGTTAGTTAGTCGTTATGCAGATTTCTTTTCTTAAAATATCATGTATAGAATCCTCCATGTGTCATATCCAAATCTTGTAATATTTTATTTCCCATAGGCATTTAGCCGTAGTATGGTGTAGTGATACAAAGAAAGATTCGATATAATTTTTAAATAGACAAATGTTTAAAAAAGACAAAATGTAAGATTTTTCTTGCGTTCTAATCAAATTTAAGATATTTTGGAAAGATCAGTGGTGACACACTCAGTAGCTTTGTCTTCCACTTTGTTATGATGATTGCTTTCCCTCTAGCAGCTTTCTTTGCCATCAGACGTAAGAAATTTCATGGGATTCAACTCATAATTAGGGTTCCTTGAGGATAGAAAGTACCCTGAACGGGATTGTACCATGTATGCCGGATTCGGAGCAGTTATATGTGTCAATATAGTCATTATACACTATGTTATCCATATAGTCAAAGACCCTGATAGTTTCCCTCCCGTTGAAAAAAAAGCAGCTTCAAAGAAGGCCAAGTCTCAAGATAAAAAGCCAGCTCAAGAAAAGAAGGGAAAGGAATCCAAAAAGGCCGAATCTGAAATTCCTGCTAATAAAAAGGCCACTCAAAATACAGCTCAAAAGAATGAGACAAAGAATACTGCCCCTGTAGAGAAGGGAACCAAGAAGGATAATAAAAAACAAGATAAGAAAGAGGATATAAAAACTCAAAAGAAAGAGGAGAATAAACCTCAAAAGAACCAAGGCAAAAAGGATGAAAAGAAGGGTAGTGAGAAGCCCAAAGAACAGCCTGTTGAGAACAAGCCTCAAGATGACTTCACCGGATTCAAACTTGTCACTGAGAGAACGAAGAAGAGTAGAAGACAAAAGTTGAAGAATGAATAAATTAGCTATTCCCTGTTTATGCCATTGTTTGTGATTCTGTAAATGCCCATATTTAATTCAGATAAGATTGACATAATACATATTGAAAGATATACTTACGATTAATCGAAATGTTTAGAAGATCCTCTAAGTTTCTCATAGGTGGCAGGTGTTGGGAAAAGGATTTCCATAACTTCAATTTCATCGCAAATTTGGTGTTTAGCTTGCCAAATGTAGAATGAGCCCATACCGATAAATAGATGCCAGAGTCCATGGAAGAATCTCAGATAATCACTATGCTCATTTAATGCGAATACAAAGCAGGGAATAGCAAATGATAGGTATATAACTCCCTTCTTTAGCATCCTCATATTGTACTTTGGCTTTCTTTTTCTCCAGAGTAAAACACCGATAAACATTAGAACATAGCACATGATAGGAATCACAGTGTAATTAATATTCCAAGGGTCCTTTTCTTGAGCAACCAGTGATATAAATACAGCAATATATTCCAATTTCAGATCTAAAATATCATCTCTGTTATCCATCAAGAATACGAAGAGGGAACAGAAACAAATGATAGAACCAACATTGTCGAGTCTGTGCCATTGCCCTTCATCCAAGAATACCCTGTTTATATCTAAACTTTCCAAGGTATGGTACATAAATGATGTAAATCCTGTAAAAAATCCAAAGAAGGCTCTATGGATGATATTTTTTCTGTACATCAATAGAATCACTGGAATGGTAAAAGCATTTGTAATGCCAGTGATTAACATCATCAAACATTGCTCTCCAAAGTTATATCCGTACTTAGAATGCAAACTCATTTTTAATTAAATATTATTGAAACCTAAGAAAACTTCTTTTGTATATCCTCCCCCAATCTCGATTTAGAAAAAATGATCTTCAGATAGAAATATTCAATCCTCAAAGTTCCAAGCTATCATGTGTAATTATCCTGAGAACCAAGTTCCTTTTAGAGCGTGATTCATAAAGATGTTATTTATCTATTGTAGGAGTTTCACATTCTGATATAAAGATTTCGGCTGGACGTCTGACAGGTACTTTTCGATTGGAGATGCTATTATTAAGTTTAAAAAACCCTTTGAAATAAGTTGAAATTTCGAAATTGAAAAAAACCGCTAGACAAAGGACTCTAGCAATATTAGCAAATAACTATTAGGCTATATCTCATAGACGTGATATGGTTAAAGGATTTTCTGATATGGTTATCCTTTTTGCTTTCAAACAGTATAGAAATACAAGCTAATATGGAAAATGCTTACATAAACATTGAAATTTTACTCGAAATTATTACAATGAATCAGAATGGAGTAGTGTTAGTGAGTAGTAAGATCTTTGTAGGATTTTTTAATGCCCTTGAAGAGAACTCTTGAAATTTGCACCAGATCAACTTCATTCTTTTCTAATTCTTTCGAAATGGGTTCTTTGACATTCTTCCTGAAACTCTGAGTGAACTTGCTGTCACTTCTGTAAATAATTACAGCACCAAAAAGAAAAGTTGACACTATTTTGGTTAAAGCCATTTTGCCCGGGATGTTGAGTTAATATTTGAATAAAAAATTTATAATTTTTGAAATATTATTGGTCAATTAGAGGTCTTATAAGAAAATTCTGTGAACTCATACGAACTGTATTGTCATTAATACTAAATCCAATAGAAACCCCCAAGTCCTCGATCCCTTAGTATTCCCTTGTTATGAGAAAGGTAAATCGAAAATTAGTGCATTTAATCAGAAGATACTGATTGTTCTAAGAAGATCATACAAATTTATTTAAGAATCCTTTTATTATCCTCATGTCTAAAAACCAGCATATGTCCAATTTTGAATAATCCTCATCTCGTTATACTTCTACTAGCTTTTTACATAGAACTAATATTTTCTTAAATAATAATTTATATTCAAAATGGATCAGAAATTGCTTGATTTGTTCAAGAAACTTGGAAATTTGTACACCATTCTGGGCATAGAACCCACAGATGATAAGAAAGCTATTAAAAAAGCTTACAAGACACAATCTCTTCTTCTCCATCCTGATAAAAACCCTTCTCCTAATGCAAGTATGACGATATTAAGATTAATATTCATTATTCTAGATGAAGAATTCCACAGATTGCAGCAGGCATACAATGTCTTGAGCGATCCTCAACAGAAAGAGCAATATGATAAATATCTGAAAAATCAAAAGTACCATGAAGAAAGAGTCCAAGGAATTTCAAAAGAAAGGAAAAAGTTTGCAGAAGAGCTGAATAGAAGAGAAAAAGAGGAGGAAATGAGAAGAGAAGAAGAACAGAAGAAACAAGCCAGTAAAGAAGAAAAACGGCGTGAAGAAGTAGAAATTTCCTATTCCAATTTTGACAAATTTTAGATCCGTAAAATGAAAAGAGAAATGGAAGAGGAGGAAGAAAAAAGAAAGGCAGAATTTGAAAAGAGTAATAATTTCTCATATCAATTCTCAATTCGTAGAGAAACAAGAAGAAATGACAACAAAAGAATACGCCATGATCAAAATTAAATGGTCCAAAAATCTCAATGTTTCCTACACAGAAGATATGCTCAAATTTTTATTCGCTAAATATGGAGAAATAAAAGATGTCGTAGTGTTCCCTAACAAAAGGAAGGCCCTTATTGAATTCAGGTTCCGTCTCTCTGCAGTAAACTTCTCTACAAATTAAGCTAATTTGTTAGGAAAAAGCTTATGAAGACAATAAGAACAAAGACATAGATGATGGGTTGGATGTCAAGCTTATGGTCAAGGGAGATAAAAAAGTTAAAAGAGAGGAAGATAACAAGCCTAAAAAGTCAGATGGAATAGATTTGACATCTGCCAACTTACAGAAGATGGCAAATCTCTACAATAGAACTTCGAATTATATTATTGGGTCTCGTGAGGAGGAGCTAAGAAGGCAAGAACAAAGGCAAAAATTGATCCAGGAGATCCTGGCTAATGAAGGGCTGAATAAATAAGAAACGTTATTTTTCAATTTTGGTATGTTCTTATGAAAACAAGGAATGTAGAATAACGAGTTTTCTTTTCTTAACTTTCTATATGTATTTAATACTAAGCAAAACTTGTCATAAAAGCCTAAATTGGAAAATAAAATTCGGAACAATGATGTATAGACAGTTATTCTGATTCACCTTTGATATCCTGGCTCACCTTTCTTTTATACTGTGCAAGATCAGCATTCAATCTTTCACATTCAGCAGATAAAAGTACAATCTTAGCTTGCAAGTTCTGGATAACCTGGGCCTTAACACCTGAAGTATCAACAACAGATCCTCTCAAGGTCTTGCTCTTCATAATCTCGATTTCTTTATTTCTATCATGGATGGTATTTTGAAGTCTCTCATTTTCAGCAACTAACATGGCAATCTTAGTCTGAAGTTCTCCAATAGTCATTTTATTAGCCTCGTTATCATACATTCCTCCCTTCCATCTTTCGATTTCCTTCATCTTTTCGTCCAAGTATCCCTGAAGTTGTTCATTTTCAGCAACAACCAAGGTCAATTTGTTCTCATTTTCATCAAGCTTTCTCTTAAGAGTTTGGATTTCATTAAGTCTCTGGTTCATAACTCTCTGCAAGTTGTCATATTCATTCTGGAGTTGGGCAAGCTTGGTTTGGGTATTCTGTAATTGGTAGAAATTGGTTTCAAGCTGAAGATATCTAGCCTTCAAGTTGTCAAGTTCCTTATTCTTGTCAGCAAGGGCGTTGGTAAGTCTCTCAATTTCAGTAGCCAAAAGAGTAAGCTTGGTCTGGAGGTTACCGACCTCAGAAGCCTCTCTTTCAAGGGCCAAAATTCTGTTTCTGAGTTGGTCATTTTCTCTGACTTTATCATTCAACATGTTGTTAAGTCTATCGTTATCATTAGCAACAAGTCTAATCTTGGACTCAGTATCAGCCAAAGCTCTTCTGAGATTGTCGTTCTCTCTGATCTTTTCATTGAGAAGACCATTAATCTTTTCATTTTCACCAACAAGAAGGGCAATCTTTTGGTTGAGTTGCTCATTTTGGGCAGCGATGGCCTCGAGTTGTCTGATTCTATATCTTTGCTCATCATTTTCCTTGATCTTGTCGTTGATGGTGCTGTTAAGTCTTTCAATTTCTCCGACCAAGAGGGTAATCTTGCTCTGAAGATCCTCGATCATGCTTTGGGCTCTGTCTAGCTCCATGGCTTTGCGTCTAAGTTCGTCATTTTCTCTCAGTTTTTCCTGTAAGGCGTTCTGAAGTCTTTCATTTTCGTTAGTAAGAAGTCCAATTCTGCTTTCTTGCTCAGAAATGACTAACTTGAGTCTTTGAAGCTGGTCAATTTCTCTTCTAAGAGTATCGATTTCTTTTCTCAAGTCAGAAATAATCTGAGCCAATTTTTCCTTTTCATTGGTAAGAGTTTGGACCTTGTTCTGGAGATCATTAACAAGCATTTCAGCTCTTTCAAGTTGACGAATTCTGTTTCTAAGTTCATCATTTTCTCTAATTTTCTCGTTAAGGAGAGCGTTGACTCTCTCATTTTCACTGATAACAAGACCCAATTTGTTCTCCAGTTCAACACACCTAGCTCTAAAGGGCTCAAGTTCTCTGATGATACCCTTGAGTCTTTCAATTTCCTTCATGTTATCAGCAATGATGCTGTTGAGGTGTTCGTTCTCACCAATAACTAAACCTAGCTTGGATTGAATATCAGCATTTTCTCTTTCAAGATTAGTAAGTGCATTTTTCAATTTGTCAATTTCGGTCATTCTCTCAGCAAGATTTCTGTTGAGCTTGTCATTTTCAGCCACAAGAGCCTTAATCTTGTTTTCGTATTCTCTAGCCAATGCAGCCTCTTTCTCAACCTCAGCACATCTTCTTCTCAATTCGGCATTTTCTTTGGCTTTGTCGTTCACAATATTGTTAAGGTTCTCATTATCTTGAGCCACAATAGCAGCTTTCTTCTGGAGTTCATCATTGGCGTGTTGGGCCTGTTCGAGTTGTCTATTGGTTTCATAGAATCTGCCCTTCCACTGTTCAATATCATTGTATCTGTCATTGAGGATACCATTGAGTCTCTCATTTTCGCTGACAAGGAGTCCAATCTTGTTCTCGAGTTCAGGAATTGAAGCGGTTTTTCTCTCAAGTTCAATATTTCTATTTCTGAGGTTCTCAATATCCTTAAGTCTGTCACGAAGATTATTGTTGAGTCTCTCGTTTTCGCCTTGGAGGGAATTGAGTCTAGTCTGGAGTTCGTCGAGTTTAGCAAGTTGTCTCTCGAGGTCAAAGCATCTAGTCTTCCATTGGTCAAGCTGTTGGAGTGTTTCATTCAAGGTACGGTTGACCCTTTCATTTTCGCTAATCAGGAGAGCAATCTTCTGTTCGAGTTCCTTATTATCAGCGTAAAGTCTCTCAAGATCGCTGCATTTTCTTCTCCATTCATCAATTTCTTTATTCTTGTCGTTTAGTGCATTGGCCAATCTTTCATTATCACTGCTAAGGAGATCGACCTTGGATTTAAGTTCAGGAATTTGAGAAGCTTTTCTCTCGCTTTCAAGATTTCTGCTAGTCCAGTTTTCAATTTCTCTTTGCTTGTCATTGAGCATATTGTTGAGTCTTTCATTCTCTCCGATCAAGAGGCCAAGCTTGTTCTGAAGGTCCTTGTTCTGGGCAACTTGGCCTTCTAGTTCATTGATTCTATCCAAAAGTTGTTCTCTGTCATTTCTCATGTCTTCGATAATCTTGGTTAGGCGATCAACTTCACCGGCAAGACGATTAATCTTGGTTTGAGCTTCATCTAGGAGGGCAATCTTCTTCTGGAGTTCCAAGCACTTGTTTCTCCAGTTCTCTATTTCTTTGTTCAAGTTGTCGCAGTTATTGTTCAATCTTTGGTTTTCGGAGATCATAAGGGCAATTTTGTCTTCAAGTTCAGTGTACTGGGTTCGAAGAATGTCATTTTCCCTAGTCTTCTCATCAAGCTTTCTATAGGCCTCACCCAACAAATTGTTAATCCTGTCATTTTCTCTTGTCAAAAGGGCAATTCTGTTATGAAGCTCAGGAATGGATGAATTCTCCTTTTCAAGCTCAAACATCTTGATTCTGAGTTGCTCAATTTCCTTATATCTGTCAGCCAAAGAAGCATTAAGGCGCTCAATTTCATGGTTCAATGCCTCGATTTCTTGTTGGAACCTGGCATTACGAGCTTGTGCTTCGCTCAATGCTGCTGGGGTTCTCTCAATCTCAGCATATCTTGCTCTCCAGTTTTCGGCCTGTCTGGCATTATCATCAGCCATTCTAGTAATTCTTTCGTTTTCACCGATCAGTAGGCCAATCTTTTGTTCAAGTTCATTATACTTGTACCTCCATTCGTCTGCTGAGCGGGTCTTTTCGGCAAGCATGTTATTCAATCTTTCAACCTCAGAGACTAAGAGGGTAATCTTCTGTTGAGATTCTCCAAGAAGGAATGAATTTCTCTCGTAATCGACCAATTTATTGCGAAGGCCATCGATTTCATGGTCCCTAGAAGAAATAATGTTGCTCAGTCTTTGGTTTTCAGTGGCCAAAAGACCCAATCTGGTTTCGAGCTCACTGACCCTGGAGTCTCTTAATTTTAGCGCGTCTATCTCTTTGGCGTAGTTTGTGTTGAGCTCGATGAGATTCCTATTTTCATTTTCAAGGATTTTTATTCTTTCTTCGTACAGAACACCTTTGTCGGAGGTGGTTCTGTATCTAAGGAGCTCATTAAAAAGTTCAGCATTGACATGTTGAAGACGTTCGATTTCAGCAAATAACAGGACTAATTGGGCTTTAGTTTCAGTACTCCAGTTCTTTTGTTGATTATTGCCTCCAACCATAGAGGAATGAAGGGAGCTGGGCTTTTCTTGCGATCCACCGCCGGAAATAGGATTCATATATGCACCGAAAAGTTAGATGTTGCCTAATTTAAATTTAATTTATATTAGGAATGTATGAAACTGGAAATCTCTAACGGGCCTGTTTCATTTTCTGGAGATATTTGAGACCTGTAATGAGATGTAAATAGATGCATATTTTAGGTTAAATTTTGAATAGCCGTGGTTTTTAAACAGACAACGAAAAGAATCTAAATATACAGATCAATTCATACTCAAAATATCCTATTTTTTAGTTTTCTTCTTCAATGAATGAGTTGATTTCCTCAGGGGTCAACTGATTGAAGATTGGTAATGAAATGGAGTCAGCGGTCTTAATGGAAATTTGTCTGACCTTTGTATGCTTAATGGACTCTCTTAAAATGTGAGGAACAGTGTTGTAAATTCCGTGTATGATATTCTTCACAGATTCCTTAAGACTCATTGTGGTTCTGGCGACTTTGACAGTGCTAAAAATTCATTATTCTAAAAACAAAAATAATACTAGACAGGTCCATTTCCCATTATAAAATAGGTAAAGTTTCCAAGGCTGTTCAAATATTCTTCGTAAGTTTTATATTTGTCTTGGAGGTGAGCGGGAACTCCATTACAGTCAATGGGGTAGGGAATCCTAATTTTTTATTTTTTTGGCCCAAAAAGAATTACTTCTTTCTTTCGTAGAAAATTTTCCCAGTGGGCTTTCTGAGGAGATTGTACAAGGTATAGTCGCAAAAGAACAAATCGTATTCATAGATCAATTTTCTTCTGTCAGAATATTGAGGATATTTCTTGACTAACTTGGAGTATCCAATAACCTAATTTTTACAAAAAGTAATATTAGATATCTCACCTTTGCAATTGAGGGAATGTTCAAATCTTGGATCTTGTCTTTGTAGGCCCTTTGAGGGTCTCTGCTGAAAATACAGAATTTAGATTGGTGTTCAGGCCCATAAATGGGAGTGGGAAGAGGGCTAGAAAAATTAAGGAATTATTCTATAAGAGTGTTACATTTGAATTGGCCTGATGGAGTATTTTTCAGGAACTTGGCTCATGACAATCTCGAGATAAATGAAATCATCACCAGTAGCCAACAAATTGTTGCTCTTGCTTTGTTGATTTTGATAATGGGTAATGAGAGCCTTGACAGCTTTCTTAACCTGATTTTTATCGATTTGAAGCTTTTCGATGGTGCGCTTTCTGATCTTAAGATATTTAAGAGTTTCTGTCTTGACGAAATCTGCGTATCTATTCACATCTAAAGTCTCAATATTGGCCTGGACTTCCTCCTTTTCCTTCTTCAGTTTTGGCTTCTTTTCGATAGCCTTCTTCTTCTTTTTCTCGTCAGATTTTGGTTGAACTTTTTCTTTTTTTATTTTTTTGGATGATTCTTGAATCTGTTCAGCCTTAGAAGCCTCCTCTTCTTGTTGTTTCTGCTTTAGCTTTTCTGCTAACTCTTTAGCCTTCTTCTCACCCTTTTGGGAAATGATATTCTCTGAGGTGTTTTGTTTCTTACCCATTAATTGGATATGTGTCTTTAATTTTAATTGAATGAAAGAATTCTCCTTGATTGAGGATATAAGGACTGAAGAAGTAAAAAAACTAGTATTTCACTAAGAAATCAGAGATTTTAACGAAACTCTATTTTATGATGAAATTGACTTATGTTTAGAGATGTAACTAATCATTCGATATGCAATGGCTGACAGTTACTGAGTTAAAACTATTCATGTATATTTTGGATAAGTTTTTCGGTTCTACGTTTAAGCTGCATTAAGGAATTGTTGAACGTTGGAGGGGTTTTCCTTCAACTTGTTTCTAACTTGGACAATCAAAGCAAGTTGTTCATTTCTATAAAATTAGAAACAGATATTAGACTATTTTACCTGACTTTCTTGTTGGCTTCGTACTTTTCAGTCAAGGTCTTCAAAGCTTCTTCAGTCTTGGCCTTCAATTGAATGGCATCAGTTTGCTTTTTAACTTCAAGATCGATGTCGTTCTTAAGAGCGGTGATTTCGCTTTCAAGAGCTTTGATTTCGCGCTCAAGGACTTGGAGATCTTGTTGGATTTGTCTGAGTCTGTCGTTTTGTTGATCAACGAAGTCCTTGTATTTTTGAGCAGCAGCTTCTTCAGCAGCAGTATCTTCTCTAATGGAAGCAACGAGGGATTCTCTGATTTGGTAGAGGAGAGTCATGATGTTTTCAGCAGCTTCCTTGTCCAAATTGTCATTATTTTTGACTTCATCAGAGAAGATAGAGATGACTTCATCGAGACCTTTGATCATAGCATCTTGGTCCTCAATTCTTTGTTTGAAAGCTTCGACTTCTTGTTGTCTAGTGATGGCCAATTGCTCAAGGAAGTTGTTGATATTGTCTCTTTCTTGTTCAAGAGCAAGCTTTTGAGACTTCTTTTGAGCCAAAGTGTCTTGCTTGTTGGCAAGGAGTTCTCTCCAATTTTTGATGTTAACAGTAGTGGTATCAATGATTCTAGATTGCTCATCAATGGTGGATCTATAAGCGCTAGAAGTGGTACTGTATTCGTTATCATCAGCAACTTGTTGGGCCTTGATGTTACTTTCGAGTTCATTCAAAAGAGTGTGGATGGTGTCGAGTTTTCCAGTGGATTGGAACTTCAAGCTCATCATGGCGAAGAGATTCTTTCCAAAGGGAGTCTCCTTAAGCTATGGGAAGTTAGGATATTAGGTAACACTCTTACGCTCAAGAAAGCAGATTCGGATCTGATATCCTTTTCAAGGGCATTAATTCCTCTGAGTCTGGCCTTAGCGAGGGTTTCAGCATTAGCGAATGCCAAGAGGACGAAGAGAGCACAGATGACGATGGTTCTCATCTTGTTTGTTAATGTATTGTTGTTTAATTATATTCAAAACTCCTATAGTGTCTTTAACTCAAAGCGTTTTCAAGAACGGCTATCAAACTTCGTTTTTAGCCAGCATAAAGGCGTTTTTTGTAAATAACGCATTAGTTTGATATAATCTAAAGAATCAATACGGAAAGAAATAACATTTAAATTCGTAAAAAAAAGAGATGAAAGTCGTTCTTGCCATCTTCCTTCTCGGCCTTTGTGGCTCTATCTATGCTAACCAAGCTGTCTTTGCTGAGCTCGCTCAAGTAAACTCCCATATTTTGTTTAAACTTCTAGATAAATGAGAATCCATTCGGAGCTACTGTTTTGGCTGCTGTTAGTGCCAACATGAGAGCCAAGACCCCTCTTGATGATATTGCCGCTCTTCTCAATCAAATTCTCAATGATCTGCTCGCTGAAAAATCTGACTTAGACACTTACTATACAACCACCAAGTCTAGCCTTGAAACTACTATCGGTCAGCTCACCACACTCAAAAATCAGTACCAGGCTACTGTTAATCAACTCAAGAGCATCATTCAACAAGATACCACCTCCAGAGGCACCAAGCAATCAACTCTTGATGGTGTTTTACCCCTTATCACATCAACTAAACAACACATCGCCAACCTCGACAGTGCTAGAGCTGAATACCTCGCCAGAGTTGATAGTGACCTTGATGATCTTGCTAAGGCCATCCAAGCCTGCAGAGATGCTATTGCCAAGATGAAGACTTACAAAAATGCTATGTCTACTTCTCTCCTCCAAGTTGCTTCCGGCGCTAAGAGAGAACTCCAGAATTTCTCTGCCAAGATGGACAGTATGAAAACCAGACTCGCTAAACACGGAAGCATGTATGCTCCCCTCATTAATGAATTGATTTCTTTGACTCAAAATCCTGAAACTGAAAAAGCTTCTAAAATAGTCGACCTTTTGAACCAATTGCTTAACCTTCTTTTGCAAGCTCAAAATGATTTGTCTCAACAGAGAGCTCAATATGAAAACACTTATAATACTGATAGAACTCAAGCTGTTAGAGATCTTGAGAATTACGAGAAGCAAAAGAAACAACTTGAAGATGACATTAGTGCTTTGAATAAAAGAATTTCTGAGAAGCAAAGGGAACTTCAAGAAAATCAAGCTTGGCTCGACACCTATGAAGCCCAACTTCGTGACCGTCAACAAGAATTGGCTTCCCTCGAAAATCATTACGCCACTGAAGGACCTAAATAGTAAATTGGCTCTTGAAATAATATAATTTTTTAGTGATAAGCTTATTGCTATTGTTAGAAAGATCATCGATCACTTCCAAAACAACATTTCAGCTGTTGATGACTGGACTAAAGAACAAATTAATGGATTTTAAAACCTGATTGATTATTCGTGATCTATATATCCTTCCAGAAGTATGCCTATACATCTTAGTCTAAGCAAATGCTGATGCAAATCGAATCACATTTAACCCAAGAGTATCAGAATTTTTATTTTACATGAGAAAAAACCTCCTACTTTATTCTCAATCCTTTAGAACAATTTTGTTCAATGAGTAGAAGATGATTATTTTCCTGCTAAGATTGATATTTTCCAAGTCAACTGATCAAAAAATGTGACTAGTTATCAAGAGCATTCTATACTAAAGAAGCAACTTAACGAACTTAATATATACAAGTTGAAATTATGTATTAAGCTTCTACTCTTCCTGAAGTAGGTTCGGCAAATGTTAAGCGTTATAGCAGTTAAAATTATATTGATTTAAATATAATTAGCGCACTTATGCGACCGTTTGAAAGCAAACCTCATTTCTTCATTGTTCGAATCTATGAGAGACATAAATTATAGGGAACTGATTGATGGAGACTAGATCTATAGTTATTTTAAAGCACCCAATGCATGATCCTAAAAAGAAATGTGAAATAATTATATCAAATTGAATTAATATGTTCTAAGGGGGAATATTGAAGAAAAGAAATTCTCAAGAAAAAATAAAGAGTAGGAACGAGCTTTCTTTAGTATAGATATTTGTTTTAATTTGTCTGGAGCTCTAATATAAGTGAATCAGATGTAGAATTTGAATTTTCTAGTCTCGTTTGACCTTTCATTAAGAGCTATTTCAACTGTCAAATGAGCCTTTATAGAGAGGCTCTCTTAATGGCATGAAATTTGATATAGAATGCAAAAGTGGGAAAGCTTGAGACAGAATATCTGCTCGACAGAAAATTGCCAAAGTAGTAATTAGAACGCATAGACTCTTAGTTAAATTGTCACCAATTTCAAAAAATATCAATCTTGGATTTAATGCACTGGGAATGGCTTATTATATTAAATAGTTCTTTGCATTTGTTTCAATGTGAAGAAATCTGGTAGTTGTCTGACAATTTACAATTAATGCAATCTAATGCATGTCTGTTCTGCATATTATTAGAAATACATACAGCACTTTTTCTAATTTTGGATTTTAGTTTCAGAATTCTATCAGAAGATTTGTCATTTAAATATCTTGTAGTTTGTGATCTTTTAGAAAATATTTTACAAAGACACAAAAGATGCTATTTTTCTGGAGAAGAAAAGGTTATGTTAACAGCAAGGGAAGAGTTAAGCACAGAAATTGCTGCTTCTGCATCCCAATTGGTTAAGTTGTTTGAATCATTCTTGTTAAATCTATTAAATCTTAAATATCTCCTTCGTTGTAAGACTCATCGATTCTCTTCTATTAATAATGTAAGTCCAAATCTCAGACTCAACAAAAGACTCTGTCTAATTTCATTTAATTTCCCTCATTTCATATTACTTCATTTGTTGTCGATTAGTTAGTAGTTCATAATATTGTATTTCTATGGTGATTTTTTTATTTTGTCTGTAAATGCAAAGCTAAATTTAATTCTAAAACCATGAGAGTGCAGCACTGAAAGCATGTTTAGTTTTCCTCTCTGTTTGAAGACATACTTCATAGGGAAAAATTCTTTAATGAAGGGATTGTCTAGGATTCTTAAAGGCTAAAGGGAGGGATATTGAACACTTAGGCCCAAAGCTATATAAGCAAAAGATTCTAATTGTTTATAGTTCTTAATATAGAATAAAAGTGATGAGAATTGAACATTAGATTGAGATATGTCCGTTTTATTAACGAGTATAATCGTAATCTTTTTACGAACTGGATAAGATGCACTGAGACTGAAGCTCTTGTACGAATAAAGGTTTATTGAATGTCAAGCTTGCGGGTGGAATTAATGTAATCAACGAAGTCATTGACTCTAGTGGAGATAAGTTCTTGGACTTGATCTATGGTAGCCAAATCCTTAGTTCTATTTATATTAGCTTGAGAATATTTGCATATTTACCTTTGTTCGGTTTGTTTAACATAGTGGGTGTTTTCATCATCGCATTCTTTAGTTCTTTCAGCGAGCTTTTCTGTGGCATTCTCGAGTCTCCATTCAGCATCAGCAAGAGCAGGTTCCCATACAGCAATATTGGAATTGACGATTTTGAGTTGTGCTTGCAAACCTTCAAGAGCTTTTTCATGTTTTTTAATGGTAGCGTTGAGGGAGGTTTCCAAAGCAGTGAAGGCATCTTCTCTTTCTTGCATAACTTGTCTTTCAGAGGACAAGGTGGATTGAGCATTTTGAATAAGTCTATCTAACAAAGCAAGGATTTGGTCAATAGCAGATTGAGAAAGCTTGTTTGAGGTGGCAGCTTGGGCAAGGATTCTAGCGAAAGGAGCAAATCTAGCATTGAGCTTGGCAGACTTGAGTTGGTTAGCAAAGGTGGCTCCAGAAGCAGTTTGTAAGAAAGATCCTGATCTGAAAGCTTCAGTGAGGGCAGTTTTAGCATTGTTGAAGATAGAGATGGCATCGACCAATTCCTCAGATTGACGTTTGAATTCTTCTCTTTGAGTATCAATAAGCTCTTTAGCATCAGCAAGCTTAGCTTTAGTATCAGCTAAAACTGATTCGTGATTCTGAATTCTTCTTTCGAGTTTAGTTTTAGTCTGTCTAGCTTTCTCAAGAAGATCTTCATACTTGGCTTTATCAGCTTCGGCCTGGCTGATGTCGTCTCTATATTGTTGCTTATCAACTTCACAATGACCTTGAAATTCATTATGGCTTATATCGTGGCGGCTTTGCTCATCAAGAACTTGGTTTTCGACCTCTTGGAGAAGTTCAAGGATTTTGTCAACGGAATCTCCAGTCTTAAGTTGAAGATATACAGTTGACATTAAATTGTGTCCAAATGAAGATCCATCAATCTAAGAAACAACATTTAGAAAAACTTTATGAAAAAATTACTTCGGAGATCTTGACAGCTTGGACGGAGAATCCAAGGGCAAGGCAGAAAAGGACAATAGCGGTTTTCATGAGGAGACGTGAATTTTGAAATTATTTATTATTAGCTTGATTTCCTTTGTAATATCAAGCTTTTTATCCGTTTATGATGGTTGTTTTTGATATAACGTCAATAATAGCAGTTACTTTACAAAATAACGCTAGAAAACAGGCAAGACATTATCTATTAAGCTTAAAGAAATAACAAATAATAAATATTTCGAAAACTATATCGTTCTACATGAAAGCCATTGCCGTCCTCCTTTTGATCTGCATTAGCGCTTCAGCCTTTGCTGCTGATGTTTCTCTTAAAAATAAGTTGAGCTCTTTACTGACTATCCAAGCTGAGGCTACTGATGCTGTCGATAGCGCTCTCCAACTCCTCAAGGACCTTGTCCAAGCTGAAAGAGACGAACAAACTCAACATGAAGCTATACATGCTGACGAAGTTGAAAAAGGAGAAGCTCAAATTAATCACTTAACTGATGTTAGAGATCAAATCAGAAAAGAATGTGACAATGGACATGAACACGTCAAATTCATTGATGATGAAATTGCTGATACTAACAGCCATCTTGAATGGATTGCTGGAAGAGTAAATACCCTTGCTAATCAAAGAGCTCAATTCGAAGATGCTAGATGTGAAGCTAATTCTATCTTCATCCAAACTCTTAGGGAACACCAAGATGCCTTTGAAGTTATTGCCTTCTTGAGAGAAGACCTTCAAAACTGGCAAGCTGGGCATAGCACTCAATCCCTTGCTCAAGTCCACTCTGTTGTTGATAAGCTCAAGATCTACAGCCACCTCTTCGAAGAGTCTGCTCTTAAGGAATTCGTCGCCCTCGGAGATCCCAAGTCCTGGGAAGAACTTACTGATGGAACCACCAGAAGAGGTATAGTGTATAATAATAGCATCCTAATTTATTAGAAATCGACGATGCTCACTTTGATAACGACAGAGAAGCCCTCACCCTTGATAACTTCGAAAGCGGTACTACTTCTAGAGACCTCAAAGGAAGTTTGGTTGACAGAATCAACGCTCTCCTTGATAAGCTCGAAGCTCACTTACAAGAATCCTTAAAGAACCTCCAAGCTAACGAAATCAAGGCATCCTTCGATTTGGCTAGCTGGCTTGATCATGCTGATGAAGAATTGGCTGAGCTCGCTGCCGATAAAGCCAGAAAGGAAAAAATATCTTGAAAAGCTCGGCATTGACAGAGATGTCGCTCAAGATTACGTTGATGCCTGTGAAATAAGATTCAACGATGCTGTTAGTGCTCTTCAAACTGCTATTGAAGATTTGGATGCTAAGAGAGCCTGGTTCAAATCTGAAACCGAAAGAAGAAATAGTGAAATTGCCCTTTTGGAAGAATGTATTACTATCTTTAAAGAGAAAGTCGACTCTATGAAGGGTTACTTGAGAGAAAGAATTGAAGACTACCAACCCGACCAAGTATTCGATAAAACTTCCCTCAGAGGAGTCGAGTTCTAAGAACATTTATTGAATCATATACGCGATTTCATAGTAGGACGGTCTATCTATATATATATCACTCGTTGAGATTGCGAAAAACTAATTCTTAAATAGTCTCCACCAAGAGAAAATAACTATCCCTTTTTTATTCTCCTCAAAGTTTCTTTTTTAAGAGTCTCTAATTTCATATTTTTGACAGTCCTTTAATCCATTATTAACCTTCCATACGAGATTTTTTGTCATGGTTTATCATTATCCATATTTCAGTCTGTCACCACCCACAGCATGATTTGCATGATATCCATTTTTCTAAGGAGTGAAGGAAGCTTGATCCACATATGAAAAAAGGCATCATTAATAGGATATAGCCCGTTTTAGATGATAATTTGCATTGCCTTGGACCGATAGTGCATTAACGAGTTGGTTTAGCATCACAGTTTACTGTATTTTAATTCACACTAACTATATAAACTACAAATCAAATGTTAAGTCATCATTGTAATTTTTGACAGAGTGATCTTTTTTCTTAGTGGGTTGTTATAATGAAACAGTATATTTCTGCGTGGAATAATTTTCGAAAATTTGCCGAATGTCTCTGCTGACTTTGACTAATGCTTTTACTTCATTATAAAAGTGCTTTTCTTTATCGTGTCTTGTACTCAGAGAACAATTAAGAAAATCGCATTCGTATTTTCTCAGAAGTTTTGGCATATAGGATAATACAAAGATAGCTATGATGATCTTCCATTATCAATCCCTCTTTGAGGGGCTCGCATTTATGAGTAAATCATGTCTGTAAAGCTGGCAGACCGTCTACTGATTTCCGAAAATAAAGAAATAATTTCTATGTCTTGAAAATTTATATTCCTTTTTTTCCCAAATGGCAGAGATCATAGAACCATCAAAGAAAATTAGCAAGAAGTCCCATGGTAACAGATTGCTCACTGATGCCCAAGAAAGAGCGGTTGCAGGAATTATTCGAACTAATCTGAAGAATAAAAAAATAAAAACCATTAAAGATGTTCAGGAAATTATCCTAAAGTACTACAATGAAAATCGAGGTTCTTCAGAAGCTATTAATAAAGTAGGCCAGACTACAGCATACGATATTTTGAAGCGAACAGGACTAAGCAGTCTTTATCGAGCCAGAACAACAGAAGAAAAGACTGAATTAATAGTTGAGGATCCAATAAATCAGAAATTAGACATAATACTCAGCTCTCTCACTGGGATAAAGGAAGAAATAAAACAATTGAAGGAGTCTTTAGAAAATTATCAAAAGCACACTACTCAATTCAATCATTCCTCAGAACAATTTGGATTTTCTAAAAAACAGATACATGGTCTCACAGACAAGGATTTGGATCTGCTTTAAACAATTCAATTGGCTACAACTCATTCTCTGATATTGTACAGCCTTTAATCATCAAATTGTCACTAACAATATTCTATAAACGTGGAATTTTAGTCTATCTCCACCTGAGTTCACAGTATATTGCCCATATTAGATGTTTTTATGCATTCATTGTCAGCATGTAAGATGTCCGATTTATAATATAAAAAGAGATAATTGAATATGGTTAGAGCCAATGCTGACATTAATTAATCTATCAAAGAGCTATTAATCTATCACAATTGTTTTATCTTACATGATAAACACATCAAGCAGGAGAATCTTCGGTTTTTTCCTCAATAAATTCCAAATTAAACTTGATTTGTAAAAAAACCTGATAAAAGGATTCCTCAATTTTGGGTATCTAGGCTAGAGCGCTCCTCAAAACTATCCATAAATATAATCTGGTCTTTGTATCGTTGTAGATTGGTGTTAGCAATTGGCCTGATTTTAATTTTCTGATGAGATATTCAGTAAAATAACCGATTACATATATTACGTCAATGTGTCTTTTTACTCAAAAATATTTTTACAAGATATAATAAAAAATTTCAAAATGTCTCAAGTCGAAACCAAGCCCAAAACCTCACCACTTCCCACCTGGTGGAACCCAATTGAGCCTTTTGTTATCGGCGGTCTCTCCGGATGCTTTTCAACTTGTGTTATTCAGCCCGTAGATATGATCAAGGTCAGAATTCAAATTAAAGGTGAGGAACTTGCTAAATCAGGTCAAAAGGGATCAGTTTCCCCTTTTACAATCCTCAAAGAGATTAAAAGTCAGTCAGGAATTCTTGGATTTTATAAGGGTCTTGACTCTGCCCTGGCTAGACAGATCTTCTATACTACTTCAAGATTAGGTATTTACAAAACTCTTTTCGAAAATCTTAAGGGAGCTGATGGTAAGATCAGCGCTGGAAAAAAAATGTTCTGTGCTTTGACTGCTGGTTTCTTTGGTTCTTTAATTGGTAATCCTGCCGATCTTGCCCTTGTTAGAATGCAAGCTGACACAACTTTGCCTATTGATCAAAGAAGAAATTATAAAAATGTTTTTAATGCCTTTTCCAGAATTGTTAGAGAAGAAGGTGTCTTGGCTCTATGGAGAGGTTGTGAACCAACTGTGATCAGAGCTATGGTCCTTAACCTTGGTATGCTTGCTCCCTATGATGAAGTTAAAGAGAGACTCAACGCCTTCTATGGAACTAAAGATACCCTTTCAACTAGATTAACTGCTAGTGCTATTGCAGGTTTCTTAGCTGCGTTTGGTAGTTTGCCTTTTGATAATGTCAAGACTAAACTTCAAAAGATGAAGCCTGATGCTAGCGGTAAACTTCCTTATTCTGGTATTTTTGACTGCTTTACCAAATCTATCTCCAGAGAAGGTGTTACTGGACTCTGGGTCGGTTTCCCTACTTATTACTTCAGAATTGCTCCACATGCCATGCTCACACTCTTGATTCAAGATACTCTCACAGACTACTTCAAGAAATTGAAGGCAAACAAATAAATAAATAATGAGTCTTTTGTGCATGTAAAAGATTGTTATGATCTTTATACCCGCAAATTCTAAAATATTTAACTAATTTCTTGAAATATTCACTGATCATAAACTCCTTTCACAAGGATATTATCCTTGACACTTAAAGGAAAATGCAATTTGTTCTTTAAAATAGTGTATCTATTAGATCCGTTTTTTTTTATTTTAGAAAATTATAATATTATACACGAAAACTGCTTTTGGTTTCCAGTTGAAGCTAAATCAAGAGGAAACACAAGGGTTGATGAATTCTTCCTGATAATAAATAAACTATATTGTTGCTTATTTATTTTGCTTAGTCTCCTGTCCTTTTTAAGATAATTTTTTATTTTCACTTGGATCATGCTTCTAATATATGAGTAAAGTAGGCCAAGATAAACCAGTAACACGATATTGGAAGTATATTTGGTAGCAACAGAACCTAATTTCCTAGTAATAATGAAGACGTTGATGTGGAAGAGAACCTTCTGATACTAATGGTGAAAAAAGTCATAATTCATTCTTATAATTAGACACAGAATAAACCTACACAATCTTTAGACGGGGAAACTAGCAGTCCGGATGTAATACAATTTTTCCATGATAAAATACATTTAGGAGATTGTTGAATATGAAAATGAATACAAGAACGAAGTCATAATTCGATCAAAGACAAAAAAGAAGATAATCAGAAAGAATGATATGTATAGTCCTTTGACAATTTAATTCATCTCCAGGGGCACAACTATTGAAGAGCAATATCATGGTGATGTTGAAGTACTATTTTTATTCTATATCCGAAATTCCTAGGAAGTCAATAAAGGAAGTTCAAACGAAAAAAAGGAAGAACAAAAGACTGTACTAAAAAAGCATAAACTTCTTATGTTAAAGGAAAAGGAACCCGAAGAAGGCATCAAGAGACATCCCCACTTTATTATTAAGAAAACAAAACTTGCAAATCTAAAATCAAGAACAAGCTTGACGCATAGTTCAAATGGTAAGCTCTCAGAGAACAAATCAATAAGAAACTAGGCTCTATAACGAAAGACGAAGCGACTTCGCAGTCGAGTCATGAGACAAATGGTATGAACAATATTCTTTCCTTAATTTGTAGACCGGCCCCTTACAACAAAATTAGTTCCTCATAAAATAATCCTTAAATATCCAAAAGAGCATAGAAACCTTGTTTTAATTACCCAAGGCGGTATTGTAAAGTCGAATTTCTCTAGACATTCCGCTCCTGCCTCCGATTTAAATAGGATAATGTTTTTGAGCGAAAGAAGTAACTCCTCCTTGAGTGAAAAAGATGATAATTCTATAAAAGATTCTCCAAACAATAGAAAAAGAGTACCTGGATTGAATCTTACGCCCCTACAAAATGCAGATGGTAAAAAATCAGTCTCACACAATCCAACACCAGAATCCAAAAAATATACTGATGTAATTAGCCCTGGTGAATACCCAAGACGAACTCACTCAATTTCAATCGTAATATCTTTAATTATCAAAATAAACATGATAGAAACATCCTCATTCACATTTCAAGTTTCCAATGCCTGAGAAGAGCCAAGAGGACATCAATTAAAGGATGTTTGTTGTATATTGATTGTTAACAGTACTTTCTTGATATTCACATTCTTCTTCTTTTTTTGTATTTTGCCAAGTGTTAATTGATTTTTCAATAAATTTTATCATGGAAAAGTATCGTAGGTTCGCCGATCCAGGCTCTGGTATTAACCCTTTCATTGAGGCCAAACAAAAGAAGGAATCCAAGGTGCTCAAATACGTAAAAATTTTCAATCTGGTCTGACTCAATAAGACCCTGGGACTAATATTATTTCTCATAAGATTGCCATTTGCCCTAACTCTGTTCTTCTCAATTGCTCTTTACCAATCTTTGGGCAGAAAATTCGTAAAACCCATTGTGTTATATTTAAGAGATTAGATTGCTGTCTCTAGCCTTCGTAGAAAAGTTGATTGCATTGTGCTTCCTCTGTTATACAGACTGCTCTTGTTAGTTTTTGGATTCTTCTCCGTCAAGACAAAGATGAATACCTTCAAAAAGAAGTATACAGGGAATAATATTTTACCTAATGTCTAGTGAGAATCTTGCTGCCACCAACTCAATTATCCTTTCTAACCATACTCATCCTTTAGATGTTGCTATCTTGACCTACAAGTAACCAATCCTTAAGTATACTTATGGCTCAGGCTCTGCCCTACTTTCACAAAAATATTCTACAGGACCAAGAACAACAGTACAGAAAAAGACGTAAAATTCAATCTGTAAAAAAGCCATAACTAATTAGTGCGTCTTGACTCCTCTTTCAGGCGCAAGCATTTTCAAGTATTTCTTCAGCAGATTTTACCATTTGCCTGTCACTGGAACTGAAACTGAAATTGATCAGAAATTCCCAGACCCTAAATACAATGCTGCTGATCTTGCTAAGAAGCTCGTTAAAGAAAAGGAAGGTCCAGCTGTTATCTTATTCGAAGTAGAGTTATTAGGAATTATTATTGAATTTAAAGGGAGCTTATACTACTGGAAGAGGTGTTCTTGCCATAAATGATGCTTTAGCAGGAGATATTTATGAATACCAAAAGGAAACTGATAGAAATACCTTGTTAATTTCTATTCAATATGGTGACACTGCCAATGCTACAACTAGCTCCCCAGTTGTCTCCACTCTCGCTTTATTATTCAATCTCACTAACTCTGTTACTATCAAGGTCAGCTATGCCACAAGTAATATTTGCCTTTTATTGAATAATTAGTTCTAGAGCTTCCTCCTCAAAGAAAAGATATGGCTAGAACCATCCATGAGTTTTATGAGCAAGTACATGGCCTTGTGAGAGTAATAAAGTATTAACTTTCATTTAAATATTTTAGCTCGCCTGCAACACTGAGACCTATCTTGGATTCCTAGACTATTGGAAAGAAACTCAGAAAAAAGGATATGTTGCAAAGAGAGAAAAGGATGAATAATTTTTAATTATTATTAGATAAAGATTTTTTGTTTTGTAAAGCAATGTCAATGAATTCTTTCATAAATTCATTCGTTGAAAATAAATCAAAGAAAGTATTCTTGCACCTGCTCAGTGTGATGATTTTTAGATCGATGAGCTAGCTAAAGCCCTTCAAGATATTGAGCAAAATTATAATCAAAATAAAGAAATGTTTTTCTCGGTAAGAATAAATGCCCAAAAAAGTAAATGGGAATAGTTTCAAAAAGAGTATGAAATGCTCTCTAAAGAAAAGAAAGAAGATTTGAAAAAGACTGCGGACGCGTTAAAGGAAATATATAAGACCATCGATCAATACGAAGTAAATATTTTGGGACTAGAAATAATTCCTAGGCTATCTTGAAAAAATTAGAGGATGATATTTCTGAAGCTCAGTGAGTTTTTATAGAACTTTGTTAAAATATTGATGTATATGTAAATTATTTCTAATGCTTTTCTTAGAAAAGTAAAATGACGCAGATTCTTTGTTATTTTCCATTAGCCTATTCAAACTATATTAAGAAAAAAAAAGGTATTGAAGAATTTTGTTTCGTACTCCATGGTAGGTACACAAGATGATTTTTTCAGAATGACAGGATATGATCAATCTTGAACAATTTATAATATAACTACAATACTGTTGATATGCCAAGATCCTTCAACATAAAACTAAAAATTATACAAGCAATTCATGACGAAATTTATCTTTGGAATTGTCTATATCTAGCAGCCAGATTATCTATTTTTGACATTTTGATAATAGACCCATTAAGCACTTCCCTAGTTAACTCGTCATACATTGGAATCCCTCCAAGAGCGTTCTTGTCCAAATTGATCCAGACTTTACCTAAGGAAGTAATTTCACTTCTAGTGAGACCAAAATATGAAGGAGTCAAGTTTGCGAATTCAGTAATGTGATAAATTTTGGATTTAGGAATCTAGATAGTCACCCAATATTTCTTCTCAAATTACCCAGTAGGCGTTGAAGAAGTGGACTTCGACATAGTCACCAGTTTTGAAAAGTTTTATTTCGTTAATAGTTCTTCTCGAGAAAATATGAAGGCAGAAAGTTCCGACTATACCCATTCCCAGGCCCAAACAGAATGAGAAATAATTCCAACCACCGAAAACTAGCAAGTCAATTTTATTAATATCTCCTTACTTGGCTGAATGGTTTCGGTCACAAATAAAAATCCGTTTAATATTGTCCAAAGCAGGTTTCCTCTAACCATCCACTTAAGTTGGTTCTATGTATTCTATTTCGCGAGAAAAACAAATTACTTCTCCATTTGTATGTTTAAAAATTGTGGCTTTATTATCTTGATCGAAAACAAGCTTCATTGGAGATGTGGCCTTGATTTCCTGGCTAGGCTTTGCCTTTGAGGAAAAATAGAGACATGGAGTGCTTCTAGGAGAAAGGGAGAATGCTTTTCCTAAATTGAAGCTATTTTTTATTTTATTTCGTAAAGATATCATTGAATTCTAACTTTTGAATAACACCTAAAAAAAATTTCTTTTAAAAGACTCTAAGAAAAAACTTGTGATCCTTCATATTAGCCTGAAAAGAAGCCATGTAGTATACAATGATCAAGGATTACAACGCTTTTGCTTTTAACAAACAAAAATCAAAGTGAGACCAGATTAATTCGATGACACAGAACGCTTTAACTTGGATTCGATAAGCATTACTTCTGTGTATTTAGGATACATTTGGGTATAGATCCTGAGATAATAAAAGGATATTTAAAAGATTTTTTCTAATATTTTATTCTCTATCAGCTTCCATTCTTTCTTTGAGATAATCTTGAGCAGTTTGAAGCTTTTTAGCGAAGATTTCTTGGACTTGTTCAATAATAGAGATTTCTTTAGACCTATTCAAATATTAGAATCTTTTTCTAGTGAGATTACCTTTGTTCAGATTCAGCAAAGTATTGGTCTCTCCATTCTTGGCATTGTTTTTCCTTGAGAGCCTTTCCGTCAGTGGCGTTTTCTAATTCTTTGGTGTTAGTTTCAAGTCTGATTTGTTGTTGTGCCAAATCAGCTTCTTGTTCTCTAAGGTCAGCTTCATCTTGGGCAAGACCAGATCTGAGATTAGTTAAGAGGGTATTCAATTTAGCAATGTAAGCATTATGTCTTTGAATTTCTTGGGCTTCTTGGTCATCATCATCAGCCAAGGAAGCAGCAGTAGCATCTCTCAAAGATTGGAGTTTATTTCTAACATTCTCCCAAGCTTCAGGGCTTAAGGTAGCAGCAACTTGGATAAAGGCAGCAATGGGATTAGCCTTACCAATCTTACCGAGTTGGAGAAGAGCGGTTTCATCATTGAGAGCTTGGGCTCCGACAACCTTGAGCTTTTCAAGGATAATATCGAGGGCTTCAAGAACGCTTTTGTGATGAGCCTTTCTGGATTCGAATTGCTCGGCTCTTTGAGCTCTGGTTTCAATAGCCTTATTCTTGGATTTTTCGGTTCTTTCAATTTTAGCTTTATAATCAGCAATGGAGTTCTTGAGTTCGGTGATTCTTTTATTCAAAGTATTAATTCTAGAGGTGGCCTCAGAAATTTCGTTACTAGCATGATCAATTCTTCTTTCATATTCGGTAATTGCATTTGAACATTCTTCTTCTCTTTCAGCGTGGATTTCATCATCTCTGGCTTGTTGAGACAATAGATCCTCTTTCAAGTCACCCAAAAGTTTAGAGATTTCAGCAAGAGGAGCTTTATTCTTGACTTGGAGGGCAATGGTATCGAGTAAGTTCTTACCGAAGCTATTATTCTCGATCTTAAAGATTAAAATCAAGCTTTATAATTATACTTGTTGGAGCTGAGCGTAGACACCAAGAGTTAATTTATTGTTACCTCTCAAAAAGATCTGTTCGGCGAAGACAATGTTAAAGACACAGAGAAGTGCAATAAAAGTAAACTTGCTCATTGTTTTATGATTATCTTTTGGTTTATTAATTATACTTCAAGACATTTAAGATGAATAATGTAATTACTTTGATCGTTTTACTTATTAAAACGGGGAATTATTACCGTTAGCCAATCCTAAGCGTTTCCTAGAGATGAGAGCGCTGACCCAAATACACTTAGATCAGAATTGATTTCAAAATATAATAAAAATCAAAATAGGCAAACGACTATGAAATCTATCATTGCTATCATCCTTACTTTTGATATCACCGACAACTGTGGTCTTCATAAGACTCCCTCAGTTTTTGCTCCCATGCTCTCTTTGGTTGAAGTAATATTCCTTGTAATTATTCCCTTATTATAATTAGATTGACAACACCCACTCGGTAAGTCTGTCTTGAGTCTTATGTCTCTCCACACGAAGGCTCAAGGACTCCTCCAAGATCTTCCTGTTCTTCTTCAGTAGATCCATGATGATTTGGAAACCAAAGGTGACGAAAATGAAGAAAAACACATTGCAGATGAGCAATACTGTGAGAAAACTCTCACTTCTCTTGGGAAATCAATTGAATAGCATGGTGGTGAATTTGTTAACTATAGACACTTCAACAAGGGAGCTAAGCTGCTCTCGCTAGGCATCAACAAACTTAGAAGTTGTTACTCAAATTGCCATGAACGAAAAGAGAACACAAGAAGATACCCATCAAAGAGCTAAACAACACGAACTGTACGTTAGTGACCTAGCTGATAATGGCGATGCTATTGAGGCCTGCAAGCAAGCCATCCAATTTCTCAATACTTTGAGATCAGGAACCTCTTTTGTCCAACGTAAATCTAAGTTCCAAAAGGTTGCTGAGAGACTTCAAGTCACCAAAACTAAGCTTCAGTTTTCTCAATGGCAACTTTAGCTTGTTCCAATTGAGTGAGGAGATTATTCAAAAAATCGATCTCTGGAAGACAGAGTTGGGAGAATTGACTGCCAAACATGATACACTCGTCAAAAAGAAGGTTGAAACTGAAATAGCATTTCAGATACAAAAAAAGATTGCAGAAACTGAAGCCAAATTGGATTACTACGCACAAGCCGCTGAAAATGCTGTTAGAGATGTGGTTGCTACTGAAGCTGAGTGCAAATCCAAGAGAGAAAACTATAAAAAAGTCAAAAACGAACTGTAAGAATATTAAATATTGATTGTAATGATTTCTAGTGCTAGAGAAATCGAAATTGTTGAACAATTACAAAGACACTTTAACGAAAAGTTGGTTGGGATGTATATTCTCTTTAGAAGCTGTAATCAACTTGAAAATAGTACTATATTTACTCCATGAAAGGGACCCAAGCCCAGATTAACATATCTGGCCAAATAGAATTATCTACATATAAGGCAAATACCAGACTACAAAGTGTACAAACAAGTTGGAACTCTTTAGAAATCAATTTTTTGAGTGTCAAATTTTTAGTCAGCACCTTATAACCTCTTTCGTTGCTGGAAAAAACTTAGTAAGCTGAAAACTTAGAGTTAAAAAACGACATACAAATAGGCAAAACCACAAAGAAATGATACTAAATTGAGAGATAGTGTCACACGTACGGAAATAGATCTACTCTAAATGATGTGTGGAAAGAATATGAGTTTCCAAGAAGATGGTTGAATCATGTGAAAATAGCAATGAATGATTTAAGCATGTTTCTTCATTGCATAAACATCTATCTCTTGTAAGAAAATAATTTTTTCTATTCAATCTATGTTATTGTTCAATTCATCCTTATATATGTTGTTTAGAAATTAGACCCTCCTTTTATCAAACTCTATATCTTTATATCTTTTGAGATAGTCAGACTTCTAATACTGAGTTAACTTTGTTGTGTTCAAGTAACACTTATTTGATATTATTAACCCATTAGGGAAAAAAGAAGAATGGAAGGAAATAGTAAACCTTTCTTTTGTTTTTCTATATTAGTTGCCTGTAAATTGAGAATTACTGTATTCTGCTATTCTCATTTTAAATTTGCATCTCTGAAATACAAGAGTTATAATATGAGCACTTGTGAAAATTCTCTAATGGAGAAAATACTTTCAGTATTAAAATCACATTCAATGTCTATATTATGAAGGAAATCAACGCGAAATACAGTAAGTTTTCAATTTACTGAGCATTCCTCGTCAGAAAAGTTAATAGATTCGCATTCTAAAACTATTGTATTAAAAATTATTAAGCCTGTTCAAACCTGAATGTCTAACGTATTTGAACATTTTTCTTGGTCTTACCTCCCTTTAGGACTTACTCAACTTCAACATTCAGTTCAATCAGGATAAGCCATCTGGTGGTGCCATAAGAAACGACATGGCCAAGCACCCAGGTGGTTATACTAGCGTCCCTCAAAGTTCGAACCAGATGCAGAGCCCCTTTGGGTCTTATCAACCTAACTCGAGTCAAGGGTATAATCCTCCTGGTTTCGATCAGGGGTATGGACACCATGGAGGTTATGCTCCAGCAAAATTATCAGAAGATTCAACTATGATTGGAGATGAAGGAGACAGTCTCTTTGATCTCAGAAGAGCTTCTCATCCTGTAGCCGCTTTCTTCCATTTACTTTTCAAAGGGCTTACTATTTTATGGTACAGAATCCGAGATTGTTGAATAAGTATTAGTTATCTCTTTTTGAATAGCCTGATTGGAAATGAAGTCATGTCATTCATTATTACAATTTTATTCGCTGCTTTTGATTTCTGGACTGTAAAGAATGTCTCAGGAAGGTAATAAATCTGTTTGGAATTTCTAACTTTAGACTTCTTGTTGGTCTCAGATGGTGGAGCGAAATTCTTCCAGATGGATCTGAGAAATGGCATTTCGAATCCCATGGACAACACATTAAATTAAATCCTATTGATAAAAGAATTTTCTGGTGGGCACAAATGATTGCAGCTGGTTTCTGGGCCCTTATTAGTGTCCTTAACGTCCTCAGATTCAATCTATTTTGGGTATAATTTTATTTTACTCTTTTAAAAGTGTAGGGTGTTGCCTCTTGGATTTGTTTCATGTTAACAGGTACAAATTATTGGGGATATCATAAGTGCAGCAAAGGTAAAAATGAATTAATTATGAGTGACGAATAGACCAACAAGGAAAATTTAATAACTTTGTCAGCGATCAAAAACAAAAGATTACTGGATTTGCCATTACAAAATTATTGGGAAAAGGATTCAATTTCTTTGGAGGCGGAAGATAAACTTTTATATTTGTTTATACAGCCAATATTTATCTATGTATTAAATGCTTATTCTAGGTTGCTGCATTACATAGCGAAACTTGCTTTCTAACTATTTTTTCTAAGTAACTTAAGACTTGGAAACTTTGAAAAAAAAATCAAAATCCAATTTTGAAAATCATCCTCTTGAGGATCTAGGCTATAAGCCAATCTATACAAATGACCCTGATATAAATTCGGTTCATCGAATAATATGAATCTTAGATCTATTCAAGTCATAATAAGTGCATTCAATCCATCTTTCAGGATTCTTAATGATTGAACTCTTCAGAGAGTAATTGTCAAACTCCATTCATCGTGTTTACTTTCCTTGAGGGGCAACAGGTCTACCAGCGTTCCAGTTAGGGCTTCTCTTTCTTCCGCTGGGGTCAACATTGACATATCTTCTGTTGTAAATGAGCCTCTTCTTTGCTCTGCCCTTGGGGATCTTCTTCAATCTTTCCTTCTTAGCAACCTTAGGGGTTTGCTTTCTGACCTACGAGAAGAGTCAAGATTTGATGTGGAAGGGGAATTTTACCTTACCGGCACGTGCCAAAGAACCGTGAAGTTTTCCCATATTTCTGTTTAGATTATAAATTCTGACCTGTCTAAAGAAGATAAAAATTAAAAGGCTTTCAGCCAATCAAAATTGACAATTTAGACTTCTCGTTCAGTCGAGATGAAGAGAGAAGGCAAACTCTTAGTGTTTAGCATACTTTACGATTTAAGCATTTAAGCAATCATAAAAAGTAAAATTATCCTTGAAAATTGTATTTAATGTATTTATCCATATTTCTTTTAAGGATTTCTTTAAGAGGTCCTAGTAATCTTGCGAAAGTATCTCTATCCATGCTAACAAGAGAAAGGTCAGACTAAAATGTTTCAATCTAAAAAAATCATATTCTTACAGTAGCAATAATATTAGCAGCTCTTGGGTGATCATTCAAAAGAGCCAATTCTCCGAAGTAATCACCAGTTTTATATTCAAACACGATTTCATCTTTATCTCCTATAACATTATCCAATTTTCCGCAAAAATAAGTACCATCAAGCTTTTTGGTTGCCACAGCAGTACCTTCTTCAATAATATAGAAAGTATCTCCCTTTTCACCCTATTCAATAAATATCATTCTTCTAACTGCTAACCTGTCTGATAACAGTCTCTCCTTTTTTGAACTTAACTGGCTTAAGACCATCAGCCAACTGAAGTCTCTCATAAGGATCCATAGTATCCAACAAGGGGACTTTTTTCAAAAATTCTTCATATCTATTTCTTCTTCTGACGGCAGCATCCTTAACAATGGCATTGAAAGTGCCACGATCTAAAGCAAAGAGAACAGAATCAGTCTTGGCACGAATTGAGGCAGCTCTTGGAGCATTATAAAGAAGACTGAGCTCTCCGAAAGATTCTCCAGGATAATAGGTCTTGAGGTATGTGTCTTCGACTTGGTCCTTCTTGAACTTTTTGAAGCAGTCCAATTCTCCTTTATCGACTACAAACAACACATCACCATCTTCGCCCTGTCTTATGACATATTCTCCAGCTCTTATATCGATTAGACATAACAAGGTTATATATACTTGAATACTCTTTCTTCCATAGCATCAACAACAATGGATTTCTCCTTTTCGTCAAGAGCTTGGAACATGAAAGCTTTTTCAAGCTTAGTTCTAATTCTGTTTTTTTGTTCATCATTCTTAGGGATAACTTTGGGGACAAAATCTTCCTTCTTATTGTGGGCACCATAAGATTCAGCACTAACTCCACTTCTTTGTTGCTTACCTTTTGGTAAAGGCTGTATGACTTCTTCGGCCTCATCGTCATCAGATGATTCAGAGGATTCAGCTACATCTTTGTTGACTAGACCCTTTTCTACGCACATGGCGACATGGTTTCGGATGGCTTGAGTTTGAGAACCACCTAAAATTTCACTAAATTACATACAGGATAGCATTACCTGCCTTTTTGAGGAGCCAGTCCATCATGAAATTGACGACATCGGTGGGTTTGTTGGCAAGAAGATCAGTTGTGAGCTTCTCGAGGATTGGATTGACCCTAGAATTAAGATATTTGGTATCTTCTTCAGATAAAGACATTCAGGGTTATAAAATAAATTATAATGACTTGCTAAGATATAGATAAAATCTCCTTTTAGAATATGCATATCATAAACCATAAAACCATTCCTCTAGTCCTACAAGGCTAGAATGGTAGTCAGAAAATCTGGATCTCTTAGAAATACAGTAAAAATAATATAAAAACTAGCTTCTATTCAGTAGTTTGGCTTAGAAGCCCATTTTTGCAAATGCAATTTCAACTTATCGATCATAGTCAGAGATTCAACTGCGAAAAGCGTCATAATCCATTTCTCGAAAAATAGCGACCTTTCTTGATAAACTAAAATCAATAAGATCATCAACTTTCTATTCCGAACCGATCATTTCATAACTTAAGGATTTTGTTGAATAATCTGAATTGGAATAATTTCATACATTGATAAATATAATCCCAATGTTTGGAAAAAATTCATTAGATTTAATTGGTAAGACACCTCTTGTTTCCCTGAAAAACATATGGAAGGGAAAAGGAAATCTCTATGCTAAGCTAGAATCAGTGAACCCTGGTGGGAGCATAAAAGATAGAGCCGCATTGCAAATCATAAATCTTGCGTATTCCAAAGGACTCCTACAAAAAGGACAATATGTTGTTGAGATGACAAGTGGAAATATGGGTGCTGGTCTGGCTGTTGTCTGCAATATGATGGGAAATCCATTTATTGCAGTCATGCCCAAGGGAAATAGTCCCGAAAGAAAAGTAATGCTAGAAGGTTTCGGAGCCAAAGTGATTCTTACTGATCAAGTAGACGGCACACCTGGTAATGTGACTGGAAATGATGTGAAAAAGGCTGATGAAGAGGCACGAAAACTTGCAAAAGAACTTGGAGCCTATTATGTAGATCAATTTAACAATCCTGGGAGCGTGCTAGGACATTTGTATACTACAGGTCCAGAGGTCTACAATGACTTAAATGGAGCTATTAATGTCTTTGTATCAGTAGTCGGGAGTGCAGGGACTTTTGTTGGTACATCAAAATATCTTAAGAGCCAAAATCCATCAATTAAATGTGTAGCCGTAGAGCCAGAAAAAGCTGCTATTCTCTCAGGCAAGAAAATTGAAGATCCAAAACATGTAATTCAGGGTGTTGGGTATGGACTTATTCCTCCCCATTGGGAGCCATCACTTTGTGATTGGATCGAGGTGGTTAGCAATGAGGAAGCTAAGGAATATAAGGTAAGACTGGCTAAAGAAGAAGGATTATATGTTGGATATTCAGCAGCTGCTAATGTGTGTGCTTCTATCAAAGTACTGGAAAAATTGGATCAAGAGGTGAATGTTGCTACTATGCTATGTGATCACGGACTTAAATACACAAATTAGTGACTACAGTTGATTAGGTTGGAGTACTTTAGCTAGGAGATAACCTATTTATTATTCTGATTATGTGGCTGGGTGTGAAATATTTTTCGAAGATCCAAAACTATCAATTTATGACAGATTTAAACCCCTTATTTTTTTCGTACAAGTAGGTCCAATGCCAGACTTGTTCATCCTCTTTATTAACCAAGTTAAACTTACTATCAATTTCCAAATAATTAAGTAGGACGAGCTGTCTACACACTAATAGCACGATCATAGGAATAAATTCTGAACCACAATGCATGAAGGATATTTGGAGCTTAGTGGAACTTAACTATACAAGTTTGGACTATGAAAGGTAACTCATTGATGGAACAAAGTGAGAAAAGGATTGTAAATAAATGAAACATATTATTCGAAACCCTTTTAAGTTATTAAAACTTATCTCTTATAGTTATCCAAGACAATGCTCGGGCCCAAGCATCTTCCCACTGTTAATGAAAAGATTTTGTTCGAAATGTATGACCTTTTTTTCCTCATTTAGCATTTAAGGGACTACCTAAAGCATCGCAAGAAGCTTGAAGAAATACAAACTGTTGATAGGAAGAAGAAAAACATAGACCCTGATCTGGAGTTCAGAAAAAAGAACGCTCAGATGAGAATTCAGAGTTTCAAATTCCAGCATTATGGTACAAGCAGCATAATGACCCTTATTCATTGCCTAGAGAAAAATCAAGCCATCGATAGAGATAATCAGCTCCTTCTGGGAAGACTAGTCGAAATTTCTAGACAAAAGAAAGTATATGTATCACAAATATTCCTAACAATCCTCAGCCTAAATTGTTCTCTGTCAAGAGTGATGTCAACCTCCCCAAATCCTTAAATGCTCCATTCAGAAAAAGAGAACTTGAGAGAATAGCTTATGAGAACGAAGCTTTGGCCAGAAGACTATTGACTCAGTACCTGAGATTTTAGTTATCGTAATCCGACAGGAGTTCTCAACTCAATATCAAGAAATTGGATACTGACTTCGAAAAGCATAAAAGCCTGTTAAAACAGGTCCAAAAACTCAGTCCATCACCCAAGAGGTAATGCTTCGATCAAAAATAATAACCATTTTAGATCCAAGCTTCCTCCTTTAATGCCTCTATCAACTAAAGTATAACGTCAAGTTACATGTATAACCTTTTAGTCTTCAACTAAGAAGATTAAGTTGCCTGAAAGAAGCAGCATGGAAGGAAAGAGAAGCGATTCTCAACCTGCTTTGAAATCTAAAAAGGAGGGATCTCAAAAGGACACTCTGAATTTGGATAAAAAGCAAACCGAAAGAACTGAACAGACAGAACAAAAGGATTCTGAAATTAAGAATGAGCCTTTACAAAACCAGAACGAATCATTGAAGATCGATGAAGGTATTTCAAGTCAAAGAAAGTCTGAAGGAAATACTACTTCCGCTAACAACATCGTTAATAACAACGATAATGCCAACTCTAACAATAATCCATCTAAGGAATTTGTCTCAACTAGCAACAACAACCTCCAAAGCACCAACAATATCGCTGAAAATAATCCTACTAGTGGAATTGCAACAGATAGGAAATCCGAGAATGTTCAAGGCAACCAACCTCAAACCAATGATCCTTCTACTAATAATAACCCTGTATCAGAAAATAATGTTAATAACCCAAGCTCCCCAGAGAAAAAAATTGAGTCTAATACTCAAGTAAACAAGAATCCATCAGGTGATGGTCAGGTTAATGAAGAGATAGTGGATGAACAGAACAAGGCATAAAAATTTGTGGGTTGAGTCTATATTTCATAAATTGGAACGTTGTTCGATAGATATAGTAAGTTTATAAGAAATACGCATGTCTTTAATCCACGCTTTCATTCGAGAAAATTTAATTTAGAAATAAAAAATCATTTAGGATGTTTGCCAAAGAAAACTCCCGTGAACTTACAGACACGCTTGTCAGATTTTATGAAAGTTTATCTGACAATCAATTGAGGATGATGAAAATTATCTTTTTTGTTTCTCCTCTCATATGCATACTCCTCCTAGATCTCTTCCATTTCAGTTTCGTTACAAAATTCCTCTTGTTCGTCATTTATCTCAGTCTCCTCTCACTTGTATATGCATTATACATACTGATCTGGATTATGAAGAGCGATGCAGGTACTATTGAGATGCAAAGAGTCGCCAATTCCATCACGGAAGGCTCAGAAGGATTTTTCAGAGCTCAATATGGCACTATTTTCAAACTCTCCTTTATTTTTGCCCTTGCAATTATGCTCCTTTATTACACCAAGGATTCAGATAGTGACCAAGTCAATAATATCATTTCCAACAAAGCTATGGCACTTTTGACAGGTTTATCTTTTATGTTTGGAGCGGCATGCTCAGCTTTCTCAGGATACGCTGGCATGTGGGTTTCAGTTAGAACTAATATCAGGTAATATGAGTTTTATCGTGGTTGACCCTTTAGAGTTGCTAGTGCTGCAAGAAGATGCTACAATGATTCCATGAAACTCGCATTCAGAGGTGGTTACTTCGCTGCAGTTATTAACATTGCCTTGGCCCTTCTTGGTATTTGTTCTTTATATCTAGTCTTCTTGGGATATCTTGCATTGACTAAAAGACCTGATCAAGAAATTGCCATCGAAAAAATTCCCTTGTTAATGATCGGATATGGTTTTGGAGCATCTTTTGTTGCTATGTTTGCCCAACTCGGTGGTGGTATTTACACCAAGGCTGCTGATGTCGGTGCTGATCTTATCGGTAAGCATTTAATAGTCTTTTTACGGTGTAGGCAAAGTTGAAGCTGGAATTCCTGAAGATGATCAAAGAAATCCTGCTGTTATTGCCGACTTAGTTGGTGATAACGTCGGTGATTGTGCTGGTCAAGCTGCTGATTTGTTCGAGAGTATTACTGCTGAAATTTTGAGTGCCATGATCCTGGGTGCCCAATTGGCTCAAGATGCTGGATTCAAGACCCACGAAAAAGTCGCATTCATGTTGTTCCCCTTGACAGTCCACTGTCTCGATATCTTGGCTAGTACCGTAGGTATGCTCTTTGTCAAGACTAAGAAAGGTCTTCCTGACTTCAATCCTCACTATGGTGAAATTGAAGACCCGCTTGAAATTATGAAAAGAGGATATAAAATTGCCATGGTTCTCGGCATTGCTGGATTCTTCCTTATTTGTAAGAATTTCTTGAACGCTCCTGATTCTGGCAAGCCTGGAGTTTGGCTTCAATATGCTCTTTGTGGACTTGTCGGAATTATCGTCTCTTACCTTTTCATTGTCTCTACTCAATACTACACTGATTATAACTACGGTCCTGTCAAGAGAATCGTCTTCGGATCAAAGACTGGATCTGCCACCAATATTATTGCAGGTCTCTCTGTTGGTCTTGAAAGTACTGGTATTCCTGTCGTTGTTATTTCTATCGGTGTTATCACTGCTTACTATCTTGGAGAGAGCGCCAATATCCTTAACCATAAAGGCGAGAATATTGGTGGACTTTTCGGAACCGCTATTGCCACCATGGGTATGTTCTGTACCGGTGTCTATATTCTATCAATGAGTGGATTCGGACCTATTGCTGATAATGCAGGAGGTATTGCTGAAATGAGCCAACAGCCTCACAGTGTAAGAAATATTACCGATCGCTTGGATGCCGTTGGTAATGTCACCAAGGCTAATGCCAAGGGTTACTCAGTCGGATCCGCTTCTTTGGCTTGCTTCTTATTGTTCAGTGCTTTTATTGATGAAGTCAATTTCATTTCCCCTGTCAAACTTAAAATGGTCGATATTACTGTTCCTGAAGTCTTTATTGGAGGTATGCTTGGATCCATGTGTGTATTCGTGTTCAGCTCCTGGGCTATTGCTGCTGTGGGTAACGCTGCTCAAGACGTTATCAAGGAAGTCAGAAGACAATTTAGAGAAGATCCTCTCATCTTGGAATTCAAGTCAGACCCCAATTATCGCCATTGTGTTGAAATTGTCGCTAAGGCTGGTCTTAGAGAAATGATCAAGCCTGGTCTCTTATCTATCTGTGCTCCAATTATTGTTGGTTATTTCTTCAAGCTTGTTGGACACTATCAAGGAAAGGAATTGCTTGGAGCCAAGGTTATTTGCGCTTTCTTGATGTTTGCCACTTGTACAGGAATCTTGATGGCCCTCTTCTTCAACAACGGAGGTGGTGCCTGGGATAATGCAAAGAAGTTTGTTGAAACTGGTGCCGTTGGTGGCAAAGGAAGCGAAACACATAAAGCCGCAGTTGTCGGTGACACTGTAGGAGATCCCTGTAAGGACACAGCTGGCCCATCTATTCATATATTGATTAAGCTGTTGTCTACTATTACCCTTGTCTTAGTTCCTATCTTCCTGTAATAGTGTATATACAGCTGAACAATTAGAGTAAGTGTCCTTATAAATTTTATAATATTCTCAGGAAACCTTTAATAAACTAGTTCTTTATCTGTTGAGAATTTTTCCTCAGAATCTCTAGATATTTCAACATTATTCAAAAGAATAAAGGGATCCATAATCATACGCATCTCTATATTAAAAGTAAGGTTCTACCTTTTTTGCAAATCATTTAAGTCCTTACTTCCTTTTAGTAATTTGAATCTTCTCGTTAGAGTAAATTTAGAACGTCTAGAGTTAGTTTCTTCATTAATCTTCCCATTACATCGTCAATGAGACCATATAGCCTAACCTCACATTTCTCATCAAGAAAAGTCAGTTGCACATTGATTATAGCTAGTTTTCTGTTATTTTCAATAGTTAGTGAGGACCCAAGCATGTGTCTTTTTTGGCGTTCTTATAGCATAGTCTCTTGTATATTGTTTCTTACATTTTTATATTGCCTCGAGCTCCAATTTATTATTTCCATGTAATTCTGAAGGTTTGTTATCTGGAAATCCACTCTATGAAGCTCATCAACATTTTTGGCTTATCATCAAATGCTTCAAATATCCTTCTTGTGACAATTTGACTAATGCCATATGACCCAGAGTGGGAATTGAGGTCTCCATTGTGTGACAAAAGTCACTCCTTTTGATAATTTTCTCTTTGATTTTTCTTTCCCAAACTTCTACACCTACTTCTAGGACAGTATCATATCCTTTCTAAAATCTGGGATTCCTTCTGAGGTATTTTTACAAGCTCCTGTGAACACAACAAAATGTTTTTTATTTTCTATAACTTCAGAAAGCCCAGTAACCTTTTCCTCTATTTCTTTTTCTGAGTCAAAGTACTCTCTTTTTCTTTTTAGTTCGTTATTAGACCTGTTTTTCGAGATCATGAGCTTTCGACAGTTTGTGCATTTGTTGAAAAATATTTTCTATAAAAGCTGTTTCTTTAGAACAAAGATTTCTGAATGCATCTGATCACTTTAATAGGTGCAACACTTTATAGAAAATAAACCCAAAATATGAAAAGAGCACATGATTTTGGCATAACTATAAGACTTTATAAATAATAACAATTCAGAACTGGGAATAATATGAATTTAATTTACATCATCTCAACTTATCCTAGTCAGCTTCTGGGATTCCATCGATGGTGAAAGATGATCATTACAAGAATTAGGTTATTAGGATGTCTTAAAATTAATCAATTCGATTCTGGCCCAAAATTTTTTGGCATAGGCATGCATAAACCTTCAGACATAAAAAGGTAGTGTGATATTATTCGTAAGCGATTCCTTTTCACAAGTAGTAACTTTATTCAATTGATAATAGAGTCACCGATTACTCTCATTTCTGTCACAAATAACTGATTATTCATGCAATAAAGTCTATTTTCTATCTTTGAAAATGTGACACAATTTCTTCTTAATTCCAGAGCTCTTTAAGTGTCTTAAAAATAAAACTTAATATAATAATTCCCAATGAAGAGCAGAAAAGTCAAGCTTAGGCCTTTGAGATCAACAGAGGTTATCAAAATCAATACAGTGGTAAATATCAATAATTTTCTCTCAACTAAGTAGGACAAACCTGCTCGAGTCTACGAAAGAAATGCAATTGATGGTTACGATAGAGATTTTAAACCCTTAAACAAGATTCTATATGATTCTTCTGTATATAAAGCAAATTGGGATCGCATTAATAGCCTAAAACCATGGAAGTAGGGTTCTCTGTAGAAAGGCATAACTTTATAGAAAAGAAGAAACCGCTGAATTAAAAAAGAACCCTGACGAGGCTGCCATGACCAGAACTGACTACAATTCTCATAAGGATAAAGAGATAGACCATTATGAACCTGTCCATTTGGAAAACTTTTATGTTTACAAGAGAAAAAAGTTCAACGAGTAAATAATGCAATCCAGCATAATGATATTGTTAAGATTGGCAGAATCTCAGACAAATCTTCCAACAGCGAAGATTGTCGACGCTGCTGAATACGCTAGAAGAAGAGCTGCATCCTCTGAGAAATTAAGTATTAGTGCTGCACCAAATTTAGAGGAAAGAGGTGAGGAAGCTGACAAGAAAAAAGTCTATAGAAAGAATCTCTATGTCAGCAAACCCTTCCAAGACTTGAACAAAGACTTCAAATACCAGCCTCTGATTCATAATGCCATGTATAAGAATTTGAGTTGACCTAATTTCTAGGACCATATCCGAGGAGACTCCTTACTGGTTCCAAGGACCAAGCAAATATTATACACAAGACTTCTTCGAGCAAACAAGGCAATATAGAATAGCCCAAAAGAATCTTCCAAAGACTGATATTTTCGATCAAAAGATCGAAAATCGTCCCAAGCTGGAGGATCCTTTTGTTGCTAGAGCCCCTGCAAAGACCCAACTATATGTAACATATACAATAGCATAATTCACATTTTAGGAAACAAATAGAATGGCTCTTGTTGACAAAGCAGACCTTGCTGACACTAATAGTATAGAGAAAATTCATTTCTTTAACAGTTTTAGGCAGAGGTTCTCATGTAAAGTTAAGATGGGAGGAGAATCCAATGAAGCAGTCTTATGACAAGATTCCTCCCGCCAGCAAGATCGGCTTTACACCAGATCCTTTCATCAAGAAGATTAAATTAAGACAAACAATGGAACAGTTCATGAAATACACTAAAATTGGTGAGGATCCTAATGCTGAAAGATTGAAGAAGGCCAAGCCTCTTGACATAAAGATAGGACATCCTTCTAATGAATATGTGATTACTAAAAAGCCCAGAGACGATGGTTTCTTGGCTAATAGAAAAGAAATTACTGGACCTAATTATACAAAGAGTAATTTCTTTAACTAGAACTCTCTGCGCTTATATGGAGCTAGTCTGAATTTCTTTTGTATGACTGAAAAATAAGCGCTTTTGTTGTCTAGTATTTTATTGCCATATATAGATGAGTTGCTTATCAATTTTATGTTTTCGAAAGAAGTAAATATGTTGAGATGATGTTTCAAAAATACATAGGCGAATGACTTGGCTATAAAAGCAAAACAAGTATAGCTTTAATAATAGAAAAATACATTTCAAAGTAATTCGAATTAATTTTTTTTACTTTTTCTTCTTCATAAAGGATGGCTTAGAAAACACACTACAAAATTATTAAGCACTTTCTTGTTCATTACCCCTTCGGTTCTTCATCATTATGTTCATTTTCATTTTCAGCTTCAACTTCATTCTTCTTTTCACTCTTGTTACCTGATTCCACATCATTCTTCTTCTCATCTTCCTCTACTATCTCTTCATCAAATCTAATAATAGTCAGTATTTGGTAAGGTAATTTTCTACTTCTCTTCACCATAAGATTCCTCAGAGTTTTTCTTAGGAGTACTTCTTTCGGGTTTTCCAGATCCCAATTCACCTATGCTCTTTGGCTTATCATCCTTTATTTCTTTATTAGATCCTCTCTCGCTCTCATGTCCTCTTTCACTAGGGGTTCGGCGCCCATCCTTCTCACTCAGAAATAAGTCTTAGAAAATCATTACTGATAAACTATTTCTTCTATTTGTAATATTGGCATCTCCGGCGGTTATAGGCTTTATATTGCTTAGTTTGGTAAGTTTTCTCAATTCTTTGAGTCTGAGATTGTTTAATCTTATTTCCTGAGAGCTTAATTTATGTATAGCTGATGATTACCTTTTCCTTTTCTTTAAGGTAAGCTGCAAGTTTGGTATTTTCTTGGACAAGTACTTTCTTTTTCTTTTCTAGGGTCTTTACCTCATCATCGAAGGTCTTATCAAGAGAATTTTTCTTTTCTTGTAATTCCTTAAGTCTCTGCTCCAGTTGTCTAATAGTTTCTTCAGTGATTTCTTCAGCTTCTTGGGCAGAAGGCTTTTCATTCTTTTTCTCCTTGATCTTCTTTTGGAGCTCTTTGCATTTTTCTTCCATGACAATAATTCTCTCATGAAGTCTCTTCATAGTTTTGTCATTCTCCAGGAAAAGTTCATTTTGTTTTCTATGCTCTTCTTTAGCCTTCTTGAGCTCTTCAGTCACTTGTCTCAACTTCTTTTCATATTCTCCTTCATTGTTTAAAAAGTCCAAAGCTTTATTTTGGATTTGCTTGATCTTCATTAGTGAATTCTTTTCTTCTATAACTTTATTTAATTCCTTTTGGGCAGCTCTGAGTGCATCTTCCTTCTCAATAACCCTACTGAGTTAAATAATTCTTTTTTTATTACTTAGGAAGATTGTATGTATTCTCAAGCTGTCTCTTCATAATGGCAATCTGATGCTTCAGTTGATCAATCTTGACCAATTGGTCCTTCAATTCTTGCATTTTTTCTTGAAAAATTTAACACCTGATTCCTTACAATTACCTTTTAATTCGGCATCTTCAGTTTCCTTAGGCCTTTTCATTAATCTATTCTGTCTTTCTCTTTGAAGAGCCTCATCAGCAGCCTTAGCTAAGGCTCTCAATTCATTTCTTAGTCTAATGTTTTGCTCCTTTAACTTTTCAAAATTCTGTCCTCTGCTTGGTTCAGGGCCTGGCTGCCTAGAATATTCATTGTAGTTACTTATCTGATTTGATTGCTTGATATTCTCCCTACTTATATTAAAATGGTTTAACTGAGCTATACTCTCTGTCTCTTTGAGATGAAGGAGGCTTTTTCTTGATTTCGAAGGGTTTAGAGTCCATAACGGATTTATTTTTCTCTCGATCTTTTTCTGGAGGACGTTCTTCTTTAATATCATTATCCATTTCTTCTTCAGAATACTCATGTTGTTCATATTTGTTGACAGAAGTATTAATGTTTTTCTTTTGGTCTTTCCTTTCTTCTTCATCGGCAAGTTTATTATTCAAATATGTCTCAAGATCAATATCACCAAACTTTTCTTCTTTCTCCTCAAGCTTCTTAGGAGGGGACTCTCTCCTTCTAGTATTTGAGGGCTTAACAGTGAAAGTCTCAATTTCTTCTTCTTCCTCGAAAGACTCTTCTTTGTTTTTAATTTGATTAGGTAATTGATAAGGTGGTCTTCTTTCCTCAACTTTAGGTTTTTTCTCCTCCCATAGGGGTTTCTTCTCCTCGTAGAAGGGTTTCTGGTCAATCTTAGGCAATTTATTCTCATCTGCTTTTGGTTTTTTGTCTTCAATCTTAGGCAACCTAGTATTGTTGGGCTTTATTCCTAAATTGCTAGATTTATCATTCTTCTTAGTATCTTTAATAGGGATATCGTCAAGATCTTCTATGTCATCCTGTTGATCAAATTCATAATGATCATCATGAAGATTGTCTGTGTCTCTCTGTTTTACATAGGTATTTTTCTCTTGCTTTTTTGGAACAGGCTTCTTATAGTCCTTAGTGTTATCTTCATCGAACTCATCAGCATCAAATTCATTGTCATATTCGAACGGGTCCATGTTTCTTGATCAACTCCTAATTTATAAATAAGAATTTAACAATTTGAAACTTGCACAAACTGATAAGAAGGCCTAACCTCGTTACCTTGAACTCCTAGATTTAGATCCAAAAGTAATACCTATGATTGCACAGAGCCAAACAATGGACTCTTGACAATTGGTTCAGTCAGATAATATCATTTAAGGAGAAGTCAGACAAATTATTCTTGATATTCTCCATCATTTTTTAAGATTCAATTCTAATTCCAATTTACTCAGATGAATTGAAGCCCTATAGAAAGGAGGCTTTGAATGCATGACAGATGTCCTGATTTCAGATTTATTAAGGAAGGAATTTGAGAAAACATTAAGAAATATATTTAGACTAATTAAACGTGTTTAAGCGAAATTTCATAAATTTTGAAGAGAAGTAGTGATCTTCTCTTTCTCAGAAATTCAAATTGTTTTTTATAAATTCAATAACAAGAGACCCATAAATTATTTAAGAAATTGATTTTTTGTATAAATCCACATTGATGAACATACTTATTGCCAGGGCTGTGTCACGGCAGCCTGTAACCCGAGTGGGTGGCATAAACCAGGGAATGAGTACGGCTTAGCGTAGAGGATCTGATTGACACTATGTTGAGAGCTTGCCCACTCCAAATTCTGAGTAGCCATGGGGACACTGGAGTAGTCCGGTGGATCCAGGGCATTAAAGAGAACCGTACCGCCTCTAGGCTGGCAACAGAGCAGGGAAAAGGTTCCGCTTAGAATAGTGGAGGGATAACAGGCTCGAATAGTGTTGGGGTCTATCGCGCTAAGTTGGTACGAGGACTCTGGGACGAATTTTTTTCTATATTAAGTCTTGCATTCAGTTCTATGTTCATTAAAGCATATATGTGTTCTAGGTATAGACTCCTCCCAAGCAGACTGTTAAACTCAAAACAGGATTCACAGACACACTGATGGAGAGATTTATTTTACACTTAACTTTAGGGTTATTCTTTTTACTAAGGTCTAGTTATGCCTTTGAATGAATGGCACTTCTCAGAACTTTCATTGGATATTCCTAAGAAATAGGGAAATCTAGAAAACTTTTACGACTACAAATAAAACAATATTATTCAGATAAAAGTAATTCAAATAACGCTATCACTCATTCTACCCTTCCCTTAGTTGTGAAGGTGCTTACCTATGATAGACTAGGTATGGTGGATAAGCCTGAATGCCAGAAACCTAACATTATTTATAAATAGCATAAACTCAGCCATAACTTTTTAAACTTTCAAGACAGGGAGCACACTATACACATCAGAGCGCAGCTTCCTATTAGTTCTTCTTCTATACCCTTTCAAGATGATTACTTATTAACAGCCTTAATTACGTAATGAGTTTTGAGTTAATTTATTTTAAAACCTGTGATGCAAAATCAAAGCTGGCCCAAATCTTCAAATGCTTAACCCGTTCAGATTTGGCATTGTCAATATATTTTTAATCTGATATCTCAAAATTGTAGGACACACCTTTGCAAAAATATCTGGCTTTCCTCCTATCTACTCCCCGGGCTCTAAATTCCGAGTCATTGTTTCGTAGATAAAACTCATGTAATTCTTGCCTTAAAATAAAAGACTTTGAGTCTCTTTCGTTGAATTAATATTAGATCTATATCCTA
>Ga0065720_1018941_pt1 | contig 53447 bp, 41 predicted proteins | sample Thericmetagenome_FD_59107 | JGI IMG/M metagenome (GOLD analysis project Ga0065720, IMG submission 59107) | Thermophilic microbial communities from the Joint Bioenergy Institute, California, USA of rice/straw/compost enrichment - eDNA_2 v2... | ecosystem: Engineered > Solid waste > Grass >... | reverse complement strand
AAGCTCATTAAAAGGGAATTTGAACTTCTTGGTGAAATAGAAAAACGTCTTATCGGCTTCCGCGCAGAAGAAGTCGTCGAGAAAGTCAAAGAACATTACAGGACTACCCCAGGAATCCGAAGTAGAAGGAGACACCGATCTACATTTTTCAACCTATTTTCTAGGTCCATGAGCTCTATACCTGAAATTAATAACACAGATACGGCCCCTCTTATGTCAGGTAGAGCAGAACCTAATAGTCCTACTAATAATAACAATAATAATAACAATACACCCAAATTCCTAGAATCTTTAGCTAATCAGTTTACCCCAGCAGTCGACTATACTCTAAACATGGCTAATCTCGAGAAAAAAGATAAAATCATAAAATTGATCTTGGACACGTTGCTCCTTGGGGAGCCTGGACTGATTAATGAGGCGATCGACCAGCTAAGAAGAATGACTTGTTTTGAGAGACTCTTGGCCAATGAGCTACAGAGGTTCTGTATTGTGAATGATATTCATTCTTTGAAGAGAATCCAGCAAGCAATTGTTGCTACGGTAGGACTTAATGAAACTGCAAGGGAGCTAAGATTCTGTTATGAATCATCAACTCTGGATAAAAAGACTTATGAAAAGCTTTGCAAGGATGCTATCAAAGATCTAGAGACTTTGTTCCCATTGATCTACAATGCTGATAAACACTTTAGCTATACTAGCTACGATGAAGGTGCAAATGAAATTCTCTTGAAGGAAATCAGATCAATGAAGACACATTGCTTCAAGCTCAAGCCCAAGGCTCTCAATAGGAATTTCCAAAAGATTTTCAACATCTTAGGAACCTATAAAGCCCTGCTAAGAGTAGGCTATAATCTCATCAGGTTCATGCCTAATGACATGGAAGAGGATGAGTCTGCAAGATTTGCCCCTGCACTTACCATGACCTTGTTGGTTATGTTTGTGTGTGAAAATAAACCAAATCAGATCATCCTCACAAAGTCTTCAGAGTACATCAAAATCTTCTATCGCCAGAAATACCTGCAAAAGGTTCCAATGATCTACCTTGTTTTCGCTGAAATGCTAAAAGACATTAAGGACTCCCTCCACCAGTCGGAGTACTTTACCGATATAGTCCTCAATATCTACCTTCCTCTCATTAAGAAGGGAATAACGCCAGTAGATATGGACCCACATCTCCCTACAGCCATGATGTGCATTCCCTTCATAATTCAATCTAGACTGCCTGAGGATCTCTTTGATCCAATATTCTTCCTCAAGCAGAAATGGGAACAAGCCAGCCATACAGATTTATTCGATACTGTTAGCCTCTTTGAACTTGATGGCGAAGACCTGCCGGAACAGTATTATGCAATTAGGGAGATAGCAGACTCAACCTTGTCAGTGTTTAGCTTTCTCGCCAAGGACTTGCAGACTGTGAAAAAGCTAGAAAATCTATTGCCCTACAAGAAATGGATCAATTTCTTTGTGGAAGAGAATTTCTTATTGCATTATGAGATCAAGAACCTTGTAGCCAAGGTCATACTAAAGATCTATTTTGAAAGTGGAGACCACAGGAAGTTCATGCAGGAATACCTAGAATGTAAGCAGCTTGTGACCTCAATCATTGCCGATATTTTATTCTATATGGAGATTGAGCTCGAAAATCAAGATATCCTGGCCAAGACGTTTGCGAACCTTGTTGAGGGTAAAAATGTAGTCTCACATTCTAACTACTTTAAAAACTTATGGGGTTATTACGAGCAGGCGAAAGCCGAACAATTATACAAGAAAAGCATCAAGATCTACACTGAAAAGGTCAAAATCGTGAATCTGCTCCATGACTATATTATGAACGGAGGACTGCTACTCCTATTTGCAATCATTTTAAACAAGGAAGAACTGTTGATCAAGAAGGAGTACCAGTCTTTCGTGTTGAGATCGGGATCAAAAGAGATAGATGACCTTAGCGCAAGTAGTATTTTAGGCCCAGATGACACCCTCCCCACCCTCATTGAGTATATTCTTGTTATTTTCAAAGAACTCCTTGAGCTAATAGGAAAAGATGAGAAATTCCCTTTTGAAGAACTTGAAACTGTCTTAGAGAAAATATCTGTTATGAAAGGATATGCCAAGTACCAGGCCAGAGTAATCGACGTTATGAGGGCCTATAAGTCTATGAGAACAGTCAGACTGACTACTGTGTATGCGATTAAAGAGGAAGTCGACGACATAGAGAATAAAGCACAAAGGATTTTGGATCAGCAAATCGAGCCTCTTATAAAAAAGAAGAAATACTATGATGATGTTAACCTTAGAGAACTTGCAGGCATCATTGAGAGCCATAGTCAATCCCTTAGCATAATAGGACAATTAATTGAATATCTTAAGAGTGATAAAAGCAAACTAGACTCTGAGAAAGTGCCTTTTATCCTAAAACTCTTAAGAGTTTATATTGAGAAAGAAAATACCCTCAATACAGACAATACTCCAATCTATCTATGGAAACAGATCCAAATTACAGACTTGAGGAAAATCCGAGCCATCCAAGATGAGTACGCTGTTATGGAGCTCACTGATGTTCTATTTTCTTATTTTACAAGTAATCAGGAAACCATATTCAAAGAAGCTGTACTGCTTTCTCTAGCGTATGTGTATGGAGGAAATAACAATGTTCAGACTAGATTCTTCCAGAAGTTCATCGAGGATAGAGAAAATAGGGCAATGAGTGAGTTCAATAGGCAATTAACTCAGCTGGCCAAGGAATTCAGGCTTGAGGAAGAGAAGAGGATGAAAGTCCTATATTTTGAATCCCACAAGTACTTACTAACAAACTTAGACGAAGCCAAGCCTCAAGACCTCGAAAAGCATATAACTATGACACTACCTAAGAAGTACACAGAATTCGCATTAGAAAACAAGAATACAACTCGATTGCTGATTATCATGAATTTCTTCCAATGCTTATGTGAAAATCAGTTCAAGTACTTCCAAAACTTCTTCAGGGAACAAAAATGGGACGGCCATACATACCCACGCCCCTTTGACTTGATTGACTTCCTCAGACATTTCTTCGAGAATTACTACAGAATAGCCTGTCGATATAACCTCATAATAGGAAGTCAGATTTTGGAGCTAATCATCGAAGTTATCGAAGGTGAAAACAAGGAAAACATTATGGAACTATTTCACAAAGCCTTGATTTATGACTTATCCAGAATCCTGACTGACTATAACACAATAGTGCACTTAATTCCCAAAGGATTTGGATCGAACCCCTTCCACCCCAACTTCAGAGAATTCAAGATCCAAGTGACTAATGTCTTTAAGACCATCCTGGAAAATGGAACAAGGGCAGAAGTTGAAGCTATGAAAAGGCATCTTGATTTTGTAGACTTGATGAAAGTCTTGCTATCAGCCTTTGACAGCTTCATGGAAGAGAAGAAGTTGAACAGCAAGTCAGATCTAAAGTCACTGATTCCTAAGCTTACTAACGATGACTTCAAAGGAACTTTGCTAATTTCTATTAACATCTACATCTTATTGAGGTATATCTGGGAGGACAATTCAGATTTCCAAGAAAAAATGAAAAAACTGGTTACAAAAGCTTATGATGATGACTTAGTTAGCCAAGAAAGACTCAACCATATCATATTTAGACTCTTCAGGAAACTCGTCCATAGTGTAGAAATCTCAATTGACACTAGAAGTCATTCTTTGAGGAGGGTCTGGTTCCCAGTGATAGCTGTTTGTCACTACTTCAGTAGGGATAGCCGAAAGAATTTCCTTATCACTGTCGACAGAAGTAACTCTCAAACAAAAATTTCAGCATTATTTGATGCCTCGCAGGGGTTTATCTCACAAATGTACTATGATTATGAGTCTCGTAACAGAACTCTCAAGATCAGCTTGAAATGGATGTATCAGACCCTGAGGGTCATTACCAACATATTAGCATTATTTATCAACATTCTGAATCTATTTACCCTGAATTACTCAGATTCCCTTGGAGAAGTCTCTCAGGAAAATGGATATAAGATAACCAATAAGGTAATCAATACAGTACAGAGCGCCTTGACCTTGGGTATAATCTTCTTATGGTGGGAAGTCGAAAGCAAGAGTCATTTTAGTGCAACATGGGAGAACTATGTCAGCCGGAATCGCAAAAATGCAGGGGTTTTGCCTCAACTGATCAGAAGAAAGCTAGAAAACGGAGATTACAAGAGTTTGGAGAAAGCGGATGTTAGTCTGATCTTGAAGCTTCTTGGAGCACATTCTGATGAATTTAGAATGATACAGAAATCCCCTACTCTCTTCAAATTAATATCAAAACAGTATTATTTGCTATATTTGAAGTTCCTTTTCAAGTCATCCCTCTTCAAATGGCACATTGTGTACTTGTGTATTTGCATCGCATCCATTTTCCATCCCATAGCTACAGCTTTCCAGTTATTTGACATAACCTTCAGGTCTTTCACCATCAGACAAATATCCTCAGCAGTCGCCAAAAACAGAAAGGCCTTTGCATGGACCCTGCTCCTGCTCATTTTTACAAATCTTGTCTACTCCCTAATTGGATTTTATGTTTTGAATGATGCCTTTGTCAGTGAAGAAGGCGAAAGAATCTGCGATAACGCTATGGAGTGTTACCTTAATACCCTAAAAGAAGGACTCATCCAGGGTGGTGGAATAGGAGAATTTATCAGAAGAGAGCCTTTCACAGGGGATAACCACCTTAAGTTCTTAGGGAGAATTATCTATGATTTATCTTTCTTCGTTATTATGATCATTCTCCTGCTTAACTTGATCTTCGGTATGATCATTGATGCCTTTGGAGACCTAAGAGATGAGCGTGCTAAAAACGAAGAAGACCATAAGAATATTTGTTTTATTTGCGGTACTAGCAGGTCAGAATTTGAGCGTCACAGCAATTTCGAGGAGCATATCAGGAAGGAGCACTATATTTGGTCTTATATCTTTTATTTAGTCTACATACAAGATAAGTATAAAACCTCAAGGACCTCCCTCAATGATATAGAGAACTATGTGATATACAAGTATCTGGTCAAGGATTATGACTGGATTCCTGTAGGCAGATCCTTCACCTTAGAAAAGATTCATGAGAGTGAGAAGAATAAGAAACTCAACCAAATGGACCTTTTGAGTGAGAAAGTTGATCATTTAGAGGCTAGAGTTCAGAGACAGATCCATAATATGAAGCTAGATATGAATGAGAAGATAGAGGAGATTAAGAATTTATTGATTGAGGCTAATAGATCACAGATCATTGATGTCTCAGAGGAACCCAAAATAGAAACTGTGAGAAACAATGTCTGGAATGGATCAATAATTTGGTCACCCAGATAGTGTTAACATCAATTTCTGTATTGATGATGTATAGTAACTGAGAAAGACCTCTGTTTATAATATCTCTTTTGAATTAACAAAGTATCCCAAGTGTCAAAGGTATTTCAATAAATTTATCTATGAAAATTGATGATTATCGTATTCGATAAGAAAAATAATACTTTAACAATTTCATTTTATTAGCATTATAATTTGATGACATCAGTGATCTGGGACTGATCTAGCTCTGTAATTACAAATTTCTTATGTAATAATACATCCAGAAATAACACAGAACTCTTACAAAATAAGAAAGACAGATGTGGCTCGGACTTCACCAGTCCCAACCACCAAGGAAATAAGAGCAATGTGGATGAAAAATAAACATTATTAAGCATTTAGATCTTTGATCTCTACCATAGTTATGGAAGAAGAGTCTCTCAATGGGATATCGTTTACATAATAAACGACTCCAAGGAAAAACTGCCCTTTCTGATGGTAGTCAATCCCTCCTGAAACCAATAACTCCTCAACATCATTTCTTTGGTTCTTTATCATAATTATCTCCTCCTGATGATTCTTAGTCTTATCCTGATCTATCACTCTGAGCCGCCCCTGGGCATCAAAACAGCCAATCTTCCTCAAATGGTCGATAAACATTAACTGATTGATTACACACTCAATGGGAATAGTGTTCAAGCATTCCCATTTCTTTATGTTTATGATAAGAATCTCAGATGCAGCCACATTAGTGGGCTTCATCCTATTTATCAGGGTCTTTTGGTTCAGGACATAACCACTAACTGCGATGGTGTGTGGCTTCTCTATGAATACCATATCATTAATATATTGTCGTTTGAATTCTGGCTTAACTTCTTTTGTATTTGTCTTGGTATCCCAATAGATAAAACTACCCTGGCTTGATCCAAACAGACAGTCATACTTTCCGAGCATCATTCCAGCTGTAAGATTCAGATCGGGAATAAGTTTACTTAGTAACTTTCTTTGGAAAACATTATACACAAAAGCTGATCCTCCTTCTTGGTAGGCGATCATGATGGGGGTCTTGATATCGTGGTTGCTGGTTGTTATGTAAGAAAAGCTTGCTGCCAGTAGCGAGTCGATGTAGAACATTGCGACTTGCCTAAGAGTCTTTAGACTTAAAATTTTGACGTAGCCTTCTTTTGAGCAGATTAATAGCAAGGCAAGCTGGCTGTTGATAACAATATTGGAGATACTTGTTTGTATTTTAAGCTTGCCAATGATTTTCATTTCGCTTAAGCTCCACAAACAGATCTCTCTTTTGTTGAGATATGTGATAAAGCGATTTGAATCAAGAAACTTAATTCCATCTATTATTCCACTTTCGGGCTGCATTGAAACCATCTTGACGTCATATGTTTTAGGAATATTAGGTCGATCTGAGGCTCTTTGGACGTAGGACTTTTTCTCTTGCCTTTTTTTCATTAACATTTGATTTATTTAATAGGTCTCTATATATTAGTAACCTGAATCAGTAACAAGTCTATTTAGCCAAGCGAGCAAACCGTGCTGTTTAAATAAACGATATATACACTGACAGCCAAGAGCTCTTGCCAGAAACTCTTAACCACTCAATAAGCTACAAAACGAACGAAAAAACAGTAGTATATAATGCAGAAAACAAAGTGAATTTGTTAAATATATTCAGAGGTTCAATAGAATGAGGTTCAGTAAGGCAGCTTATTTAGTTGAAGGTCTTGCCTTGTATTGTTCAAGGAAATAATCGGCAGAGTCGAACTTTGTTCGTGCCTAGTATAATGTTATCCATTTCTTCAAAGCTTACGTTGGAACTGTCATGGAGAAGTGGGAACTTCTTTGTGATTAAGGGAGGGTTCAGGAGTTTTGTTAAAGCTTCCTCTTTCTCCTTCTCCTTGCGTTTTTCGTCTTCTTCTAGGAAATAGTCCGCAGAATCGAAGATAAATTTTTCCTAATGGGTTATATGCATTCATAATATTCGTACTGTGTTGTTATTTTGATACAGGAGCTTCTTAGCGATCATCTTCCTTTGATTTTCAGACATAGTTTCAGGATTTCTCTCGTGTATAATATTGTAATTTGACATCGATTTTTATTTAAAACTTATTGAGATGATCTCATCTGTTAATATAAGAACAAATACAGATCTTCAAAATATTCTTCGATTCTAATATTTTTCACATCATAATAGCCCTTTAATATCTCTACTCACTCCATTACTCTTAGAAAAAGTGTCAGACTTTGGTCTCTGGCTCGGAATAATATAACCATTTATTGAGAAAGGAATGATGCTGTCTTTGATCCGAACTGTGCTTCATGAGTAGATTGTAGCCAACAAAGGAAAAGATACACAGTTGATGAATTGAATCTTTCTTATTCTGTTTGGGCTTTTTCCTGAATTAAATTAAATATTTCAGTTTTAAAAGTATGGATTACTTAAAGCGTGCTAATACTTCTCAAGGCGCACGTGATCCCCGTAAAACAATAGACGATATTCTTAAGAAGGGTCGCCCCATCTTGCCACCCATGCGACCTCAGACTGTTAAATCCGAACCAAGAAAAGAAACAGTCACAACAATAAAACATATTTCAAAATCAACTCCAGTCGAAGTCACACCATCCGAAATCATCATCAACGATATTGAAATAAATCAGACCTATGAAGTCGTTGTCCTTGTGCGTAACTTGACCTCAATCGGCAGGAGAATAAGAATCTATCAACCCAAAACCAATAAATTTCGATGTGATTATGACATGCAAGGCAATGTAGCCCCTGGCTGCGCTATGAAGCTCATAGTCACCTTCGAAACTGCCACCCTAGGAGATTTCCATGATTTCCTAGAGATCGTTAGTGATATAGATGGCGAAAAATTCAAATACACCCTCCCTCTACATGCTTATCAGCCCCAGGCTAATATCGTATTTGAGCCTTTCATTAACTTCGGTTTCTGTAGACTCAACCACGAAAAGATCGAGAAAATCGCCTTCACTAATGAAGGTAAATTATGAATTTTCATGTAACGACCTTTTAGGCAAAAGAGACGGCACTGTCAACTTGAAATTTGAAAAGCCAACCGAAATGAAAATCGAGCCCAGCAACTTCAAAATTAAAGCAGGAGAGAAGAAATTCATCGATTTGAAATATAAGTATAGTTCTGTTAAGCAAAAACTCATAATTCTAGGCCCACCGACGCTGGTATCTTCAGAGGCGTCATCGAAGTTTCCGTCGAAGGCCAAAGCTTATTGAAGCATATCGATGTCAGTGCCACTTCTGTTGACTACTTTGTCTTTGTTATCGACGAGAACGGCGCTCAGCAAAGCACATTCGATTTCGGAAATGTATATTTCGGCCAACAGAGAGAAATCGAGGGATATCTTGTCAACAACAGCCCTCAGAAATTCCACTTCAAAACCAAATTCCTTCTGGGGATACAGCAAACCCTCGATGATGCCCAAAACCTCCAGACACCTAATGAGGCCGGAAAAGAACAGACTCAAAGAGTCCTCACTTGCAGCCCCAGCGAAGGCGTTATTGACTCTTACTCTCAAGTACAAATACTTGGAATATTGAATAACATTTCTATAGATTCCCATTAAATTTATCTGCAAAAGCCGTGTTACTGATAATATGGCTTTCTGGACTAGAAACTACTGTATGATCAAGGAAAAGTCCGATAATGATATTGGAGAAGACATCGAGAATAGAATGATTATGCACGAGTATGCCTATACTTGTGTCTTTGAGTTCAACGGCAAGTCCGATCTTAGTCCTTTCATCCACTTGTCTGCTAGAGGAATATGCCCAACCGTTAAGATCTCTCACTATGTTATCAATTTCGGAGAATGCAGGGTCCATGAAAGAAGAGACTTTCTGGTCACCCTTGAAAACAAGAATGAGGAATATCCTGTTGACTTCAGCTTTACTAGTGTAAAAACCTGAGAAACTAAATGTTAATGTTATAGGTTGCCCATTTCAAAGTCACCCCTAAGAAGGGCAGACTAATGCCTCACCAGGCTCTTTCTTTGATTTTTACATTTGAGCCAAAGAACATGGGAAAATTCACAAGTTATATGGAATTAGAGCTCTTTGGAACATACAAGATTCCAGTCAAATTAATCGGTACTGCACTTAGTTCTACTGAGAAGAAGACCCTTGTGGGAGGAACTGAAACTCTTCCTGAAGACTTCAAGCCCAAAAGAAACTTTGTCTCTGAAGACAAGATTGAAGCAACCAAGAAAATCAAAAAGAGCGATAGACTTATCTTCACTGGCGCTGATGCTTCCGGTGTCACTATGCCCACTTTGGATGGAACCGGAGTCTCTGAAAAGCTCGATCTCTACTTTGCCACAAAGAATAACAAGCAAAAGTATAACAACTTTCTTGTGGAATCCAGAATCAAGAGAGCCGAATCAGCTCAACAAATGCGCATAAGAGCCCACTTAGATCCCAAAATGGAAAACTTCTACGATAAAATCCCTGTTCCTGCCTTCTTTGCCAATAAAGATATCGATGAAGATGGAAAAATAGGACACCTCATCCACCCATACGACCCAGAATTTTGGTTTGGTGTCGGTAACAATGGCCTAACTGAGCCTATTTATAGCCTTCCCGATGCCAAGGACCCTCTTTATGTCACCAAGCCTATTGGAAGGTACGAACCTATGATCAGTGAGGTTGTTGAGCACTGGAAACCCGATCCCGATAAAGTCTATAAGAAAATCTTCCCAGCAGAACCCTCATCTCAAGCCGAAATTAGAGATGTCACAGCTGAATTAAATGGAGAGAAGCTCCAGAAGATTTTTGCCGGCCCAAGTGTTATCAACTTTGGCTCTATCTATGTCAAGTCCAGAGTTTCCAAGTACTTCGCTGTTAGAAATGAGAATAGAGGCTGTATCAAAGTCCAGCTCTTCTTTGAAAATGACGAACTTAAGGGTTCTTACCAAAAGCCCCAAATTATCCCCTCAGGACAGACAGCAGGTTTCCAGATCTGCTTCTACTCCTTCAATCTCCAGAACTTCAAGGGGCTAGTCACATATAGAATCAACGATATTCATGATTTCAAGTTCATGGTCGAAGCCCAAGTAGACCCCGTCAAGCTAGAACTCGAAACCCAACAAAAGAAGTTCACCTTCTCTGATACAAACCTCGATATGGAAACCAGCGAAACCATCAAGATCTTCAACAGAGGTAATGCCCCTGGGTTCTTCAGATGGGAGGTTCCAACCACAGGAATCTTCAGAGTCGAACCTATAAACGGTGAAGTCCCTGCCTATGGCTCAACCACGGTCAAAATTACCTATACTCCCTCTGGTACTAACTTCAGAGGAGAAAGCGAGAAACTCAATATGTTCGTTGAGGACGGAGACCCACAGACATTATACTGTACTGGGTATGTCCAAGAAGCCAGATGCTCATTCAAGTCAGGACCTCTTGACTTTGGTGAGATCCCAGTTAGTGAAGCTAGGACCAAGTTTATTTACCTTAAGAATAACCACAAGAATCCAGTTATATTCCATGTTAGCGATAAACTTCCCCCTTGGACAAAAGTTGAACCAAGAGTTGGAAGGATCCCTGGAGATGGCCACCAAGAACTCAAGGTTACCTTCCAATCCAACGAGGAGATAACCATAAATGAGCCTATTGTGGTTAATGTGAGAGGCGGAAAGCAACAGAAACTTGATATGAGCGTTAGAACTATTGTTCCTAAGGTCAGGATCATTGAAGACGAGTTCGATTTCGGTGGAGTGCTTCTCGGTAGCACCGCTACACTGAGGATGACCATAATCAATGAAAGTGCTATCCCAGCCACCCTTCAAGTCGATTTGAACCAGGATGAAACAAAAGGATATGACGGTATTGAATGTTTGGATATTGTCCCTGATAAAGATTTCATGGGCGACGACGAAAGCAGTGTTGTCCTTAGTGTTGGCAAAGAAAGCACGATTAATGACGACAAGCTTCTCGAGGACAATTCCTTCAATGAATCTGATGATGACGACGAGCCTCATAAAGAAGAGATTAAGAGAATCTTTAACATTGCAATCAAGGCCAAGACCACCCTCCACTTCCTCTTGAAGTTCACTCCTGATAAGGTCAACAAGGACTACCTCTTTACACTCCCCATTATTCTTTTAGGCTATGGACAGATCGATGGTTTGACTCGTAATGTCGCCTGCAGAGTCATCAAGCCTAGATGTCTCATCGATCCAGTGGTCCTTGACTTCCAAAAGAAGATCATCTCCACCTTTGAAAAGCCTGCTCCCGCCATCCAAGAGCTCACCATTGTTAATCTGGATAAGAATAAGACTATTACTTGGAAGATCGATACTAAGCCTCTCATGGAAGATAAAGTCTTTATTATCAATACAACAGAAGGTCGTATTGATCCTAACCTTCCCGCCCACATTAAGGTCGGGTTCAACCCTACAAATCCTGGAGATTATGAGAAAAAGCTTTACTTCTATGTCGATGGAGATTATTCCAAGCCCTATGGAGAAATCACTCTCAAGGGTAAGGGTGCTTATCCCAGACTTACCTTCGACAGAAGGGAAATTATCCTCCCTGTTGTTCCCTTAGATATTGAAAGCACATGCTCCTTCAGAATCTTCAACGATGGATATGAGAACCTCACACTCAAATATATCATTCCTAATGATATCGGCAACATTCCCATTGAACTCCACTTCCCAGAAGGCATGAACCTCGGTATCACTAAGAACAAGCTCCGCGTTGAGGCTATCTTCAAGAGTAAGAAACCCATCTCCTTCACCACAGAAATCCACTTCAAAGACGACGCAAACCACGTTTATCCCATTAAGATCTCCGGAACAGCAGATAACTGTATCCTCACTAACTTCCCCTATCTAGAAAGAAACTTCGGAGACTATATGATCAGAGCCGATGATGGCCGCCCCATCAGAATCGAAGAAGCTGGCTTTGAAGGATCAGAAACTTCTCACCACCAAGCCAATTCAGTCAACTTCTCAGCTAAGACTGGATCCTCAAAGCTTGACAGACATATCCTTGGATACAACCGTATTCCTCAAGAAATGCTTGATAAGAGCTGTCAGGAAATTGTCAACTGGCTCAACTACAACGTCGTTGTTAACTACATTAACAAGTTCCCTCAGGATGTAATCGAAGCTGATGGTTCCCAAATTTTCGAAATGATTCAATACCTCACCGGAAAGAACATTGGCAGCAAGGCCAAACTCGACAGCGTCAAGAGCAGGAAAGAAAAGATCTCACTCATTTACAAGCAATATGACGACCTTATCAGAACTCTCAAGGAAAACGGAGCCCTCTTGAATCACATCAGACCTGAATTCCTTATGAAATACAACGAATACAATGCCTTCATCAGGACCGTTCCCGCCAGCCACGTCTCAACAAATGTTGCCAAACTTGGAGAAAAGAACTTCACCTATCTCTCCACTGATGCTTGGATCACTTTGTTCTATCAAATCATGAAGATCTACTACCTTGGAAGAGTCAACTCCAAGTCCTTCAGGAACATTCCAGGTATGCCCGAGAAGGCAGTTGTCCCAGACTACTACCTAGAACAAAGCAACTTAGTCAATATAAGCGAAGTTCTCCTTCTCAGATGGCTTGAAATCCATTATGAGCAGGTCAGACCGGCCCAACCAAAGAGAATAAGCAACTTCGATGATGATCTTAAAGACTGTCAAGTCTTTGCCGCTGCTATTCAGAGCTATGTTGGAGTCAATTGTTCAAAGGCATTCCAGCAAATGAGAGCCAATTGCAACACTGAAGAAGATTATCTACACAATGGAGGAAAAATCCTTGAAGCCATGAATGACATTGGCCTGCAGACCTACCTCCAACCCTCAGATTTCGCTCGTCCTAGACAGAGACAAATGATCCTCTATTGCTTGTACTTGTTCAATAATCTCCCACACTACATCCCCAAGACCACTATCGAGTTCTCCTGCATTGTCAGAGAGTCCATTGTCAAGTACATTGAACTCTCCAATCCCACCAACAAACCTATTTACTACAGAGTCCGCCTGGAAGGTAGCAATGACTTCGTGCTTGAAAATGACGAAAGAGAAGGAAATATTGAACTTCAGCCCAAGAGTGTCATCAAATTCCCAGTCAAATTCAACGCCAGGGTTTCAAGCGAAGTTACAGGAAGAATTATGTTCACCAATAAGCGTGAAAGCAACACTCATGCCGCCGCTCTCGTCTTCAATCTCAAGTCTAATATCAAGGGAATGAACTCAGAAAAGGAGTGGATCATTCAATCCAAACTCTATGAAAACAGAAGCAAAGAAATCACAGTCAACAATCCCTTCAGCCATGATGCCCAATTCAAGATCGAAATCGTCCCTGAAAAGCCAAAGGTCGACGAAGAGGCTGAAAAGAAGAAAAAGCCACAGAGGGGAACTAGAGGCACTTCCCTCGGCAAGAAGAAGGAACCTGTCCCCGAAGAAAAGCCTGTCCAATACAATATCCCAGCTTTCTTCTGCAGACAATCCACCCTCACTGTCAAGCGTAACGGCTATGCCACCTTAACTATCTTCTTCCTCCCCATGGCTCTCGAAATCCCCAAATACTACATCATCTTCAGAGATGAAAGAGTCGGAGACATTCAGCATACCCTCATTGGTGAGGTTGAACTCCCTACTCCTATCGATATCCCCGCCCCAGCCCCCTTCTACTTAGAAGGTGACATGACCTTTACCGTCATGCTTCAGCCTTTCAATCCTCAGATCCAAAAGGCCAAGACCCTCTATCTCGAAAAACTCAACCCAGTTGATAAGGCCAAAGAAAAGGAAAAGGAAAGTTTAGCTAAGAAGACCGAGAAACAATCAGACTTCATTGTCTTCGACCTGGAACCAAGGACCAACCTTATCTCTGTCCCTAGTCAAGTCTCCCTCGTGAACTATTCAAAGAAAATCAAGGACGAGAAGGAGAAAGCCAAGAAAGCTGCTGGAAAGAAGCTCGATACCTCAGTCGATTCCAAACTCGACATTTCCATGGTCTCCAACTTCTCTTCCTTAGGAGTACCTATAGAAGGCAACAAGATCACAGTCCAGGTCAATGTCAAGGCTCCAGTCTCCCAGCTTCCTGTCCAATTCATCATGAGAAACAATCAACTCAATGACATTAGAGTCTACGAGACCAAGATCACCGTCCTTCCAAAGCCCGTCAAGGCTCAACTCGAAATCCACTGCCCAGCCCGTGGAGTCGTTGAACAAGGCATCCCCATCTATAACACTTCCGACAGAGAAGTCACCCTCAGACCAACCTGGGTTCTTGGAGAGAATGGCCAGTACTTCTCAGGACCTAGAGAAATCACTGTTAAGAAGAAGAGTCAAGCTGACTACAAGCTCACTTTCAAGCCTGATTGGATCTGTACAGCTGAGGCTAAGCTCTCTATTCAAAATCAATACACTGGAGATGTTTACGAATATGAAATCAAAGGATTTGGAGAAGAACCGCTTGCTGAGGACCACATTATCATGGAATGCAAGGCCAGAAAGAAGAAGACTCAGGAAATCCTGGTCAAGAACTACGCCACTGATAAGTTCACAGTCTACAGAGTTGAGACCGATTTACACAACGCTGCAGGCCCTGATACTATTAGAGTAAGACCTGGTGGTGTAGAGAAGTATAAGCTGGAAGTCACTCCTGTCCTTGGAGGAGTTTACACAGGATCTATTACCTTCTATGATGAGGAAGGCAAATATATCTGGTACACAGTTGAAATTAGAACTGAGAGCCCACATCCCGAGAGAAAGATCCCCTTAGTTACCCAGATTAGAAAGGCTGTGGCCTTTGATATCGGACTCGAAAACCCCTTGGACGAAAGAGCAGAATTTGAAGTCATCCTCAACGGAGAAGGTCTCATAGGAGAAGATACCTTCACCCTCCTCCCCAAGCAATCTGGAACCTATGAGCTGATATTCAGTCCACTCAGACCGATGAAGGAAATCGGTTCTATTGCCTTTATTCATGAAAAGCTGGGAGAAGTCTGGTACGAGCTTGAGCTCCAAGCTGATGAGCTTCCTCAAGTCCGTCTCCCAACCCTTAAATCAGAACTTGGAAAGGTTGCTTCGCACTATGTTGAGCTTGAGAACCCATCTAATCAGGACGTTAAGGTTAGATGCAAGATCTCCAATCCTAATAACTTCGATATTGATCCTGAGGAGATCATTATTCCTAAGTATGGAAGTGTTGAAGTTCAAATTAGATACATGCCTTCTGATCTAGATGTTGTTGAGACTTCAGAAATAGTCTTCGAGACTGACGAAATAGGAAACTGGCAATTTTTGGCCTTTGGTCAAGGAGTACCACCTACCACCTTCGAAACCCAAGTCATCCCTGGTACTCTGAACAAGGACTCCTCTGCTACAGTTAATTTCAAGAACCCCTTCAAGGAGCCTATTACCGTCAGTGTTGAGCTAAGAGGAGAAGAAGAAGCCATGAAAGTCTTTGAGATCCTTCTCAAGAAGAACAAGGTCACCATTGGTGGACTCAACATCATCCAAATCCCCATCTCCTTCTTGCCTAGGGCTATTAGTGACTACAATGCAGAAGTCGTCATCCACATGAACGAGAAAATCAAGTGGGTCTACCCCATCAGAGGTGTCACTGAGTCCTACTCCGCTTCTGGAGACTTTGTCATTAAGACTAAGTGCAGAGTCAAGAAAGAACAAGACCTCGTCATCAATCTCCCAGGCAACCCTACCGTCGACGAATCTGAAGAATACTCTCTTGAACTATCCAACATTCCTAAGGAAATTGAGAGGGTTCTTGGAAAATGGCTCATTATCAAGCCTGTTAAGAATAGAATCAAGAGTTCTCTGGATAATCTCATCTTCAATGCCCAATTCTCTCCCCTCAAGCCCTTCAAGGCCACTGTTGACCTCATTATCATCAAGTCCACTGGAGGACGTTGGAAGTAAATCTTTTTCTTATTTTCCCTAAAATTTGTAGGTTCAGACTCAGTCTTGAGTCCACTATTCCTGATCCTGATGATACTATCTACATTACTGCTCCCTTGATGAAGACAGCTAGCGTTTCTTTCAAACTTACCAATATCTACAAGCATCCTGCTGACTTTGTTGCAAACTTCACTCCAGAATCTGACGCTGAATTCACTGTTAACCCTAAGACCGGTACTCTTGACGCCTATGGAAGGTAACAATTCTCTTATTTCTTGTATTTATCTTATTAGAGAGGGAACTAGCTTCATTGTGTCATTCACTCCTATTGAATATGGAAAGATGAAGGTCGGAAAACTGGTTGTGCAGACTGATGAGATGTATTGGTAAGCATTCAAATAAGCTATTTTTGATATACTAGGTCCTACAATGTAAAAGGAAACTTCCCTAAATATATTGCACCCAAGATAACTTCAACAAGAATCGAGAATAAACTTCCAGAGGAAATCGCGAGTAGACTGTCCTATGGAAAAACAAGCAAGAATTTCTTGCAGGAGAATATAAAGAAGAGCTACTCTCCAGGAAGAAATAGATCGAAGTCTAAGTCAAGATCAAGATCTAGATCTAGATCTCCTTCGCCTCTGAAGTAAATAAAGCGCTTTAAATGATCCAATTTTCTGACTGAATTAATCTTTGTAGTATTCTATTCATCTCAGTTTGCATTACCAATATACATGCCTATTTGTCCTGTATGCATACATAACATTCAAAACTACCTATTGTAAGCTGTTATGTTTCTTGGTACAAATTATCGAAACCCTCAGTAATCATACTCCAAGGGACCCACAAAATTCTTATACAAATACAAAAATATCAAATTAGCACAACAAATATTCACAAAACCTCATTTTTTACCTTCCGCTTTCTTAGCCTCCAGGGACTCCCTGTACTCCCTATCCACCTCCTTATCCAAAAACATCAACGAACAATCTCCTTTCACATATTCATACTTCTTAATTCTTGTATCATAAGATATCGGCATGTTCTTCTCATCACAGAAGAGCTTATACTCCTCGAACAAATTAGCCATCAACTCCATACTAAGACTCGCCGCTTTAGCATACTTCTCTGCAGTCTTAGCACTCACCGTCAAGTATATATAGTCAGACTTTTCTATACAATTAACACAAATCTATACCTTGTTTACCTCCATAATAGCGAGAGGGCTCCCCATGTCTTAGCTCAACTTGGACGTCATCTTCGCTGGAGAAGACTGTAGAGTTATTTGAGCTTTCCTTTGATGCTAGATCCTTCAAACGAAGTACATTACAGTCCTACTATGTCTATATACTGTCAATAGATGATCTTACCCTTGCTCCACTGAGCCTTCTGAAAGTTTGGAACTGTGAATCAGTAATAGTAACCTCATATTTGCAGTGGAAGGTGAAATCTGTCTTCTGATTGTCCTAAAATATTCGCCTGAGTACAAGAAAGTTGTTACCTCTTCCTCTTCTTCCTTTTCCTGCACAAATTTGATGTCCAGAGTAACATGGGGTTCTGTGAGGACGAAACCATCAAGGATTCTCTGTGCGATAAAGGCGGTTACGTTATCCTTGAAGATGGTTATAGCCTCCATGTGAGAGGCAGTCGTTCTCCTGAAGAACATTCTCTCGAGCTTTCCAAATTGTGAGAAAAGCTAAATTTTTACAAATGGGATTTCTATTATTACTTCTTGCAGGTCTTTATATTCCAATTCGAAGAAATAGTCGTTTCTTTCGTTGGGATTTATAGCGAAGACTTTGGTGCAGAGGACAACTTTCTTATTTGAGAAGCCCTGCTTGTTCAACATCTCGACGATATGATTATATAACTCTGGAGTCTGCATAATGTCTTGGACTCTGTCCTTGAAGGGCTTCTCGGTGTTGGAGAAGATTTCTCGAAGCTTTTTGTTTAGATCTTCAGTGCTTATAGGACCTCCGGAGTTCTCTATATCGATTTTATTGTTTTCTGGATTTTCCATTTTTATTTCAAAAATTTTGTATAGATTTATGCGGTAATTTTCTTTCATATCAGAATTTTTGATGATCACATTGGTCTAAATGTTTCTATCTTATAGAAAGTTCAGGCTTTTAAATTAATATTAAACAAGTGATTCAGGGTTAGGATAGCATTTCAGATGATCAATCCCATCAATATTCACATCAATAAACAAATTGACATATTTTGCTCTGTTTTGCTCTTTTGATGGTAAAAAAATCAGCATCTGTTTAAAAATAGCCTAGACTAATGTAAAAAAGATAGTGTAACTGATTAATTCCTGAAAAGACTATCTTTGTCTTCGAACACTACTTTTTTAATAAATTTGAACAGAAAAAATTTTCGAATTTAGGACAAACATAAATCACTCGATGGTATCTATGGTTCTAAATTGAAAGAGAAAAAAATTTTCTGTAGTTTTCCTTAGGCCTAGGACTTGCTTATGAAAATTTTCTCATCTGAATTTCATAATCAACAAGAGACATCTTTTATTTTGTTCCGATAGTGAAAATTTTCAAATATCCGAAGTATTTGATCAGAGTATTCCATCCCTAACACTCCTCTTCTTTAGAAGTGAGATGAAAAGCTACAATGAGACTGATTACAAAGACATTAAGCCAGGAAATCATAAGAGAATATAAAATGAATATAGATAATATATTTTTTATCATATTTATTTTTCTTTTGTTTTTTACAAATTCTTCTATAAAACCTCTCAACATCTAGCTTAATGTCCAGAAAAAAGGCTAAGCTTTCATAAGCTTATCCATGAAGCCTTTCCACCTGGCGAGATGAGGGAACCAGTCTTTTGAGATGTGGGCATCCCTCAACCTCAAATAGAGCTGCTTGTCCTTCTCTCCAGGGGAGACTTCACCATCCAAAAATACATTCAACTTTAGTTCCGAATTAAGTTCAAGAAGCTCTTGAAGTGGGGGCTGCTTTTCCTACAAACATTACAAAATTCCTATATTTTTACCTCTTTTCCAAACAATGATTTAGCCTTGAGTTTCAGTTCTGCCTCAGAGGGTAGGACATCTAGGGACTTGAAGAATTCCAGCAACTTCTGCATGGAAAACTTTCCGACTCTCTTGTCATTGTGAAGGTCTCTCAAATCAACTGACTCATCATTCTGCTCTTCAGCTCCGATAACAATGACGTAATTGAAGTGCTCCAAGTGTGCATTTCTAATCTTCTTAGCAATCTTCAAATTCGACCTGTCAAGTTCGACATCATATCCTTCATAGACCAAACGATTGAAGACCTTCTCAGCGTAATCAACGTACTTATCCGAAAGAGGGAGGATCTTGACCTGTCTTGGAGACAGCCAGAAAGGCCACTTCCCTTCATATTTCTCACAAAGGAGAGCATAGATTCTCTCAATTGATCCCAGAACGGCTCTGTGCACAATGACAGGGCGTTGGAATCCTGGCTTGAGATCATCTTCGCTCTCTTTCTTGCGCTGAACTACTTCATGCTTATGCTTCCCCTCCTTCTCTTCTTCCTCCTTTTCCCCGCTATCACCAGCCTTGTACTGCAACTTAAATCTCTGAGGAAGAACAAAATCGACCTGCATCGTGGCACACTGGAACCATCTTTTTCTTGCATCCTTTACATGAACTTCAATCTTTGGCCCATAAAAAGCTCCTTCTCCTGGGGCTATCTCCCAAGGAGCTCCATTCTTATCCAATGCTTCCTTGATAATTGACTCTGCTAGATCCCAAATTGCAGGATCTCCTAGTGCATTCTCTGGTCTTGAAGACATAACAAGCTTGTACTCAAGTCCAAATAGTCCATAGACGTAGTTCATAAAGTCAAAGGCCCCCATAAGTTCATCAAGTACTTGGTCAAGTCTGCAGAAAATGTGCGCGTCGTCTTGTTGGAACTTCCTGGCTCTAACTATTCCGTGGAGTGCTCCACTTACTTCATTTCGGTGGAGGACTCCAAAATCTGCTATTCTCATGGGCAAGTCTCTATAAGAACGTGGCAACGAGTCAAAAAGAAGGCAATGCCCAGGGCAATTCATAGGCTTCAGACAGAATTCTTGCTTTTCAATGTTGATTGAGTACATATTGTCCTTGAACTTCTGCTCATGGCCCGAGATCTCCCAGAGATGCTTGTTAAACACGACTGGGGAGATGACCTCCTGGTAGTTGCGGAACCTGTATTCCTTACGAATGAGAGCAATTAGTTTGTTGTAAATTTTGGCTCCAGAAGGGTAATAAAAGGCTGATCCAGGACTCATAGGACTAAAGAAGAACAGTTCCTGCTGTTGGCCAATATACTTGTGATCAAGTCTTTCTAGGGATTCTTGCCATTTGAGGAATTCTTCGAGTTCTTGTTGACTCTGGAAACTGATTCCATAGACTCTTTGGAGACTCACATTGTTCTTATCGCCCAGCCAGTAAGCCTGGGAGACTTTCAAAAGCTTGAAAGCTTTAATGATAGACATGGAGGGGATGTGAGGACCATGACAAAGATCTACAAAAGGTCCACATCTATAGGCGGAAAGGAGAGCGCCATCAGCTACTTTTCTCTTGATGTGTTGGACTTTGAATGGATTGTGTTGGAACATCTTAAGAGCTTCTTCTTTGGAGAGGATGATTCTCTGGAATGGAGAGTCTTCCTTGATAAGTTCTTGGATCTTCTTTTCGAGATTTGCAAAGTGAGAGGGCTGGATTCTTTCATCGCCGATGTAAATGTCGTAGTAGAAGCCATGCTCTACTGGAGGGCCAAAGCACAGATAGCCGCCAAATTCCTGTTCCAGAACAGCTCCGAGAATATGAGCGCTACTGTGCCAGAAGACCTTCCTACCGAGTTCATCTTTGAATGAAAGAAATTCGATTTTGCTGCTAGCTTCAAGAGGTCTTGAAAGATCATAGAGCTCAAAGTTATTACCCTTGGAGACCTCCTCTTCCTCTATAGAGACTATGCCCTCAGGCTTCTTGTCAATGTATTCAACCTTTGCTGCAATGACTTCCTTGAGATAATTCTTGGGGAAGCTACTTTTGAGAATGTCGATTGGTTTTAAGTCCCAAGAAAGCCCTTTGATGATTTTGCCATTTGGAAGGCTAACTTCTATTTCCTGCTTCTTTTTTTGCTTCAATTCTTGCTGTTGCTTCTCGTAGAGCTTACTGAAGAGTTCAGCCCGCTGCTGAATCATAGAGGAATCGATCACTGGCCCTAAGGGGAACCCTAAGGACTGGCTAGACGGTTTAGACGCGTTTTGGATAAGCTTTTGGATCTGGTTTTTCATGGTTTTGTTTCTAGTTAAAATAATTTTTATTGTGACACCTGATCTGATCTTTTCTTTTAAATCAGAATCGGCCAATCGGTGCTTGCAATTTAGGGCTTCCTATTGATCAGGTTTTCTCAAGTTCTGTCTCCCGAGCAAGTTCTCAGGTCCAGCGATCAAGTGCTAGAAAATCGTTTATAAATATTTTCTTAACTTTTACAATAGTAATCCAAGGTCCACTCCTCATATTAGCTCAAATTTAGGCCTTCCAGCAGTAGAATTGCAATGTATTGAGTATTACCTCTATTTCTATCCTCAATTAGCTTCTTTGAAAGTATGACAAGCAAGGTAGTTAAAGATGAGTACTTGAATTGATAGACATGCTCAACAAGTCTTTCTTATCAAGATTCAGTAATGAGTGAAGAATTGGATCATTCTTGCTTGGCTTTGGAAAGAAGACTCGTTAGATATAGAGCCAGAAACAACATTTTAACAATTATTTTCAATTGGGCATACAATTCAATTTTTAGTGAAATTTTGTCTTAATCTGATTTTTTTCCTGATTACAGTACTCCTACAGAGGCTCTTCAGTGTTACAATCACTTCTTGGAGCAAGAATGTATGTCAAGATCCCCATGATACATAAAGACTTATAAAATGGTGTTCAAGATAGACTTGTCGTTCCAAGGCTTTTACAAAAAAGTGCTAGATCAACTGCTTTTATGTTATGCTTCATATAGATAATTCAATATAGTTATTAAGAGTAACAATAAATTTTATTTACAAGCATGCAAGACCAAGACCAAAGTAAAATTCTCTGGAATCATCATTAATTCATGACTAGTTCGAGCAAGAGAACTCAGAAGGAGCCTTAGTCCTCGTAGCATTGAGAAATTTGACAACTTTCTCCAGAAAGTTAGCTCAACACCAGGAAGAGATCCATATTTCCGAGTTCGCAAAAGAGATGAAACTTCTCCAAAGATAAAAGTCATCACAATCCCCTATTACCACTCTCCCAAGAAGCCAGATACATTAGTTAGGAGGATAGCAGCAGCTCAAATGGAAGGTACATCATTTAGTAGCTGGAATTTACCTAAATAGGAAGGATACAAACGGTTCGGTCCTATGAATATGAATTCGAGTATGATAGTCTCTTTTTTTCATTATATTGATAGGGAGAACAGTGAGAGCTACAAGCCAGCCAAAGAAACCAGGGTTGACCCTGAAGAAAGGTACTATTTCTAGTCGACCCCCTTCTAATTGTTTAGAATGAGGATCAAAGACAGATTGACTAGTGAATCTAGGGATCTTCATGAGGATTATTTCAGTGAGCCGACGAATTATGCCTCAAGATTCCCAAAGAATCAAAGAAGTGGCGAGACACAGTCCGCTACTTATGATAGTAGTGTGCCTGAAAGTACTACAGATTCACCAAAGAACAAAGATAAACCTCTGCAAACTGACACTCTGGAACAGCCACCTCGTAAAAAGGTAATCAATAGTTTTAACTGTCTAACGAAAGACTTTTTCCTTCCATGATGAATTCGCACCTGTCCAACTTTCCAGTCAAGATGGCAAGTCTTCAAGCCAAGAAGAGCAACCTCCTACGAAGATAGAGAGTCCTAAAGAACAGAAATTAGCTGTGATAAATGAAGATCAGGGTGGAGACAGTGATAGAAAAAATTTCAGCTCAGTAAAAACAGAGCCAACAGAGGAGCTTTACAGCACAGAGCAGAAGAAAACAAGAAGGTCACGTCAAGAGAGAAAGAAGGCAAATAAAGAATCAGTCCCAGATTTTATACATCAAGAGCCCTCAGCTTATTTAGTCCCTCCAGCCAATATCAGTGCAGTAACGGGGTCTCCCTTGAAAAATGGTGTCCAGATAGTTCCCACCCCAGAGAAACACAGATTTCTGGTCTTATCTCCCAGGGAGCCCAGTCCTAATAAAGATAAAAGTCCAGAGCGTATCAGGGGAATCGATACTCCTGGTCACAATCCTAGCCTGATAAGGGACTCCCCTGCTAGCAATAAGAAGCTTGATATAGATCCAACAATTACTAGGGAAATGTATGTAAAGCAGGCACTATCTGAGAAAAAATCTTTATCAGGAAAGAAAAAAAGAGGTCTTGATCACAGTCCTAAGCAAAAAGTGGTTTTTCATGACATAGAACCTGAGATTCCTCCTAAGAATTTGAGTATATTATATAGTCAAGTTGTTCAAGTTTAGATTTTGATTCTCAAAAGAAAGAGGAAAAAGAACCTGAGTCACCCAGATTTAGCGAAATTGTAACTCTCTTTTATAATTCTTACCTCTAGGAACCCCAGGACTCCAGGAAAAGCTCTCAAGATACAACTCCTCTTTCTAATTATTCCAATCTTTTTAACTTAGAAGATTATCAGAATTACTTAAAGGTAAGTACATTTTTCAATGTTCATCACTGCATAGAACCTATCACAAGACCCAGTTTTCATAAGAGCCCTAAGCCTTCAGACCTTATTTCTTTATTTCTACCAAAAAGTTCAAACTTTGCAGACTCAGGCATCTTCTTGAGCTATTTTTTAGGTGTAGGCCTATGAGGCTGATTTTTGCCTTGCTGGAATTTTGTGTATCATAAACATATCTTATGTATAATGCTTATTCATAAATTCTTATAATTATGTAGTGAAAAACCACTATCAAAAGTAAATTTAACCAGCCATACCCTCTTCTAATTCCTTCAGCTCAGACTCTTCTAACTTCAGCTTCTCAGTAACAAAGGCTTCTCTATCCTTATCTCCCTTTTCGCGATAAAAGGTAATAAGCTTTCTATCTCTGTCCATGGCATTATTTAACATTGCCAAATATTCTTCAATATCTATCTCTCCTCCTTGGATTTTAGCCTCCAATATCTAACTCATTACAAACAGGACTACCATTCCTTACTGTTGACTTCTTAAGGGCCTTCTCCCATCTTTCTCTCACCATATTGTTCTCCTGTCTACGGCCTTCTGTTGCCAACAGCGGTCTGGCTTTCTCCAGTTCTTCTGCCAATTTCTTTAGTACAGTCAGACATTCAATGGCATCAGGGTTGGAAGGTGAGAGGGCTTGTTCAAGTGTGATACCCTCAGGAAGTTGGGATGCGTCAAGTCCCTTTAAAGGATCATCTTTAGGGACAAGAAGCACCAAAGGAGGATATTTCCTTTTCTCGAATAAGCCACCTCCACCTCCAGCTGAGGAAGGCTCGTTGGTCTTCTTCTCTTCAACCATTTTATCGCTACTTTGTTTTGTCTGGCTGGTTGATGAGGTTGTATTGGACTGAGGCTGGGGCTGGGGCTTGGGTTGAGGCTGACTTTCTGTTCTAGGTTTCTAATGGATTAGATTGCTTATTTATTAGATACTTCTTTGACTGGAGCGTCTCTATCGAAGGCGGTGAAGGTAATAAAGTCTGCAGCCTTTGTGACTTCGATCTTCATGTGCTTGAAAAGAGGCTCGCGGATCTTGAGAGTATACTAACTAGTTAGGGTAGGGGGAGGGATAGGTACGCTTAGTTCTCCTTCGTCTTTATGGAACTTCATCTTTCCGTCTATGATGTTGGTCTTCTTGAAGTTGGCGAGGGAGATTGTCCCTTCTCCTTTCTTTTTCTGCATCAAAAGTCTTGAAAATAAGATTGCGCATGATTTTGGATACTGTTTGAAGATAACTTGAACAACGATTTCTTTGTTCTCAATGGAGACATCCAGCTTATCTTTAGAAGAGATCTGGACCAGTTGTGAATAATTGAAAGTCATTGTATTTCCATCACACTAACAATTAACAATAATATAACTCTCTCATACCCAAGGAGTCTCAAAAGTCTTAAAACCTTCATGAGTCTCGATGGTCCATCTCAGGAAATAAGCTCTTTGAGTTATTCCAGAAAGTCTTTTGAACTGGACTAAAACAGAACCACCTGGGATATCCTTGTTAACCAAGGTAAGAGTCCTTGGTTCCTACTGTTTGTCAAATGTCTAATTATCATACCTTAGTGATGTTGATCTTAGGGGTGGGAGTCCAGGCGTATTTCTCGGAGTCTAATTTACCCAAGTATTCAATATATTGGTGGTACTGAGCCACCAGGGCTTCACTTTCCTTCACTTTTCTTCCAACAGGACCAGTACGCTAGACATTAGAATTCTCAAATCGATTATTACTTCGTTGGGATCATCAAGAGTAAGCTGAAGTTTTCCGAGATATTCAGTTTCTTCATTAATACATGCTTCAATAAGATTAATGTATTTCTTCAGTTCTTCTGATCTTTGAGCAAGGCTCTTTTTGTGGAGCATGTCAGGGACGACCTCAGGAGCCTCGGTCTTAAGGAAGCTTGAAATTTCTTTGGGCCTCTCTCCACTTTCTAATGCCTTTAGGAAGTTATCTGCCTTGGTAATGATTGGAATATATTTTCCTGTGATTTCCTGTTTAATTCGAGCAGCAGACTTTAAAGTTAATCAACAAATCAACTAGGATACTGTCTCGTCTAGCTTTTTGCATACCTCTGTATGCAAGTAATTGGCCAGGTTCCAATATTGGTTCTTCCTGATCTTGACAATTTTATATAACTCATCAGTGGACATCTTATCGTAATTCGAGAAGAAAGTTGAAGCTGAAAGATTGCTTCCTGTATAGGCAGGCTCAGCCAAGTTATCAGCTAAAGTTTTCTTTTTGCCACTGGACTCTTGTTTGACAGTACTAGCGTGACTAGATGAAGGACCAGCTTCTTGGCCCTTTGGTGCCATTTTCTTTTCTTCTTCTAGAAGGAGCTGAAGACGCTTTTTGACTCTAATATATTGAGAAATAGTCTTTATGAATGAACCTTTCAAGCTCAGCAGTGGCATTGGCTTGCTGGAGCTGCTTTGCTATGGCTAAGTTCTCGTTTTTCATTTGTCCAATCATCTGAGTATAAGTCTTGGCATTGAGCTTTTTCTCTGTGAACAATTTTTTGATGTTCTTATGAAAATTAATTAAGAAATATAGCTCTTACGTCTTGGAATAGCATAAGGCTCTTCTTTTTGGTAAGTAAATATTTTTTCAACTCATTGTCAACCGCTGGAGAGGCAAGTGCGGGATCTATGATGTCCTTTATTTCACTATTAAGCAGCATGAGGGTCTTGAGATAGTCCTTTCCGTGGAACTTCTCATCAATTTGCCTCAGCTTTGTTGGATCTCCTCCAGTAAAGTGATTCAAAGGGAAAGTATTTATCTTTCCTGAGGTGGCAACAGGTTTTTTCTGACTAGCGGTTTCCTTGCCTAGATAAAATTAGGATATTTCTATTCACTTTCTCACCTGCCATGCTTTCGATAACCATCTCAGTGTTAGAGATTGTTTTGGTGGATTCATGAACCCCTTGGAGCTTTGCGGCCATTTGTTTTAGCTCTTGGGTATGTTCTGTCCACAGTTAGAATTATTTCACAATTCTTTTACTCATTAAATCGTCATCGTCATCTTCTATCTGCATATTCTTGCCCTTGTTTTCTCCTTTCACATCCTGGATTCCCTGAGGAATTATTTATATCTATTTTTCATACTCTATCGTCTTCATCAGATTCCAGAGCTTCAAGCTCCTTCTCAAGGGCAGCCAAATCATCGTTACCCTTCAATTGTTTGCCTTTCTGTTACAAACTCACATATAAGCACTACCTAGTTTTTCTATTTCGTCTCCCTCGTCCTCTATATCAAAGTCGTTCTTCTTTACAGGCTGCTGAGTTACTTTAACTGTCATTTTCTTCGTAGGGGTCTAGACAATAAGGTTTATTCTTCATAGAATAAACTGGTTTTTGAGGTAGAGCTTCTTGTTCCTCACTCTCATCCTCATCAGAACCCAGAGCGTTGATTTCATTCTCCAGCTCTGCGAACATTTGCTTATGGCGGGCAGCTTTCATGTTATTATATAATTGTATATGCATTACCTATTTCTGGGTCGATATCGCCTTCAAATTCCATGTCAATTTCCAAATATAGTTTATTGAAATAGAGTCTATTTTGAGACTTATATTTCCTGATCAAATATCCTTGAATGAATAAGCTCTCCTCAACCATCTCACTATTAGTCCAAAGGGTAAGCTTCACTATATCTAGAGATAACTCCTTTCTTTGCTCTCTACTCAGTTCACACTTTAGACATATAAATTTTTTAGTCCTATAAATGAAGAGCTGAGTGTGAGAATTTTAGAGATTGATGGCTTTTCCTACTCCTGATTCATCTTAATGCTGAATGAATATCACACAAAAAATTTTACGGGATTGGAAGTTAGATTCCTCCTCCAATACACCAAAATGAAGATAAATCATGAAGGACTTTCAGCCTTACAGCTTGATAAATGAGGGTGGACAGACAGAAATAGTTCCTTCATAGTTAAATAGAAAAGTGATTCAGCCATCTTCAAGTTACAAAAAGGGCAAAGAAAGAGAAGAACGGGGACTATGAGCAATAAAATTAATTTTTATGTCAACTAGAAAGAAGAATCGCAAGAATCAGGAGGAGGACGATACTCCATTCGTCAAATCTCTGCAGCTCCGTAGTGTCAGAGGAACAAAGATCAAGTCCTTAATGGAGAAAAAGGACGGTGAAGAGGAGGAAGATGACTTTTGGAAGAACAATAAATATTTCGGAAGTAAAAAGATTTTTTCACCTTTTTCATCCGCCAGCAATCGAGGAAGTCATGAACGAAGCAGAAGAATCAGAGGAATACACTGCTGAGGAGGACATACCTGATGAATTCGACGATGATTTCCAGGATACAAGTGATTTTGAGGATGAAGAAGACGAGGAAGAAGAAGAGGAAGAGGAAGAAAAAAAGGAAAAGAAATCCATCTTTGCCCCAAAGAAAAAAGAAGGGTCCATGAAAAAATTCATTGAGAAGGATTCCAAAAAGACCGCCAAAAAAGCGCCAGGCATAGCTCCCAAGCCAATCCTGAAGAGGGGCCCTAAAGTCCAGAAGGAATTCGCTGAAGAGGCCCAGCCAACACCAGCAGCCGAGGCTACTCCTGATACAGAAGATAGAAGGCAGACTAGAGCTCAGCTCAAACCTAAACCTAAGGTGGCATTGAAACCTACAAAGGCAAGGAGGGATAAGAAAGAGAAAGAAAAGAAGGAGCCAAAAGAGGTTCCTCTGGATAACAAAAAGAAAGGGAAATATATACATGATTTCTATACACAAGAAGAACTCATGAAGGAAGCTGCCTTGACAGAAATTCTGAATAAGAAATCACTTGTAAACTTTTTTGAAAATAGAGAATAATGCCCTAGGAAAACCTGTTAGCCCTTGAAACAGATAAAAAGGACTATTATGTAGTTAGAAGATATGAAATGGATGAGCCTTCTGTAAAATTTGTCAGCAAGAAGGTTGGAGACCAGGAGCAGAGCTACCTTAAGATTAGTGATCAAGAAGCATATCAGAATTACTTTGGAGATCTTAAGCATATGACTACCCCTAAAATAAAGAGTATATTAGAACAATTTTGGTTGTTAAGTGTATAAGGAACTATCTCTAACAGACTTGAGGAGAATCCTAACCTCTTCAATGATGAGCTTTCAGTTCTAAAGAAATATATTGTGACCAGTACAAAGACAAAAATGGAGATGAAGAAGAGAGAGTTAGAGTAATAATATTTCTTGTGTTTGTTGACTCTTTAGTAAACTTAGAAATGAGGAGATCAACCTCGAAAAGACAATACATTTCTTGAAAGACTTGTTGCAGACTAAGAAGCAACAGCTGAAGCATATGGAAAGCTATTCTCAGTATTAGAAATTAAAAAAGTTCTATTGTATTATTATAGTATTTGATTAGAGCTGCATATCACTAGGCCCTCCCTACCAATTCATTTTACATACCGATATTTCCCAGTATCTAAATAAATTTTTATTGTAGAAAAACTTCTTTTGAAATGGGCTTTCAGAAGTTCATTGCTGCGAAATGGTCACAGACCCTCCTAGGCATTCTACTCTGTTTACTATTCCCTTTCATCTGGCTTAACGATAGCTATCGTTGTGCTGAGCGTACTCAAGGTTACGGGGTGCCATGCACACCAAATTCAATAATCAAAGACTTTAGCTGTCAAGGAGCTGCTCTGGACATTGTAATGCTGTCTTCCAAGTTCGAGATTGATATATACTGCCCCTGGGAGGACATTACAGTAGACCTGATATATTTGGCCATCATAATATTGCTGACGTATGTCAGTTTGTTTATGTACTTCATTAATAAGGGAAATGATCCAGTTCCTTTATATATCTTTTTGACAGGGATTGCTGGCTATGTGGTTTTAGCCATATCTCTGGGATTTATGATAAGGGACTATGGGAGAGGAACAGAAGGTTGTCAATTTTACCAAGACACTTATGGAAGCGATCTCTTCAGCATTGAGTGCAATCGGCTTGTGTATGAATGGATGATTGTGATTGGGGTCTTTACTTTGATTCCCTCAGGGATCAGTATCTACCGGAATTATCATAAATTAGCAGTTAGAAAAAAGGATGAATAATAGTCTCAAAGATGTATATTATTGATGCTGCTAAGTCAATATAGTTTTTCTTCTTGTTGTTTTGATTCTCTTTTTTTTATTGATGGATATATGTATAATAAATATATAGATACATATAAAGAGGTAAAATATAAATGAGCAAGTTCAACAAAATTATTACTATTCACAACTTTTTCTATAAAAAATTGCTCAAGAAAAGACCATCTATCAGACCATATTGATCCACTTTATCAAGAAGATTGTATTGGGTCTCAAGCTCAAATTTAGTGCATGTTTCTTGGGACTCTAGAAATGTAGACTTCTCTCATCAGGGCCTTCAAATTGTGGATAAAATTAGAGTCTCCACGGATTTACATCCTCTAGAGTTTATAAAAAGATGTAGACAGAATTGAATAGTTAAAACTTGATAAAATATTCGTTTTAATAATGGTTGTTTCTCTTAGTAAAATTCTTCTCAAGACTTTAAATTATGATATCCTTGTATCCCTCATCTGAACATTCTCCCCAACTTACTCTTATTGCGGAGGCGACGAAAATATTCGTTAAGCCGCAAAAATTTTCATTCTTCAGCTTTGGATGACTACAGACATCCTTGTTTAACATTATGCGTGACTTTATGAGTTCCATCTCTTTCAAAATCATTCCCCTTCTCCATTGAAGAATTTATTCAGCAAAATAAAAACAATTATCAAGAGTCACTTTATTAAAAGAACATGGCAACTGAAAAAACCACTTTAGATCTTCCAACGGCTGAAGACGATAAAGGAATCGAGACCTCTCCTACTGGTCAAGATTTCCCCATTCCCTCGAATGTTATTTCCCCCGAAAAGGTCGATGAGCTCATAACAAAGATCAAATACCTGAAATTCACTCTTCTTCAGGAAGAAAACGAGCTTCGCTTCCTCAATGTTAGAAAAGATAATGTCCCCATCCGTCGAGCACCTTATACAAAGACCACTCTGGGAGTCATTGCAGCCGAGCGAAGAGGGAGCCTCTTCGAAGTAACTGATATAAAATAATTTTAACACATCAGGAGAAAAAAACTGGAAGTAACGAAGAAGTGACCACAAAAGCCATTGAGGAGCCAGTTTTGAATGGCAGCCCAGAAAAGCCGAAGAAAAGCGAATTTTTTGACAAGAACAGCAAATTGAAATTGAAGCCTAGTGACTGTGACCTGATTCTCAAGCTAATTTTGGAGAAACAAGAGATTCAATGGTACCCAGAGTTATTGGGCGGAGTCAACCAAGAAACTGCCGCGTATATCTATTTCTAAGCAATTGTAAAATTTCAGGTTTATTAAGCAACACTTCACTGATCAAGGAAGTGAACTCTATGACCTTGACGAGCCCTACAGTCCTAAGATAACATACGAATCCAAAATATTTGTAAGATCTGAAAAATTCTAATAATAGTATAGGATTTCAGTCCCTGGACTTCTTACTTGGAAGGGAATGTTTTCAACTGGAACTTCGATATGCTCAAGTTTAGAGACCTAACCAATGGCAAGCATGTCTTGGAATTTGGTGTAGCGGCTTTTAAGAAATTTAAGTATAGAATTTATTACGAATTCTCATAGTATAGGGTTAATAAGGCTCTTCATATTGATCCTACAACCTTGACAAACTTCTTGAATGATGTCTCGGATTCTTATCTGAACAACCCTTATCATAATTCCATTCACGGAGCTGATGTGGTTAACTCTGTTGGATATTTCCTTCTTCAAGAGGACTTCGGAAAGAACTTCAGTGAGTTCGAAAAGTCGTGCTTGATCATCAGTGCTCTTGTTCACGATCTTGGTCATCCTGGTGTCAACAATGCCTTTCTTATTGCCACCAAATCCAGAGAAGCTTTAATTTGTAACTGAATTGGTGATATTCCTGACTTTTAGATAATGATCAAAGTGTTCTTGAAAACTTCCATGTTGCTAGCTTCTTCAAAATTCTGCAAAAAGTACTTCTTACTCGATTCACGCCTAATCCACCTAGTCTGAATCTAATATCTTAAAAAATCTTCATGAAAAAGATTACAAGCTCTTCAGAAAACTTTCCATCCATTTGATCCTAGATACTGGTAGATTCCAATCAGAGCTCCTTCCGCTAATCCTCTAGATCTCCAAAAGCACTTCATGATCGTTACCAAATTTAAGAACATGTCAGATTCCCTCAACATGGCCGAAGAGGCCGACAGACACTTATGCTTGTCAGTGTGCCTGAAGTGTGCAGGTAAAATCTGTCTCAATTTCATCCTGAATCTAAATAGATGTTGCCCATGGTGCTAAGGAGCTCAGTCTTCACAAGAAGTGGAGTCGCAGAATCCTAGAAGAGTTCTTCTTCCAGGGCGACAAGGAGAGGGAGCACGGTCTTCCTGTCACTCCTATGTGCAACAGAGCTGAAAAGATTGCTAAGGTGAAATATTATTGTTATGAAAGTCATATTTTTAGAGCCAACAAGGTTTCTTGAACTTTATTGTGACTCCTCTGTTTGATGCCTTTGACAACAGATTCTTTAAGTAAGATGAAGAAAAGTGTTTTTAATTGAAAAGTGAGGAAATGAGGAAGACAATTACTCAACAAATCAAGGAAAACACTGCTTACTGGGCAGCTGAAATTGAAAAAGAGGTTCGAATAATTGTTTTTTGATCTTTACATATACAGGAAAAAGGTGAAAGCGATTTCTTAAAGGATACCGCAAAGGTTATGGAGGAGATTTTACAAGAAAGGGGCCTCAAAAAGTGAGCCCAACAATAAGTTCTTTATATGCCTTCTCACTCGGACTTTCTTGGGACTCAATTTCTCCCATATCTATCTATTATCCACAGTTGCTTGCATAAACTTATTTTCGTTCTTAAATAGTTCATAAGTAGCTGTTTTTGCAAGCTTAAAGACTTTTGGCATATCTTCAAACAAAATTCCTCCAGCACCTACCATTTTAACTCATTTTTCTCTCACTTTACCTATCTTGTTAGCACCATATATCTCTCCCTTCATGTCAACTGCCACAACATATTTACAGTCCACGCACTGATATTCCTCATCAGTCATGTCAATTACCAAGGTTTTCTCGACCTAACAGTTAATTTTTCGCTATTCTATAATACTTCTCCAATTGTTATAATTAGAGGGATCAGGTTTATATCAAGGAACTGATCGACCTTCTTTATTTTATCCTCGACAATCTCAACCTCATATTCTGAGGTAATCTGGTTCTCCACAATATTTAACTCAGGGATTTCAAGGTTCACTAAGGCAGCTCTTATACCCAGACTGACTTTGTCAATATAAATCGGCTTCAAGACTGAAAGGCAGAAAACATCAATATTAACAATCCAGCAAATTTTTCCTGGGACAAGGCAGAAGCCCCTTTTGTCCAAAGGTCTGATCATAAATTCGTCCAGAAGGTATTTAATATCCTGGTGGATGTCTGTGATCTCTTTTTTGTCCATATAGTTCACTGTGGTTCTCTGGGATGAATCCACAGTAAGTTTTATTATTCCTTCATTGGGGTTCTCAGCAGTTGGGGTGCCGACTTCAAGCTAAACATTAGAAATACAATGCCACAATTACCTTTATTCCAATGTGGATTTTGACCTGAGTATCGGGATCATAGATTGTACATGATCCATTAGCTTGGTTAAGGGTGCCCATTTGCAACCAGATATCACGGATATCGGTGTTTCCACGACCATCGTTGCGGACTTTTAGCTTGATGCCGTCTCTGATGTATTGTCTTTCGGCTTCGGAGATTCTGTCCATTGCAGGGATTGAGAATTTTATTTTGGATATTGATTAGGAAAATAGATTAATTCAAGTATGTACTTACTAGCGTACAGAATTACAAAGGAGCATTACATACAGAAGCGAATCTGGATTAAAAATGACTCAAAAACTCACTCGAAAAGGAAAATTGTTGAAAAATCGTAATTTAACACTCGCAGTTTGTGCAACCACATCGGCATTGGCTCTGATATTTATTTATTGGAGCATTATCATATCGGTTATCATATGGACTATATGGTCTCTCCCTAGCACTGGGAAGGTATGAATTAGCATCATAATTGGAATATCTTGCACTTTGATAGGTACTCGTTTGAGTATTTAGATAATCCTGGTTGCTAGGATACAAGGAAGGATCATTGTAATTGTAATTGGGCTCAGTGCGCAGGGGTTGGTCATAGTAGTTATTCTTGGGCTGGTTAGGATATTGAGCTGTGCGGTTGTAGCTAGGAGGGTAGTTATAATGATCCTTTTGGTATTGATTACTGTAATTGTCTGGGTAATTGTTATTGTAATCGTGAACATTGTAGTTTGAGTCTTTTCTGATAGGTGAAACGCTTCTGCCTGGAGCTAGTCCTCTACTTGAAGGTTTGTTGTCAAATCTCATGGGATTGGCATAATCATTGTAGTCATTGTTAGCATAGGTTACTTCCCTTTCGGCCTTTCTAAAGAATGGCTCTTTTTCTTTCGAGTTGGAGTCTCTGAAGCCCATATCCTTATTAATAGGAGTCGGGAATTGTATCTCTTTGTTGGCAAATTCCTTGGGTTGTGTATGTACAGGCTCTTTTGTTAGACTGTTCTTCTTTGGAGGTATATCCCTGGGAGAGGCATCCCTTCTAGCAGATTCCAAGGGTTGAGAAGAGTCTTTTCTAGGAGTAGGATCTTTAAAGAGAGGAGGCTCTCTGAATGGGCTCCTATCTCTGGTTTGAGGTTCGTGATTGTTTAATTCTCTTCCTAGTGTGATGTGATCATTTCCAACGGGTTTAAAGTATTGGTTGTCGTGGTATGGAGTGTAGTTGGGATTGTATTGGAGCGGTTTGTAGCTATTATTGCCTTTTTCGTTAAAAGTATAATTGCTAGAGACATCGTAATTATTGCTGGGATGAGAATTCCTGAAGCCATTGTTCTGCTTTACATATGGATCTGCATAAGGGTCACTCTTGGGGTTTTGCATGTACTTGCTTTTATATTCTTCCCTTGGGTCAAGGCCGAATGACTGCCTAGGAGGATAAGGATCTTTCCTTATATCATTATAGTCACGGTGTTCTCTATAGCTACTCTGAGGGGCATAGCTCCGTAAATAAGAATTCTTATTTCTAATATCAGTCTCCAGATATGGAGAGTCGTAGTTATCTGGGCTTGTAAAAGTAGTAGGAACGGTTTGGGTGCTATTTCCATAATTAAATCGGTCAACAGGTGGAGAGGTGAATTCCTGTTGGAAGTTAGAGTAGACAGGTTGATATTGAGGGATGGGTTCAGGCTTTCTTTCGTAGGTTGGGACGTATCTGGGTGGGGTAAGCTGTTTAGAAGGACTTTTGAATTCATAAGGTTCGTAGTCTGGGAACTTGGGGTTGGGGTCTCTTCCTCTATTTCGAGAGAAATTGTTATTATAGGCTGTGAATGCGGGTGTTGTGAATTCCTTGGAATGGTCAGAGGGATTGGTAGTATAAGGATCAAACTGGGAAACAGGCACTCCTTTGTTATGGAAATCAAGGTAGGAATCATTGGATTCGACTGATCTGTCGAATCTAGAGTTAATGACTGAGCGGCTTCTATGGCCATGTCTTGAGACTGAAGCAGCGTGGGTAGGACTTTTATTTCTAGGTCTCATATAGGCAGGGAGTTCCTCAATGTATTTATTAACAGAAGGCCTGAGCTCCATCTTCTCATCATAAGATTTATTTCTCTTATGGGCATTAGGAGATTCAGGCACTTCAAATAATTTCTTGCGAAGACCTTGAGGATATCCCTTGGTAGATACTCTGGGCTCCTTGTCCCCAGAAGGTCTATCAGTGAGCGCGTGGGTATTATTGACAGACTCTCTATCAGCAGAGTTTTCAACCTTTACATTTATTGGGCTGCTGCTCTTTCCAGCGTTTTTAGATGCCATGGTAGTATTGCTCCAGCTCTCATTTCCTGTTCCAGTTTCAACGAATTCTGTGACATAGGGTTTCAGAAGCTCAACACTATTATCAGCAGTCTTGTCTGGGTAAATTAACTTCTTCGAAGAGGAGTTCTCTCTAGATGGAGCGATCTTATTGTTCTTTGAATAGACTGTGAAATTGTTGAAGTAGGTTGAGTTGGCTTCTACAACCCCTCCTGGGAGGTTCATAGCCTTCTTTCCGTCAATTGACTGTGTGAAGGTTTCAGGAACACGTTCTTTAAGAACGGCTTCCTTTTTAGCACTGGGGAAGAAAGAGTTGTTATTGGTAATAAGACTCTTTTCCTTGCTGGAGGGTCTCTTAGGAGTTCCTCCTGTCTTGTCAACTTGCATAACGTGGACAACTTTGTAGTCTTCTTCAATAGGCTTGACTCCCTTGTGAAGGTATTGGGCTAGGGCGTCAGGGGAAACAGGAGGCTTTTTATCAGAAGGTTCCTTTCTAGCTGTTTCTGCACCGGATTTCTTAATTGGAGAAGTTCCTTTGGTCATGGCATTCACAATAGATTCTTTGTTTTCAAGGATCTTTCCTTCTTCTCCAGGAGTGGCTGGCTCCATAATAGGATCTATTTGCTTATGGCCTTGGTTACTGTTGTTAGGTTGAGCGTTGGTAGGAGATTTATCCATATTTCGAGCGAATTTTGAAGCGCTGGGCTTAGCCTCAGCAACTTGTGGAAGTTTCTTATCCAGGAAACTGGATTCGCTTTGATAGTTGTAGTAGTCATCATCCCCCTCAACAGCAAGGTCTGTTCTGATAGGAGGAGGGGATTTCTTGCGCTGAACGCCTTCAAGATTAGTGCCCAGATTTCTGAGAATATTGTCATTAATTCTGCTTCTTGGGTTTTTATGGACTTCCTCCTGAATAGTGAAGCTTTCTCTTTTTGGAACCTCCTGTTTAGTGTTACCCTCGGGTTGTTTTCTTATTTCTTGTCTGCTAAGTTCGCTCTCATTGTAATAGTTCATTCTGTTGAGATTCACACTCTCATCATCCATGATAAATGGTTTCTTGTTTGGAATCACAGGCTGCTTGTTGGATCTCTCCTTAGATCCACTTTCAAAGGTCCTGCTTTTTCTCAGATCCTCGACTTTCTTTGGCTCTTCTTTAGGAGGAGCCTTATTGGCAAGAAGATTCTTGAATTTATCCTTGGACATTGCGCTCATCTCGGGAATTTCCTTTCTAGAATCCCCACGCTCGTTGCCAAGTTTGGTTCTTTGGCTTGGGAATCTTTCGATTTCTTTCTCAATTTGCTCTCTTGGTCTATAGACTATGTCTCTATGATATGCCATAGGATCTCCTTGAGGCTCAGTATCAGGATCTTCCTTGGAGTCAATTCCCTTTCTTCCGGGGCTGTTTTCTCTACGGTTGCGTTCACTCTCATAGGACTTGTTCAGATTTAGAATGAAAAATTCGTCGGTATTCAAGTTGATAAGCTCGTTAGAGGTCTCCAGATTTACAGTGTCCACGGTGGCAAGATGGAAATTTTCCTTAAGGTTTTCTATTGAAGTTAATTTTATGATAAAAAGATTACTGATAATTTCGTTAGGAAAACCCTCGCCTTTTGTTTGGACTTGTATGCATTCATTTTCTTCAAAAGTGCCGTAAATATATTGGTCAGTATCACAATTGTAATACACACCAAGACCATGGAATTTTCCTCTCTTGTAAAATCCATCATAAACGTCACCATTCGAAAATAACGTTCTTCCTGGTCCGTCAATTTCACCTTTCTAAGGAATCAGGTTAGTCGAGGGATCAAATACCTTGAAAACTCCTCTAATGTTCTTGGTCTCGTTGTAACATAAGATTCCCAATCCATTAGGAATTCTGTTAGCAAGGTTTCCATGGTACCAGCACTCGTTAGAAATAGGCACAAAGTCAATCATGGGTGAAGCGTTTTTCTAGTCAATTACTCTAAATGTCTTAATATCAAATACGGGGTCAAATAAGGGAAGATCCTTATGCATTAGCTTCTTCAAGTATTGAGCTTCAATCATGTCATAATTATCTAAGAAAGTTAGATATAAACACTATAATGCATACGTAGGGGTGGGATTCCCTTTCCTGAATGCAGCTTCCTCTTATGAAGTCCATTCTCAAATTCATTTAGGGACCAAGTATCAGTTGAGCAAACATAACGAATGGCCTTGCCATTCAGGGCGCCAAGGGTCCAGAACCCAGCAATGTAATCTCCGTTAGGGAAGTTAACAATACAGTAACCATGGGCTTTGCCTGCGACAAAGGTTCCATAGGCATATCCTCCTAATGCGAAATATAAAATTCCTTCTCCCTCTATTCTGTCTGCTGTCCAGTCGCCTTTTAAAATTTGAGGAAAAAGAGGTCAAGTATTTTACCATAATATAGCTCTCCTGAATTCCAGTAGAAAACACCTTTTCCTTCTCTCTGGGCAAAGTCATTATAACAACCTTGATAAAGTCCATTTCTATATTCAGCTAAAATGGTTTCTATGAATAGATTAAAATGCATAGGTTGAGAAGTTACTTGTTGGGACAGCTCTGGGTGAGTTTTTCAGATCGTTCTTTGATTTAGCTTGCTTGTAATCCATAGTTTGAGGGAACGTCTCAAACAGATAGTGATATAAAAATTATATTTAAAAGTTATTTTGCACAGACGCAAACTTTGATCTGCGCACTTTTATTCAATATTTTAAATATTCGCATTCTTAACGGAAACCTTATAATATCACACTTCTATTAAGGACAAATATTCTATCATTTACGATAACTCCAAGTTCAAAAAACTCTCAATCACGAGGAAATATCAACTATGAAGAAAATTTCTAAACAAAACGAGATTGTTAAATCTTCAACCTTATTTGAATCAACGAGAAAAAAATTCTCTTGCCCTTGGTTGACTGCATGAATCAAAAATTAAAGTTTACTTTGGTTCTTAGTCAATATCAATTAGAAATATTATTGATATTGTTACGATTCTCTGCTAACTTTTAACTTTTGAAGATCACTCTTTACATTTAATATCTTTTGTTGTATTTTACCATCTAGCCCAGACAAAAGACAGTCTCAAGATTAGATAAAATCTATAATACAATAATAAGTAACAAATTTTGTCTCAAATAACATAATATAGTAGTTATCTCCTCCCAATCAAAATCGGAAATTTTCTTTCTGACTCCAAAAGCTCTTAAATAATTAGAGAATATTCACATAGAGAAAAGACAATGTTTAAGCTTTTGCCTTTTAGGTTTCGGATTGGAAGTTTCAATATTTAGAAAACATTATCTAATTATTAGTTTTTTGATTAACATTTATTGAAAAGCACTTTGATAACAAAATCCAGGCTAGCTTAGATTTTCTCTTTCCAGCGATTTGCTATTTGGTGTTTTATACCTATACATAAGGCGATACGAGAAATTTTTCATTGCCTGTCTGTTCAGATTCACGTAGAAATGAGAATTTGAATAATATTACAAAGGTTTTCCTTACTGATATACAATAAAATATATTACATCAAATGGCGAAGCCACTTTGATTAAACACATATAGTTTTATGAACGCTGAGTATAGAGAACTGAGAATATTTCATACCATGCCAATAAAAAAAAGTTAACTTTCTTTAAAGGAAAAGAATAATTATTTCATATTGAACCGTTCGAAAATATTATATAAGGAACGTTGGTCCAGAGGTTTAGTTACGAAGTCATTCATTCCAGCATCCAAGGCCTTTTTCTTCTCTTCTGGAGTATTTCCTGCAGTTAATGCAATGATTGGAGCCATGGGAATTTCTCCTTTAGCCATTAATTCTTTCAACTGTTTGGCAGTTTCATATCCGTCCATCACGGGCATTATACAATCAAGTAAGATAAGTTTGAAGAAGGAACTTTCTTTAGCTTGTTCCTTGGCACACTCTATTGCAAGCTTTCCATTCAGGGCTGTCTTGACCTTCAGCCCTAGTTCCTTCGCGAAACTAGTAGCTGCTAACAAGTTAATTGGATTGTCATCAACCAAAAGAATTGATTCATTAGCCATTTTCATATCAGCTAAGAAGCTTCCTTTGGGTGTACCACCGAAACTACTCTTTGAGCCAGCAGACTCATTTTTACGAAGTCTTAAATCCATTAGACTTTGAAGCCTAGGGAGTTCTTCAGTGGTTAGTTTCTTCACTTCGGACTGTGAGTAATCTGCTATAGACTCCTTGCTAAATTTATAATCACTTCCTGTCTTCGTTATGACATATCTTGATAACAAAGGTCTCTCACTTGCCATCTGTACTTCATCCATATCAGGACTAGTTCCCATCAGCCCTGTAGGGCTAATAATCTCAAAATGATCAATTTCATGCATCATCTTCTCAGGAACTTGTAGTATTTCTTTAGCCATGATCTTGAAACTAAATGTGCTGCCTTTGCCTTCTTGGCTCTCGACCTTTATGCCACATCCTTCTTGTCCTTCCGTGAGCACCTCGACAAGCTTCTGGGAAATATTTAAGCCTATTCCTGCTCCAAATTTGTTAACTTTGGCACTGTCATCAAGTTTTCCATACATTTTGAAGAGCTTTGATTGATTCTCCTTACTGATTCCTATTCCTGTGTCAATAATTGAAAACTCGACCAGATCAGAATTTTTTTGGTCGGTCCAGACTTTAAGAGTCACTGACCCTTCGAAGGTAAATTTAATTGCGTTTCCAATAAGGTTTATTAAGACCTGCTGCAGTCTATTCTTGTCGGTATAGATGTAAGTTGGAAGATCTGGGTCTACCTTGAGGACAAATTGGAGGTTTTTCTGTTCAGCTATGACACTCATTGGGTATTTGATTTCTTCGAGAAACGATTCAACCTCGACATATTCTCTGTTCAGCTGCAATTTGTTGTTATTCAAAAGGTCAAAATCGATAATGGAATTGATTAATCCAAGGAGGAGTCTTCCACTGCTGGTGCAAATATTGAGATATTTTTTGGCCTCACGTCCACTAATTTTCTTTTCTAGGACATTAAGCATGCCCATCATGCCTATTAGTGGGGTTCTAAGTTCGTGAGTAACCATAGCTATTGTGCTTTCATGTACACCCTTGGTTTCATGACTGGGGGTTTGTGATTTTTCTTCCTTCTTAAAGAAAAATAAAGTCGACTCATGTCCATTGAAAATCGTGTTCACAACCTTGATATTATACTTTGAGGTTGTTTGAGGGCTGTCGCCGCCTTTGGTTGAAAAAGTTGCATGATAATTTTTTATTTTCTTTGCGTCAGCAGGCGAGTCTATTATCTCATATACGTCTGTAGTCTGTGACTGCTTTGAGGGATCCAAGAACACTTTGAGGTTCTTTAGAAGGCTTCCATCCTTTCCAAAGACCTTCTTAAAGGAGTCATTACCGAAGACTAACCTTCTTGACCTTTTGACGAAGATCCCGACCTCAGTGGGGAGGTGAGTTTCTATGACATTGAAGAGACTTTGCTGGAACCTTTTTTCTCTGTCTTCGGCGACAAAGGCTTCCACAGCTTTTCTTCTTTCAACGAGGTACATAAGAAAAGGCGTTAAGTAAACTATGAGAGTAGAGAAAACAGGGAAAGAATCCATGTCAGTTTGTAGGAATCTGCTCAAGTAAATAATGAGTAGAATAGCTATTTTCATTAAGAATCTGTTAAGGAAGAGAAGAGGAATAATATTGAATGTTGCCATGGCTTCTCCATGGTAGAAGCCACGCTCAAAAGTATAGCGGCTTCCGATTTTCTTGTGGAATACTGCAAAGTACAAGTTGATATGAGTCATGAAAAGAAGGAGAATGTAGAGACTGGTGCGAGGAAATTTGTAAATCACCAGCGTCATGACTATTACTTCGACTAGTAAGAGAATTTCATGCAGGATGGTCTGATCGTTGACAACTCTAGTGAACAGGATTGGTAAGAGAAGGATTCCAAAGGCTGATATGAGCATCTATGGAATGTTAAAAATGGATAAAATCGTTACCTGAATCTCAGCACTCTGGCATCTAGGCACCTGAGCTTCGAATTTCTGATTCAAAAGATCATCCGTGGGACGGAACCCTGCACGAGCCAGTGCACGTTGGATTGGGGAACCTGAATTCTGAGACATTTCTAAAGACGTTGTTGCCGCGAGCCAATTCAATAATTGTTTATTAAAATTTAAATACTTGATCATATACACTTTTTTCAAGTTATATAACATTTAGAACCCATCAATCAATTTTGTATTATCTCTCAATAACCGTATTGCGAGGGCTTCTAACGATCATTCACCCATAACAGGTAATTTCACCTTTCTATCTTGACAGGTAGGCTTCAATCGCTTTAGAAAAATAAAAGTTGAACAAAATTGGACAACCTTTTTTTGAAGCATATTACCAGGAAGTTTAGGAATTTTCATCAATTGTTTAATCAAATTCTTCAATAAATCCTGAAATGGCATGCAACCCCAATGACAATTTGATGTCCAGGGTTACCATGTGAGGTTTTCTTTCAGGATTTTTTATGTAAATTTGTCGTTTAATTTTATACAGGGTATTATTGTATTAAATGTCTATAATAAAGAACTTCAAGGCACCATTTCCATTCAGGTGACAATTCATACATTTATACGGATTCAGGCAATAAATACCAACTTTATTCAAATTTATGTTAAATTATCCTTGATAAAGACGTCTGGCTTCTTCTTCTTAGCTACATAATTCTTGAATCTGCGCAGAACAGTATCAATTGTTCCACGAGTCCCATTTTCTCCTTCATTTAGCATCGTGTCAAGGAAGATCTCTGTGAGTCCATTGTGATAGATCACAAAATTCTCCACATTCTTAACCTTATTAAATAATTTTGCGAGAGTCAGCTCTCGAGGAATATAGTAAATCAAATCAGTCAACCCCACATGAGTAGACCCTTCAAAGGTACAGCTCATGGACTGTCTTAAAAATTCAGAGTTATTTTTCTTTAGGAACTCAATGCAATTTTCCTTGTTTTTATAAACATGCTCCATTTGCTTCTCAAAGCCAATACTCCTTATAATTAGAGTAGGCTTGTTGAGCTGCTGATCCTTAATTTGGTGCATAATTGGGAATAGCCAAGGATCCAATAGGATACAAACACCTGTTATCCTCTTCTCATGCAGAGCTGTGTAAGCAGCTGATGCAGCACCGAAGGCATAGCCCGCGATTGAGATCTTTGACTCATCTATCTCTATATCTTCATCGAAGAACTGAGATAGATTCTTCTTTGAGCAAATGTAATCAAGAAGCAATTTTATCTGGTCTCTTCTTTGCAGCACCTGATCGAAACGCAGTTTCTGCATGTCACTAAGGCACATGGTTAGGGGTACATCAATCTGTTCTGTATGCTCAATTGCGAAAACGAGATATCCATGAATAGCCCAATTTCTTAATATGGTGGCATGGATATTTCTATTTCCGGCGAGTCCGTGTGAAAAGATAATGACTGGAAGTTTTTTGTTGTGGGACATTTGAGCCTTGGAAATAATTCTGGCGTCATTGTTTACGGCCATTTCAATGTGTTTCATGAAGTTAAGAGCTATTCTATAGATCCAACTCCTTGGTTTATCTCCGAAGAGTCTTTGGACAAGATAAAACTTCCTCCAGGAATTCCCATTTGTCTCGTAAGGCACTGTATCTGTAAACTGATCAGTTGGATAGAATACAGAAGCAACATTTCCTCCTGCAAAGTTGAGAGTCTTGTATCCACAAAAGAAATGCCCTGATGGCTTCGGGAAGCTAAAGATTGGGAAGTACCAAATCGCAAAGACGGTAATGCCGAGACTAAGGAGCTTTATATAAGCAAAATCAATGTAATAGGCCAGGGCTTCGCTGATAACAAAAAGAGGAAAGTTTAAACGGAATCCTTCTGTATGATATTTAAGGAATGTAATGATACAAAATATGATTAGGCTGGTTGTTGGACTTATGGTGTCGGGATAGAGCAAGGATATAAAGAAAAGAACAGCATAAGCATACTCCCACGTAAGGATCTTTTGCTTTAAGATTTTCATTCTATTTAAAGTTTTATTTGATTGAATTGGACTTTCAAATCCCTTAATTTCCTATCGAATTCGTTGAACACTCTCTTTCCTAAATCTCTCATTGTCTTAGATGACGTCCTCTTCCTGGACAAAATTGTCTAAATGGTTTAGAAATTTATTTCTAAGAGAAATTATTAGATGTTCATTACTTTTAAATTTTTTCCTCATCATAGCCCCTACAATAACACATAACAGCTTAACTCAGAGAGTAAATCCTTATATTTAACCAAAATGAAAGTTATTTCTATATTCTTCTTTTCAGTTGACATATCAACACAAGTTTTTAATTACTTTGGGTTCCTATATCCTGATTATTAAGGTGTGAAGTAATTAGAATAGGATATCCAAAATGGAGGAAAAATCCTATTTGAATATAGGAACTACTGGTTCTAATATAACTCTTTTTCATTTAAATGAGCATCTGACTCAGTAAATAAATTGTTGAGTTGTCTTGTTTTAGAAGTCTAGAATCTGAAATTAGGCAAGAGCGATTTTCTTAATACTGTCTTGGAGAGAAATTTAAAATTGTGTTTGTGGTCAAATTGTGGAATATGCACTGATAGGAATTTGGGCAGTAAAATTATTCCAAAATGCAGGCATAAGATGAAAAGAATTGTCAGATAAAGTAAGTTTCACAGTTATACAAAAATTGAATTATGAGATGTTGCAATCAGCGTCTTTTTTCCAGTGGGTATATTGCTGAGTTTTATAGTAGTTTCTCTTGTCAATTAGGATATCATGGGGCATTCTCTCGGCCACAACTCTCACAATTCTAGAAGTCTTATTGAAAATTTTAGTTTATTATTACTCAGTCAAAATTCTATAGGTATTTTCATCGATTCTAACATTATTAGTTGAGATGAGTTTGCCATCTAGTACGTAAATAAGAATATTATTGGAAAATTACCTGATTCGTTGATGCTATGATCCATTTTCTCTTCTGGAATAATATAAACTGATAATTTGTTAATTTAATACAAACTAAATTATTGTATTCAAAGGAAGAATACGGCAAAATAGAAATATACATACAAAAGACATTAATTCATTGAGTTTTTCTCTTAACAGGAATTTGCTTGACTCCTATACTAACAGAAGATCCACTTCTCATAAGCTGGCTTGTAAATCCCTGATCATCAGGGAGCTGACTCAAATGATTATACAAGAGCTGAATACTCTTTTCATTTGTACTCCCAGATCTAACAAACCCAGTTTTACTAGTCTGCTTGCTCATTTCATTAAAAGAAAATGCAGACCCAGCACTCTTACTGTCATGATTTTGTTCCAAAGTCTTGGATATAGAGGCTGATTTTCTATATGACTCGAACATCTCAGTCCCTGTATATGGATTAGAACGATTATTTATAATAGGTTCTGGCTGAGATTTGTCTTCTACTTGTGGATCAGACTTATGATTTTCATCCTGGGATTGGGACTGGGCTAGAGTAGGAGTCTGGACTTGATTTCCATTTATTTGGATTTGAATTCCTTGGAAAGAAGATGGTTTCTTTGCGCCAGTTCCCTGGAAATGCTTGAAAATTGATTGTGGAGTAATCTCTTCCTGGCTTTTAGTTGTCTCCTTAATCTCGTAGAAAAGGTCTATTTGATTTGAAGAGGGTTCATTATATCCAGCCCATATATCTGAAATCATATAGTTCTCTGTAAGAACGCATTCCTCCTGGGGAAGGTTCAAAAGAGTGTTTATCTCATCAAGGTGTCTTAGCCACATGCTGTGATTAGGAGTTAGCTGGACATCAAATCTACAGCCCTTGGAAGTACTTAATTTTCCGAGCCATTTTTTCCTTAAGTGATCGAGGATTTTCTTGAGATTATTTTTCTTGGAGGTCCTAGAATAGGTCTTAGAAAGCTATTTCTCAATACTTACTTGATCTCGAGTCTTGGGAAATTGTTGAGCCTTAACATCAAAGACTTTGTGGTAAGGTTTTTAGGGTAAAGTCGAATAAATATACAATCAGAATTGTTTTCGATAGTTGGTCTAAGATATGAGGATAATTCACCCGGTAATTACTTAGTAGTAGTAGCTTTAGTCTTCTTTTGCTTAGAAATAGCGTGTTTCAGGAGCCCTGGCACAGGGGATTCTTCCTGAGGCAAGGTAAAGCTTTTTTCCATTGGCTTCTATTAAGACTTAAATAGTGGGGAAACTTTATACCTTTTTCTTCTTTTTCTTTTTAGGATCTTCTGGTTCAGGTTCTGGAGTTATTATTATTTGAGGTTTTGGTTCATTGAGTAGGTCCTTATTGACGGGAGTACTCTCATTAGAGGGGAGTCGGAGCTTCTTTTCTATTAGGAAATTTTGGGGAGTCCTGATGGAGTGGACGGACTTGTTGAAGAGACTGTTTTCTTCAAGGTTATTTGAAATGAACTTAGTAAATATGTCAAAACTGTGTGGAGGAAAGCGGGTATTAAATGGGGAAAATGAAAGCGGATCATCAAACTTCATATTCCCCTGGCTGGTCTGGTCGAAAAGAAATTTCGAGGCTGTCTCATGCATTTTTATTAGAAAAGGCGCAAATATTATCTGTTTATTGCGCTTTTAAATTTTGTGCCAAAAATCATTTCGCACCTTTTTTCCACCTTCACTCTTTTTACTCAAAATTGAACTTCCCAAGAAATCCAAAGACCTAATGGACTCCCAACCCAACTCTCCAACCAAAACAGAAATTTCTTGTTTCTTTGTGTCATATTGTAGACATAACAAGAATTTCTCAGATAATTAAGCTATAGTGACCTATTTAACATAGATTAGAACCCATAAATTCTTAATAATGCACCATGTCATAGGTTCCATAGGATAGGCCTGAATGAGTTTTGATCGCCTGTGACTCTTATGAAATTCATATAATTCCCTCAGCAAAAAGTAATAGAGACTACAAGAATTCTCTTTCCTACCTGAGCTCCTAAAGGCTTGAGGTTCCTGTTTCATTGCATTTATCAGCAGCATGAGCTAGAGCTCATGAGCCATATAAATCTTCCAGTGTTCTTGATTTTACTGTATTTTTCAGATTTAATCAGAGCAGCTCACAGCTTAAGGACTCATCCTGGCCACTTCAGAGCTCCTTGCTTCTTTAATTGGCTCTTTTGGAATGGCTGTTCTTATGTTAATCTGCGGATTTTGTGAGTTTTTTGTGTATAAGTAAAAGACCATTGAACAGGGTGCTCAAAACGTTTTCATTTTTATTTGAATAGTAAGACAATAGGAATCAACGAATGGATTTGGATCTATTACATGATAAAATCTCTATGATTTATATTACGGACTGTTCTAAGATAATATAATTCATTTCCTGAATGTAAAGACAGCATGAACAAATACCAAGAATCTCCATTTATATGATCTCAATCTCCTTCTGTTGAGCTTGTCACTGAAACTAATGAATATAACACAGATCATACCCGGGATTTTCATGATGTTGCCTTCACCTCTGCTTTTACAAACAGCTCTCAAGAAGAGAGTGAGTCTGATCGCTTTGATGTATTTCAACCAGGAACTGGTACTATTAACAATAGAATTAAAAAAGTTCTTAGAGAACATCTTCATGGAAACAAACCATTGAGACATTTTAAAGAAGAAGAGAAACTAAAAATCACTGCATTCGTAAAGGAACTAGGCACCAAATGAAACCGTATCACTGAAAAAATTGGAAAATGCTCTAAAGTTCAAGTCAAAAATCTTTATTCTAGATACATTTATAAAAACATCAAAATCATTCTTTACAACAGACTAATCTTGAGGCAGAAATAAGCACAAATTTTGCTATATCTACAGAAGATACTGAAGACCTGCTTGAAAATTATCATAAAAATAATGTTAGTTCTCGACCACCTTGTCAATGTGATCCTCTTAAACAAAGAATTGGGATTCTTGAAGAAAGGTTAAAGATTTTGATTCCATGGTATCAGTGTTAAACTCCTTCGAAGATCTTTCCTGCAGTTGTGAACTTTCTAAGTGCAATACTAACCATGATCCTTTTGATTTTCCATAAATATTTATAGTATCATAATCACATAGTGTATGTATATATCCATCTATTCAGAATGATCATATAGATGAGTAAATAACAATATCCCATTTTCTCTGTTTTGTCTTGCTTTTAATTTTTCTAGCTGAATAGAAGGAGCCTGAGCTATCTTCGATTTTAGTTGTCAGATATACAATCTACAACCTTGATAATTATTGGATTATTGACCGCCTCAGGCATTGAATAACTCTTACTAGGATTTCGTTGTCTTGTAATAGATTGATAATTTTCTTCAAATTCCCATTAACTAATTTTGTAAAACTGCTTATTCAACCTAACTCAGAATATGGAAATATAGTTGAGTTTAGGAATCTTTTTTCACTTAAGGACGGTTACCGAGTGGTGGTCCCTCACGTTCTTAATATAGAGCGGATATTTCTTTTTTTCATTTTCAATTTATCCTCGTTTAAAATAAAAACATGTGCCAAAAAAAAAGCAGTACTTTAAAGATCATTCTGGATGAAAAGGAGAGAAAGAAATGGCAATCCGCTTTCGATTGCTGTTCGGAGATTTTTTTTCCCTCCTGATTCCCGATTTTAAAACTTTTTAATTATTTTCAGTAAGCTATCAAGTTGTTATTTCAAATTATAGGTCCAGATTTCATTAAAGGCCCATTTCCTGCTTGATCTGCTCACTGATCCTAATTTTAGATATTTAGTCTATGTGTATTTATACCTTATAAGTATAACTCCGCTATTCAAACTAATAATTCTTAACATAACAAAATACCAGAGAAAACCGATGAATTCTCAGGCCCCATCCAATCAAATCAAGAACTTCAATGTCCTAAGCAGCCACCCTCGCCCTGGAATTCTAATTCCTGTCTTGGAGTCTGACTTCATCATGCATAGTAACTCTCCTACCACGTGCAACACAGAAGGTTACCAAAGTGTGGAATCTAGTTCCTTCTCTTTCTCTGACATTGACGAAGAGACTGAGAAGGAGAAGGGTTCAAAGAAACTGGGGGTCTCGCCTACAGAACAGATCACTGGTACCCCTCTTGTTTCTGAGAACTTGGATCGAGCAAGTTTTTGGACTGAGGAGAACATAAAATTACTTATGAGTCTCGCAGTGTCTTGCAAGAGAGACTGGAAGAAGGTTGCGAAGAAATTTAACAATAAGCTCGTCACAGCAAGCTTCGCAAAATGCAAGTATAGAGAACTCACTACCAACCAGCCACCTCTAAGAGTACGATTCAGTCATGAAGAGGACATTTTAATTGCCAAGTATATCAACATTTATGGCTGCGACTGGGATAAGATTTCTGAGTTCTTTGTTACCAGAACACCAGTGATGCTTAAGAACAGATATTACTCATACATTAGAAAGAAGAATCTTCTCCGAGATTTGTCCGCTAAGCCGGAAGGTCTTGAGGGACCTGAAACCGATAACAAAAAAGAATTAGCTGTTGAATGTAGCACATCTACTCAATCTATAGAAATAAACTGTGTATATAATGAAAAAGGATTACCTTTGAACACATATTCTAATTTAGGATCTTGTTTGGGGATGATGAGGACTCAAGTACTTCACTGTCCTCTATTAAGGGATCCTGATGATTTTTCTATACTCCAATATCAACAAAGGCACCTTCTGATGAGAGAAATCAATATGAATAGCTATGACGATGATGAATTTGGAAATTTTTTCTAAGTTGAGATGAATACTAGTTTTCTTATATATGAGCTTTTATTTCTTATTTTCCAGTTTTCTGATAAAAAAGTTTCATTATTCTTTGTACCATTTTTCTCATTTGCTGTTTGCTCTCAAACAAGACTTCATAATAGAGATTTAACATGACTCACGTCTACTGTTGTATAAAGTTATAGAAAATTCCAAAAGGAATTTTCCTCAGGTCGAAATTTAAAAAAATCTTTTCCCTTAATCGAAGAAGTATCTTAATTTATTTCTGTAAGTCTATGTTAAGTCAGATACGCTATAATCATATAGCAAAGGCTAGGCTACAGATGGCGTGTATAAAACAAGTTAAAAGCATTCCTTATCTAGCAAAGTATCTGTGAGGGAAGGAATCCAGGAGGAAGCTGGTAAGATGATGCTAGAAACTCTATCTTGATTTTGGTTTAAATTCTTATCGGCTAGTTCAAAGATAAAAGAAAAGAACAATTTTCTAGAAGATTCTAGCACCTGCTCAACAAATTACACCGGAGCTGAATCCAACTGTGGTGATGCCAATTACAATGGAAATCATGTTTGGAAGTCGAAGCGTTCACTCTTGATCGGGAAGGGTAATTACTATAGAAGGAATTTTCCTTTATTAAGGAAAGTTAATTCAATTATTTTCTAATGCATTTTAGACTGTCTAAACCACATGAGAAAAGATAAAAACAAACTGGTTGATTTAACTAGAGTATCTTGAATTATTGGATTCGGAGAAAGAATCACAAAAAGGAAGAGCCGAAAAAATGTACTCATAAAACTTGGAGACAATTCTTATTAGATCAATAAAAATATAATTTAATGGAACTGAGAAACAAACAATATTATTTACCTCTTTGCTGTTCCTCAGAATGATGTCTTCATATTCTTTGGCAAAGTGATTATGGAGGTTTTGAGCAGAAATCGAAACTTAAAGGGTTTTGTTAGGTTTTTCTCTTGAATATAAGTCAAGGACAGCCTAATATTATATGATGCCTTTAGAGGAGTTTGAAATCTATTCCCGAATGAGCAGATTTATGCTCCACCTTGTCCATTTTTGTTAGTTAGATATATTTTTAATTCTTATTGAGTGATGATGACCTTTTGAGAAACTTCAATCACTTTATACTCATTTGTAGCAGAGAAAAAGAGCCTTGCAAAAATACCATCTTAATGAGAAACCTCTATCATCTCCACTCCGATGACTCTAAGTAACTAACTTTGAGACATATTTTGTTAGTGAACAATATGATAACAGATAATTCAATAATCAAATATAATTATTAGGCCAAAACATTAATCTAAAACCTTTAGAACCAAAGCTTTATTTAGTTTTTTTCTCTTGCTAGTATTATTTATATAATTAGCCAATTCGTCTTTCTGGGTTTAACAGTTGGTTCAAAGGATAATCCCTATTTGGCTTGAGGGCCAATTCTACACTATCCACTTGCTACAGAGAATCAATATCCAGAAACCAAGCCCTGAAAGCACTCTCACCTTTCATCCAGTTAATAGAAAAATTTCTAGATAATAAAGTGCTGTTCCGATTAGTATCTTGTCATATTAGTGATTTATATTTGCTTGGGGGCGATTATCTGAAATAGTTTAAAAATTTAATGAACATTGGTCCAGCTTTTAACAATTCATTGTTTCCCCTAAGTCTTCATCCTCTCCTCGACCTCTGGACTAAATATGGAGCATTCCAATCGGATGAGTATATGAATCTGCTGCGAAATTTTAGGGGTAACCCTGTCATTTTTGATGGGCAGGCTTATCACTCGAACCAGCTACTCTCTGCTGTAACTCAGTTCATCACATTGAGGAATACTATTAACCCTATTACCTCTGAGATCATAAATCCTCTCGGGAGCCAACTGACTAAGCAGATAGTGATTTCTCCGAACTTCATACAAGGCTTGTCAAATACTTGCAATCCGGTTCTAACCACAACTGCCGAAGACTCCACAGCCATGAGTCTCAATGATGCTGAGACGATGGCCCAGAAATCTATCAAAAAAGAAGTCTTCCAGCCCGAAACCGGGATGGAAAATATTCAAAGTACGACAGATAGTAATTCGGAAAAAACTCAAGTAGAGGGAGAGGCGAGAATGCTTAAGAGGAGAATGGAGCCACAAAATGATTGGAAGAAGGACTTTTGGACCCCTGAAAAATGTGACATGCTGCTCAAATTGGCAGTACAATATCGTTGTGATTGGAAGAAGGTGGCCCGTAAATTTAATGATAGGAGAATTACACCCTTCCAGGTGAGGTCAAAGCATAAAGAGCTCACAATAAAAGACCATTTTCCATTGCGCGTAAAATTTAGCCATGAAGAAGATATATTAATCGCAAAATTGTTTACTAAATTTGGAAATAACTGGGCTCGAATTTCTCAATACCTGCCTAAGAGGAGCTCGATTATGATTAAGAATCGATTTTACTCTTACATAAGGAAAAAAAATTTAATTGAAAGTCTGTTAAAAGAAGGTGAGAATGTGAAAATTGATATAGGGATGGATGATACTAATCACCTTTCACAATCACCTCGGATTGTTAATTCTATACATGAGACAGAAGAGACTGACTACCAAGTATCTAGCTTCTCTTAGAGTAAGAGGGCTGCTAGAATTGATCTATGTGTATGCACATTTTATTCACTTAACATTGAAACATTGGTAATTCAGTTGAAAACCTATGTAATGTCTCATATGTTCAACACCTTAACTTTTTATATCTATTAAGCTAAGGTTTTGCTTAATATTTATGCACTTATTTTAGACCTCATCAGTTAAGACGTCCCGATCAATCTCAAGAATTAGGTTTTTTCTAATTGAAGGAATTAAGGGGTTTACGAAGAAAGCCACTGTCACCTTCGTATAGTATCCTTATATTTTAGGACCTATTCTTTGTTGAATGGAGACTTTACGTGTATCGATGTATTCATCTTATCACAAAGTCTGAGAAGATAGAGAAAGCCCTTAAATTTGGCGTTACGCTCTTTAATAATTTTCTACAGAAATATTTCTGATAGAAACATCCAATAAACCCTTAGAAACCGTTAGGTCTCCATGAAAAAAGCATAAAGCCATCACATCGTACTCTATATTAGAACAAGAGCCCTAGTAAGATTAGTTAAAATTCCCGACTTCCTAATATATACAAATATTTAAAATGCTAAACCGCAAAGATGTACTCTCCTTTCCTTAAAGAAATTAGTATCAGTTCCTAACAATCAAAATTTCCTTCATTTAGGCGTTAGGAAACGATTGTAGAGATTAAAAGGAATGTCGGTAAGCTTAATGAGAATGAAAATGTAAATAAGAGTAAATTTTATGACCTAAATATTTGTTTTGTAGAACAGAGATAGCCAGTTCTCTTAAGAAGTTGCTCTAGTGATATAAAACTCCAATTTTTTGGCATCCAGCGAGGGAATTATCTTGGGTCTAGCCATCATTAGTTATATTTAAAGTTATACAAATAGTGATATGGAGAAAAGCTAGCCATTATGTAGATGATTATTATAGAGGATCATGAATTTTTAGGGCTCTAAGGAGGTTTGGAGAAAAAAGAACAAGACGTTGGCCAGTTATGACGCTCATGGCCTGGTAAAATACAGAGGATATGCTAGAACAACTTCTACAAGCCCATTAACCCTGACTTGCAATCCTGTAGAAAAATGAGGGTGTTACAGATTGTGATCTGTCTAGACTTTTCTCTAGGTTCGAGGGTTTTTCACTTAGTCTAAGAAAACCAGAGCCAACTTCACTGATAAATTTAATCAGGAAAAATT
>Ga0065720_1018940_pt1 | contig 53572 bp, 40 predicted proteins | sample Thericmetagenome_FD_59107 | JGI IMG/M metagenome (GOLD analysis project Ga0065720, IMG submission 59107) | Thermophilic microbial communities from the Joint Bioenergy Institute, California, USA of rice/straw/compost enrichment - eDNA_2 v2... | ecosystem: Engineered > Solid waste > Grass >... | reverse complement strand
GCTCTTAACCTAGTGGTCGTGGGTTCGAGCCCCACGGTGGGCGCTTTTTTATTTTTTTTCCTATTTCGTCTTCTCAATCCACTATTTTCCCCCTTCTGCTTAACCCAGTCTACATCCAACACTTATGCCTGGTGTCTCTTACAGCTTTGTAGTCATTTTCTTGATTTATATACAGAGAAAAAAATAAAATATAGCGCCTGATATAATTGATTGAATAAAGTTAAGAAAGTCAAAATCGAAAGATATGGATCCTCCATAAGCTGCTAAGTTATTTCTCCTGGAAGAAAGACAACAGAATAGCTCGCTTGGCATTCTCTTTCATGAATATGCAATGATGTTGCATTCGCGATCATGAGATCTTGGAAACCAAGGCAATTTTTGGTTTTCGGTTGGCGCTTTGAGGGCCTCCTAACCGTTCATGATATCTGAACAGGAACTTTGCCTCTCTTCGATGTGAAGATGCAGATACACAGGGAAATTCATTAAGGGCAACCAACAGGTATGGATGTTCTTTTTTGAAGATGGCGCATGTTCGAAGCTTGGTCCAGAAATAAATACTGAATCGGGTAACAAACATGCAAAAGTGACCGTGTTTCTAATAAATCATGCAAGCTCCATCTTGCATGATCTACAACAACTCGAACAAAAATCTTCTCTCTTATAGTCCACTTAAATTATAGGTTCAGGCTACGTTTAATTGAAAGTTAGCATCACAAAGGCAAAGCTCCAAAGTCACGAAAATTTTTGATAGTGTCTTTGAATGGGGATTGGATCGATTAAACCAGGGCTAGGAAATACTATAATTCTATATACAAGTCTAGTTATATGGTTTTAAGCCATTTTGCCGTAATAATCTCTGCATTATGTAATTCTAGTTATTCAACGAACATAAGTAAAACTTCAAAACTAGATCTGCGTAATTGCAAAATAATTAAATGTCGAAGTATATGATAACTGTATTGCTCCTGGTTCTGGCAATCCAGACCTACGCAGTCCCCTATGATTTGTATACCTTTTCAGCATTCTGGCTTGGCACCATATGTCCCACCCAAGGCTGTCTTAAGAATGAAACTGGTTTAATCAGCCCAACATTCTTTAATATTCATGGTCTCTGGCCAGACTATTGGAATGGATATCCCTCCAATTGTGACAACTCCTCCATATTTAACTCCTCACTACTGACTCCCCAATTGAGCAAGCTGATGGATATCTATTGGGTTGGAGTCGGGCAAAATTCAGAGAGATTCCATGACCATGAATGGTCAAAGCATGGAACATGCTGGAATGACCCAGCAGGTAATGTTTCAACTGCTCAAAAGATTAACGATTACTTCGGAACGGCTTTGGCTGTTTCATTCAAGTACAACTTCTACAGAACACTTGCTCAAGGAGGTATAGTTCCTTCAACAGCTCCTTATGGTATGAATCAATTCAACGATGTCTTGAGCAAAGCATGGGGAAATGGAACTTTCAGTTTTAGTTGCAAGCAATACAAGGGTCAACAATATATCCAAGAACTTTCCCTCTGCTTGGATTTGAACTATACTATTATTCCATGCCCCAGCTATGTCAAGACTAACTGCAAGGATGTTCCTACTTACTATCCCCCTATTGAAGCTCCTAATAGAACAACAGTCTATGAATTTGACTTCGAATGGACTCTTACTTTTGAAGATGAAACTGACTTCATTTTTATGTAATAGCCATACTCCTCAAGTTCATAAAGATATGAATAATCCTTAAGAAAAATCCCGAATTAAACGGAGAAGAGGTTTACTATATTCTTCTCCAGATATTGAATGATCAGATTGTTTTAGAATTTCTTTTCTCGGTAGTACTAGTCGAGATCGTAAGAAAATAGGTTTGACTCAGAGATTTGCATCAGTACAATTTAGCTTTTTCACAGGAGAGTGCGGAAATCTCCTTGAAAAAACAGAAAGTGCAAATCAAGAATTGCTGTTATCGTTATTCTGAAATAATTTGAAATTAGAAAAGAGTATTTACTCACATGAACTATTCCAGACACTCTAAGACCGACGACAGAGACACCGAAAATATCTCAGCCAACATCATTAATGCCTACGATCTCACAGCCATTGAGGAGATGGATCCCGCTCTCGCCGATGGCTTCAGAGTCGTTTTCGATAAGGAAATTCCACTTGAATTAAGGTACCTACACATTTCCGCAGAAATTGAGCTCTAGACTTCAAGATGACAATGCTGAACAAAATGCAGGAACCCTCGAATCTATCAGAAGCAGAGTTTTTGCTCACGTATTGGATTATTAATATCTTTCATAATTTCTTTAGGGAGATCCTCAAAGAGCCAATGCCGTCAAGATCGAGCTTACCTCAGAATCTGACCTCTTCTTCCACTATAGCACTATGTATAGATAATAAGGCATTGAAAATAAAGTTTTAGTATTGATCCCTCTGTGTTTTCAAAGATGAAGCAAGAACAAAAGTTGAATGTCGATTATGCAGGATTCTTGAACTTGGTCGTTAAGATGTTCAGCAGTTGCCAAAAGGAACCCCAAAAGTACCAAGAATTCTTAACTCTCTAATTATAATAGCTTCTTTGCTGTCCTTTTCATGCACCCAGATGGCTCTGGCAAGCTTGACTTTGTCCAAAATATGGAATATAAGTTCCTTGAGCTCATGACAATTGACATGATGGCCTCTCCTGAGGAAGTTGTCAGAGGAAATATCAGTTATAGATATGCTGTCCTGAAGGCCAAAGATCAAATCCTCCAAAACAGATTGAAAGATGTTAGTGCTATCTTAAAGCTTAAGAATCCATCCCTCTTACTCCAACTCCATAAGGAGCATGGTAATGCCAAACCTTTAACCCAACGAAATACTAATGTTTTCCATTAAATTTTTGCAATTTTCTACTTATGATATGTTTATGTACAATATTAAGCTTATCATTTAACAGAGAAAATACTCACAGATCTAATCTTTAAATTATCCTTATCACATGAAACCAATGAAAACAGATAATGAGACTACTGAGTAGATTTTCATGATAGGAAATAGGCAGCTATGGTTTCTGGCTGTTATCTGCTGGGGTTTTACAAGTAGAAAAAGTGGATAATAGGGGTAATCATGATTTGAATATTCATTCGACTAATTTATGAAATCAGCAGAATTTTTGCAAATAAATCAGTCTGATCAAAAATGGTTTTCTTCTTCACTTCTTGCCAAGGTAAGATCTATGGTATTCTGCTCATTCCCCTCTAGGGCATCTCATCTATATGGGTAAAGACAAGTTCGAGAACGAGGACCTATTGAAGTACGGATGGCCCGAAGATGTCTGGTAAATCATAATTGTTCCGGCTTTAAAATTCAGGTTCCACGTCGATGATCTTTCCTCTGCTCACGTTTATCTTCGTTTGAAGAAGGACGAAACTATTCACACAATTCCCAAGGAAGTTTTGCAAGAATGCTGTCAATTGGTCAAGGAGCACTCAATTGAAGGTATTTTTCTTGTGTGCCTGCCCTAAACTCCTAAGGAAAGAAGCTTGACAAATGTAAAATCGTCTATACTGAATATGGCAACCTGTTGAAGACCCCTGATATGGCTGTCGGAGCTGTCTCTTTCCATGATGAAAAGAAGGTATATTTTGGGGAGGAATTGGCTGAGTCTGTGTAGAGAATAGTTATCGAAATCGAGAAGGACAAAGAAGTCCTCAAGAGAATCATGAAGACAAAAGAGGAAAGGAACAATATTAACCTCGAGAAGGAAAAAGAGCAAAGAATGGAGGCTGAAAAGAAGGAAAAGATTGCTTTCTATAAGCAACAAGTATTAATGCTTGTGGGAATCTCACAATATTAGGAAAAAATAAAGAAGGAACAAGAGAAGAAAAAGAAGGAAGAAGAAGAGCAAAGGGCTCATAAGGAGGCCATGATGGCTAAAATGATGGTCAGCAACAAAGTAATATCTCCATTCATTGTGACATTCCTTAGGAAAATACAACCAACCTTGAAGATGATTTTATGTAATAATATGGACCAGAAAGGGAGTCTAAAATTTAATGGGAATTGCATTGTATTATCATATTTTGTTTGAATAGTATGCTTATGTCCGAACAAGGAAAAAGAGTATATCACAAAAGTAATCTCTCTTGGAATTCAGATAATCCCCTGGAATATTGTCTGGGAGTGTCTTCTTAGTTCGCAAAAATTAATTTTAATTAATAAGAATTCGTTTGAAAAATACAAAATAAAAAGGGCTAAATATCAACTGAACATGTTAACCCAGCTTCAGAGTAAAAATTTCCTTGCCAATATTGGCCAAAAATCTATCCCATTCCAGAACTCTCGCCCACCTCTCCAGCCAAAAAATCTTGAAAAATTAGAAGCCTCATCAAATATTATTCTTCCACAAATTGACAATTCCAGGCTAGGAAAGCGCCAGAATAACAACACCTGTAACGATTTGAATATCTCGGTGGATGTAAATCTCCATAATAGAGAAGACGGGTCCAAGGAGAACAGAAACAATCTCTCCTTTGATGCAGAACGTGCAAAGATATATAATTCTATTCTTGGAGGGTTAGATAGCCACAAAATCAATAACAATTTCACGAAAAAGTTCATCTACATGTACAAAGATGAGGGGATTACTGCGGGTATGGGATTTTACCATGAATTTTCTAAGTCAAATAGGAACAAGGGAAAAAATAAGAGAGAATTTAGAAGAAGAAAGAAAGAAAGTGTTGAGACAAAAATTAGAAGAAGTTAAGAGGAAAAAAGAAGAACTTATATACAAGTTAGCTGAGAATCAGAAAGAGATGATCGAAAGGGAGAAATTCATTGAAAAAATGAGAAAAATTGCAAACGATGCCGCTATTAAAATCCAAAGAAATTGGAGGCGCATCTTAGTCAAACAGAAGACTCTTCGAGGAATAGTTAGAGCTAGAATAGTTGAGCAGAAATATAGAGTTCTGAAATCTGCAACTGAAAAACTCTCTGCTTTTTCGTCAATGTTACTGAAACATCAACAAAAAATTGAGCAGGTAGATATAAGGAAAATGGGTCTAAAGTATTAGAGTATCATAATTATCCAAAGAAATGCTAGAAAGTTCCTTGCTCGCAGAAGATATTGGATCCTCTGGAGGAAGAAAATAATCCAATTCATAAACACAAAATTAATAGCAAAGTTGAATAATATAATCAAACGAGAGACCTTCCAGACTCTCAAAGACCTTTTCCCCTCTCAAAATTCCAATGACGTTGCTTTCTTCATTACTGGAAATGCCTACAATAGCCTAACAGACAGAACAGAATCTGCAAAAAGCAACAGAAAGTGCAGATTCTCTAGCCCTACCAAGTTAGCCCCCAAGAGGTCAAGGAGCTCCCTCCGAAAGACCAATGACTCCCTGGCGGCCTCAACTTCCTCCATGAGGAGATCCCCATCTAAAGAAAAGGCTGAGGTAAACAATATTATTCTTACTGTATTTATGCTTTAGTTCCGCCTGAAGCCAGTCAGCTTGTTCGAAGTCAGCAATATCAAAGAAATCACGAATGAAGAAGATGAACTAACCCCTCAATCAAAAAGTCAACAACTTCAGCTTCATAAAGTAAAAGAGAAGAATGCAAATCGTGGATTTCATCGTAGCAAGACCACCAATGATGATAGAGGATCAAGAGCTACAACGTAACTTCTAATCTATATTTTTTTTAGACTTTCTAGTCCTACGAGTTGCAGAGAAACTCTCAAGCAAAAAAATCCTAGAGAAAAATCTGTAAATAATGGGAATGTCTCAAAGGAAAATCATGCACCATTTTTATCTGAAGAGACTGTAGCCCAGCAGCCAGCTAAGAGCAAGCGTGGGCGTTGTACTTGTGCTAGGTGTAAGAACGCAAACAATTAATTTTCAATTTTGGTCGTATTAATGTTTACAAACTAAGATTATACAATTTTGTACTTTTCTTATGAATTATTACTCTCTAAAATATAGAACAACAAGCAGATTCTTTCTTCTTGGCGGGTGTAGTATTTTCCTTCTTCAAATTGATATTTTCTCCCTCTTCAATCTTTTTTCCGGTCTTAGGCTGAGTAGCATTTGCATTTAAAAACAATTGATATATCTCACCAATGACCCTCTGGAAGGCTATGTCCACATTGGTAGAGTCAAGGGCTGAGGTCTCAATATATGCGAGATTTCTCTTTTCAGCAAAGGCGGCAACATCTTCAGTTTTTACTTCTCTAAGGTGTGCTAGATCACTCTTATTTCCCACGATCATAATGACAACATTTTGCTCAGCATAGTCCTTAACATCCTGGTACCATTTCTCCACACTTTCAAAACTTCCCTGTTTTGTTATATCGTACACAATCATAGCTCCAACTGCCCCTTTATAGTATGTCTTTGCAATGGCTCTAAATTGTTCTTGGCCACACGTGTCCCAAATTTGAGCCTTTATGATCTTATCGTCTGCCATCATGGTCTTTGTGGCAAACTCAACTCCAATAGTGGAACGAGACTCTAAACTAAACTCATTTTTACAAAAACGAGACAAGAGATTAGACTTCCCAACACCTGAATCTCCAGTTAATACAATCTTGAACAAATAGTCGTAATCATCTTTGTTACTCATTTATTGTATCTCCTATTTTTATTTTATTTTATTGTTTAATCTGAAAACAGACACTTAAGATCTTATGCCCCTAGTAACCCTTTACATATTTATCCAAAAGCCTGCTGTTCTCACCCTGGCAAACAATCTTACTTACAATAAGGCGTCTCAGAATTTGTAACTCTGCCCTATTCCTTCTCTCCCAAATAAGACTTTTTCAGGAATAAAATTTAAGAATAGACAAATTTTAGAAGACGATTCAATCCTCTACAAAAAGTAGGGGGTTGTAAGAAATTCCTAGTAGGAAGAGATCTCCGAAACAGGCGGAAAAAAATTGAAATAAAAACTAAATGTTATTGATTTTATTTCTGAGTTTTTCCTTGGCTCTTGGATGTAAAATAAGCGGTTTTGAGAGCGGAACTTGTGTTTCATTAAATGAAGTAAAGAACAGCATCTCATTCTGTGCTGATTCCCTCTCTGGTGATATTTGTGTGCCAGAAGATCATGTAAATTCGAAAATTTCCTCCTAATTGCTTAGCTTCTTTGGCCCAACTATGGAATAGCAGAAAGGGACGCGTTAGTTCATCAAATCTTTATTGAACAAATTGAAAATACACTAATCATGGAATTAACATCAGCTGAACAGTAATTATTTTTGGATAGTTGGCTCATATTATCAGGAAGGACATGCATTTGACTACAAATAAAAAATGCTATACAAAGTATAAAGACTTCTTGTGTCGTTGGAATTTTCCCAGCTGTAGCAAAGGTAGAAAAAAAATAATATTTTGAATCATTGTCAAGCTCATAATTCGCAGGGTGTCACTATCCCTGTATGTATGGAGGATTGTCAAGACTTTCACAGTAATTGTGGACTAAATATAAATCTCTGCAATGTGAATTTTTCTCAAGTAAGAGTGAAATCTATTTTTCTTAGAATGATAGGAACCGGGACTGGATGATACTGTTTGTGCCTGATATCAGGGACTCTTTCATATTCTTCTTACAATTAAATTATAATGCACATAATTCAATATTTTCCGTATTCATATTCAAAAGTTTTGAAAAAGTTGTCATAAAGACAGATATAGTTGCTCAAGACCCGCAACATTTCTTATCTCTCGAAGGTAGATTAAGATGCAGAGGATAGTTCTCAGCCAGAGAAAATCCTCTACTCCTTTGATCCTCAAGTTGACCTTTGGGGATATATTGCCTTTTTATCTCAACTGCTAATGCAGTAAGAGCTTCATTTACATTCTCCCCAGTCTTGGCACTAACAAGGAAATAGGGAATCTTCCGTTGAGCAGAGAGTTCATCAAGCTGTTTATTAGTTATAACTCTCTCTTCTGTAATGTCATATTTATTAGCTAGCATCACTTTGCAAACATTTTCTGGAGCATGGCTATTACACTGTTCTATCCAACCCTTTGTCACTTCATAGCTGCTTATATCTGTTAAGTCTAGGACAAAAACAGCCCCGCTTGCTCCTCTAAAAAAATTCTTTGCCAATGATTTGAACCTTTCTTGTCCAGTAGTATCCCAAATTTGCATCTTGAACTTTATTCCATCTACTTCCATCAGCTTTGTCTTATAATCAACACCTAAAAGGATATTGACTTAAGAATTTGCTTTTACCAACAGTAGGAGTTGTTTCATTAAAAGTCCCTTCTACAAACCTTTGTAATATAGAGGTTTTACCTACATTTTGTCCTCCTACGATAATCACCTTTGCGGTGGGTGTCTGGATTTTGGGTGTTCTTTGCTTCATTGCATAAATAAATTTATTTATTTATTTATTTTAGATACTGTATTACAGATATTATGCGGAGAATATGATTATTTGGAGACATGACTAATATTTCGTTCTTAAAGCAACCTGTAACATGTAATTTACATAAGAGTGTTTAATTCGAAGATTTATTTGCTAATTTTTTGAATTTTTCAGCTTCTTCTTTATTTCCCTTCTTCTCATAGAGTCCTCCAATTTTGTTATAGATACCGCTAAGATCGACTTCTTCTTCAGAAAGGTTAGCCTTTAGGATATCAGCAGCTTTGTTGTAATATTCTATTGCTTGATCGAATTTTTCTTGCTTTTCATACAAATCTGCAATTTTCTCATATGATGCAGCCACGTCAGGGGTATCTCCCTCCATACACTTATGGTGTATTTCTGCACACTTCAGTAGATAATTAATAGCTTCTTGCGGGTTCTCCTTTTCATAAATTTGGGAAATGTTATCATAAATAATTGCTATGCTAGGATGATTCTCTCCAAAAGCAGCCTGATTAATTTTCAAGGCTTTTTCATAGTACTCTTCGGCTTCTTTATGCTTTCCTTGAGACATATACACCAATGCAATATTAGTGAGACTACTGGCTGTTTCGGGATGACCCTCTCCAGCATTCTTGACTGTAATGTCATATGCCTTCTGAAGATTTGCGATAGCGTCGTCATACTTTTCGAATTCCATTAGTGTAAGACCAATGGAATTATAGGTCTTTCCAACAATAGGGTGATTTTCTCCAAAGCAAGCCTTTCTAATTTCAAGCGATTTGTTATATGCGTCTATGGCTTCCTTGTATTTTCCAATATCTGAATATGCTTGGCCCAAGTTCTCATAGGTAGAGGCAATAGAGGGCTCCTTCTTTCCAACATGTTTATTGTAAGTCTCGATCGCCTTCAGGTAATATTTAATAGCTTCGTCGATTTTGTTAAGATCGTGGTAAATCAATCCAAGATTATTGAAATTGTTGATCATAGCTGGATGATCATCTCCGAACTTCTTCTGAAGGATTTTATGGCCCTTCTCAAAATTATCAAGAGCTTTATCATATTTCTCTTGCAGCCTGTATAAAGATCCGATATTGTTATATACTGCTCCGACGAAAGGAGAATTTTCTTGGCCGTTGGAAATGTAGATGTCAAGAGCTTTGAAAAGGTATTTTATAGCTTCGTCATATTGCTCTAATTGCTTATGTGCATTGCTAATGTTATTATAAATTGCTGCGACCTCGAAGTGTCCTTCTCCTAAATTGTCGATCAATATCTTTTCAGTTTCCTTGAATTTCCCAAGTGCTTCCTGGAATTTTCCCTGTTGAAATAATCCAACTCCATTTTCATATAAAGCTTTAGCATCTTTCATGGCTTTATTTCCAAAGGAAATTTGAGCAATTGGAACATAGGCTACTCGAGGAATATACCAGGACTTCTTCAAGCAAAATGAAGAGTTCTGGAGCTGGTTCCTGCCTAACCTGCAGAAGGTTGTAAAAATTCTTTGCATTTTTTATTTCAGATATCTTTATTTTTCTTTATAGAGCTTATTAAATTTCCATTAGCTGTAGATCACTTAGGATAGTGAAGAAAAATTACAGGATATTGATAATAAGGGCTTTTGAGGTGAAATATGGATCTCTGAGAAGGACTGACCAAAGATGAAGATATTTTTTGTGTGTCGCTCTCAGCATCGAGCGACATCATAGTGTTAGAGTTTTATGGAGAGCTGTCTGAGTATTTCATCAATTCTATTTATTGTCCGTTTATACCGTATTCCAAAAGTTTGTTTTAACTAATCAGCAATAAATTTATCAATGGGAAATTGTTACGGATCAAAAGCTAAGAAGCAAAAAGCGGACCTAAAATCTGTCTATGAAGTTAAAGAGCATTCCTCATCTCCCCCAGTACCTTCTGTTGGCGAAAAAGATCAATCACATACTAGCTTTCGTTTAGAACTGAAACAAGTTCCTCAAAGTGTCAATACATTATCATTGACTCATCTTCCAGACGAGGAGGGAAATACCTTCCCTAAATATTATCAGAGGATCCAAGATAAATTAACTGGACACTTTGATATAAAATCTGACCAAATAGTAACATCTTTTCACAAAAGGTTGTCTCAAATCTACGGAATTTCAGAGCAGCAAGCCAAAGTCTGGATTATGTGCTATCTAGACTATATGATCCTGCTATCTTGGCATATCGTGCAAAAAAAGCCCGTAAAATTTTATTCTCCCATCCCAGTACAATTAGTTACTAAGCTCCATGTTATTTATCATGATAGCTACCAGAATTTCTGCAAGATACTATTAGGAAATAACGGGACTATACAGTTCTCTCCATGTAAAATGATAGTCAAGAGAGATGAGAGGTTCCTTGAAGAGCTAAGCAATACTTATATGCTCACAAGGAGTGCTATTTTCAGTTTTGTTTATAATAATCCTGAAATAAACAAGTCCGATAAGGAGAGAAAACAAGCAGAGAGTATATGGGAGCCTTTTAATATAACTTCACTGAAGAATGAATTTTCATTCACTTTTTTGAATGAACCTTCCAGGAAAAAATTCATTCAATTTCTTCTTGAAAATGAATCCAAACTCACTTCCCAAGGATACAGTGTTGAGGAAATCTTAGAAGCTGGGAATACATTAAGGCAGGAATATGGTTTAGATAACCTTCATAGTCCCACAATGATTCCTAACATCATCAATACATTTAAAAAACCCCCAGGAGGGACCACATTAAAAAATGCTACAAGAGTAGATCAAGTTGTTTTCAGTGAGGAGTTTCTTAAGCTATTAGCCTGGGAACAGCTCATCAATGTCAGTGAAGCCCTAATCTGGATTTTAGAATATAAAAAATTCCTATTTCTTCTGCTAGAAAGTACTCACCCTAAAGCTGCCTCAAAGGGCCCTATATATCCCAGCGAGAAGGTTGAGCAAGTCTGGCAGCTCCACATGCAATTTACAGAGGGATATTCTCGTGATATAATCACAAATCTGAATATTTTGAACTATCCCTTAAGGGATAATTCCATTAAATATCAGCAAAACTACATGAACTTGAACAAGGCATATGAGTTCTATTTTGGCAACATGAACGAGAGATACTGGCCTCAAGCCACCAATTATATTGTAGGAAAAGTGGGAATGTTCCACTTGTATTTTGCCAGAGATCTTCTAAGCAATGATAAAAAGAAAAGAGCCATAAAGAAATGTAAGAATCTCTGTTTATAAATAACTTCTTAGTCATAAAGTACTCTAAGAAGGTTGGCCAGGATCCTCTTTCAAAACTGAAGCCTGACGAGAAATTCCAAATCCTGGAAAAAGACAATATACTTACACTCTTAAAGGCTGATAGCACCTTCTTCGAGATTGCTTATGAAGAAGAAGATTCAGAGACTATTGAGTCCCCTGCTCAGACTGACAGTCATAAATTGCCCAGCCCCAGCAAGGATAGTCATAAAGAGGGTTATTTTTCTGAGGAAGATATGAATAAAAACATCAAAAAGAACAAGAAACTAACAGGAGGGAATTTCAAGCCAACAGCCTGGGGATCAAAGATTCAGGGAGATGAGGATGATGTTACTGGTCTCCCTGATGTTCTTTTCCAAGAGCAAGCAGATTAGAATAGATTTCTAAGACTTCTTATTCATATTCTCATTATTGTTATTCATTTTCGTATTTAAGGTATTTTGTTATCTAATCTTTGTGTTTTCAACTGGATTTATAGCTATATTCCTTTTGTAAAAAAACACAGGCTTCTCCCAAGCTATCTGTCCAGTACAGCTTTTGGGACTCATTCTTGAATCATTATATATGTCATTTTGAAAAATATCTCTCTCCATTTGAGCTAGTAGAAAGAACTTTGTGACATTTTGAACTCGGTCCGATTTAATTTCCAAGTCTCATGAATTTCATGAGCAACGAGAGAATTAATAGGGCTTAGAACCATTTTTGTGGGCTGATGGCTTGAATGAGTTTTGAGTCATTGATAATTTGAAATATAAAATTCGAGTAAATCTATGGTTAACTGACAGGTCTTAGAGTTTCTAAAAAGCAAGAAGCTCAGCTTCAGAGGAATATCACTGATGAATTACAAATCTCCTTCTGTTTGAAATTAAGTGGTAATTTTGTGTAAGAAACTTTACAATTATCTACTTGAGAATTGGAGAATTTCAGTTGACTGGACCAATTTGAAAAAGAATTTTAATTTGTAACAGATTAGAAAGCAGACTACAAATCCATGTTTCGTACACCTTAGAGATGAAAGAAATTAGGCTAAGTTTTTCTCTCTCAGTATTGGACTTATTCTAGAGTAAAAATATCGTCCACCTAAAAATCTCAACGGATAAATACAATTTTATTTAAATAAATTGCACATTGATCCTAAGTTTAGTTCAAATTAAATATTTCTCGCAAAGTTTCACAAGAACAGTTACAAATATACAGATCTACACACAGAGTATGAATCAGCCTTTCTCATCTGGCACCCAACCAAATATTAAATCATATGGCGTAAATTACCTTCTTGCCTTTCCCTAATTTTAAATAGCAAATGATATTGTCGAACCACGTTGCATTCACAAATGTTGATCCTTATGCGCCTAAGGAGAACAGACCTGTTGGCCAAATTCCAAACCTCTACAAAAATTATCAAAAGCCTCAAAGTCTCCAGTACATTGGTACAGATCGCCCAGATTATTACCAAAATGGTGATTTTACCCCAAAATACAGCCAAGTTAAGCCCTCTCATCCAAACAGTAAGATGTTTATGCCTGGTTTAATCATTTTTAAGAGCCATTTAATCCATATGTACAACCAGAGTATCCACAAAATTTCTCGAACAATATCGGAAACGGCAACTTTTATCCTATCCAGCCGCCTATGATAATAAACCAGAACCCCTACCAGAGCAATCTTTACCCTCAACAGTTCCAAGGCCCAGGAGTTAACCTACAGCAGGATAGCCAGCCCCTCAAGAATAGATTTGTCCCGAACATTTATTCTTCTGTCGATAACATTCCAAAAAATGTCAATTATCAACCCTCTAATCCCACTCTCCAAAGAATGAACTCCCTCATTCCAAATATGCCCCAGCCTAACCCATCCGTCTATCAAACAGTAGGAAAAAATCTCGTCTACAACAACCCTGTTATTTACCTGCCTGAAGGTCCTATTAACGGAAATCAAGTCCTCCAAGATATGAATGCTCAAAATTATGCCAAATACCCAAGCCAACCGACCATGAATTTAAAAGGCTCATTTAGTGGACCTGAACCCAACCAAGGCTATTACCATAGTCCCTCAGGAAGTAAGGTACCCTCCTATAGAACTTCCGTACAAAGCGTTTCTACTCAGGGTATAATGGAACATCTATATGCCAAAGGAGGTGAATTTGATGACCATTCTAACAAATTCTATCCTCCTAATGGCCAACTCTACCTTCCGCTAAAGGAAAATCAGAGATATGGTCGGGCTGATGCAAGCATGATAGGATCTAACAACACTACTCAGTTAAGAACAGGTGACACAAGTCCACATAACGACCAAGATCGCGGATATAGCATTGATAGATTCTTAGATGATAGCCACGATAATTCTCCAAATCATGGCATTATTCAGGTCAAAAGAAGAGCAAAGAAGACTAAGAAGGTAGTAGCATCAGAAGAGCTCGACGAGGATGAAATCTTGGATCAGTTTGATGGTGAGATGGCCAGTAATAAAAAGCCCAAAAAGCCTCTAGTCAAGGCGAAGACTATGCAGGATTTAGATGAGATAGGGGATGATACTCCAAAGAGAAGAATCCTGAAAAGAGGGAACTCTAAAGTTATGAAAAAGGATGTGACCAAATTGTACCAGAAGATCACTAGGAGAAGAGTTGCTGCTGTGGCCTGGGCAATGGTTTATCCAAAGATCCTTTATAAGATCGTTAAGAATAATGCTCTAAAGAGGTTGGAGGAAAATAATAAAATGATTGATCAGAAGATTGCCGTCGGATACGATGTAATTAAATCGACATTTTATTCTAATTATTAGATCATGTACCATTATATCAGAGATTCAGCTGGAAGAGAGCTCAAGGCACTTCTATCGGACAAGAAGAATGACTTTTCATTTATCAAGTCAAAACTTCCAAAGAAGAAGCTTGACAAAATGTGCTCTACGATGACAGTATTCTAATTAATAACTAGCCTAACCTTAAGACATACCTCAAGAAAGTATTTGATCGCTTAATCGTTGATGCGAAGAAACTTCCTAAAGAGCTTTATGAGTTCTTGGCTACTATCTCAGAAGATGGTTCTGTGCTTCCCTATAATTTCATGACCAATTTTGAGCTCAGAAGACTTCAATTTACTCACTTTGGAACTCTCAAGTAATGCCTAGGCCACTGTTTTTCTAACCTACAAGGAACATGAATGCTGCCAAGTCGAAAATGTTAATAGGAGGAATCCTATTTATGCGAATTTTCCTTCACAAAGTTCTCATGAATGCTAAACAATCATTGGGAATTGAGGAAAAATTAGCAACTCCTGAGTAATATTTTGCCAATCTTGGTCTCAATATAATAGAAAATTGATGAACATAGGATCTTTCCTCTACAACGTAGCGATAGAATGTCTTCAAGAAAGTGCTCCAGTGGATAACAAGAATCAAAATTTCCTCCCTCATGACTTAAAAATCAAACCAAGAGGTATCCCTCTTCGCGCTACAGGTACAACACTCTCTATTCATTCTAATCTAAAAGACTCCTTTACTGATAACAAATTATTTGAAGTTGAGAAAGAGCCCACCAGGGACTCAGAGATCATTGAGGGATTTTTTTCTAAGCAACAAATGAAATATTTCTTTGAGGAGAAAGCTGACATGTATAGTCAATAATAGACTTTTATAATCGGTTAGAGTCAAGGAATTTAAGAGCCTTTTCCATGGTTGGCTTGATATCCTTTATGAGCACTCTCACAAGGAGTGGCAATCACAGAGGTTATTAAGAAAAGAGACCAAAAACCTTGGAAAGTAGGCTATAAACTTTAGTTGTCCATAAATTTCTGCTGGAATATGTGTTAATAATGGAAACACTGATGGTTTTAAGTCAAATTTATATTGTGCTTATTTCATATCTAAACTCTTGTTTGTAACCCTATTCTTCCTTTCTCATCAATTAATTATCCAGTGTAAGACTATCTAATCTAAACAAGCAAACAGTAATTAGAAATAATAATCTATTCTCACCTGCACACTATATAACTTTAGGAAATCTTCATTTGACATTTTAATTAGCTTAATGCATGTTTCAATAAAGATACAATACTTCAATTTTGGTTGATTTTATAGTTCAGTATGGTCCAATTTGTAAGAAAGAATGAACATAGCTTAATAAATCTAGAACTAAAGCGTAATCTGCAATACTTGTCACATGAAATAATTGTAATATCATTTTTCTCAAAGAGAAAAAAGTTATGAAGGATCAACAAACCTTCCTCAAAGGCTTAATAAATTACAATTTTTCTGTGTTTAAATTTTTTTATTTTAGAAATGCAAATATCAAAACAAGTCATCAATAACCAAGCAGGACTTATTTGTAACAAGAAAAATTACCAGTTACTAGAAATTAGACGGTACAAGTACACCAGACATCTTTCCTTTCCTCCGTTTGGTCTCAGTGTCTCAAATTTTCGAAACAAGCTGCCATCTTGTCTTAGATTCCTAATTTTGAGAAAGCAGCACATCGTTCACAAAGTGCTTTTTCTCTTATCGAGAAAATTGCAGTTCAAGAAACTTATGGTTGACATATCTTTTCTTGAGAAGATTCTTAACGATCAAAAACTCAGAGATATCAGTTTAAACCTAAGTAAATTTCTCCATGTAGAGACTATACACTGGTCTTTATTCGAAGCCTTAATGGTATCGCCCCTAGGATATACATCCATCTGTCGATACGCCTCAAGACTAAAAAATGTCTCAGAATTAAGGTTTGATTTTTTAAGAAGCCACCAGCTTGACGATAAGATTTTATCGACCTTAGGAAAGACTTTGCTGAAGCTTCCCAAACTGAATAGACTCTTACTTCATTTTTCTGACTGTCCACAAATAGGAAGAACTGGAATAGAAGACTTTGCAAAGTCAATTTCGGGACTCAAGAATATCAAACATTTCAGGCTGCTCTTCATGTTCAGCCAGCTGATCACAGACGGTGAAGTTCTAGCCATCTCAGATGCAATTATGAATATGGAGAGTCTTCGCAAGCTTGAAATTGGGTTTTCCTTTTGTCAGATAGGGGATGAGGGGGTTGAAGGATTATTGAAAGCGATGACAAAATTGAAGCATCTGAAACATTTAGATTTGGATTTTTCTGGGTCTGATATCGTCACTAACAAAGCTATAGAAAATGTACTTGTTATACTTCCAGAACTTGAAAGGTTGACTCAATTTAGTTTCAATTCTTTTCTCTGTAAAAAGATCTCTTTAAGTATATTTAATCACTTGAGTCCAATCCTTTCAAATTTCTTGGGGATGGAGAGACTGGAAATCATTTTTTCTCAAAACAAAGCCTTCCTGAAGAAGATCTTTCAGTTCGGACAAGACAATCTGAGTGATTTCTTTGCTACCCTAGGACTCCTCAGGAATCTAAAGGAGCTCAGCCTTGGAATAAGCCATCGAAAGAACTTTAGCCAGCAGGAAATTAACGAGCTTTCCAAAACTTTTAAAAATCTTCCAAAATTGTGCAGGGTAAGTTTGCTCTTATTCCCAGGATCTGGAATCAACGATAACCAGATCTTGTCTCTAGCAGATTCCTTACATAATGCTCAATATATGAAGGCTTTTGCCCTTAATATGTCTGACTGTAATGAAATTTCAGACCTTGGAGTAAAAGGGTTGGCCGACATGATCTATCAATGGAAGAATCTTAATCAGATCAATCTGAACTTTTCCAGATGTCAAAAGCTCACGGACAGTTCTGTACAGGCATTGGCACTCTCAGTCAAAAATCATAAGAAACTAGATACTCTGGGCCTTACCTTTGTTGGTTGTGAGAAAATCTCAGAAAATGGTATAATAAGCCTAGGGAAAATTCTGTCTCAGATAAATTATATACAGGACCTGACCCTAGATTTTTCAAGGGAAAAAAGCTCGAGAATAAGTTCTCTAATCGAAAAAGTTAGTATTTTAAAAGACTTGGTTGGCTTAGGATCCATAGGCTCAGGCGAAGAATCTAAAACGAGTGAATCGATAGGAAAGATTTGTGATAGTTTATCCAAGACATCTGGCATAAAGAGGCTGACAGTAGGCTTCAGGGGACATAAGAAATTGGAGAATAATACAGTTGAGTTGATGTTTAAATCGTTTGAAAGGATAAAAGGGCTAAAGATCCTAGATTTAGACTTTCAATCTTGTACAGGACTTGATAATAGAATTATCAGCACGATTGAGACCTCGCTAAAGAGGATGAGAAATCTTGACCAGATATTGATTTTGTTCCTGGGGTGTGAAAATATAGATCCTCATTTATTGATTGGTCTGAAAGATAACCTTGATGATCTTTCTTCAATTATACTTGGGTGTGGAAAGTCGGAATTTTATTGTAAGCCTCTCCATAGTTCTCAATTGATGGAGCTAATATTGTCTATTGTTTATAACTTGTAGGCTATTTTCTGTTATTCTCTGTAATTAAACCATAGATGCGTTTAAATTCATTTTGTTCTCGATGCTCTTGGAATCCCCAATTTCCAAAAACTTATAGACAAAATTGGATGTTACTTATCTTTGGCTAAATAATTTTTATTAAAATGGCTAAGAGAATTTTGGTGTTAGTTCTTTGCCTTTTAGCATTAAAGTATTCCTTTTAAGCTCTTTAAATATCCTTCTAGTAGCGTCCAATCTAAGTTGGGTGATCCTGCTGACAAGTCATGCTTCCCAAACCAGATTCACTTGGGTCTTGGAGATGCTTACTTCAATAGTTTGTATAATTACAACCTAACAGCTAGCGGAAATACCCTAAACAGCAGCGCCACAATAACTTGGCAAACTAAGGTATATTTGCAGAAAATTTCTTAACTAGTTAGGAAAACTGCAGCAATATTTACATTCAACTCAAGTCAGAAAGCCTGAATTTCTCTAAAATTCTGAGTTATGATGAATTATGGAATGACAGTATCAATGACCCTATTCCTGAAGATAGTGAGGATGGTAGCTTTCTTATTACATGAATAATTGTGAAAGATGATGTTGGCCAAATTTACACCAGCTATTCATACACAGCCTTATTTAACGAGCTACAACCAGGTGTCAACTACACCTATTACATCTTCCAAAATGGCACTAAGGAGCCCTCCCAACAAAACGATACACTAGATTATGCGTACATTGAATTCGGGCTATGAGTGATAATTTTATAGTGGGCCCTATACATTCACCCTCCCCAGCCCTCAACCTGTGGACCAGCCAGCAACATTCTTAATATACGGTGATATTGATACTTTTGATGGCAATGACACCATTAAAGCTTTAAGAGACTATGTATATATCTTTGGAGTATTTTATCATTTTTAGGCACAAAATAATACTTCACCCTTTGTCGGACAGCTGTGCCTTGGTGATATTGGATACAATATCTACAGTGAGGTCGGACTTCGTGGAGAATATTTCTTCAACAGCATGCAGAACCTCTCAGCTAATGTTCCTTACATGGTAGGATTGTACTTTGAGAATACTTATGATTAGATGACCCCAGGAAACCATGAATGGCGTGGAAACTATTCCTTCTTGAGCTTCAGACTCAAGATGCCTGTTTTCAAGCAATCAAACAACCACTATTTTAGTTTCAATGTTGGAAAAATGCATTTCATTGGTGCAAACTACATCTTCTACGACGATGAAGGCCAAGAAGAGAAAGAAAGGATGCTAGCTTGGCTTAGAAATGACTTGGAAGTTGCCAATGCCTCAAGAAAGGAAAGACCATGGATCATTGTCTTTTCCCATTATCCTATTTATTGCTCCTACAATAACTATTCAGAACAATCATCTAAATGCAGCAGCTATTATGGAAAGTTTAAAGTCTTTGATGAGCTTTGGTACGAATATAGAGTGGATCTAGTCCTGGGATCGCATGTCCATTACTGGGAGAGGTATTAAAATCTTACTTTACATTAAGTATTAGAATGGGACCTATCTACAAAAACCAATCTCAGGCATTTTTCCAGTATGACTGGGATCACAACAAGAATTACATCATCAATCCTCAAGCTCCGATTTACACTGTGGATGGATCTTCTGGAAATCATCATAGTATGATGTCAAATCCAAGTAAGAGAACATGAAGTTTGTTTATCTTTCCAGCTCCGCCCTTGGACTATTCGATCCGTATATCTCCTGCTGTAGGTTTCAGTACCCTCACCTATATAAATGAGAGCTGTCTTCTGTACAAACACATCTATTCAGCTAATTTAAGCACACTTGACTACTTCTACATTCAGAAGGGTAGTGAATATCCGTATCCTGGACAGCCTATCCCTAATCCTGAATTTAGATCTCGATTCTGGATTATCTTTTCAATTGGCTTGATTGCAGCAATTATTATCTTCATGATCTGCTATGGATACAGAAGCCATAAGAAGGTGACTGAGAATGATATGTACAGAAAGGTGGAAACGGGCATTGCCTTTACAAGTTTATAATAGATTGCAAAGGTTTCATGTTTTCTTTTGAGCTAATCTGTTCCCTCATTGTAATCTCCCAAATGTTTATGTTTATGTCAGAATCATTCATAAGTTCTAGCCTGTCATTTTTATTCTCTAGTCTAAAGACGGCATAATAGAAGGAATATGAACCATTTATCAATTTTGAGTGAATGCAAAAATTTTTCATAATTAAGACTAGAATTAAGAGTCTCATGCAACCCATTGGAAACCACTGAGAACAGTAATTTAGGCAAGTTAATGCTATATCGGAGGTAATCAGAAAACAACAGACCTCAACTTATCTTTTGACTTCTGATCTCTTTCACTATAAAAAATGGCCCTAGATATATCTTCTTTAGAACAATACCCATGGAATATGTTTTCAGAATTGGAAACAGCCATTAGACATCAAATTTCTAGTAGATCGTGATCTTTTGACTTTAGATCAAGATCGGTTCTTGCTTTCTTCTAAAAGTCTAGATAATTTTCACAATCAAATCTCCTACTGCTAAAATTCGCCTAAAATTTCAGTTTCTCCGTCTGAGTACTATGTAGCCCTTGGCACGTACAGAGAACCATCAATTTATAGTTGATAAATCTCAAAAGGCGCAATTTTAATAGAAAAAAGTTAAAGATCTTTTTTCTGTTCCCGTTGAGAATGTCAATAGATCTTGTCATGAAATAGATGAAGTTTAAATACGGGTTTTTATCGTTCGTTTCTATTGTACTGTCCTTCTCTCAACTGTCTTAACTCTTTTTCTGGTGTAAAAATATTAATCAATACGTATATTCTAGAACAACTGATATCATTTAATTAAGAAAAAGAAAGTCTGCCACAGAAAGGCCGATTTGGGCCAGGAATATTTAGGCCGACCGACTGGCATAGGAAAATACTTTAGATTTGACAAGTGAAAAGCGAATGTGGATCAATTTTCATGACCCTCGAAAGGAGTAACAAGATATCCCCGACCCAAAATTACGTCCGGTGTGTTTTGATCAAAATCAGTTTCTTTATATGATTTGAATTCAAATTAAATATAAAAATTCTTTATGCTCACCGAAGTAGATCAGGCAAAATCCGATTCAATTTGCCGATGGGATTATTAAAGGATTCGAGAAAATTATAATATAACAATTTTTGTTTTGTGCACAGGATATCATCAACCATCATGTCTCAGTCAAAAGCGCCAAAGCAACTTGGAAAATACACCGTCCTCAAAACCATCGGGAAAGGCATGCTCAAGGTTAAACTTGTTGTCGATCCTGAAACCAACAAGCAATACGCTGCCAAGATCTGTAAATCTGATATTAGAAAGGCCTGTCTTGAAAAGGAAGCTAATATTCTCAGAGAAATTTCAAAGGCCAACCTTCCCAATATTGTGAAGGTTATCGAGTACATTGAGGGCCCTGGCTCTTGCAAGACCAAGGCTCAAGTCTCAGCCTCTGACTCTGAGAATAAGTATCGACCTTGTAAATTCGAAGCTGCAATGATTCTGGAGCTAGCTTCCAACAACACTGTCTTCGATTATATGTTCTATGGCGGCCTCTTTGATGAAAAGCTTGCAAGAACATACTTCAAAAAGGCCTTAGAAATTGTTGATTGCTTGCATTCTAATGGATATGTCCACAGAGACTTGAAGCCTGAAAATCTTCTATTGGATGAAAATTTCGAGATGAAGTTGGCTGATTTTGGTTTTGCCAAGAGTTTTGATACTGACAAGCAGGACAGAATGAACACCAGATTGGGAACAGAGTGCTACATGGCACCCGAAATGCATATCACAGGTGATGGTTATTCTGGTGTTAAAGTTGATATGTTCGCTTGTGGAGTCCTTCTGTTTCTATTTGTTATCGGAAGACCTCCTTTCTTCAAGGCTGGCGCCAAAGATCCCTTCTACAAGCATATGATCGCTGGAACTCCTGAGAAATTCTGGAGTATCTATGAGGATAAGCTCAACAAAGGAAAGCCATACAACAGTGATTTGAAGATGCTTATCAACCAACTCTTGTGTTTTGACCCTGAGAAAAGACCCTCCGCTAAGGAAGCTTTAGAATTTGCTTGGATGAAGGAAGAGGTTTACACTCAAGAAGAATTAATAGAAATAATGAATTCTAAAAAGCCTGCTGTCGATAAAGCCCTGGAGAAGCAAGAGTATTAAGCGAGTATGTGCCATAATTCATTCAGAAGAAACAACAATCTCTTAGTGAGATTAGAAACTTGGCAGTTTCTAAGGAAACTTGTTGAGGAAATTAGACAACTTGGTCATTGACCTAAAAAAACTAGACAAGCATAAGAGATGCAATGTCTTACGACAAATATTTATGCAATTTATAATCATTATTTTTGAATATGTTAATTCTTACTTGTGACATAGAGTGTGTGATGCATTTTTGAACTTCTTGAACTCTTCAAATCTCTCTCCCTTTTACAACAAATTAAAATGAATCGGCTATAGCTGCTATTTTATCCTCGAGTTCAATTATATTCTGTTCACTCATCTTTATTTCCTCTTTCAAAACATCATTTTTCTCCTTGAGGAGCTGAGAGTAATTTGCTAGCATCATTATTCTATTGCTATATTGTAGAATCTCGTCAATTAATTTTTCCTTCTCATATGCCTCCTTGAATTCCTGCAAAGACTTTGAAACTGGTCTTTCAGAGGATATTGACATGTTTCTGTTAAAATTTTGAATCCGAATAAAATAATTATATTCTCTAAAAGATTGCTAACACTACAAGCTATTTTAGATTGAAATTTCTAGTTAGTGGATTAATCTCAGTTCCTTTCATTTTATGAAACCTGTTAGTGAGATTATGATTTTTACATGGTAGTTTTGTTCTAAATATCGAAACTTGACATATCCATTCTTGAGCTCAGAGCTCCAGAGAAAGAGAGCAAGATTTCGATATTTCACTGGAGAGAGAGTTTGGTGATCATTGGAACTAAACGTTGAGAATTAAATCAAGTAACTCTGAATATAATTTATTTTCTGCGAATACCTAGCCCAAATAAAATACTCTCCATGCTCTCCAAGGTTGATCTATCATCAATTAGAAAAGAAATAACTACGACTAATAAGGAAAAAAGAGATACTCGATATTCCAAGTGGCATGCAGAAAGTCTGACCCTCGAACAAAGAATCGGAAAAGGAACATACTCTGAAGTCTTTAGTGCCCTCAACAAAAATAAAGAAGACTGTGCCGTTAAGATCATTCCCAACCTAGAAGCAGGAGAATGTTTTGACTATAAGAAAAGACTGACTCTGGCAGCTAGTTTCTGCACAAACATAGCATCTCCCAAGATAAATGTTGTCGAGATAATCCATATAGAAGACAAGTCCAGCTGGAAAGGAAACATTAAAGTTTACCACATACTCATAATGCAAGAAAAATGTGCTTGCTCACTTGCTGACCTCCATCACCTCAAAATAAAAAAAGGAAGCCCGTGGACTGAAGAACACTTAATTAGGCTTGTCCTGGCAATGAGTCTGCCTTTAGACAGATGCCAAGAATCAAAATTATGGCATATGGACTTGCATGAGGGAAATATTCTCTTAAGTAGTGATGGAAGTAAATTCTTGCTGGGAGACTTTGGTGCTCCTAAGCTGCTGAAAAAAAGGCCAGACAACACTCCTTACAAGACTGAGTATCTTCCTCCAGAGGCTCCAGAAATCAAGAATAACAAGTTTAATTTTGACCCTTTTAAGGCAGATGTATATTCTCTGGGAATAATAATCTTGAAACTAATGACTCTGAAGAAAGAGTTCCCAGTGAGCGAACGCTCTCAAATCCCTAAGATTCTAAAAGAATATCAAAAGGATTATCCTTTCATTACAAAACTTCTCGGGGAACAAATGCTAGTAAATAACCCCAATAAAAGAGAGTCCTTTAAGGAGATAAGATACTACATCATGACTTATCATTTCGAGATTGACCAGGCCCCTCTCAATCTGGTTTCTACACAAAACGACCAGGGAAATCTCCCAACTCCAAGTTCCGATCCTAGGGATGCTATTAATGAGAAATTCGCTTTGGGAGAAGCTTATGAACATATGAATAATACTCACATGGCTGAAAAAAGCTTCCAGGAGGTTTTAGTTCTATCTGACAGGGACGATACTTTTACTAAGGAATCAGCTGAACTGTATGCTGTTTGTCTTGAGAAGATCGCAATGATTCAAATCAGAAAAACGAATTTTAATTCAGCATTGCATACTCTAGCCAAGCTGGAAAATTACATGAAGCTTGACAGAGTAAAATGGATCTTGGGGGAAGACCATAGGCTTTTCAGCACTTTGTACCAATACTATGGTTTTATCTACTTCCAGCTTGAAGATTTGGATAAATCATATGATTACCTGTACAAAGGATATCTTTTTGACTCCAAAATTCATGGTGAGAATCATGTAAATGCTGCTATCTGTAAACACCACTTGGGAATTATTCAATTTTTCAAGAACCAATATCCTGCCGCACTTGAGAATATGCTAAGTATTGCTGAGATGTTCCATGAGATGTCAGGAATTGATAATGAGGATTGCCTTTTGTCCCTAATGATGCTGGGAAATCTCTACTCCAAATTGGGGCAATTAGAAAAAGCCCTTAAATTATTCGAGAAAGTCAAGGATATTGCCAAAGAGTATCTTGGAGAGACCTCAGATGAGTATATCCAAAGTGTAACTGATATAGCCAGAATCTATAAAAAACTCGGAGACCATAAGGGTGCTTTCCACCTTCAAGTTGCTCTCTTAGAGAAAATAAGAGAAAGCAAGAATAAGGAAAGATTCGCAGAAGGTCTAGTAGAATTGAGTGATACCTTCTCCAAGCAAGAGAAGCATAAGGAGGCTGTATATACTGCAGAATTAGCATTTACAGTGTTCTCCAAAATTTTCTATTTAAAACATGAAAAATCTATTAATGCCTATAATTTCTTAATGAAGATCGCAGAAATTGCCCAAGATGAAGACGTCCTTGATAAATATGGAAAACTAAGAATTGTGATGAAGCATAAAGATGAGACTTCTTCCGAATCGAGTACTTCCAATAGCTAATTACTCATTGCTTGAATAATTGTTTTAAAAATACTGCTAATTTTGTATATAGAATTTGTTGAGTTTTACTATTCATGGGACTTGAGTAGTAAAATACTTCATAGGGATATTCTTTAGTAAGAAGAAATACAACCCCATATTTTACAGAATTGTTTACAAATATTAATTATACATATCTAAATACAATTTAAACATGAACTCTTACTCCTCACCTTCCAGGTATGAAAGCAGTTTTTGCTTTACCATTTCTTTTGATCTAGGATCATCTAGCAAGCCTCTAGCATATAACAAAATATCTAAATTTTAGAATCTCTAATAGAAGTATTATTACTGTATGCGAACATGTCCTTCACTCCTTGATTCTCAAAAGCATATGCCAAATTAGTAACAAAAGTTGCCTGAGCGATGTCTGATTTACAGAAGTTTCTTAAGAGATATAACAGATCTCTTCTCCTATCTTCACTCCTTAATTGCCTTATTATGAGATTTTTTAAATGTTGGTATATGTAATCTTCATATAGCAGCCCACTATGCAAATTTCTTTTTGCAAGATCTTGGGCACCTAAAATTTTTTAAAAAACTCCAGGTTTTCTACCTTTAACTATAGTCTTATTGCTAAGTAATCCTGCCAAGGCATTCATAATCTGATACTGTACTCTTTCCCTCTCACAAAGTCTCTGAATAAGTTTGGCTGTTTCATTATTGAGTCCATCATTATACAAGACAAATTTTGAAGTCACATATCTGAGTCCATTAAAAGAAGAATTTTTAAGTCCCAATGGGAATCTTCCTCTTTGTGCTTCTTTTATCTAAAATATTGGAATTAGTTTATAAAACCTATTACTTTTGCATAAAGATATGTTAATCCGAATCCAACAAAGGAAAGAAGCAAAGTATAATAGTAAATTTTGGGAGAATATTCCTTAGGGATTGTATTTGCTAACATGAGCCAATGGTTGGCTGTAGAGAGAAAGAGCTTGAGTTTGTAGGGATTATGATAGAAATTCAGGAATTTTGTGGAAAAAGAATTGATAGTTAAATATCGATTATTCTTAAAAGTGGGGCTCGTGATAAGCTTCTCTGGAATTTCGAGCTCAGCATAGTTGAAGTGAGTGTGTTCCAAGAAACTGTTTATACTCTTTAAGAAAGATTTCAGCATTAGGATAAGATTAAATAAAAATAATTAATTACTCCTCAGAAGGAAAAACCTTGTAAGTAAGGGAAGACAATTTTTTTCAAGATAAGTGGGGAGGGTTTATAGTTTACGCTTTGTTATTCTGTATAGTTCTATAAAGAAGGACAATGCAATTTTGTAAAGAGATAAAACACATATATGTTTCACAAAAAATGAAATAAAAAGATAAGATGAATATGTAGTCAAATGAAGCTTTTCCAAAAGAATTTTAACTAAACTCTTGCTGCCAACATTATTAAAATATCCGATTCTTCAAACCGAGCCTAAAAACCATTTACATCTCCATGACCGAAACCAACCCCATTATTAAGAAAGTTTTCAAAGTTCTGAGGAGTCGTTGGCAGTCCATTGTTTCCAAAGAGGTTTTCAAGATTTTTTGGAGTACCAAATATAGCATCAAAATTCTTTGGAGACTGTTGAATAAGATTATTGTTAAAAAATGATTCAAATTCTTTTGAAGCTGAATGGTTTAGTATTCCTTTGGGGGTAGTGTCAAAGGTTATTGATGGTACTTGTCGTTCTTGTACTTGTGGATTGAAATTTAAAAAATTATTTATATCTATTTCAGAAAATTCCTTTCCAAGCAAGTCGATTCTCACATCCTCTTTCTGAGTCTGCTCCTCAATCTTCACTTGGTCAGTCAGATTCTCCTCCACAGGCTTCTGCATTTGGAGTTGTGGTTGTGGTTGTGTTTGTGTTTGTGGTTGTGGTTGTGGTTGTTGCTGAGTATATTGAATATTTTGCTGTTGTTGTTGTTGTAAGAGAGGCTGAGGCTGGTGATTTGACTGGAACAAGTTAGGTTGATATCCATTTTGCGGCATGAAGTTAGTATTTTGTTGCTGTTGGATATACTGAGGGGTGTAAGTGAACAAATTTGGAGGTTCCTGACTCATTGGGATTCGATTATTGCTTGGAAGATTTAAAGAGAACCCTCCATTTAAGTTCATGTTCATATTCATATTCATCATGTTCATTCCATTGAATCCGCTCATTCCATTAATTGGGAATCCGGCCATATTGTTCATGCTAAGTCCCATTCCACCCATGTTCATTCCATAACCGAGGTTCATTTGAAGTGAAGTTTGGCCGATCATGGGCATTTGGAATCCTAGATTGCGGTTCACCATGAAATTGGGGTTCTGGTTCATATTTTGATTCATCATTTCTTGGGGCTTATTAATACTCATTCCCATCTGTGTCTCCTCAATGGGAATGGGAGTCCCCATATTCATTTCCTTTTGATTTACCAAGTTTCCTGCGAAGAATTGTTCAGTCTCTGGGAATTTTATTTCTCCAGGTTCCTTTTTAATTGTATCAAATTCATCATGATCTTCGTCTGCTTCTGAGGCTTCTTTGATCTGTGATGAAACCCCACTATAATATGAGCAGCTTCCATCCAAACTTGGTGAATATATGTTTTCTGGAGAGTCAACTCCTGTAATTTCACTTATTCCATCCCCATTCTTTTTAATCTTTTTTCCTCGAGAAGGAAAAACTTTCAAAGGAGTAAATTCCACCTGATATTTCTTGCTAAACTTATCAAGCCACCCCTTGGAAGCCTTAAATTGCTCATCACTACTCAATTCTAAAGCTCTCTTGGCAGCCTCTTTTCTAGTAGGAGGTCTGCCCTTCTCCTTCTGAAATTCAATACACCACTCAAAGAGAGTAGTATCTCTATTAGCATCACTAGTTTTTCTTCCTTTAACTACAGGTTTAACAGAAAATGGAACTTCCGTACCTCCTTTAACTTTATTTTGGCTCTCTATCCAGCTTTTCAGCTTTCTTCTGGTAATCTTATGCTCTTGGTTGGCGAATTCTTGGAGAGTCTTCTCAATACCAAACAATGACATCTATGTTAAATAAGGAAATAAATCTTAAGGAAAAGTTACATGGGTCAATATGCTGTTCTTCTCATCTTCTCCATAGATCTTATATTTTCCTCTTTTCTTGGTGCTGGAGTTACTCCTCTTTGCACTCTGTGGACTGTCGACGTGTTCCCGTGGAGTTAAGTTAGGAGAATGGGTAGCTGAGTTAGATTTAATCCCTTGGGTGAGAACTATTAGGTAAAGTTAAGTCTAAGAAACAAAATAGTTTACTTCTCAACGCAGGGTAGGTTTTTCTTCGAGAAGGAGATATAACAAACCCATTTTCAATTTGATTTTCAATATTTTCAGGGGTGTCAACACAAGTTGATGAATTATCTGAATGTTGAGAAACGGCATCCTGAAATTGGTGTTGACCAATAGGTAAATGGAGAAATGACGGATTTTGGACAGCAGTGTACCCCTGGTCCACTAGATTTGGATTAGTAACAGTATTGTTGTATATATCAGTGAAATCAGACATCACAAGGAACAATTTTAATTTTATTAATTATTAGCATACTAAGAAAGTATAACTTTTTTTATGCTACAATCAATGTTACTCTTGCCTCATGCCTCAGGCCTATTCGGATAACATTGAGCCCTTTCTTGCACTTTGAGATTGTACCATGTCAAGGATACAGCTACAAATATTTTTTAACTTGCTTTGAGCCTATATAATATAGGAATCTCACAGATTAATAATCTTTTTTAAATAACGTTAAACCAGATAGCGAAACTAGGTTTCTTTCATCCGCACCTAATCTTCCATCAGATAGCAGACGAAACCTTGATAGAGTTCTCCAGCTCCCAGAGTAGCCTCCAGAAGCAGGGTGATAATCACATGTGGAATATATAAAAGCCAAGACATTTCTTCACATTTTTTTTTATTCTTGGTGTCTCCTGATTCAGATACTTTGGCTTCAGCTTCTTTTCTTCTTTCCAATGCTTCTTGCAAATCTGGGTCAATCGTAAAATTATAGTTAGTGTCATTTAGTTTATCTTCGAATCCTGGCTCCATATAATCGAGTGCAACATCATAATAATTGTATTCTGGGTAACTATTTGTAACATTCAAATCAACGCTTGGCATTTCCATAACAGTTTTCTCGGTATTCACAGAGACAACAGTTATATAGGCAACCACAAAACTTGCAAGAGCTCCTAAAACAGCACTAAAATCTTTCTTTAAAGTCAGAAACAAGAAAACAGTTGCCAAAGCCAAAGAGAATCTTTCTTGGATAAGATATATCAATAAATCTGTATTGATATAATTTCTGAGAGGCAGGATCAAACTCTCGAGATTGGCAATCTTATAAACTCTTTCTCCTAGCAAATCAGCTCCTATCAGATGAAGTCCAACTACAAAATGCATCCAGCAAGCCAAAACGAGCAGTTCTCTTTTAAGATTTCTATACATACTTTTGTCATTTGTGTTTCGAGAGCGCCCAAGAGGACGAGACAAAAGAGCATAATGCTTCTTACAAAGAGAAGCATTAATGATCAGGTAACCGATATAAATACAATAGTATATGGTGCGTAGTCCAAATTTACTAAGGCACATAATTGAAAATTTTAATAATTAAATATGACTTCCCAATGCAGAAAAATACTAAGAATTGAAGCTAGAGGAACACATAATAACCAATCTAGACCGATAATTGGTTCATTTTCTAGCATTATGTTTCTTACACAAATGCATAATTTTATCCAATATAGAATCTAAATTTTTATTTATCAGGATTAGTCTCCGAATGTCACACAATATGAATAATGCAGGGGACGCAGACTTTAGCACAGGAAATTCTGAGAGAACATCCCCTCACCATAGAAGCAAAGCCCCATTCGTTCTCCCAAAGATCCATTTATCTCCCAGATTTAACCTGCAAGATAAGGGCAGATATTTCCCCTTCTATACTGAGAAAGAGTCCCCAAGCAGAAGGGAATTCAATGAACCTATCAAAAAAATCCACAGAACCAACAGATCAAAGATCGAATCAAAAGAAACTGATCACTTCGATCCCTCCACAAACAAATTAGATACGACAAATAATAAAATAGTCATCACGTCTCGGGAGTTTGAGACCCTGATGACTGAGGATAGTCCTATGACCTTAAAGAAGGTCAGAAAGTATATTAGAGGAGTTCTAGGACCCAGTAAAAATTCCCTGGGCCAACGAGATTACACATTAGATACTGAGGAAACCATTAGTGATGCTTCTCTAGATAAATCTCCAGCAAGTCAAAACAGCAGCAAGGGTATGAAAAAAGCCAATTCCCAGAAGCCTAGTAGATTTTCCTTGAATGAAAAAATTCTGGAACAAGTCGACCTTGAGAATAAGGTTAGAGTTTCCCCTCTTGTTAAAGCAAAAGACCCTTTCAGTGATTCAAAATTTAAGAATGCTAGCAACAAGTCCTCCAAGAGAAATTCTGTAGTTGTATATGCCGATTTACCTACCAATGCCAAAACAGAAAATTCAATGACTAGTGAAACTAGACGATTTCAATCTATTGATAGCACCTACATCACAAGGACCGAGCCCGACGATATCATGACCACATACAGGAATTTATTAAATATGTCAAATCCCACAAGGTTAGACAAATTGATTCATAAAGTAATAAAAAGACATGATAAAGGGCTGTCAAGTCAAAGATCTCCCAGCAACAATCAAACCCATACCCAAGCAGACATACCAGCCTCTCCGTCCTTACTAAGAAGCCCCTCTAATTTCCAAGAACAGCTGGAAAAAATGAGATTAAGGTCCATGGTAAGTCATGTGCCTGAATCTGAGAAGAGGATTCTGCAATTAGCCACAAATTTGCATTCCAGTAAAATAATCCTTCCAAGTTCGAGGAATACGAATATCAGAAACAAAGTCAGTCCAGAATATATACAGCTCCGAGAGTCAATTATCCACCAGCCAAAGACCAGTGATGCTGCTGAGGATAATTTAAGAAGGGCTTTTAGATTTAATCCCTTCGTGAAAAATGCCTCGCTTAAAAGATTCCAGATGGCTGGATCATCAATTCTCTCTCCTAAATCCTCTATGGATACATCTAATGTCGGCTCCCAGGATACATCCAAGAGGGGCGGAAAGCATCTGCTATATGAGAAACAGATTACCCGGGAAATGGATGAGAAGATTGAAAGTTATAGAAGGTTTGCCTCTTTAATTGAGGAACAGTATATGAAGTATGAGAGAATGGCAGAAGAGATTATTAACCAGATCAGGGCAAAGGCTGATTAGTAAATTAAATATTATTATGTGATTTGAATTCTGAGTGTTCTTATTCTTCTATCACCCATTATGTGATGAGTTTTATGATGGTATATTGTGTCATTGAATACCTCGAAATTTTAATACACAGAGAGCACTGTAGTCTCATAAAGATTGGATTTCTTAGACTTGTCTATAATATACAATTCTCCAAATTAAATATATTTTACATAAAAACCGAGTCTTCTGGAATAAATATTTGCTCCAGAGACAAGAAGTTTCTATGGATAAAACACCTAATTCTGATAGCTAAAAATAAAATCAGGAAAGAACAATAAGGCAACGATTATTACTGACTTGATTTAGCCATCCTATACCCAAAAGGACGTGGATTGGGAAGAAATATTTTTTCTATGGAAAGATCATCTTATACAAAGTACTACAAACATTGAAAGAAATTATATATAAATCCCGGCATACAATTTCAGTATAGACGATGTGTGCTGAGCTATTTCTGAGTCCTCACTACTTCATAAGAAGCTCATCAGTGATATTTTCAGTGCTGGTGTTCTTAAGTTTTGCCAAGCATTTAACCAAGATATTATTCAAGGTGTCCTTGTTAAAATTGAGCTATTTCTCATATACTTTACCTGCTGATCGTCGAGTCTATTCTGTAAATCTGAATAAAATCCTTCACAATTGAACACTGGAGCATTATCGTCGGTGGCCTAATGTGGATGAGTGATCAGAAGGTGAGAATGTTACATCATAAATGAATTCCAAGTTGGAAGGAAGTGTGGGAGGTCTCACATCACGCCCTCCAGCAGTGCTTCTTGTATTTATTTTGCTCATTAAATCAAATCAAATTTTCAGTTATTCGAAAAAATTAGAATTGATAATTCGTATTCGAATGCCTAATAAGAAGTATTCGATCGGATTGACAGTAGAATCAGATACATATATTTACAAGATGACTATATTGGAATCTCAAAAATGATTTACAGGATGAACCTGAGGTTCAAAACCCTTCAGAAGAGTCTAAAATGTTTTTTTCTGGATGAAAATTCTTGTGCTTTCTTTGCTGAAGGAAGGAGATTGTAGTGGATGGGTTGGTGATGTCAGTAAACAGGCATTGGTTTACATTGAATTTGATTGAACAGTTTGGTTGATTTATTCAAATATTAGTCGCTCGCGCTATATTTAGTAACAGAGTACAAACTCATATAATTAAGTTTTTAAATTCGAAAAGAACTGCTCTAGCGCAGGTTGCAAATGGCTGGACAAGAAACCGTAAAAGCTTCCGACAGGAAAGTAGAACTAAAGAAAAAGGGAGGACTTAGCACCATATTGAAGGATATCGTTGAATTTAAGGGCTGGGAATTTGTATTCAAAGTTCTTCTCTACGGATTTGTTGCTTGGGGACTCTTCAATTTGACTGTAGTCTATCGATTCCACAACGATCCTCAATTCGCTCACCTCCCTAAGTTCTCAGTCTGGGATTTTAAGTACTCTTTGTTGTTTGCCTTTGGATTCTTCCTCTATAAACAAGCATGTGAGTTTATCTTCTTTGATATGATTAAAAGAAACCTCAACCCAGAGAAGTTCCCTACTGAAGAAGAGAAAAATGAGAGAGCTAAGAAGGCTTGCAAATGGGTGATGTCCATCATCTATTATACCATTTCAACCCTCTCTGCTTATTTCCTCTTCAAGGATCAATTCTTCTTCCCACCCATGCTTGGAGGAAGTGGACAATGTGGAGACCTATTTAAATATACTCCTTACGCTCCTAACATTCCCAATGGAGTTTGGTTCTACATGGTTCAATTCGGATGCCATCTTCACACCCTTGTTGATCACGTAGTATTCAAGTGGAAAGACCCCAAGTTCTGGGAAATGTTCCTTCATCACGGAATGGCCGTATTCTTGATTTTCTTCTCCTACATGACCAATGAAGTTGCCGTCGGAATCTTGGTCTTGTTCACCCATGATCCTGGTGACATTTTCCTTGACTTGGTTAGATTTTATAATGACCTTAAGAACAGAAATGACGTTTTAACTGGAATCTTTTACTCTATGTTCATGTTTGTTTGGGTCTATTTCCGTCTATACTCCTTCCCTAGCTGCATCGTTAATGAGGCCTTTAACAAATTGAATTCCAAGCCTGCTGAAGAATGGGGATACTTGTACTCTCCCTACTTGTATCTTGTAATGATGCTTTCAGCCTTGGTCTTGCTTCATGTATATTGGTTCTTCTTTATCGTCAGAATTGCCATAAACATTATCACAAAGAAGAAGGAATACAATATCTATGATAGAAAAAAGAACTAAAGGAGACTGCATTTTCTTTGTATTTTGATGAGAGTATATCTCTATTGATAATTACAAAGGTGTAACGGAAACAATTATACATTTAGATATGAATCAATGCTGCAGTATCTAAGTTACATTGTATCCAAAACTTTTTCACCTTTTTAAGACTTCTTTCAGGTCAATTTACAATCAACCCACTAATTCCCTGAAAATAGTCCAAAATTTTCACTATTAAAGAAACCCTTTTATAAAGTGCGTCATGACGAGGATTATGACACTAATTTCTAGCTCGAAAACATCAAAATGACGTAATGTTATCAAAAATCTCGTACTAGTTATCAAAGCTATTCAAAATTATTTAATTTTTAATGTACTTTGACGATACATTTCTAAAAGCTAAAAACTTATAGGATGAATTGAAGCATAGTGCGTAATGTCATTTTTTGATGGGTTAATTAGGCCATTCTTAGAATTTTAACCGGTAAGCCCTAAAATTTGTTCTAAAAAGTTGAGAACAAACCAAATTCTAGAACTATGGTCAGAACTCAGGCAATATTACGACTTTAAATAATTGTTAAGAATTTTCATACTATGCATCCTTATATACACATGTAATGTAACAAGAAAATTTCTTATTTAGTATCTTGGTCAGTATCAACCTTTTGCAATACATAGGCCATGGAAATCATAGTTCCTTTGCTGAGGCCTTCGTAGATGTGGCTTCCCTTAACACCTCCAATTTGCTTGAAGAAGAATCTCAAGACTAAATTGATTTAAACTATTTCATAATTTGCTTACTTGGACCAAGACGATTTTCAATAAGCTTCCACTTTCTTTCTTCGTCGAGCTTAAGGGAGTGCATAACGTTATCGGAGATGTTCTCTCTCTTGACGATTTTCTATTTTAATTAGATTTATTTAAGATTTTCTCCTACCAATGAGAAACTCTTCAGCTGTTCCTCGACCTTTTCCCATTCGTGAGTGGGTCTGAAGTCAGAATAGCAGAAATATCCACCTGGAGTCAAGACTCTATCGACTTCTTGGATGAATTTCTAAAGATAAACATTATGACTTATTATATTACCTTGAAATCAGGGTAGCAGTGGCCACTTTCGACATTGATAATGATATCAATGGTCTCGTTTTGCAGTTCCTTTACCTTGGAGAGCTTTTGAGAATCTCCCTAGAAAGATATGACAAGATCGATTATGTATTACATTGATGAAGAAGAGGTTTTTGTTATTTTGGTAAATCTTTCTGCAGTAATCAACTTGGACTTGAGAAATATCAACTCCAATGGCCTTCTTAGGGTTCAAGTATCTTGAAATATAATCTAATCCACCACCTCTGCCAGAGCTAACCTCCATTAAGGTCTTTCCTTCTAAGTCCTTGTAAATTCCCATGGCTAAGGACAGGTCACAATTTGGTAGAAAGGTTTGTTACCGGTGGACATATAGTGATAGAGTTGGATGGAATATCTCTCATTTTCGTCTTCTGGCTTAAGATTCCTGAGCATGACTCCATCAGGAGTTAATAAGGCGTATCCCCAGTTCATGTGCTTCCATTCAGTGCTAGGAATGGCCCAGCAGAGGATGTCATATAGTTGTTCCCAGAGGAATCTTCTTCTGTAGATCAATAAGTTGTACAAGGCTAAGAAGGATCTCTTGGCGAGATATCTAATGGGTTCTTGCATCTAGAAGGTCACTTGGTGTGGAGAAATATTTACTCTAGTATATTTGTATAAGACAAAGATAACCAGGAAAAGTGGAGAGAGGAAAATACTAATTGTGGCACAGATGAGCCAATTGGAGATGAGTAAGTGTAATAGAAGAAGGATTCCAACGAACATGGAGAGCAAAATTGCCAATGCTGTCAATTTCTTTAGGATTCCTGTGACTGAAGTCTGCATTTTCTCGACTATATTTATTTAATTTTGTTCTAATTTTATATAATCATCAACACGACTTGGGTTTTTATACCTAATCTAAAAATTAAGTCGGCCTAGCATTTGTCAATTTACCGCACAGTTTTCCCCAATTAAGCTAATCCCATCCTAACAATGATTTACTATCACCAAAGAACTTTCTCAGTGTAGTATTTACAAAATTTGTTTTAAACTTGTCTGCTAATCTGATTTAAGGATGCTGATGCCCTAATACTATCAATCTCTCCACAACACAAACCAAAAGGTGAAAGTCGCATCAGTCCACTTTATGGCAAACCAAGACTTATATAAGACCAAAACTATGATATGAGAGGTTGCCAATTTCTGTGAAGCCTAGCTACAAATTGTTAGACTAATCTTCTAAATTCCATACAAGATTCATGAATCCTCCTCATGAATCCCGGTCTGGAATCTCCTAGAAACATCCCATAGTCAACTGGTCTTATTTTTTCTCAAACTCTCTTTGGTGAAGGTCGTTTTCATTGGAGAGGTTTTTAGTGCTACTTAGCGTGAAAATACCCTCAGAATCATAATTTTCGAAACGGAAATAGATATTATAGCATAAGAATTTTGACTTTGGTGTCAGTTAGTTGAGAATGAAGAGTCTCTTTAATCATAGCATTTTCCCAATAATTTTATTCAAAGATATATGTTCACGCAAAGTGATATATTTTTGCTTCCTTTGCTTTCTGTAGCCAAAATTTTGTTACTAGCTTCAGGGGGAGCATACCTTGTTCATAAGAAAGTAAGAATATTCTCATCTTGCTCAATGCTAGCACCTTGACTCAAGCAAACAAAAGGATTTATCTAAGCTAATTCAAAATTTCTTTCTGCCTACACTAATATTTGCACAATTTGTTCAGCTAAATCTGCAGACAATATGGTCTTCTATTCCCTATGTCCTAATCACATCCTGTAATCCGAAAATATTCCAAAATAATTTCTAGTCATGATATGGCATGGATTAAAACTTGGAGAATTGTCCAGCCGTCATTATATAAAAAATGACAAATATCACTACATGACTATCCAATGCTGCGGATTCACACACTCAAATAATATACAGCTCATCCTAGTACAATCATTAGCCTTAGTCCTGGACCAAATCAATATTGTAACAGGAAGAGAATACCCAGATAATAGCGAATCGAGGGGAATAATTTATATAATGATAGCTACAGTGGTGAATACTGTTGTTAGGTGGTCTGTAGGAAGCAGGTAAACAAACAATTTGAAAAACTAAGTCTCAGCTTGCTTGCCGAAGAAATAAAAAATGACAAAGCAATGCAGAAAAAGGAAATTGAGATGTATCTATTGTCAGATCACGATTGGAAAGAATATGAACAAGACGATTATAGTTTTATCATGGAACCAAAAGAGAATCCTGTAATGAAATATATTAATCCATTCTGGGAGGCCTTTATGGAGATTTTCAACGCTCCTTTAGCAGCCATTCTGATCTCATTTGCGATATGTTTAGTTCCTCCAGTTCAAAATCTATTTATAAACCCTGATAGTTTTATATATTTGACTGTTACCAAGACTGCTGAGGCTTGTGGTAAAGTCTGTTCGCCAATGATGATGATCTTGCTTGGTATATTTTCATTATGGTTGCTTGATTTATATATAGGTGCTAATGTTGCAAATTCTAATTATGCTGGCAGTGATATCCCAAAAGATGTTTTAATGAAAATGGTTGCCACAAAAATGATATTATTACCTGCAACAGGGTTCATTGTAGTTTGGATATTATCACTACTCAAAATAGCAACAGTAAGCCTAAATAGAGAATTTCTAATGATTTTAGGATCCAACTATGTTTTTCGTCTTGCTTGTTACTTATGCAGCACCTACTGCTAACATGACTCTTTTAGTATATGCACAGTATGATGAGAAGGTAAAGTTTTAAAAAAAGTTGGCTAAGATTATAGATAAAATCTCTCTCTACAATTATGTTTTTCCAATATCTTGTGTTCATTGTGACTTTACCAATTATTCTCGTTATTTTCTTTAGTTATTACTTGAGCTGAGTTCATTATAAATGTATGTAATTAAAATAATAAATACATGGGATGCAAAAGTCATTCATTACTAGCAAAGTGAGAAACTATTCATTTATCCAAAGAAGTTCCAGATACACAAAGATGAGTCGCTACTAACTGAAATGATCTGTTTCTCATCAGGAGTAAACTTAATGCTTGTAACAGGACCAGAGTGACCATCAAACTTACCCTTGAACTTCTTGGTAGCTACCTCAAAAATAAGAACCTATTCTCTTAGCTCCTTTATTCATGAAAAATTACCTCAGCAGTCTCAGAACCCACAGCCATGTATTTTCCAGAGGGTGAAATGTCAATAGAGTACAATTTGTAGGGATATTCTATGGTATCAACTGCATCAACCACATCGCAATCCCAATATGAAATAGGATTATTAGCACCCACAGTAACTAAGAAAATTAATGGGAAAATTCTTCACTATTACCCAACTCAAGCTCGTTATCCTTTCTTTGACTCATATCTAAGATTTGTCCATTCTTAGCCTGGTGAAGAATGACCTTCTTCTCAGTTTTCAAGTCATAGGAGTGAATGATTTTATCAATACTGCAAGAATGAATAATATTTGGCTTCTCAAGGTCTGGGAACACTCTTGAAATTGTCTTCTTATGAGGATTAATTTGAGTCATTAACTTGTGAATCTTTCTGGCCCAGACTCTCACAATTCCGTCCTCTCCTCCAGATAGAATATAGTTCTCATCCTAATTAAATAAGATCTTAGTTAAAATTCTTTTACAGCATAAACACAGGTGACAGCCCCTCTATGAGCATTGACAATTTCCCACTTCATTGCAGAATATTTCTTGTCAGAGACTTCAAAGCATCTGATGAAACCATCATCCCAACCAGAGACGATAGTATCATCATCAGCAATGCAGACAGACATACCCTTAGCTTTGTTGATAGTTCCTGAGGTGCATCTTGTGATAACATTCAAAGTATTCAAGTCCCAGACAATGATTTGGCCAGCGTGATCAATAGTAGCGAAAATATCAACCTTGTCCTTCTTGAAGGCGACTTGGGAGATATGCTCAACATGCCCTTCTGAATTAATAGTTGAAGAAAGATCTGATGTCAAGCTCTTGAAGATTTTTCCTGTTGCAGAACCGGCCAAAAGCTCGGTTCCATCAGGACTCAAGTCAAGGGAAACTATTCTGCCTTCCAAAATAACTTCTCTTTCCAAAGTATATTTTGTGGCTTTTCCAACCATTTTCTTAATTCTTCCATCGCCCGAGCCAACAAAAATAGCATCTCCCTGTAAGGCCAGACTGTAAACACCGTTATTTGAGACCTAAAACTGTTATTCTAATACGTTTTGATATTACTGGGAGGGCTGCCTTAAAGATTTGGTTGGTCAGACTGAAAATACAGATTTCTCCTCCTGTTGTTCCTGCGAATAAATATTCTCCTGCAGCGTCAACTTGTGAGCAGGTGTAGTTCCTGACAAGTCCAGTACTGGGGAGTTGAACAGAGGATCCCTTCAGGCTGTATTGCATGGATCCGACATTGAATTCTAAATAGTTGACAAAGATATTGTGTCCATTTGAGGTGATAAAAGTGTAGGAAGGGTGCTTTCCAGTTTTTCTAACGGGACCCCAGGCGACTATGCAATTAGCGAAAATTATTTTGTTGTTTTTTACGCTGAGTAAATGGAATTTCAGAAACTTTGCTGGTAACAACAGTGAAATCTTCGAGGTTCCAGATGTAAAGATAGTTATTGGTTCCTGGGCATTTTTAGACTATTTCTGTTATATTCTTACCGGTGGCTGCTAAGAATCTTTCGTCTGGGGAGAGAGCCAATTGGGACACACATCCTGTAATTCCTTTAAAAATATGAATGGGCTTCAATTTGGTAAGATCCCAGAGGATAACCTTAAATGTAAGTTTAAATATATTATTCTCTATACGGGTGCATCATTAACTTTTTGATAAATGGTTCCAACCTGTCCCGAAGCTAAAAACTTGCCTATCCCAAGTCATTATAATGTAATAATTTATGAACCTGATGCTCCGACAACTAAGGCGGATACAGCCATATCATGGCCTCTTAAGAATCTTTGATTATGCTTGTCTTCAGCATTTTCAATGACGATTAAACCTCCAATTGAGTAGGCGAAGTAATTTTTGGTGTTGGGAATGTAATGGATGGTATGGGGGAATTTCCCATTATATCCTATAACGTGTTCAAGTTCTAAGATCTCGAGATCTTGTTGGGTGCTATCCATTCTAGAAGCTGAATTAAAGGAGTTACTCAAATTTAATTTAAATAAAACTTTTGAAAGATTAAGAGTATCCTCAACGGTATTATTGAATGCCAGATCAGAATTCCCTTTGTAGAACAACTAGGCTTTTTTTAAGAATTTTTTTCGCAATACTGTTTCTACTTAACTGGGTTCTGTTTAACCCTAGTATCTCAAGATATTTAAATAATTTAATAATTTGGATTCATATCAATGTCAAACCCATTGGAAAAGTCCCTAGACGACATTATCAAGGAGAAAAAGAGTCAACAGAAGAGAGGTGGCGCTGACGGTGATAGAAAACCCAGAAGAAGATTGGGTGGAAATAGAGGTCGCCGAGGAGGAAACAGAGATAGAAACAGGGTAATGGATCGTTGAGCTTCTTCTAAGGGCTTCAATAGGATGACAGAGACAGACGCTCCTCCAGAGGCGGTGACAGATCTGTAAGCATTTCACTAATAATCAGTTTGAAATTATTCAGAAATCCCGCTCAGACAGAGGATATAGAAGAAGAGACGATGAATCTCAGCCTGAGCGCAAGGCTAAGAGAAGGCTGAGAGTTACTAACTTAGAGTTCAATATCACACACAAAGAACTTATGGTATATGGAAACAGGGAGGCATAATGAAAATAGGAACTCTTTTCTAAGTTTGGCAGCTTAACAAAAAACAAAATTCTTTATGATAATCTTGGAAGATCTAAAGCATAAACTAGTTTAATTTCGCTCAATGTATAGGGCATAGCAATTATAGAATACGAAAAACCAGAAAGCGCCGAAAAAGCCATTGCCGAATATCATGGTATGTAAAAAATGAACTGAAAAATTATACGAACAGGCGCCACTCTCGATGGAAAAGTTATCGGCGTTGAATATGATACCCTAAAAAAGCGCACTCCTGGTATTAGGAGAAAAACCATCCGCAAAGATAGAGATGGAAGGTAGCAAGCTTAAGTGTTTCGTTGACTGGCATAGAAGAAGAGACAGAAGTGACAGACGTGGAAATCGCAGAACTAGCGACAGATCTGACTAATTTAACAAGGTATAATTTTCTTATCATAATAACCTATTGCCCAAGACTGATGCATGTTCACTTTTATGTAATTCTTAGTGGCTGATCCATGCTTATCACATCTTCAGTATAATTGAACTATATCAGAATTAACCAAAAATTTCTTAATGGAGCGGAAACCACTCCTTTGATCGAAATTTTAGGGGCTTGAATGAGTTCTCTCAAACGAATGAGACCCCGATCATTACATCATTTACTTCTATCTGACAAGGAAGGAAGTATATAAAGACAAAACATATAACATATCATACTTTTCAAATATATATACAGAAGCCTCTGTTCTATCTTAAATATTTTATATTGTTGATTTCTTTCTGGTCATATGTTCTCAAATAGAACTTCGGCCATGATCTCAATCTTGTTGCATGGGATTCCTATGTACTTAACACTTTTCTTAATCTTTCTTACGTCTAAATGTGACCAAACCCTTCCACTCACCAACAAAGTCTTCTCAGCAGAATTTTCATGACTCTTTATAGCCAAATAATATCTATAGCTCTTTTCTTGCTCCACTCCCAGGTGTGCAAGCAATTTGTCCAACAATTCCTTTACAGTAACATGCTATTTCTTTATACAAAAGCCTTAAGACATTTACTCTCTCCGTTGCGACTACATAGAAATTTGCATATTCTGGGTGTCCGTATGGGATATAGACCTTAAACCTCCTGGTTGGTTCATGGGAGTCATTGCTTATTCCAAACGAATCTCTATAGAGATTATTATCAAAGCGTATTGTCTTACATTAAACCCAATGGAAGTTCTCCATCCACACATAGATTAGAGATCATTATTCCTGAAGGAGAGGACGGGATCATCTTTCTGGTGAGTCTATCAGTGGATTTGCCTCTTCTATGCTGAACTGGAGATTCCATTTCTTCCTTTTCTCTCACTCTTTCGGTGCGCTTCTCAGCATATTTTTCCTTTGATGGGACTCGAGAAGTTTTCCTTTCTGACTTTTCTCTTTCTCGTTCTCGTTCTCTCTCTCTTGAGTGCTTATATTTTTGCTTTTTTATTTCATAGTCTTCATCTCTCTCGATGTCCTCTTTATTATATTTGTTAATATTCTCTTTCTCAGCCATGGACAGATGTCTTGAAGCCTGGAGAAGAGGCTTTTTAATTAGTTCAGCTTCGTGCTTCTTGACTACAGCATGAACTGTCTCAAGTACTTCCTGATATATCTTTAGAATAAATAAAAGAAACCTAAATAAATACATCATGCTGTCTCTTTTTCTTATTTTCCTCAATTTCTTGCTTGTATAGGTCTTCAAGTTGCTAAAATATTGATTAACAATAATGTTTTGCTTACTTGATAGGATTTCATCATTTTGCGAATGATCTCGTCCTTATTCCTTGACTCCATTTCCAGCTAACAAATTAAAAACCAATCTCCCTAATTTACAGTCTTGATCATATGCTTATAAGCTCTCTTCTTTTTCTCAAAGCTAGAAAATTAATTTGAAGTAAGCAAATATTACTCTTCTTCTTTCAAAGACTTATGGTTTTGATATGTCTCGCTCATTAGCCTACGGTGCTGAACCCTCTCTGTGGCTCCACATTCTTCAGTCTCTTCAGGAATATTTTCCTTATCGGGTTGAGCATATCTAACCTCAGTCTTTCTTCTGGTATGGGTCTTTGTAGTTTCAGGGTGCTCTCCAATAAACATTCCATGCTTGGGAGCGCTCTTGCTTCTGGTAGTATCTATTTCGCCTCCTGCATATTCTTCTAATCTCTTCATGAAAGGCTTCTTATCCCTGTTCATTTGTTCCATATCAACTGGACTTTGATTCTTGCTTCTGTGGGAAGGTTGGCTTGGCTCAGTATTTATCAGCATTTGGGGGCTTAGCATATGCTTAGTCCTTCTATTTAAAGAAATAGGATCCAAGTCGTCTATCCTAGCCATACTTGCCTGTAAGGAAGTGTTATCAATAGTAAAGGTGGGTCTGGCACTGGGTCCAGTGAGATTTATGTCAATGTTGGGAGATGGGAAAGTCTTCCAGTTATCACCAAGGGCTCTATCATCAAAGAGAGGAGTCTCCAGAAATTTTTCTGTTTCCTTAAAAGTTAATTAGAGGGTTAGCAACTTACTGGGTAATTCTGCTCAAAGAGATAGACGAAGTAGGATGCGGATTCCAGTCTCATCTTGTTTTCCATCTCACTTATTCTCAATGCAATGTCGTTCATCAAGGTCTTATTCTCTTCAATTTTTTCCTTAACAATTAGCTCATAATACACCTTCTTACAGTCAAGAAACATGTCTTTTCTTTCTCAATGTCCTTTATTCTCTCAAGATTCGTTTGGTAAAATTTCTCTAGATTTTTCAAAGCAGCCTTGTATTTTTCAGTGAATTCATTCATGCAGTTTCTAGCGGTCTATCACATCAATTTCAGTTAAAGATTAGTCATACCCTCGAAATATCATCATGAAGGGCCTGCAATCTATTCGTTTGCTCAAATAAGAACTCTCTTCTATTTTGAAGTCTTTCAATTTGTCTATTGATAAATTCAAAATTTTTTAAAAGAAGTACTGGAATGCCAGCTCAACAAGCCTCTTATAATATTTTTCCTGTGAATCGGAACCTGTACTCGATCTGCTGTTATATTTCTCTTGTGCTTGATTATTCCCATTTGCATTAAAAATAGGAGTTGTATCACCTCCACTGCTTGGGCCAGCTCTAGGATCAAGAGGGGCATTGGGCTCGGTATCAGTCGAGATTTTTAAGTTATTATGACTATAGGGGTTTTGAAAGGGCTTGGATCCGATCTTGTCTGCGGCCTTTGTGGAATTGACTTTTTTCTCATGATAATCATGGTAATTCATGGGAATTTGGCATATTATGCTGGTCCCGTCATGTTGACCATATTCACTTTCTTCAGGGTTAAAATTGTATGCACTTCTTCTGCTCATGTCGAATTGTTGGAAGGGAGAAAAGTTCAAAAGAAAATCAAAATGTTTTATTTTTGAATCTCAGTTTAATTGTGTTCAAATTCGTAATTCAACAGCCTAGTTCTTAAATAATTTTTATTTTCAACAATGAAAAGATTTTTCTCAAGTTTTTACGCCAAGATGAGCCAGGCTAAAGGCAAACAAATCCAGCAATACACAAAGCCCTTGAAAGACGTATCTTTCACCCAACTCTACATAACTCTCTCTCTAGGGTGAATACAAAGTCCATCCGGCTCTTCCAGTCCCTGAACATATTCCCAGACCTGGATATATGTACGGAAAAGAACCTTTTGGTATCTACGAAGGCAGTCCTGTTGTCCACGACAATGAGACAGTCGAAAGTAATAAAGTAGCAGATCAATTTAAATGAAAAGAACTCAGAGTTGCCAATAAAGTAGCTGGTGAGACTGCTGCCTTTGCTCTCACCTTGAACAAGGTATATAAGCTCTTATTTCATAGCTTTCCACTATTTGAGAGAAAAGAGTATAATTTCTTAGGTTGGAATGACTGGAACAGAAGCTGATGCTCTTATTCACGACTTTATCATTAAAAAGAATGCCTATCCGACCGCTATCGGATTCATGGGTTTCCCTAAGTCTGTCTGTATTTCCCCTAATGAAGGTTTACCCCTATGGAACAAATATAATTTTATAGTATTATGCCACGGAATTCCAAATGATAGACCATTCGAAGATGGAGATTATGTGAACTATGATATCTCCGTGTATGTCAATGGCGTTCATGGAGATAATTCAGTCATGGTGGAGTATGGAAACGTCCATCCTGACATCCAGAAGCTTGTATAAAAAAGTCTCGTAATTATAATACCCTATAGATCAAAGTCACCCAACAAGCCTTGTATGAAGCCATTAAGATCTGCAAGCCTGGTGCCTATTTCAGAGATATTGGTGCTATCTGCGAGTATGATGAATCAGTTAATATTTATCCTATAGAGATATAGCCACTGAGAACGGTTATTATTCTTGCCGCTTCATTACTGCTCATGGAATCGGTAAGCTCTTGCACATGCCTCCTATGATCCCTCACTTCTACAATAACTCTCCACATAAGATGCAGCCAGGCAATGTGTTCACTATTGAACCCATTTTCATGATGAAACCTGCCAAAGTTCCCTATATGTGGGCGGATGAGTGGACAATGACTTCTCCAGGAAATCCAAGTGGTAAAAGCAGGAGTAATTTCTCTAAACTATTAGCACAATGGGAGCACACTGTTCTTATTACTGAGAAAGGGTGCGAAGTTCTGACCAAGAGACCCGATGAAGATTTGCCTTAAGTTTATATAATATTTGAATAGCCTAATTGCTTGTATAAATAAATTTAAGTGTCATCGAGTAACTTATTCACTCAGAAAACTATGGATGTTTCGAATCCTGCCCCCTATATAGACTGTAGCATCATTAACATTATATCTGATCAAGATGATGAGGCCTTACTCTCTTTTGAGAATAATGCCAGCGATGTGGTCGCACTTCCACATGAGATCGAGAAAAAGATCCTTCAGAAGATCATCAGACTAAATAGAATGAAGGCGAAAAGTGCTTTTCAAATCATCGGCTGCAAAGCTTCCGTTGCAGCCTCCCTCTCTAACAAGATCTTGGAGCATTTCCAGAATTGTGCCAAAAAGATGAAATTTCCACAAGATGAGAACTTAAACAGAAAGCATATGCTATACACAACTAGGGACAAATTCCTAGGAATTCTACGAAAATACCTCAACGAGCATTCTCTTACCAAAGAACAAAACATTTTTGATTTTGAACTTGCCATGGACATTATAGAGCAGAACAAATCTATGATAGTTCTGCTAGGTGGAACCTCCGGAACTGGTAAGAGCACCGTGGCTTCACTTTTGGCTTCCAGATTCGGTATTTCGACAGTGTTATCCACCGATTCAGTTCGTCATGTTCTGAGAAACTTCATGTCCACTGAAGAATGCCCTGTTCTCTTCGCATCCACGTACGAAGTGCACACAAAAATGAAGTTTGAAGAGGATGTCCCAGAGAAAAAGAGAACGGTTTTAGGATTTACCGAACAGGCAAAATTAATTCAGAACCGACTGGAATCTGTAACTTTTGTTGTTTTTTTAATAATTCTTTAGATTCTAGATGATTATTACAACAAGGGCGAGTCTGTCGTGGTTGAGGGAGTCCATCTGACCCCTGAATTCATGATCTCCATGATCAAGAAATATAGTAATTGCCTGCCCTTCATTATCTACATCAGCAATGAATCCAAGCATAGAGAAAGATTTGCAGTTAGATCCAAGTATATGACTCTGGACAAAAGGGCTAATAAGTATGTCCAAAACTTTGGAAATATTCGCTGCATCCAAAAGCACTTAATCAAAAAGGCTGATAAGTACCTCATTCCTAAGGTGGATAACTCCAATATTGATAAAAGTGTCGGCTTGGTGCATAGAACTATGATTCGTTGCCTGAGAAGAATCGTTTTGGGAGAAGAACTTTACAATGCTGAGAAGAATAATGCTTTAATGCTCTATGAGAACTTTAATCAGGTCACAAAGAATGTATGGAGCTCCCAGGCTGTCAAGGAATATATTTCTCAGAAGGCAACAAAGGCCCATAAAAATGAACTCCTAAAGAGATTTTTCGGTGAGGATACTGCTAGTAATTTGAATAATAATGATGCGATCCATGAAGAGGAACATAATGATGACAGGGATGATTCTCCTCTGCGAAATAATAACAAGGAGTCCGATAAAATCGAAATTAAGGAGATAAACGACACTGAAGTCGATGTACAACTAATTGACGGCACTCCAACAGCAAAAGGCAATAGAGGTAACTTCGCATTCAAGGAGGATTATATCCTGTCAGACACAAAGTCCAATGGACAGCGTAAGCCAAGCGAAAGGTATTCTTCCCATAAAAAGGCTGGCCCTCAAGAAAGGAAAAAGAAGCAAAATGGAGAAGAGTCTGAAGATTCTCTTACGCCCAATGTTAGTAAGGAAGATCCAGAAAACTCTCCTATACCCGAGTATAATCCCTCTGATTCAAAGTCTGAAGAAAAGAAAGACATAGATTCACTGAACTCTAATACCCAGCCCACTATAAAAACCCAATTGAGATTCCAAGAGCTTGAGGAACTCCTCAATACTAAGAGAATCATCTCTTTGAAGGGAAATCTGACCCACTATCACTTAAGAATCGTCAAAAACTTCATCAGGACTTACAACAGGAAACAAAAGGACAAAGACATCTATCTAAGACTCTACCAAACCAATGAAAGATACATTATCTCCAAACAGACAAGGAACCTCGATAAAGACCCCCACCTAGGTCCTAACTCGATTCCCCTTAAACCTAGTGAACATTCTTTAAGAACCATCTCAAGATCAAGGAGAGATGACCCAATGATGAGGAGTATGGACAGTGACAGGACTCACAGATCAGCTGAAAGTAATACGAGTGAGACTGATATGAATCCTTCTGAAGATGAAATTAGCCAGGATAAGACCAGTGTCTCAGGCTCTCTCGAGATGAGCGCATTAACTAAGAAGGGTACTATTAACTATTCTGAGAGGAATGATATCAGTGATGACCTGGAGTCAAGATTTGACGATGATAATACTGACGAGCACACGAGTATAGAGATTTTGGAGAGTGCGAATTCAATTTCGGAACAGACGGAAGAAGATGATGAAGATGATATGGTGGGAGTATATCCGCTTAAAACGAGGGGAAAATTGAGAGTCTAAGGTTACATGTAGATAATTAAGGTCTATTTCTTTATACATATTTAAGTAAAAATGCATAATACTCAGATTATTGTTAAATTTACAGTCTTATTTTCAAGCGTGTTTCTCATTACAATAAATAGTTTCTTCGAATTTTTCAATTACTTAGAAAACATCTTCATCAGCTTCTTCTTGAACATCTCATCAGTCTTTGCTTTATTTATCTCATTTCTTATATAACTCAAATTCGCCCCTCTAATCTCCTCTTTCTTCTCCAAATTCTTATACTTTCTCAAGCAAAAGTTAACATATTCTTCATTATATTTCTTCTGCTTGTATCTCTCACCAAAGTTCTCGAACATCTTTCTCAAACAATTAGCATCAATATTATGATAAAGTATATCGCAAACTGAAGTAATTTTAGACTTTGTCTCCTCTGAGATGGAGTACTCCTCAGAGAACAACACTTTGCAGAAGCTTGCTATATCCTGAGCATTTACATGCTCACTCTTAATTGAAAACTGTTTCTCAAAAGCTCTGAACAATTCCTTGTCTAATTTCTTCAGCTGATAGAAGGCCTCAGCCAAAATGGCTATTTCCACGGCCTTGAATGCCTCTGGGGACTCTAGAAGGCGTTCTCCTATAACAATTAAATTCACAAAACAAATTCTTACTTATTTTGTTAAAATACCCCTCGCTGTCATATTCATTTTTCACAAAGCAATGTGCAATAACTGCAATCTCCTGAGTGTTCATTCTGTCAAAAAGCTCCAGAGCAGTCTGTTCCATTACATAGAGAAACTCTGGTGAGAAAGCCTGGGCCTTGGAATATCCCACCATAATCTGGCAGATATCCTGAGGGTTCTTCTTATTCAGTTTCAAACTGATAATAGTCTCTAGCTTCCTGTAAAGCTCAGAAAAGTTGTCGGTTATACTCTGCTTCATTGAGATTCTGGCAAAAGAGAAGGCTATATTGGCAATAGTTCGGAGATCATATTTTGGAGCATCTTCAATAATTTTCTTCTCGAGCTCTTTGAAGTACTCCACCTTATCAATCTTCATTCTATCAAGATTTACAACAACAGATGATATCTCGATAGGTGTAAGAATATCCAAATTTTTAATAATGGTGTTGAAGACATTATATATGTCCTCTCTGTTATAGTTCTGAAGGACCTTCATCTTCCTCATATAGCTCATAAGAACCAAAAACTTTGGGATATTCTGGGCAGGATTTTTCTCAATTAGAGCATGCTGGCCCATTAGCTTAACCAAGTTCTCTTCCTTGACTGTCCTCAGGAAGTTGTAGAACTTGCTTGGGGTCTTCTTTTTAGTTAATTTGTTGACAAAAGTATTGTAGTCCTTGATTGCAGGTTCCTTTTTAGCTTTATGAGAGACTTCAATTTGGGTTGCTTCCTCAGGAAGGTTAGCTTCTTTTTCAAGTCTCTTCTCTATGCTTTTAATTTTCTCTTCAGAAATTTCCTGGACTAGTTTCTTCTTCTTGTCTGTACTCTTTTCTTCCTTTTCAGAGGATTCCTCAGCTGCTTCAGCTACCATTTCATCAATAGGCGATTCAAAACTAGCAAATTCTTCAAGTACCGCATCAAATGGAGTATCATCCTCAGTAGCTATTGCTCTTAGCTGTTCTTCATTTCTCTTGCTTTCTCTTGGAGGTACTTCCTTTGAATGAACACTCTCTTCTCTTCTGGGTTCTGACTTAACCTGTTGTACAGGTTTTTCTTTTCTTTCTTTTGCTTCCTGTTTGGGTTTATTATTTCTCACTTCCTCTTCTGGCCTGAACTCTTCTTCTTCTTTTTCTTCTTCTTTTTTGTCTGCTTTTTTTGAAGCTTCTTCTTTTTCAGCAAGCTCACTCTTTTTCTTCTCTTCGTAAGTCAGATCTCTTAAATAACCTTTCTTTTTCCTGCCTTGTGTCTTCTCAGTTTGATTCTCTATTTCGGACTGAGGTTCCTCTTTATCAAGCAATGGGTCTTCTGGAATTTCTCCTTTTCGTCTGGCTTCCCGTCTCTTTCTGCGAGCTTCATTTTTGGCCTCTTGTTTTGCTATCTTTTCTATATCTTCTTTGTAATACTCTAATGCGGCTTTATACTCTTCAGTCTCTTCACGGCCCTCAAAATATTCTTTTCTTCCAATAAAACCACTGTTTGGATCTTCTATAATATCATTTTCAAGAGATTCTGGCTCCTCATAGGCTTTTCTGAGTATTTCTTCTCCTATTTTCCTTACTGGATCCTCTCCAGTAATCCCTTTTCTCTCCTTTCTCTTCCTGGCGCGTTCTTGTTCCCATTCTTCTTGTTTGAATAAATCTTCAGCTGTAACATGAACCATTTTCCCATCCTTGGAGTATTTCTTTCCTCTGGCAAATGTATAGGCAAGCTTGTGCTGAAGCCCTATCTCACTTCTTGCTAGAGTTGAGAATTTTAGGAGACTTTGGTATAATTGAGAGGTTTTTAACATTTCTTGTTACTTGAATCTTCAATAAATTTAATTCTGGCACGCTCAGAGCACTTAAAATAATAAAGCTTTCTATATGCAGACTCTCATAATGAAACTAGTCTAAGTATGTATTCCAAACTTTCTCGCTTTTCAAAAAATATGGATGGCCCTAGTTCCCGTTCATAATGTACATAGAATTTGTGGACCCTATTCTCTATGAACTTTCAATGCACTAAAGTATTAGTGACGTTCTAAACAAGAAAAATTCCTAATCGGAATAAGTTCATATTGCCTGATCAGTGAAAAAAGCATCAGTCCACTGTATGTATTATGCTAAAATTTATTTGAATTGATGAATAGAAATCAGCAGGATCTTGAAAATATCCCTGAAGACACTAATACAGAAATACCTTCCAGTTTTGATGACAGGTCCTTACATGAAATTTTGGATTTATCTATGAAGAATACAAAAATTTTATATCCTAACCCAGAAAACTCAAGTAATCCACATGAAAAAGCTAATCATCACCTCTTTATCGATACAACCAACCCCAACTCCAACACCAATACAAACAGGGACCAGTATGCAACTAGCACTACCAATATAGCAATAGGAGGGCTGGACGGTATTGAAGGTTTTGTAAAAAAACGAGAATCAATTGATTTTTCTGAATTTCATGAAGGAAAGGGTGCTAGAAAAGCAAGCTCTATGTATAGATTCAAGGGAATTAAGCAAGCACTTTCTGATAAAGATGAGCACGTTGATAAGAGTGATATTGCTGCGGCCTTTCGTTCGCCTGGATTAAGGTCTCCCCTTGCAAAGGGAGAGATTGTCGACTTTAGTGAATACGGAAGGCAGTTGTCAAATAGAGAGAAACTGGAAATTTTGAGACAGCTTGCTCCAAGATTTTCTGAAAAATTGAAGCTGTGGCCTTTATTTGATGGCACTGAATTATCTAAATATTCTCTTACTTTTCACTACTACTATAAACTCTATGGAGTACTGTTTAAGCTTATGGGGATATTGATGCTAATCACTTTGAGCCATTTTATCCTAACAGATATTATTCTTGACGATGACACGACATCTTTTTGGATAACTGTGGGGTATTCTATAGTATCCTTGGGGATTATTAGAATTTTCAAAAACAGTCAGGAAAACAAGATCCTGGAGGACCCTTCACTACAACAAGAGGATTGGACTCAACATAAGTTTGCAGTTTTCATTCAAGGAATAGACCCTACTGCTACAAAAGAAGAAATAAAAAGATTTCTTGAGGAGAAAATTCAGACAAGTGGATACCAAGATAAGGTCCATGAGATTATGTTCCTGCAAGATTGCAGAAAATATAAAGAGCTAGTGCAAAAACTAAGAAACTTAGAGTATGAGAAACAGAAAAAGAAACGGGCAGAAGCTTACCTTATGGAAGCTGCTGATAAGATCCAGGCACTTTATGACGAATATATGGCCGATATTGACAACTTTAAATACTATAAAGGGAATATTATAGTTTTGTTTGAAACTATTAGAGGGAAGCTTATCATTGAAAACTACTTCAATATTGGATATTTCAGAAAGTTTCTTTACTTCTTATTCTCTGGCTGTTGCGGAAAGAGATATAGGTTCAAAAAGAGCATTCCTAAGGTCACTGTGGCCTATGAACCAACTGATATTATCTTTGAGAACCTTCATATCCCACCTATAAACAGAATTCTCAGAGAATTTTTTGTAACTTCTGTTGCAGTTTCCTTGACTGCAGTTGGTATAGTTAGCATTATAATGCTAAAATATGCTGAACACAACAATGAGGATCCTCTTCAGGTTCCCAAATACGTGTACAGTATCATCTGTGTGCTTATCAATTTCACAGTCTGTCAAATCGGGGACGTGCTGATTAAAAAAGTCCTTACTAGAAGAAGTGTTTCCTCCAAAGAGCTGGAAAGAGTTAATTTTAGACTGAGTCTTTCCTTCTTGAATCTGAATGTCTTTTATGGTGTGCTTTTATGGTTAAGTGCTGGCTCGAACGAGTTTGACTATGAGGAACAATTATGGATCACAAGTGCGATACTGATGCTTGCCATTCCGATTGGAAAAGCATTTTCCTTTATTGATGTTGGAAAAATCTGTCTAAGAAGAAAGATTATGAGAGATCCACATTCAGTGTCACGTTATTCTCAAAAAGAAATTATTGATATTTTCACGAATCCTACTTATGATTTCGCTACCAGTCTGGAGGACTTGATCTGTTATATGTTCTTAACTATGGGCTTCTACATTGTTGGAGGAATTCCATTAGTCTTAATGACAACAATAGGAATGTATCTTAGCATATTAATAGACAAGGCAATGATGAGATATTTCACCGGGCCACCTAGAATAAAAGGCGCTGAACTTGGTCTAGAGTTATTCAGTGTTCTGAGATGGGATATTAGAGTCCAGGCAGTTACACTTATTTGCTTAGACACCAGTCATAAATGGTCCGAAGTGTCTATTACTCTTAGAGTCACTTTGGCTGTTCTATTTATACTTTTGGCCATGTCTTTGTCCTCGAGTCTCTTGAAGAAGTGGAAGAATAAATGGAACAAAGAAAGAGAGACTATTAAGTATACAGATGTAGAGAAGTATTTCCCACACACGTATCAGCAAGAGTATCCTTTCGAAGTTTACTAAATTAAAGTATTAATGTATTTTACATTTTTAGGTATTACATTGTATAGGGTATCTTTTTCTTCGAGTATTCAATAATTAGAATAGCTTTTTTAGGATTCGTACCGAAAATAATTGTTCCAATTTTATTAGCTTCAAAACGAATAATATGGAAGTTATTGCAAATTTATTCAGATCTTTATGTACACCAAATCCAAGGATAAACCTAGATGATCAGGCCCGAGGGGTCATCTACACAAAGAACAAGCTTGCCTTTTTCGTCTATTTCTTGATCATTTTTGAATACCAAATTTTATCTTCGATTTTCCCCATAATAAAAATATCAGCTAACATTCCTTCAGCTTGCTTTATTGCCAGTCAGCTAGCTCTCTTAGCTCTGCTCTGTCGTTCATATTCGAAACTCTTCGGAATAATAAGCTCACTGAGTCTTATTGTACATGCCGTAATTACATATTATCTTAATTTTGAATTCTCTTGTCCCTTTCTTCTAATTAATCTAGCAGTTCCAGCGATTTTCATGTTTGTTTCAGGCTCTAAGACATCTATAGCAGTGGGTTTGGGAGCCCAACTGTTCGTTATTCTAATGATGATGCCTTCAGAAATCGAGAAACTCTTAAGATCCTACAGATCTTCACTCATTGTGGAGTTGGTGATATTTATTCTGGCACAAAGCTGTATAGTGAACGCCTTACTAGCATTGGCTTATGATAAAGTCCTGAAATTCTCAACAACAGAAGCTTCAAATATAATCAAGAAGTCTTCACTCTACCAGAAAAAGGTTTTGAATAATGTCTCACAGAG
>Ga0065720_1018939_pt1 | contig 53613 bp, 58 predicted proteins | sample Thericmetagenome_FD_59107 | JGI IMG/M metagenome (GOLD analysis project Ga0065720, IMG submission 59107) | Thermophilic microbial communities from the Joint Bioenergy Institute, California, USA of rice/straw/compost enrichment - eDNA_2 v2... | ecosystem: Engineered > Solid waste > Grass >... | reverse complement strand
TAGATATAAATAGCTGAGGCTGTTGCAATCACAGTATAAATTACCTAAATAATGAGCAAAATATCTGAAATACGAGAAATACTGTAAAAATAAGATTTATTTTATTAAGATATGAACGACGAGAATCCGAATAGTTATTCACCTCTTAAAGAAGAAAATGGACATGAAATTCAGAGGAACAGTAATCCCCCCATCAGTTCTCCTGAGAATAATTTCACCTCACCCAAAATTATCTCTAAAGATGGTGGCCCACAATATCATATGATAAATCAAGACGCTGTTTACACATCATCCTTCAAATCACAACTTAGAGGATTGTTCAAGAAGAATTTTGCATTACAATCCAAGCAAATGGGAACTAATATCTGTCAAGTAACTTAATATGATGATAACTAACTCAATAATAGATAGCAACTCCCATTATTTGCTTGATCTTTGTCTACGCTATCAAAATCCTAGCTAGTAAGCATGTTGCCGCTCCAGTCACCTATTCCACTTCTGTCCCCTACCTAATGAATGTTCCATATTCCAAAATTTATTCAGGCTCCCATTCTCCATTCACTTTTACAAGTTGCCTTCAAGTAAACAAAAAAAAAGAAACTTCTAAAATGATTAGTGGTATCTCTATGATTTCGAACAAGCTAGTGAGCAATCAAAGGCATATGTAAACAACATGTTGAATAAAACTTTCAGTACCAGTGACACTTTCAACTCTTGGTATAAATGCCCAGCTTATGACAATACTATAATGCCTTATTTTGCTAAACCAGTAAAGAAACATAGATAGACTTTTAATGGCTTAGGTCAATGGAACCATAAATGAACAACTTTTTGGAAATCTTGAATATTTGAATAGCCAGCCTTATAAGAGAAACCAAGATATTGTTGGTCTTGATGTGATGGCAGACGGAGCTCTTACTTTCTATGAGGCTAATGAACAAAGCCTTAAATTCAAGATTCAAATTAACGATAACAGAATTCCTGAATATCATAGAGGAAATGGTGTTACTAAGATGTATTTAAACACTGAAAACGGCACCGTTCAGGTATAAAGAAATAACTGAAATTGACATTTTAGCAAAACCAAGTTGCTGATGGTCAGCTAATTCTCCTTGATTTAGTAACCAGGGCATATCTAAGATCAATTAACGACGAGGTTGTCTTAATGTCAGGCATTCAATACATGCCAATGATCGCTGATTCCTCCACTGTCCTTGATAAGATTTTCAGTTTGACTGGAGCCAGTTTATATCCTATTGCTTTGTCTCTATTATTACCTGTCTTCATGTACGCAATCGTTTTAGAAAAAGAAGAGAGGCTTCAAGAAATGATGAAAATGAATGGTATGAAGATGAGATATTACTGGATTGTTAATTATCTTTGGAATTTGACTATGTACCTCGTCGCTGCTCTGATTTTCTACATATTCGGAAGATATATTTTGGTCACAGCCTTCTTCACTGACACTGGATTTTTCCCCTTGTTCATAGTTATTTTTGGCTGGGGACTTGCTCAAGTTTCTCTTTCATTTTTCTTCCAGAATTTCCTATCCAAAGCCAGATCCGCTACAAGTATAATAAATTTGATTTTATCCTAACTTTTAGTCGCTGGATACTTGCTTTCTATCTGGACTACAATGTTTGGTATCTCATTCAACTTGGGTGTATATCCTAGTCCTCAAACCCTGCCTGGTGGTCTTGTCGCTTATCCTCCTTTTGCTTTTTGCAGATTAATTTATGTTTATTCCATCAGATGCAGCAACAACCTTTGTGTCAAAAGCTCTGATGACTTTGATGACGAAATCACCGACTGTCTCGTTTCATTATATTTGGGTGCTATTATTTTCATGGTTCTCGGTATTTACCTGAATGAAGTTTGGCCTCAAGAATACGGTGTTCGTAAGCATCCCCTATTCTTCTTGAAGTCTTGCACTCAAAAGAAAAATAAAGTTCAAACTATTGAATATACTGAAGTCCTTGACGCCAGCCACAATTCTGTCCATATTGAAACTGATGGTGAAGATGAAGATTCCAGAAGAGAAAAGAAGTTTGTCGATGACTTGGATCCTTTAACTTACTCTGGTTATCCCTTAGTCGTTAAGAACATCAGAAAAGTTTATAAGGCTGTTGGAGGCAGACCACCCAAAGTTGCTGTCAAGAACCTGTCACTTCACATCAATAAAGGAGAAATGTTCGGCCTGTTGGGGCCCAATGGTGCTGGTAAGACAACTCTGATCTCTATGATCACTGGTTTGTATCCTCCTGAGAATGGTAACGCCTGGGTTGCTGGATATGATATTATCTCACAAATTGAATTAGCCAGAAGTCAGATGGGTGTGTGCCCTCAATTTGATCTTCTTTGGCCTGATCTCACAGTAGAAGAACACTTATACTTCTATGCAAGAATTAGGGGAGTTCCTCCTGAGAATGAAGCCATGATCGTTGAGAAAGCCATGAAAGAGGTTTACTTATCCAAATTCGCAGCTTTCAGGGTTAGGCAGCTATCAGGAGGTATGAAGAGAAGACTCTCTGTTGCTATCTCCTTAGTCGGGGATCCCAAGATTGTTTTCCTTGATGAACCTACAACCGGTTTGGATCCTGAAAATAGAAGACAGCTCTGGGATATTCTTGTCGAAGCCAGAGGAAATAGAGCTATGGTTCTTACAACTCACTCTATGGAAGAGGCTGATGTCCTATGTACCAGAATTGGTATTATTACCGATGGTGTCTTGAGATGTATTGGACCTCAGACTAGACTTAAAACTCTGTACGGTGGAGGTTATCACCTTTCTATAAATTGTCATAAAGATACTTATTTAAAGAAGCACAATGATTTACAAAAGTAAGTCCATTATTATTGGAAATAACTTGTAGGGTGGCTCATACTTTAGATTATTATCATCAAAAAGTCCTTGAGACTATTCCTCAAATATTACCAAGAGCTGTCTTGAAGTCTGCTTTCAATGGAAATTTCCTATTCTTGGTAAATAAGTAGCCTCTTAAGTTGAAACTAATAGGTCCCCTTGGAAGGTCTTGAAGTTTCAAAGGTATTTGAAGAACTAGAAGCAAGAAAACAAGAGTTAGCTATCTCCGACTGGGGTATTTCTCAATCCACATTGGAAGATGTCTTTATGGAAATTGTTAGTTCCTCAGAAAGTGCCGAAGCTGAAAGAGAATAAACTTATAAATCATAAATCAGCATACCTTACACCCTTTCATATTATTATCTCATATGATTGTGTAATCCCAAAAAATATTTGTGTCAATTCACGTTTTTCTAGCAAAATCTCTTTAGACTTAGCAATTAATAAATTTTATTGATGTCAAGTTACAAACCTAAAGAGTCTCTTGTGCTTATTCAAGAGACTATTAGGCAGCTAGAACAACACCTCACTTTCCCTTTAAGCAACAATCCCCACATCCAGACATTAAAACAAACGTATATCCTATAGAAGGCAGGATCAACAAATCATGCCCTATCTATCAAAAATATCTGTAAAGCACTATCGTTTCCTGCTCGATATAATAGAATGGAAAAGATTCTTTGTAAACAAGGAAGAGACTTCTCTGATAAGTATTTTCAATAGGATTTGTATACCAATAATACTTCTCAAACTCAAAACAAAAGAAGGGAGAATAAATAATATTCTATTAATTTCTCAGAAATCTGAATAGTTGATTACGGGTACTTTAATAATATCGTAGCTTCCCATTTTGGTTTTGAGATGATCTAGTTCACTGGCTGAATCACAGACATTTTAAATGTGGCTTTTAAGGTCGCCTTCATCAATGGAATATAATGGAGGATAATGTCAGAAATTATATTAAATATGGTAATTTTCTCAAAATCTAGTAATTACTCCAAGGAATACACAAAATTTTGCATTTAGCATATCACAAAAAAAGATACTCAGTTCCAGACCTTATCGAAATCCTTGAAATAGTTTTACATTTCAGTAATTTCTCGGCATATTGCCATCCTATTGCTATTCATGGTCATTTCCTGCAAGAAGGGTATTCGTATATTTCAAACAATATTAGACTTATTGAAATTGAGGAGTTGCCCTATGCACCTCGTGACTCAAAAGGAAATTACCTTACCCCTGTAAGAATTATATTTTGAATATTGATCTTAAGAAACGTCTGCCAAATCGACCTTTTCAGAGTGCTTTGAAACTAGACAGGATTTTGCCTGAGAATGTTCCTGTTCTTGTATTATGGACCCAAATAATGAGAAATTTTATGCATAATGAGAAATCTGCACAATTTTCTCTTTCCCAAAATTACCTTATATTTACCCAATGTCTTTCCTTTTTGTCAAAAGTAGATGCAGATGGAAATCTGAATGATGGTATATTATTTGAAATTTTGCTAATCTAAAGATCACAAAACTCAGCTAAAGGATACATTTTATTCCTTTCTGTATAAAACTCTAGAGTATCCAAGTTTAAGGGATTATTTCCTTAATGATCCTGACCTAATAAACTGGGTCTTTATCCTTATTGATGTAGAAAAAGCCTAAACTCATTAATTTCTAGTCAGCCAACAATTTCGTTGATTATACAAGATCATACAGAGTACTTGAACTTCTGAGCTCAAATCCTGAATTTTCAAAGTATGTGGCAGACAAGAAACAAATACATGACTACGTGTATAAAAAGATGGTAGCGTTGATTTATCCAACTGAAAGGAGCTCTATTGAAACTTTCTTATTTGCAGATCAGCAACAACAGAGACTATTTTCGCAACTTTTATCAAAGATTTTTCATGCACTGACAGCAACTAAAGAGAATATATCAGCAATAATCGAAGTCCTTAAGATGACTCACACAGATATCTTATTGAGATTCTTCTTATTTGCTGCAATGGCACGCGATCAAACCTCGGCCGTTTATATCACTTTTGCTATATTAAATATACTCAAATCAGATGAATATGAGTTCCCGAGCTATGCTTCAAAGTAAACTTTGTTTTCCTATTCTAATTATCAGGATTGGTCTCTTCTTGGTCAGTTCTCTAGTGAGAAAAGATGATTTTATGCTAATGTTATTGCTTCGAATTCTCAAGTATATCAGGTTTGAACCAGCAGAGAAAGAGTATATCTTCCAGTTGTTATTAACAGCTGAAAACCCAGAGAGGATGCAAATTACCATTAGTGATATTGACTTATTTACTTATAAGCAAAATCCGATTTGGAATCAAAGAACACAAACCATTGTTGCAAATCTTGTTAGACAAGATGAAGAGTCTGATGAAGAAAGTGATGAGGATGATAGTGAGGATGAATCTGACAGTATCAGCGAGCCTGATAAAAGCAGAGAAGAAAAAATGTTTCGCCAATCTAAAAATGTTAAAATGCTTGACTCTGGAGAAGAGAATAAACAAGAACAGAAGAAAGATGGTGATCAAGAAAAGATTGTTAAAGACGATGATTTTTACTACAAGAAAAGAAAATTCAAACGTATTATTTTCTTTAGTAACATTAAAGTAATAGACTCCCAATATGCCAGGAAGATACACTATGACTTTTTGAATGATAAAGGACAAGAGTTTTTGTTTATTAGACATTGTGATGGTGTATGTCCTTACTGTAATCATATCAAAGGACTATTTGCTCTTGATCACCAAGAGTTCTTGAAATTTAGCCTAAAGGAGCTGGCAAAAGATGGTGAAATTTCTGAGTTTGGACAAGCAGATCTCATCCTCTCAATATTCCAAACAGTCTTTGATCTCACCTTTGGAGAAGATACTTCTTTTATTTATCGTTGCCTGATTCCAAAATATTGCAAATTTCTTACCTCAGATGCACTTCCTCAAAAATTTAGATTCCCAATTTTGCTTTATCTCTCACATATTCTGATTAATTTTCCAAAAGGAATTCAGATACTCTATAGTGTATCTTTCTTCATCTATGCAGAGGATTTCATTTCAGATTTTTTGGCCAATTTTGATCTCGCAAGCTTCAAAAAAGAAAAGGCTCTCCAAAAATTGAAAGTGGTTGTCCCAAAGAAGCCAAAAGAAATTCCTCAAGAACAGACTCCTAACCAATCATCGAAAAATTCCAAGGATAAGAAGAAAAATCAACAGCCAAACAATTCCAATCCTCCACAACCTGACACAGATCTTGATATGGAGTTTGAAGAAATAGAAATTAATGCTTTGGGAGTGGTGCTATGGGACTCTACTCGAAATTGTTATATGCAGATCCCAAAAGAATTAAATGATAATTATGAAAAGGAACTTGAAAAGGACAATCAGGACGAAATTACTGACAATGGAAAGTATAGTAAATATTTCTGGAGGCTCCATTTACTTTACCATACTTTCAAAGTCCTCTTAGAAACGGTTAGAAGGCACTCAAAAGCAAGCAAACAAATCTTGCTATCTCAGCTAGAACACTTTATGGAACAAATCAAAGATACTACTATTATTTTCTTGAGATATACTGAAAAGATGATACCTACAGCCCCATTCCATCATTACACAGAATGCTGGCTTGAAATTAGAAATCTGATGACCGAGACTCTGGTATCCTGTTTATTTTAGCCGTTCTAAAGCCATAGGGTGTCCTTCAAGAAATCCAGTTTATCCTCATCAGCAGATTTCCTAAATTCTCAAATAGCCTCTTCAAGATAGTAAGAATTACTTTGTTTGGCTAAATCTTAGTTCGATACCAGCTATGACACTCTAAGCAATTATATTTCTCTTATTGGCAAACTGCCAACCTTAGACAGCACTATCGCTCTTGTTTCTACACTACTACTGTATTTCAATCTGGAGGCCCCTGGAGTAATCAAGCGAAAAGAGAAAAACCAGCCACTCATTGAGGTACCAGAAATTAAGTTTCTATGACATTTAAGATATGCAAAAAATTCTTCGAGAATATCACAAGAGAATTCAGTCGTGTTCGTCCTGCAATTAATTCTGTTCTAAACTCTAACGAAAAGGATTTAACCTCCTTGCACATTGTGAACAAAAGAGTTGTTTTGAATGCCCTCAAACTAGGGCTTAGTGCTATGCAAACACTAAACCTGCTGATCTCAAAGAAGAGATTACCTATTGAGGAAGTTTATGAGAATAGTCTTAATGAATATTTTGCTACAGTTACGACAATAATGAAAATCTCACGAGTCCTCTATATTAAAACTAGAGCAAAAAGGCAATCTCTTGAAGATAACGTATATATGGGAGATCAAAAAGTCAACGAAGACTCACGACTGAATGTCATAAATGAAGATCAGGAGCTCTTTGATAAATTTATCTCAATCTGTGGGATGAATATCTGGCAATTTGCACATCATTCTAGATCTTCAACAGTAAATAAGAAAACTTATTCTCTAATTTTAAGATAATGATTAAACATGGGATAATCCCTTTTGTGCTTAAGTACATCCCCAAGATGAATTTAGACAGGGATACACACTTTTCTTTTTTCGCTGGTTTCCATGATATTTGCTACAATGAACGAAGTCTAAATCCAATCATTAAGTAAGATTGATTTTTTCCTGGTTGACTTCTAGAAACTACCCTGAATTTCCTGAAGACATGATCAAATTACTGACCAGTTCTCGTGATCTACAAAGAGTGCTATTAATTCCGCTTCTGAGAGGACTCCGTATAGGGTTAGGATCTGACACAAAGGTAGCTCAGGAGTTCAGAGGACTAATACATTTTCTGAGAGAGGTTATAACTGAGGATCATAATCATATAGAATTATCGAGTATTATCAAGCCACAAACAAAGCGTACACTAACTCACGAAATGGTATTAATATTGTAGAAACAATTGATGATGAATCCTTGATGGATGCTCTCGAGCTAGATGATGGTAAAGGAAAGGGTAAAGTGGGAATGAGAATGGAAAACTTTGCGGAAGCTCTAGGGTAATTCATATATTTAAGTATCATTATCTTAGAATTATTGATGAGCATCCAGCTTCAACTTCAATTCATCGAAAGATTCACGGGAAATTTGATAGGAAGATAACGCAAGGAGATGAAGCAAAACAAGAAAAGCTACTACAAAAAGAAGCAAGGCTTTTATTGAAGATAATTGGAGTAACAAATAAAATAGAGCTTACTCAAGGAATAAAATCTATGAATAATCCTAGGAATAGAGTTGTAGAAGGTGCTGGATTACTTTCAGATAACACTACTGATCTTCTTTTTGCGGATCAAAAGAAGAAAGAAGTATTTGGAATGCAAGAACATGTAAAGAAAAAGCTAGGAGACTCCAATTTCAGTATGCTAATTGGGAACTCCTTACCATTCAATGCTACTCGTGATTATAACAATATGCTTCCTCCAACTAAGCAACCTAACTTCAAAGTATATGATAGTTTGGATGTAGGGATTGCCTCTTTTAGAGCACAAAGAGACCTTGATAGAGTCCTTGTAAAATCCATGAATTTTGAAGACGGAAAGGGACTAAAAGCTAATAGCACGAGAAGGGACTTTTCCTTAAAGCAAGATAAGATTGTATCTTGGAAAACACTGCCAGATGAAGCCAACAGGAATGGAACTAACAAGGGTAAAACAGAAGGTACTGTGTCTAAGAATTCATCAATTTTGAGAGAAAATGCTCGAAATATTCTACAGCTTGTGGATAAAGAATACGCAAAGTTAATTGCTGAACAATAGAAATACTTCCCTATCGCTTTCTGTACTAATTCATTTGTATTATATGAGTATTTTTAAAGATAATAAATCGTTAAATAATTCTCAAATTTGTAACATAAGGAATGAATCAAGACATATTGAACCTCAACAGGACAACCAAGAGCATTCTTAAGAATCCTGACACAAAGTCTTCACTAGCATATACAAGTTTCTTGAGACATCCCTTTTATTTACAACTCTAGATTCAATTTTGAGAAAAGATCCCTCAAAAGTTAATACTGAGGGCATTGGTCTCAATCCAAACCTCAACGTCGAAGATGAGTATATTGAAAATCTCCAGAAGCAGATTCATTTCATGGATTTGGAAATCAAGTTACTGTAAGTTGAAAATTTTCAATTTTAAATCTCAGTAAAGAAAAACAAGCTCAAGATGAAGCTCTTGGTGGAAATTACAATTTTACTAAGATCGGTCTTAAGGATGGTAAACCTCCTGTTGACCATATCATGACTGCCACTAACAAGATCAAGCAAATGAAATTAGATCTCACTAAGCAAATCAACGTATAATAAAAACTCCTTGAATGTAATAGAATAGTTCCTGGAACAAGACCTTTTGAGACAACAAAGAGAAAATAACATCCATAGAGCTAAGGTCGCTAATTTACAAAGATATATTGAAGAAAATAATGAAAAATTGAAGGAACTGTACAGCACAAATATGGCCAACTTGAATGAGTAATTATTCTAGAATCATTGAATAAAGTATTAGTATCAAGACCAAGCTTCTAAATGAGAAGAGACTAAGAGAAGAAACTGAAGCAGATCTCAATCGTCTCAAGGCTCAATTAAACGGTGTTCTTGAAGAGAATAAAAAGTTAATCAAAAATATTGACCTGAAAAATATTAATCAAGCTCTGGCTGAAAAGAGATTTGAAGAAGATGAGAAATTCGACAAAGAAAAAGCCGAAACCAAGCAAAAATTGATCGAGGATCTTCAAGCTGAGAAAGTAATAATTTATTAAACAATTATGATAAATTAGGCTCAACTCTTCTTAATCATTGAGAAGAATGAAAGACTTCAAGTCTTGAGAAAGGAACATGAAGAATTAGTTGAGAAAGCCAAGGAAGCTGAAAAGAAATTGAACGAACTCAACTATCAAGTCTTGGAAATGGAAACTCTCCAACAATTAAGTATAAAGCAAAAGGATGAAGAAATAGAAACAAGAAAGAGACTCCAAGAAGAACTTGAAAAGTGGAAGGATCAACTTGACGAAACTGTCAAGAATAATGAACTCAAGGTCCAAAAAAAATTAAGAGAGGCTGAATCAAATGAAATTAAGCAACTTCAAGCCGCTCTTCTTAGAGAAGAAAGAGAGCTTAATGACCTTAAGCAGAAGTTCAATGCTATTGATGAAACCGAAAAGGCCTATATCATTGACGAACAAAACAGAAAGAGACACCTCGAGGCTTTGCAGGCAAAGAACGAGGAGAATGCTAAATTAAATCAGGAACTCTTTGACAAAATCCAACAACTTGAACCTAGAGTTATAGAGCTTCATCACTCAATCGAAAACCTTAAATACCAAGTATTAGATATGTTTTTGAGCTAATTCTTTGTAGATCGAAGATGCTAAAAATGAGAGGGCCAAGAAGTTGAAAGAACTTCGTGCTGTTGAAGAGGAAAAGATCACCCTTGACAGCAAGTACGTCTTCATGAATGAAACCGTAAAATTGTCGTTGAATGACTTGAATAAATTAGATTCGCCTCGATGAAGACATGAAGAACTTCAATATCGAAGAACTCAGAAGTGTTATGAGTACTAACCAGATCGTAAGAAATGGAGAAATAATATATTTATCAAATAGGTTAATGATACTATCAGAGATTTCATGGAAAAGTGGGACTTCCTTAAGAGATTCTCAAAGAGCGGCTAAGTGCTTTTCCATTCGTAAATTCTATTTTTTGCTGTTATACTCTTTTGTATCATGATTTTATATAAGCTTCTTAATAGCTTGATTATCAGCTTATAAGCCTGAACAGGAATATAATATTACCAATAAGTAGATTTAGTACACATGTAAAAAGACGATTAAAAATACAACGTATAAAGATTCATAAAGAAATTCATAACTTGTAAAGATAAAATCAGTAGCCTATAGGTCTTCCTCGTCGGCAATATTTTTTAGGATCTGATCTTTATGCCTCATATCAGATTCACTCTCATCATCATCATTTATACTCAGATTTTGCATTTCATTTAGGATATTCTTTTTCTCTCTTGCCTTGTCGTCTTGCCCTTTCACCCGATTGTATGCTATTTTTGATTGTTCTAAATTGAATTAAGAAGGAATCCAAATTTTGTACTTTCTAGAAGTTCTTGAAGATGGGAATAATCATTTTTGTCTTTGTTTAGTGTAAGGCTGAACATCTTTTTATTGATTATGTCATCTAAGTTGTTAAGAGAATAATTAGTAGATTACAGTCATCCTCAATTTCATGAGTAATTGGTCTCGGAGAATTGGATTTTGTATTGGGTGTAGGATCTATGATTTTTTGTTGTTCAAAGAAATTTAGATGAGGAACAAATTCGTGATCTCTTTTAGGCAGAAGCAAGTGGAGCTGATTATTAAGTCCATCATAATTACTTGGTTCTTTAGGCTTGATAGTAGCTGGAAGTCTTAAAATTTAGAATTTGCGAATGAGAAACCTACCTGTGAGGAGAAGAAGAATTTTTGTTGTTAAGAGAAAAAGAAAGGACTGTCCTTCCAACCTGGATGGCAGGGTCAAAATCAGGATCCAAGGTAAAATAATTTTTGACTAAGACAAGAGTTCCAAATTTGGATTCATTATCATTAAGATAAAACTTCCCGTTGATGTATTGAATATAAGCATGGAATCTAGAGACAGATATATCACTTATTCTGACATCGCAATCATGTCCTCGTCCCTAATTTAATTAGACCTCCCTTAAAAGAGTGTACCAATTTAATAACTCCATTATTAGTGGCTAAAACAACATAGAAGACTTTATGTGGTTGTTTTTCTTTGCCGAGAGTCTCTAAAATAATATAACTAGATTCCGGCTTGGGAATGTCAATTAAATCGATGATTTGTGAATCATGGATGATGATGTCTATTCTTGTAAATAAGGTCATCTTGATATTAAACCTGGCAAAGTCTTGTGGCAAAGTTCACATTCAAGGGTTTTCCATATATAAGAAATGCAAATTCCATAAGTTTTTGTGATAGCTTTACTTTTAATCCAATATTTTAGGCAATTAAGATGTATATGCTTGACTGAACCAGAGCATGCACAAGGAGATATTAGAGGATTCTCAGGCGTATTTTCACCATGAAGGCAGATTCTGCAAGTTATTTCGGTGATCTCTTCTCTAACAGAGTTTAATTCCAGGATAGTTTGAAATATACATTTGCTGGACTTTGTATTTATTTATAAAATCGATTTTCTCCAGTCCCTCATCTTCATTATTCATCTTTTCATTAGAGCAAAAAAGGAATATTCTACCTCGAAATGCGGAAGTTCTGAAGTAGTCACTTCTTTGTCATCTATTATACTCATGGATTGCAACTCCTTAACTCTGAATTTGAATCTTCCAAGTTTAATGATGTCATTTTGTTTGAGCATATAGCCCTTGAATTTATTGTGGGAATTCAATGAAAATACTTTTCTTCCATTTTCTGTCTTCATACTTTTCACTACCAGCCACAAATGATCCACTGTGTTCGGATCTTTTGATTGTGAGTCATTATCGCTTTTTGTGACTGTGAACACACCTAAAAAGAAATTAGCATTTAAGGAGAAATATTTTTTGAATGGAAAAACAATATTTACCATCTTGATGCTTCAAATATGCGAGAGTTTTCGAGTTTTCAGATAAACTTTTTTCATTAACACAATCCGTTACTAGGTGGATGTCATTCTTGATCCTAATGATTTTGGCGCTTGAGTAAGCTTTTAAATTTTTTTTAGAAACATATTGGCTCTCATAATCGAACAATCCGTGAGATTCCCGACTCCAGGTTGTTGCTTTCATCACCACTCTTCCAATTTAGACCAATAGGATAAGGAAATACGATAAACTGTTCTTCTTCATCCTTATATGAACCTATTCTGAGCAAATTTAATTATATGTTTAATTTTTTTTATTCATTTGAGCACTCAGACATCCATATTCTTCAATAACAGTCCAACAAGTAGAAAAATAATATATGACCAAGGTATTGTTTTTCCCATCTGGCCCTTAACAAAAATATTTCTTCGATTATTTTTAGTTTTGGCGAATTATCATTCTCTAAGTATCAAATTCCTGAAAGCTGAACCCAGAAGAACTTAGCTATTCAACATCATTATTAAAGAATAAGGAGAGGTTAATATCACAATTTTGCGATAAGGCTCCTTATAATGAGAGAAATACTCGATATTTTCTCATATATTTACACCAAAAAACCAGCAAGAAGTATTCAGATAGTATACAAGAAGAGGGAATTGATAGTCTATCCTTAGTAATAATCTTCATCTCCTCCTTGATTAGAATATCTTTCGTAACCCTCATCATCTTCAAAAAGTCCATAATCTTCATCCAACTATAGCATTATTTACGAAAAGGCCAATATTACATCTTCTAAGTCTTCGAATTCCTCGACTTCTTCGTTGTTTTTTTCTGCATTCTCATCTTCTTCATATCCTAGATCATCTTTGTCCTTATCTTTTCCACCTGCATGTTTAAGTCTCTTTTCTTCTTTGCTAGCCTAAAGAGATCAGGAAATATTTTAGATTATACCTTGAATTTCAGAGTCTGTAGTCTTCTTATCTTTCTTTGTAATTTATCCTTCATTAACTCACTGGGAAGCCACTTTTTGTGTTTTTCAATAAGATATGAGAGGTATTTTGCTTTTTCTTTCTTTACTAAATCCTGTTCTCCTGTCAATTCATAGTCAGGATTTGTATTGTCATTGCTTGATAGGAATAAAAGTCCCTCAACAGAAGTCTTCCTCTTCTCTTTAAGATTAAGTGCAATATTTAATAGTTCTTCATCCGCGGTAACCTCGTATGAGGGCATTGTCTTCCTTTCTGATCTCTAGTATTGAAATTGAGTAGAAGATTCTTTACCTTGTAGAAGGCACTCAGCAATGGATCCTCCTTAGGTACCTCTTGGGCATGATTAGTTATCATCAGATCTTAACACTCTGTTATCTTAGAAAGCAATAAATTTAATTCAAATCTAAACAAAGAAAATCTAGAAATGTCTCTGCTTGAAGAACTTGAAAAAGATTTACAAGAATTGGAACAACTCGCCAAGTCTGCCACCAGAAATAGAACCAAACAGCTCATCGAAGAAGATATCAAGAAAGTCAGACAACTAATTGAAGAGGTAATTTAGGGAATTAAAGATTTATCGCGCACTAGGAAAAGAAAAATCTCCCTAAGCCTGTTCCCAAAGAAAATACAGAGGATAGCAAAACCGAGTCCGGTACTGGAACTCAAAGAACTGAAACCTTTACTCCAATCACAAAGTATGCTTGGGACCAAGAAGGAAAGAATGTTAAGTATCCATTGTTATTTCTATTTTTCTGATTGTAGAATCTATTTAACTTTGGACGACATCGGAAAAGTTGATGCTTCTAATATTAAGTTCGAGGTGACTAAGGAAAGCGTTGACCTCAAAATATATCAATACAAGAACGCTAACTGGAGGTAGAGATCCTGATAACAAAAGTAATTGCTAGATTTACTATAAAGAAAACACACTCTCCTTTGAACACTGAGAAGTGCAAATTTACTCAAAAGAACAACTCCATAAACATTACACTTGTTAAAGAAAAAGATGGATATTGGGATCAATTAGCATATAAAGAGTCAGCTGTAAGAATAAGTAATTAATTGTCTCATTAGTAGTTCAAACCTGATAAATTTGATAAAGACGAGGATCCATCAGCATCTTTAATGAATATGATGAAAAAGCTATATGAAGAAGGAGATGATGAAATGAAAAGGACAATAGCTCAAGCCTGGGTAAGAGTTCAAAGATAATTTGGTTAATTCTTGTAGACGAAATCTCAGGAAGAGAAATTCCCTAGAAAGTAATATGGATCATATTAATATTAATTATATAATTATGTATGAATTTATATGTATGCAGAGTATTTTCTGGTTCATAAGGTGTGAACTGAAGAGGATACAACTCTAAATAATGCCTTCCTTCTTTAATTGATCCAGAGGTTTATTAAAACTAGTTTGAGCTATAGCTTCAGCAAGCATTTTAGCAATAGAAACTTGATTTATTTTGGAACTATATTGAGATATATCTATTGGCACAGTGTTGGTAACAACTAATTCTTGAATGTGTGATTTTTCAATTTTTTCTCTAGCTTCACCAGCAAAAACACCATGGACTCCAAAAGCATAAATATTATTTGCCCCTAAAGCATGAAGATTTGCTGCAGACTTGACCAATGTTCCTCCCGTATCAATGATACTATCGATAATAAGAACATCTCTGTCTTTGACAGGTGCTCCAATATATTGTAACTTCTGATCCCCAGTTAGAGCGAAAAACCCTATATCGACATTTTTATGACCAATCTCTTCAAGATGAAGTTTTACATTTAGGCAATGCTGAAATAGCTTATCATTAGGGCAAACTACAACAAGATCTTTGAATTTATAGTCTCTATAATAAGTAGTAACTGCTCTGAATCCATCAACTTCAACAATTGGGATATTGAAAAACCCATGAGAACTTGGAGTTTGCTGATTTCCTGTTATGACTCTATCTGCTCCTGCCACCTCTAGCAACTGTGCAATATCAGCTGCAAAGTACGATTTTCGGTTTCTATGATTAATATCATTTTGTCTTGTGTAGGCATAATAAGGCATCACAACAATAACTTTGCTTGCTGAAGCTCTTTTTGCAGCAGAGATAGCAAGGAATAAATCAATTAGGGTTGTGTTCAGGGATTGTTCTGATGAAAAACAACAGATTAAATACACATGCTTAGACCGAACATTCTCTAAAATCTCTATATATGAGTCGTTGCCTTCACTGATCCTGAAAATTCGAAGTTTGGACAATCTTGTGTTCAGATGAAATGCAATTTCGTTGGCCATGTCTCGATTCTTGTTAATACTGAACAGTTTAACTTTAGACAAATCGTGTACGATATGATCAGAGAACCCCTCATAACTGATTATGTCGCCTTCATCCGAGGGGGTCTTTTTCTGGTATGCCAACTTCCAAGGAGTCGTCATTAATGCTCCAAAAGTTGCACCAAGAAATGCAAACTTTTTCAGTCTATGCATTTAAATAATTTAAACTGAAGTTTTTTTAAAAGACATTTGAGTATGAAGCACTTAATATACATCTATTGGTCCTAATGATTACAAGTAAATTAATTCTCCTAATTATTTTCTTCTAGTTTACGCAAGTATTCTTCTGCGTCTTCTTCATCTTGTTCCTCATTTTCGCCATTTAACTCAACTGCACTAAGTAGTTTATCTACTTTATCTCTATCTATAGTGTTCCCTTTCTTTGGACTCTTATCATCACTCTCTTCTGTGCTCTTATCATATACATCCTTGAGAGGATTTTCTTCGATTTCTTGCTGCTGCTGTTTATCTTCATTTTTAATAACAATCTTTTGTGGGGTCAAAAATTTCTCCTTGGCTTTCTTGCTTTGATATTCTTGAGAAAATTTCTCACAATCAGCCTTAAGGGCCTCCAACGTTGCTATTTCTTTATTATCATCTAGTGAAGTTAAAGCAATTCCTGTATTTGTACTTTCTGTTGGCTTGAGGATAAGATCTATGAAAAAATTATCTGAAACTTCTACATCAGGAGAAAAATCTATGTCCCTCTAGACAATGAGGTTCATTTGGGTAAGCTATACCTTGAAGAATCTCACAACTTCAGTAAAAGCGAAAGCTGGATGGAATAGAATTCTGAAGATTGAGACTCTTTCTTGTTGACTCAAAAAATGTCTGCATCTGATAAGAACATCTGTCATTAGCTCTACATCTACATCAAACCAGATAACATTATCCTTCTCTTGATAAGTTCTTGGCTTCTCCCTGAGATTTATTTCACAATTACATGACTATTACTTGGCTAAGGAATTATAGATGGGCTCTGATCCCTTGAAGATTTGAAGATAGGGTCTAAAGCCAGTTGGTTCTTTATTTTCAGAAGTTTTTAAGTCCTCAGGCTTGAGCTTAGGAACCTCATTGATAACGACTTTTTGCAATATGTATGTTTTGGGGTTGAGCTAATTAACGTTAATTTATGAATTTTACAAAAAATACTTTGACTCCATCCATTAAGTTGGCAACATCTTTGAGGTAAGCATTTTGAGAGGGAAATAGGAAGGACATGTCATTGACATGCAATTTCTATTTATTCTTAGTCCATTATATTTCATTTTTACATTGCAAAAATATGTTAAGGCTTCCAAAGGATGGTTCACTACTTTTAAAGCTGAAAGCAGGCAAGAAATGATTAGTGCACTTCTTCCTTTAGTAGATTGGCAATGAATTATAGCAACATTGTTGCTATCACTATTCAACCACTCTATTATTGATCTGATAATGATGAGAACATATTCTAAAGGAGGGCAGGGATAGCCAACAAAAGAATATTCTGCAACCTAATCGATCATGAAGAAGAACAACCTAGTTACTTGGTTGTTAAAGTAGGAGGTATCATACTTATGCTCACTTACATTCCAAATGTAATAACTTCCTTTCGGAAATCGAGTTTCAAGTGTCTTAGAAAGCTCTTCTATCTTCTCTTTGCTAGGATAAGTCATCCAGAAAATTCTGGGATAAATAAAGATCAAATCAGGCGAAGTTTCCTTAGAATCATCATGCAAAAGCAATGTTTTAGCAGAATTAGCTAAAGACTTGAAAGGATTGGTCAACTAAACAGTTAGATTGTAGGGTCTTTGAGAGATACATTTTTCAATTTGTTTTGCAGGGTCTCGCCCTTAAACATATCTGTTGAAAAGAACTTCATCTTTTTTTTTTTTTGTTAATTTAATACATTTAACTATTTGAATTCTGTACAAATAATACGTCCGATTCATAACGATAACAGATACCTGCCTGAATTTGTTCAGATTTAGTGAGAAGCAAGGTTAGCAACTGAGTTGCACTCATGAATCATTATGAAGCATAGTTAGTCTTTCTATTTGTTGTGATATCCTGGCAATCTCTGTATCAGGACAAACAGATTTAGAATACAATGTTATTGACTATGGAACTGGAAGGAGAATTTTCAGGAATGTTAAGAAATACAACCAGATTAATTAAAAAAGTCTGAGACAAGTAGACTATAAAAATTTTCTCACTGTTAATGCTATAAGCGACTATTTTAAGGCGTAGAAAGTGAAGAATCAAACCAAGAAATGTTAACAAAGTCTAACTATAAGAAGAATAACTGTTATTACGGGTTAATTTTATTGATCAAAAGGAGATAATAAATAATTTAAATTAATAAATCATCTGAGAAAATGGCTAAAGTCCTCCAAGTGTAAAGATTATTCATTATAGAGAGTCATTTTTAGTAACGACGTTATGCTTACAGTTCAGCAAAAGAAAAATAAAGAAGACGAGTTGAAGAAGGATGTTAGAACGGAAGGTAATTAAATGATAGTGCTCAGTTACATTATTAGAATATAATCCAGAACAATCACCTCCTGACTTTAATATGGCTGAAAACCATGGAGTAATCCTTTGAGAATTTTCATTAAATTATAAGAAAGCCAAAAGAGTGTACCGCCATAAAGCTATGGATGAAAAAAAGGAAGAACAAAGAAAGATATGCCCTTGTTGTGGGCTTCCGCTGGTAGGAATAGCTTAAATTTCATTTATTTGTAGAGTGGTGAACTCATTCCAATTTGTTCTAATCTGGACGAGCTCTACTATTTGGGTCCGGGTTATTCCCTCTACTTTACCTTCATTAAACATTGTATATGGTTGCTGACAGTAATACTAGCAATTGGTGGAGTTTATAACATTGTCACAAATATTATTGGAGATGGTTGTGAAGATGCTGTGGATGAATCTCAATTCTGTGTCCTAAATTATGTTTCAGTGTTGAATATTGCCAATAAGAGAGATGACCAAGTGTTACTGAGAATTCAATTAATTTTGCATCTGATTACAACAATTGTTGTGATGTTATTCTTCCACTTCATTAGGTGGAAGGTTAGAAAACTTGCCATCGAGGCTGATGATAAAACTGTAACTCCTTCAGATTTTACTTGCATGATTGAAGGAATCCCTCCAGGAGTCACTGATAACAAACTTGAAGAATGGCTGGAGAAATTTGGAGAGGATGGGTTCCCGATCAAAGTTGAAAAAATTACAAGAGCATACAAAATTTTGCATTATCTTAACTTATATTCGCAAAAAAAGCATCTGAAAGATCAACTAGAAAAAGAAACCTCAGAGGATAAAAAGAAAGAAATTACTAAAAAAATTAACCAAGTCATAACAGACATAAAACAAGAGAAAATGGGCATTCAACCAACTCATGTTGCCTTCGTTGCCTTCAAAACTGCTTCCCGTAACCATTGAGAAATATTCTTAATTTGTATAGAGGCTGATTTCCTCAACAAGAAATTCAAGAAGGGAATAATCAGAAGTATTATGGAAAGATTGATTCCATGCTTGCAAACCAAACATCATATCGAAAAAGGACGTCTCATCAGAGTTAGAAGAGCTCCTGAGCCCACTGACGTCATCTGGGCAAATATGAGTCATACTTTCTGGACCAAGCTCAAGAGCAGAATCTTCACTACCATAGTTGCTTTTATTCTGATTATTATCAGTTTCGGATTAATTGTCCTGATCAATTGGGGACAAGTACATTATTACTTATTCATAGTGACTCTCAAATAGCTTAAAGCCCTTGATGAATATGGCCCTAAATCTAAAACCGTTCAAGTATTGTCCTTCGTTAGTTCACTCTTGATCTTTATCCTGAACACTTTGCTAAATTATGCCATTAGAGCGCTTGGTCAATTCGAAAAGAAATCAACTTATACCGGTTTCTTCAGTGTCGTTGCTTCCAAGCTAACTGTGGTACTTTCGAAACTAATTCTTTATTAACCCTTAGGCTCAATTTGTCAACACTGCCTTTACAAATCTTGTAGCTAAGCTTATCTTAGCTAACGAGACAAGTGAAGAATTCGATATTCCTAAAGGTCTTGATTCGATCAACTTCTACGGACCAGGTGGTCTTCTTGAAAACATGTGGTTCGTCTTCGTCTTGAATGCATTCTTAGGACCTGTTATGAACTACTTCGATGTTTTTTGGCTCTTGAAAAAGATCACTCAGCAAAACGCGAAGAAACAAGGATCAAACAGCAAATTGACTCAAGCTGAAGCCCACGCAACTTTCGAAGGACTCAAGATTGATATTGCTGGTAAATACGCTAACTTAATCAAATCTATGCTTTTGACTTGCTTCTATGCTCCTGTCATGCCAATTGCCCTCATCTTCACTATTGTAGGTCTTATTCTAACCTACTGGGTTGATAAAGTACTCTTAGTTGAAAAAATATATTAAGCATCTAGTATGTTTTCTTAAGAAGAACTGCCTTGCCAAATGCTATGGGTTCTGAACTTACTCAAAGCATGATTGAACATTTAGAATGGACTGCTTTCACATATGCTGTAGAGTTTTCTTAGACACTGGCTAATGAAATAGATTGGAAATTTAATCTTCTCTAAGACCCTTCAAAACAGCTATGGTGATCCTAGTTTTGATACTGATGGACTCATGTATGCTACCATCGTTGTTAGTGTCCTCCACATTCTCCTTCCCATGGAATATCTTAATGAAAAAGTGTTCCCCATCAAAGATGAAGTCACCGAGAAAATGGCTTTCAGAGTTGCCAAAGTCCAATACTTTATGACTGTAAAGAGATTTGTAAGCATGTTCATCCTTTAGGATTATGATATTGAAAATCCAATTACCAGGACCAGAGCTCTGATTTGTTTCAAGAAACTGATAGAAAAAAAAGAGCAGATACTTAAAGACCAACAAAAACTCCATTCTTGTTCCAGACCTACTGAAACTAACAAGTTAACTTCTACATTTAATCAGGAAAAGACTAATAATTTGGTCGAACAAATAAAGCCTCAAGAGACTGCTCAGGGAGAAAAAACTCAACAGGAACCACAAAGACTAGAAAAAACACAAACGCATAAAGAACTATTAAAACAAAAAGAAGAAAAACGACGAAAACGAAAAGAAAAACTACAAAAGGAACAAGAGCAACTGAAAGCACTAGATGATTTTGATCCTTATGCACTTGAAGATGGAGAAGCAGATGAGGATGATGAGGACTACCTTAATCAATTAATTGACAAGGGTCAGAAATTCAACGTTGGCTCAGATGAACTCCCCTCTCTCTTACCAAAGCAAGTTTCATATTTTCTTGTTTTAAAGATATAGGTCAAGTGAAGCTCAGGATAAGACAGTTCTGGAATTGTTATTGAGTAAAGCTGCTTCTAAGATAGAAGAAGCTGGTAAACAATTGGCCTCAACCTTAGGGCTGCTCAACCTAAACGATCAACAACAACAGGCTGCTGCGAATGATAAGAAAGAAGAGCATGATCCTGCTGATGTTAACCTAAATGATTCTCAACACAATGCCGATCAACTACAAAAGGGTGGAACTTATGGTAATGAAGCTGATTTACCTGATGACATCATTGATGAACAAATCGATCGTAGCACCTTCAGCATAGCACATCCTAAAGAAGCTAAAGGACTGGGACAATTCCTCACTAATCTCATACACACAGAAAACAAAATCTAATTAGTTATATCATGTAGTCCGTAAATCTATTGCATTTGGATATCGTAAAAAAAATGAAGAGATGTTTCTAGTACAGATATTGAAAAATTATTTCTAAAAATTCCTCCAACTTTGTTTTTATTATCATTCTTTATAAAAACTTGAGTTTGTCTGTAAAATATTATTTTCTAGAAGCAATATAATCAATCATTCGTTTCTTATCCGGATGGTTCGCTGGATAGTGACCATCTAGAGCTTTTTATACTCCAACAAATTCAGAAATGTCAATCTAAAGCAGAAGTTGATAATAACAACTTTTGCTCATTATTCTTATATAATATGTTTACTATTGAGTATAAATTTTGTATTTAATCAGGTAACGCTATTTATATTGAGAGAAATGAAGTGATAGACTGTTTTTATTAGACACACAATCATTAGGCACCGATTGGCTAATAGCCAAGGTCCAGAATCCTGGAGACTCTTAGATCGACATTGAATGAAAACAATAAACTTCTCCTTTTTTTAGGTATTGCTTTTGTAAATAAACGAAATTAAAATTCAAATTTTATGTTGAATTCAAGTTTTTTCCCCCAACTACAGCTCAAAAATCTCTGTGGATTTGAAGAAGGCAGGGTCCACGCTACTTTCTCTGATAATACTGCTTTAATCCTTCAAAATAACAATAGTAAAATTACTATCCTTCCCTCTAATATCTAGACATTATTACATATTTTTTCAATAATGGTGAGAAAGTACGTACTGAGTTGGCCACACTACCTAACAGAGATGATATGAAATCAAAGGTTTATGATACTATCAAAGTAATAGAAGATCCCAAAGTATTAAAGCCTTAGAAAAACAATATCTTCAATCCTAAAGCATTTATTGAAATTGAGGACTTATATAGCTCAGAAGAGAAAGTTTTACTTTTGAATAAAATTATCTACTGCAGTTGGCCTCTAAGCAAAGAATCAATTGAGAAATCCATAAAGTGCTATAGTGATAAATCTATTGAATTCAGAACTATTGATAACATGGCTTCTTTGAGACTCATTGAGAATGGTATGGTTTTTGAAGTCGAATATCTCCAAATCCTTCCCAAGAAAAAGCCTATGTGGGTCAATAAATTACTCTACGAGGACAAGATAGAAAACAGCTTCAACTTTACCAAGGACTTTTTGAGTGGAATTGGAGCTCCAAGAAGTTCAGTGAAAACAGAAAAAAATGTTATGAAAATGGGATATGAATATATTAGAATGACCAAGAGATATAGTATCTTTAACTTCCCAATTCAATGGTCCTATCCTCTTCTTGTTGTCTTTGATCAATTTGAAGAAAAAATGAATCAAGCAGGTCTTACAGTCAGATATAGGCCAAGATTCTCGATGGAGTTCCTTACTTGGTTTGAGAATATTGACAACCTCACCCTTTCGGAGGAAGGTGATCTTACAGAATCCACTGAATGCGGTACCTTAGGAATCATAAAAGCAAGTGCCGATATAATAGCTAACATCATTCCCGGTTCTGATGTGACCATCCCTGAGGACAAGAAGTCACTCACAAAGAAGGATCTCTGGGAAGATGACAACATCAATCCTCTCTCAAATCTCTATAGCAAGGAATTAAAGCCTCACCATCAAATTTCAGAGAATTTCATTTTCTGGCTGACTGACTTTGGAGAAGTTCTCATTTGGGTCCAAGACGATAACAGCCTCATTCTATCTTCTCAAGAAGGAAAATATTTCACTCATTTTTATAGAAATGTTAAAGTCCCTATTGATCAAGATAGCCTTGACAGCTATGAGTTTAAATTTTCAATTGAAACCATCCCTCCCGTAACAAGATCTAAGAGGAAGATGAACTGCTCATATAGCTTGACTGAAGTAATAAAGAATGCTCAGAAGTTTGTGGCCAATGCAAAGTTAAGTGAACTCAATGCCCAAACTAGCACTCTTCCGGAGGTCATAAATTCTCAAAAGAAAGAAGAGGAACTATATAAGAGTATGCCCTTTGAGGTCATTCATCAGTCCAAAAATGGCTACGGGTTTTTTGAAGCTTACAAAAATAAATCCATTAAGGTCGTTTTTACAGACAGGACGGTTTTGAGAATAAACTTTGGACAAGATGTTGCTCAAATCTTGACTAAAAATGCAGAAAGAGTTGAAGTTAGGCTCGATAGGCCTAATGATTTCAAAGACTATGTCAAAATAGCTTGTGAATATTATGAAAATGTATTTACTGATCCTAAAACTAAGCTCGAAAGAATGAAGGAATCAGCTATGTTGAATGACATAATCTCATTTGAACTAGAAAAGAGCGAAAGAATGCTTATGATTACATCAGGAAAAGTTCCTACTGATATTACTAACCAAAGCTTTTCAAGACAAGAACCGAGTCTTAACATGTCCATGAAAGATTTGAATATGAATGAAAGACCATTGGCTGTTTCCTATGTGCTAAATGACTCATATAACTCAAATTACTCCTACTTTGATATTGATGAAGTTTCCAGAAAGATTCAAGAGTAAATTTCCCCATATTTTCATAATTTTCTAGGCAACTGAAAATGAATGAAATGATGTTAAAGAAAATCCAATCTTCCAAATTTTAAATATATATATTTCTTCTTTGTGTCTATTTATTGATTGTCTTTAAACTTTGTAATAAATTATTCCCTTGATGTATTTATCAGGACATGGAAAATAAGGTTCAAATAGATAACTTAAGAATTCAATGGTTTAATAATGTCCTAACATTATTTCAAGACCTAACCTCATATTCTTTATTTTTCACCTTCCGCAAGATCGAGGGTTCTTCCAGTAGTATCATATGGCAAAAGGGCACAAGCAACAGCTCCCACAGCTGAGGCAACACCAAATACAAACAAGGGCAAAGTCGCCTGAATTTCGAGTGTGCGAACAATCACCCATGGCATAATCATTCCGCCAATTCTACTAGCAGCACTTGCAAAACCAAGTCCAGTAGCGCGGCATTGAGTGGGATAGAGCTCAGAAGTATAGGGTGCCATGAATGCAAATGCCGAATTTGCCCAAAACTTTGCAAATAGAATGAACCAAATGAATAAAGATCTGGAGAAAAAGTGGGTTCCGAAGCATCCCAAAGCACAGCAGGCAAAGGAAAGGATAACGGAGTATTTTCTTCCCAGATTTTTCCATTCAATTGCAAAAACTGCTAAGACATAAGATGGTATTTCCGCAATTGCAGCAACATAAAGGTCTTGATAACTTATTTCGTCATTATTAGCATTGTTTGAAGTGTTATTTAATTTGCCAATAATGAGAGGAAGTGAATATGTGATTCCATAGTAGACAAATGATAGTACCCACCATGATATCCAAACCAAAATTGATGTTCTAAGTAATTTTCCTTTGACTAATTCTGAAATTGGAGATGCCTTTGGTAGCTTCTTCTGGTTTTCGACCCATTCGTTTAATTTTTCTCTTTCATATTCACCTATTTGAAATTCATAACCATGGTTCGTCCTATACATATGTTTGAAAACCTGAATTCCTTCATCAGCATTTTGAAGAATTTTATGCCTAGGACTTTCCTTCAAAAAGATCCAGCCAAGGACAAATGCGACCAAAGCTGGTACTGAAGACCAAATTAACAATGCTCTCCAAGCACTTTCAGATGTTTCTACATGCATTATTTGACCCAGAAAAGTTGAGAAGAGTTCCCCAAAAGTAAACAATGAGCTCACAATGATAAAGGCGATTCCCCTTCTCTGTCGAGGTGTAACTTCAGTGACAACCGAAGTCGCTGTCGGACTCAATAATCCTATTACTATTCCAAACAATGCCCTTGTCCAAAGCAAAACTTCCCAGTTAGGTGCCAATGCAGAGGCTACACCCGTTCCAAACATGAGAAGAAGATAGGATAAGAATGGATATTTCCTACCGTACTTATCTGAAATTGGCCCTGACAATAAGGAACCAATAAAGAATCCAGCAAATATCAGAGAGCCCATTAATCCAACATCATCTAATGATCGATGCCAGACAGAATGGACTACAACATAGTTCAGAAGAGCTATCGTAAGCACTTCTGCACCGTCGGTAAGATATGCAATTCCAACAACCGCATAGGTGAAATAATGATACCTTCCAATCCCAATTCTATCTAAAATCTCTTCTATCATATTCTTTGGGTTTTCAATCTCAAATCTCTCGGTGCTCTTAGCGCTGGCGAAACTACCATCGAGGGTACTTGTATTCTTCGAAGTCATTCTAATTATTTAAACGTTCGAAATAATTTTTATTTTTGCAGAGTCAAAGTCATTAGGATATCTCCCTCATTTTCTCATCCCACAACTCAACAAGGCCTCCAATCTGAACCATTAGATATATAAATAAATTTTGAGAATTCTTTCTTGAGTCAGCAATACTTATTTAGATACCTATGGCATTAATAGCTTCTGATATTTAATCCATTCTGGACTGGAGAATGATAGGGTATTCAAATAAATATCTTTGATTCTCTTTCTTTCCACAAGAATCAAAACTTGTAAAAATCATTCTATTCAAAAAAGAGGATTCTGAGTGTCTATTAATGAGAAAATTAATAATAACGCACTGAGATTTTCTAATATGAGGTCAACTTCACCAGGGGCTATACATGACTCCTGAACTTCATTAGAGTAAAATTAAAAAATATTTATGCATTCAAAATTATGGGCGATTGTAGTCCCATAACCCTCGATTACTCAAGTGACTGCCCAATCTGTATCAGTATTCTTTATCGACCAATTACACTTGTTTGCGGCCACAAGTTCCCATTCTATTCTCTGTATTGATATTTTAGTTTTTGCGAACAATGCATTCTAATGTATACACTACATCAAAGAAAGAGTCAATGTCCTATCTGTCGACACAAAATTGTGTCGCCAATAAATGTAAATAAACTAACTACCCAGTTCACAAAATAGCAACATCAAGTGAATTTTGTCCTTGAGGAATGTATTAAGAAAGTTCGTCCTAAGGTACAAAACAAGAAAATCTGAATAATATTTAGGAATATTGGGATAAAATTACTTCTATAAGTGATTTCTTTCCTATACCCCGTGCAAAGTCTAACAGAAAATTTTTTGCCGAGTGGAAAAGTCAAACCTTAAAAAAGGTCAAAACGCTCCTAGAAAATCTTCATAAATGGTCCCCATTGTTAACATTAGGTTTGTTCAGATTATTATCATCTAACGCTATAGCTCTTGTCCTTTTTATGGTTTGGAAGGCTCGTGGACATCATAAAATAGAATCTGTCAAGGAAGTTGCATCTACAATTTCAAAGAGAGCCTCTCCAAATAATGTCAAGACTGCAGACATCATAACTCTTACTAAGCAACTATTTTGATGAAATAATCATACATGCAAAGGAGAAATTGATTTGTATATTTGAGGTTATCTTATCTTGCTATTAGATTTTTAACTATGTCAATGTTTTCATATCATCTTGAGTGACTTTGTCGGTACTTGTAAATGCTCGTCAATAGAGCGAACTCTTATTTTATTCAGGCAAGATTTGACTTTCCTTTAAAATTTTCAGCTTTTTTATTATTATTATTTATTTATGAGCTTAATAATCACCGAAGGCAGCGAGGAGACTACGAAAGGGCTGCTAAAGTCGGTTGTTTATACCTATGGAGACTTGACAAAAAACAAACATGTTATCTCCAGGAATAGTCCAGAATTTCAAGAGAGATTGTCAGCTATGTACAAAAGCATGAAAATTGGAAACTTAGATATCAAAGAAATGATGAAGAATCAAAAATTTGCTTATAACCTAACAGAGTTTGAAATTCACAATCTTATAGCAAAAGTTGAAATGGAAGACGTTGAGTGCAAAGCACAAGAGAAATTTCAGATTAAAAATAGTCTGAGATCGCAAAACATAGAGACAACAGGAGATTACTTTAATAAGCGCTTAAAAGAAATAGAAAATAAAAACAAGAAAATTCTTGAAAGACTGAAACAAAGGTGTCTTAACCGTCTAAAGAGGGAAGAAAATTTTGATCCTGCCAAAATAAAATTTGAGCTTGTACCTCCTGATAAGCAGACTAAAGCATATCCATACTATGATTATAAGAAAAATAGAGGCAGAATCATAAAGGCTGCTAATACAGCATATGTAGAAAAATATTGTGGTGATAATGATGAGAATATGAAATATTATGGGGCTCTTCCACAAAATAATGTCTTTAAACCTAATCCAGTTGAAATTCCTCAAACCAAGCAAAACAGCCCTCCACCTAAACCTGAAGTACCCAATCTGGAGATTCCTTCCAAGGAAAACTCATTTGATGAACAGGAAGATGAAGAAATCAAAGAATTAAGAAAGAAATGGGAATCTGGTGCAAAATGCCTTAAATTTCTTAGAAAATTAAGGAAATTTATTAAAGTCGAAGGAAATGATGCCAAAAAAGATAATGCAGCAGCTTTATCAAGTTCCATGATCCTCAAGCCAAAAGCTGACATTTCAATTGATTTTAGTGATCGAGGAACCTCGATGACCGAAATCAGAAATGAACAATCGCCTGAAATTTCATTTTTAGATAGATCAAATGATATCAACAGAAGCACTGAGAATAAGCAAAAAGTTGAACTTAATCAATCACAAGATTTGACTGAAGAGTCTCCATCTGAGAAATCCCCTAATCTCAAAAAAAGATACACAGATGCTGGCGGAAATTCATTCACGGCATCCAATCGAGATCGAGATGCTTTGAATCGAAAGAATTTTACTATTATAAACAAAATTAAAGAAAGCTCCAAGAATCTCCAAACTCCTGTTTCGGAGGCGTCTTCTGAGACAACTGAAAAAAGTAAAATAAATGCTATGGATGCTGCTGATATCGACCTGAAAGGGAAAATTACTTCTGTGAGACAGCACCAAGGCAGAGTAGTCAGTAATGAAAAGGAGACCAATATTCCTTCCCTCGCAGATACTAGCCGACTTAGTGGTCCTCTAATACCTGGACCAGAATTAACTGATAGTCCCAAAGCGAGCGTAAGGCTCCCCAATATAGTAAATTCAAGTCATCCTGAAGATATCCCCAAAAGTACTGTTGAGAGCTTTGCGAAAAAAGGCACTGGTCCTACACGCGTGAATCCTGCTCCGAGTACCAGAAATAGCTTTGATGCTTCAAGCTTAAGGCCTAGCAATTTGACCAGGTATAGCCAGAGGTTCAGTGTCTTCAGTTCTGAAAATCATTTCTTCAACAACAATCTCAGGCGAAGAACGACCTTGGGTAGATCAGTCGAAATGTCTCGGTTTCATCAGGAGAAAGACAAGGTGAAGAGTTTCTTGAATGTGATCAACAGCATTGGGGCTGAAAATAAAAAGGATGAAAAGGACATGGAAGTTGAGACAACTAAGCAAGCTATGAGATATGAGAAAATGGGATGCTTGTTGGAGGACTTTCGTGATTTAAGCTATATGGAGGGTCCGGTTTTACATTCAATATATCAATATAAAAGAGGGGATAAGATCCATATGACACACGAGAAAGAAGGAATGATAGCTAGATTCAAAGAGGAACAAAAGCACTTGGATTTTAAAGTTGTGAAGATCAAGAAAAAAGCACTCAAAAATCAGTTAAGAGATGTCATGGACAGAAAAAGGCTTCTAAAATATGACAGATTTTACAACTGAGTTTTACGTACACTTAGTTTGTACTCTTAAATGAATTTTGTCAAGGTACACATTATAAATATTTATTTTTCTCTTTAAAGAAATGTAAACACAAAATAATAATAGTAAAAGGATTACTCAATAAGTCTAGACTCTGAGATTCTTCCTGTTAAAGGAGGACTTTTGTTATCTAAATCTTTTAAAGAATAGTTTTCAGTTTCATTGGCCAAGGGATTAAATGTTGACTTTTTCATCGGTACTAATTTGAGATCTATCAAAGTTGGTGGGGACTTCGTGATGGGACCCCTTCCTCTTATTACGGAGACTATCATGGAATTTGATAATGATGGATCATCCTTATTTAATTGTTCATCAAGCAGACTACTTGATCCAACACTTTCCCTACCCTTTGTGATCGAATGAATTTCTATTTTGCTCTTGCTATTTTCTATTTGTTGTTTCATAAGTTGGACTAATGTTGTTGGTAGCTTCTCCATCGATCCAGCTCTTCTGCCCATACTTCTAGGAACACTTCTACTTCCTTTTTGTAACCTTAAATCATAAGCCTACAAACTAGTTATGGATAATAAAAATATATTTACTCTTTTTTCTTTTATGAATTTTGCATAGCATTCTTCTCCTTCTTTGCTTCCAAATAAATATCGGAACAGTCTCTTTAAGTGTTCCTTGACTCTATCATCAATCTCTTTATTTAGATGACTGCGAATGATCCGTTGGATCTCATTTTTCTTTAAGTTTTCAATCTTATTCATTATTTCATTTGCAGTATGAAGTGGACCAAAAACTTGAGGATCTTTTGATGTCTGCTTCACCTCTAATAATTTTTCTTTTTCTAGCATATCTGAGTTTGTGTTTAATGGCTCTTCATAATATTGTCCATGCACATCCATCAGCTTGAGTTTAGTTTCAGTAGGATCTACTTCCTCCCATTTGGAGATAATTTGTTTTCCCTTAGGACCATAATGAGTCAAGTGCACCAATCTTTTGGCCTTAAGATTTGCTCTTTTCAGTTCCGATATTTTACTGTTTACCTAAACGTTTATTTCAAACAGTTCAATTTTACATCTGAGGCGATTGATTGTGGATCCTTTGCTTTAGGTCTTTCAATGGGAGGTAAACTACTGCCGCAGCCCTGTTTGTCATGCGACTGGATATTTTGACCATTTTCTAGTGCCTCAAGGTACCGGAAGTCGTCAAGACTTGCCATAAATCCAAGAAGATTATATTTTCGACAATGTGCCTCTAATTCATTTTGGAGCTTAGCATAGTCTACAAGGAATTGAATGTTCTCTTTATCAAGATAGGCTGGGAAGGCATCTGCATGTACATCATCATTAATCTTCCAAAGAGCCCTGATTACCCAAGCATAACCAGGAGCATTTCCTCTAAACCTAAGTAGTAAGACGAGCAGGTTATTGTCGCTTACATATAGTCATGATCGTCTTTGAGTATCCTGAAGTAAAGGTCCTTGAGCTGCATTTTTGTATAAGCTTTGATATTTTTAACAGCATTAAACTCAAGATCTAATGCTTCCATTGTTTTCTCAGTTTCAGCTACAGCCTTTTCTAAGCCTGTGATGGACTCTAATAATTCTCCCTCCTGCTTTTTCAGTTCGAACTTCACTCTCTAACCATTTATTATTGCACATATAGTCAATACCTGCAGTTTAAGATACTCTTCAATAGAATTACTATTTGTGACAGGTTGCAGATGAGGATTATTTCTTTTACTTCGAGGTTCCTCTCTTTTGGGTAATGCAAGATTTGGATTAAGATCAATTGAAACAATCTTTTTTCTAATATAATCCACCTAATTACCTAAATATTTTGGTTTCATTTTTTACTTGTCTATGCTTGCTTGCAATCTCAGTCTTTAGAGAATGAATTAGTTTATTAACTTCATTTATTTCATTATTGAGTCTATTGATCTCCTTAACGTTCTCTTCATAAGTCTTGATTAAAATGTTTTCTAGACCCTTGTAATCCACTACATTTTCGTCATCTTTCTTTAGATCCTTAAAGCTAAAGAGCTTTGTGAAGACAGGAGGTGATTTTTTATTTCTAATCATTTGGATCAGATTTTCAATATGCTGTTGGATAACTGTTGATGATGCCAGAATTTTCAAGGTAGAAAATTCATTTATTACATCCTCAGTGATTCGTTGAATGTTCCATTTTAGCTGGGTGTCGCTGGTTGTATTGAAATCAATATCACCCAAACGAGCTCCGATCTTTTTTAACATCATATTATTAAAGATTCCCAGGTTAGTCTCTCTCATGGAAAATTCTATACCATGTTGAACTTTAGATTTCTTCATGTATAATGGGACTCTTGAGTTTTCAATGTCCTCTTCAACTTCGTCTACAGGGGTAAGTCCCAATAGAGGGTTTCTCCATTTTTTTACTAGCTATTAGATCTAATAATAAAATTCCATACATTCTTTTTCTTCATCTGAATCCATAAAAATTCTATTCACTGCTTCAGAATTTATTTCTGGCCCTTCAGGGTCCGAAAAGACCTTCTTACTCAATCTCTGTTTATTCAATATTTCGTTTTGTTCTGTTGATTTAATGACTACATCATTAACGATAAAAAGAGATACTATACGCTTCCTTTTCCTCATTTCTAAATGCCATTTTTCAAGGGTTTTGACAGCAGCAATTTCGCCATTTTCATTAACTTGATTTAGCTCATCATAATCGTCATCAACAATAAATTTTGGTTGTTTAGGAGGAGCATCTTTAGACTTTTTTCTCTTGTTCGTTTCTTCCAATATATGATGCAACTCATTTATGCTTAATTTCATATGCGAATCATTGTGAAAAAAAGACTGTTTTGCTCCTGATTCATCCTCTGCGAAATCAGCTATTCTAACGCCTTTCTCCATTGGAGTTAAACTTGTGTAATGTTTGATGTTGTTCTTTCTGAGTATGGGTTGAGGATGTTCCTGACTATGCCTTGTAGTACCATCTTTCCTGGTAATTGGAGACAAAGGAATAGAGTTCTTTCTTTCAAAGGACTAGAAAAAGCTCAGAAGAGCTAAATATAATTTATTTACCCCTCGTTCTTGGTGGCTCCTGGAATCATTTTTCCCTGGGTCTTCTAGGGCCCTAAAATCTAAATTAGGGAGAGATCTTCTCCCAATATTTAAGACCACTTCCACGGTTTTCTGTGGAGAGGAACTCGCCTTCATGGAAATAGTTTTTATTTATTTGCGTATATTAATAGATGTTTCAGTTTTGCACTTTCTGAATAGACTCTAAGCGATATACTCACCCAAACAGAGAAGACCTCCTTATATGGATTGATATAGAGAGTAAACATTTAATTATTGTCCATCAAGTCTGTTTCCTGTTCTAGAATGTTCTATATGACGCCATTAAATCAAGCTTTCATGAGCTTCTGACGTAGATTTGAATTTTGCGTTGCCTATATATTACAATTGCACTTTATACATTCCGATAAGAATTACAATATAAATACTTATTAGATGATAAATACACTAAGTAATCAGTTCCCCTTTAAAGGAGAACCAATAAATAATCAGTATGCTCGCATAGGCGACTATGAGTTAATCAAAACTCTGAACTACGGAGTTACTTCAAAAGTTAAATTAGGGCGCCATGTAACTACCAAGAAGGAATATGCCATCAAAATCATCAAACCTGAATTTGAGGCTCGCTACCTCTCAACCGTAGAGCAAGAGGCACGATTCATGGAGGCCATTACCAAAGAAAACCATACAAATATCATCAAGCTGATTGAATGTCTTCCCAAGACCGACTATGTGAAGAAAAATGGCAAGATTAAAAAAGTCTTTGCAATGGTCCTAGAATTAGCCGAAGGAGGAGACCTCTTTGAGTGTCTCAAGGCCATAGGAGAACTCGGAGAGGACATTGCCAGAACTTATTTCCAGCAACTACTTCAAACCATTGAGTTTCTACATGAAAAAGGAATAGTCCACCGTGATATTAAGCCTGACAATTTACTTCTTTCTGCAGACCTTACTCTTAAGTTAGCTGACTTCACCTTCGCTTCTTATGTCCTTAGCGAGAATGATAACTATATTCAAAGAGAAACTTTTGGAACTTCAAATTATTTAGCACCCGAACTTATAGCAAATAACAGCTTGACAACACAATGTCTAGATCTCTTTTCATGTGGTGTTATCCTATTCCTCATGGTTGTCGGTCAGCCGCCCTTTGAAAAAGCTACACCCCAGGACCCAAGATATAAATATATTATTAAGCATCAATTTAGCTATTTTTGGAAACAATATGAAAGAGGTGGTAGAAGTTTTAGTTCTGAGTTCAAAGATCTGATTAATGCTATGCTCTGCTTTGAGCCAACCGAGAGACTTACCATTGCGGAAATCAAAGCCCATCCATGGTACAATGGAAAAACATGCTCCATTGAGGAACTTAGAGAAGAGTATCTGAAAAAGGAACAAGAATTTATCAAGTTCCAAGAAGAAAAGAGCAAGCAAATGGAAAAGTCTAAGGAAGAGAAGGCATTAAAAAAGAAGATGACTGAAGACCAAATAAAGCCAAAGATGAATTGTTTCCATATGATGAAGGGAATCACTCCTATCAAGTACAGAAGTCTTTCACAGATTATTGATCAAGAAATCAAGAACAGGCTGTCTTCAGAAGAGATAGAATGTTCTAGAGAATCTAAAGATTATATCTACACTGGATATCGTGGTCTCACTGAGTTATTCTATGATGTACCAGTCGACATCATGTTCAAACTAATTCTCTTGCTTTCGAAGAAACTCTTCAATGATTGCAAACATAATCATGAAGAGTTTAAAACTAAGGGAAGAATTATTTCCGACACTCGTGAGTTTACAGGAGATATTTCTATCGAATTATTCAAAGTTGATGAGACCATGTGCTGCTTGAATGTCACAAGGATCAAAGGACCCTTAGTACCATTCTACAAGTATATTGAAGACACTCTTAAGGTTGAAATTGGCGCGGCTCTTAAGCATCTATTCGATCAAGCCTCGGACTAAATTTTTAAACAATATGTTATAATTGTCAAAATGTACCAATATGACTCTTAAGATTGTTTGTAATTGCTCATCAGTCTAACTAATCACCTTTTTCTATGTTTATGATAAGCAACTTGCAAGCTATCCTATGTTCTTGAGATAAATATAGTTCTTTTTTAGCGTGTTAATAATAATTTTATTTAAGTTACCTTCGGTACTATGGAGGAGATTTATCTATTACTCGATGAGAGATTCTCACAAATTGAGGAAATTCAGAAAAAGCATAACAAAATAATTCAAAGTTTAGATGATCCACCTCAAGGTCAGCCTATCAATATGTCTGAAGTCCAGGAGTTATCACATACAATGTTACAAATGAAAAGGAATGATAAGCTCAGATTAATCAAAGAAAATGAACTGATGGAGATAGTTTTCAGTTTGAGAAGCTTTGATGATCAGCAAAGACTGTAAATCATAGAGAATAATGACAAAATTCTATTTTAGGAGATTCCAAGAAAAAAGTTACGAGACAATGAGGAAAATAAAGTCAGATTTTGTATATGAAAAGTTCAAAAGGTCAGGAGACACCAAGGACATATCAAAGCTTTACTTGAATTTTTTTCTGAATCTAAAATTGCAGTCTAGAGTGGATGATCTTAAGCGGGCCTATGCAAACAATAAATATATTGGAGTATCCCATCGAATCAATGAATTTATACTTTAGTATCCTATTATCTCAATCTTACTGAAGTGGCTTCTTGAAATTTCGAGGCAACACTTCCAAAGTGTTCTCAAAGAAAAGAGTGATAAAATAGCCTATCTCACTGCAAAAAATGGACGAACCACGCCTTCTATTGTTCGCAGCAAGGTTGGAGACTCCACTTTTGAGAGTCCAAGTATTCCTACTAAAGGAAAGGCATTTCAACATGGGATGAGAAAATTGCTCACCTTTGAAGAAAAGCATAATTCGGAAATGTTCCACGAATTCCATGGTAAGAGATGGAAAACATATGTTTACATATTTAGATACTGAGGATCCTACTTATGAATTTCGAGTGAAGACTTCAACGGATTTTAAGCAAAATTTTCAGAGCTTTCTCTCCAACCAGACAAAGTAAATAATTATTTCTGTCACTAATTTATTAGAAGTGATAAAAGCTACCATGAACCTTCTCGAGATTCAATTAATTTGAGTTTGGCTTCTTATCAAAATGGAAGCCTACAAGGAAAGAATTCAAAATGCGTTAAGGCACTTCCAGTCAAATTACCACCCAATTGTCTTCAAATTTTTATTCAAAATAAGAATAATTACGAATCATGTTTGGATCCCATAGAAGATCTAGATATGAGCAATATCAGCACTGTATATCAACTAATGAACTTCTATAAATATACTAAAAAAGTTCCGGGTGGTACTGTGGTAGTTGTTGATCTCGAGAAGAAAAAGGAGATGATTAACACTATCTACAGGGCATTATACGCACGCAATGCTGAAGTTGATAGAACCGTGACCAACTATCAAAATAAACTTTATGATAAAAGTCAATTGGACTACTGCCCTCGGCTTCAACCATCCAAAAAAGAAGCCTTCTGTGATAATTACACATGCGATTTTGTGAAGAAGTATTCACATGTCTTAGTACAAAATGTAATGATAGAAAAAGAAAAAGAAAAAGAGGCTAGTCCAATGATAATAAAAAAGTATGGCCCAAATGGGCAGCCTCCTAGAAGGCCAGTAACTTCTGCTAGTCCTTATCCTCCTGGTTCTAAATATGGAAGAATGCACATCCATGAATCGACCACAGAATATCGTTATGAAGCTTCTGAAAATCACATGAGCAAAACTGAAGAAGCAGCTCATGATGCTTTCAGATCAAAGGCCAATCTTACACAGGGCACTTCAGAAAATCAGTTCAGAATTACAAGGAAAAAGGGAACTGTTCATGAAAAAGACGAGAAGAAGAAACTCAAAAGAGTTGATAGTTCCAAAAATACTGAAGAATTTAATGGAAGTCTCCCTCCTAATCTTATGAGCACAAGTCAAAAGAAAGAGGATAAGGATTATGATTCGGTAGAACCATCTAGACAACGGAGAAAAAGTAAACACAACTCTAAAAAACTTTCAGAAAAAAATCGATCTTCTTCTGTGAACAAATTCAAAGCCAATGGCGGAACAAATTTACAATGGGAACAATTAAATCTCCTAGCGAATGCCATAAAATCTGAGGTAGAGAGCCGATCTCCTAAGCATGTTCGACAAAATAATCTCAAAGGTGATGAGATAGTACTAAAACCTGCCTACAATGGACTCCAAGGCAAGTCTCCAAGAGCAAAGGTTGAATATTTTCCAAATAAAGAGAATGCCTTTTTAAGCATTCTTGATGATAAAGCTAAGGGATTATTTTACAGATCAACTGTAAATCCAAGTGTTAATAACAGAGATCCCTCAAGCGGAAACCAAATAGGTTAGTCCTATGGGAAAATTAGATCATGCTGAAGGCTAGACAAAGTAGTCCCTTAGATTTTATAAATATGAGCATTTGATGGAGTTTCAATCAATTTTTTCCAAGTTCTGTTTTATCACATAATTTGTTTGTAATATATTCTTATTCACTCCTGTCTATAACTCATTTTCACTTTGATATATAACTGAAAGGAAGATTGGTATATGGTATTTAATTTGACATATAACTATTTCTGATAAAGAAGAGAGCAATTCTAATTTAGCTGTTAAGTTCAGTTTAATGAATGAAACCTAAAAGATATAGGATTCAAGAATTAAATAAAAAATCTGCTTTGGCTAAGGACAGTGTATTGTGCTGGCTAAAGTAATAAATTTTATTTGGATAAAAATGATAGAAGAAGTACAAAAGCCCAGAATTTACAGCAATTTATGTGAAAAAATGTTTGGATTTGACACTGATAAGATAAACAAAGAAGGAATGTCCAAGAAAGTTGAAGAAAAAATTTTATCTGCCAAACTTAAAGACAGAAGTTGTAAATATTATCTTTCCTATCTTGATATACTAGATTTAAAGCCAGCAGGGTGGACCAAATTTGGATATGCAAACTCTCCTTTCTGTGATTTGCTTCTACACCAAGGATGCAAGGAAAATATCACAAGGATTCATCATAAGGACCTATCTGTTGATGAATTTAGAGAGAAGTTTGAGAAAACAGACACACCCATTGTCATTGAAGGTCTTACAGAAGATATGGAAGTTGAAAAATATTGGACTTTTGAAGTATCAATATATTCCATTTGTCAATTTGCAAGGCTATTTTCAATAGATACAAAGACGAGAAATTCAAAATTGCAGAAGATGATAAAGGAAAGAGTGTGAGAGTTAAGCTCAAGTACTTCTATGAATACATGCTCCATCAACGAGATGATTCTCCTTTATATTTGTTTGAAGGAGATCTTGAAGATTCAGAAGAATTAAGGCCCTTGATACAACATTATTATGTACCCAAGTACTTTAAAGAGGATGATTACTTCAAAATTGTAAAATTAGAGAGACCCAAATTTAAACGTTAGCTTGGAGAAGAGAAAAGGCCTCCTTATAGATGGTTCCTAATTGGTCCTAAGAGATCTGGTACAACTGTTCATGTGGATCCATTGAAAACTTCAGCTTGGAATCTGTCCTTACATGGACATAAAAGGTAAATGAAAGTGAATGTACTTACAACTAGATGGGTATTGTTCCCTAATGATATCCCAAAGTCCATTGTAAAAGGAAAAGAATTTATGGAACCTGGACTTTACGATGAAGCTATTGTTTATTTTGAGAAAATCCTACCTAGGATAAAGGAGAAAGAAGGAGAACATCTCAAGATAATTGAATTTACCCAAAACCCAGGTGCAAATGTCTGAAACAAGATAAGATTTGTAGGTGATTTGGTGTTCGTTCCTGGTGGATGGTGGCATGCAGTGCTTAATCTGGACAATACGATGGCAATAACTCAGAACTTTGTAAGTCGAATAAATTTTGACAAAGTTTGGAGATCATTCAGAAAAGGAAGAAAGAAGCTTTCTTGCGTTTTCTTGAAGAAGGCACAAAAAGAATTACCTGAGATATACAAAAGGGCAATTGAATTGAATAAACAAGATGGATATGTTATGTATGATGAGAGGACCAAAAATAACTGTGATGGTGAAGAAAAAATTGAGAAGAAATTGAAAATTGAAGAATATGTCCCTAGTTCTTCTTCAAGTTCTTCTTCTGATAGTTCGAGTGAATCAGATAGCGACACAAGCAGTAGCAGCAGTGATGAAGATTACTAAGGCTGGGTATAACTATATTATGTTCCAAACAATAAAAATAATTGTGATTGTTACCTATGTTAGCTTTACATAGTTACACAATGTAATATTAAATTAATTCCTATCTCACAATTGCTCTCAACATAATCTCGCTCTATTCTATTTATTTATCATCTTCAGAATCTTTGTCTCCATTTTCTTCTTTATCTTCAGGGTCGTCCTTTGGAATATATACTGGCTCTGGCTCATCATCTTCATCTTCATCTTCTTCTCCTTCACCTTCTGACTCTGAAGAAGATGGTGGTAGCATTCTTCTATTTCTGTTCTCTTCCTTCTGTTTAATAGCACTATCAATATATTGTTTCTCTGCCTTTTGTAACTCTTTATGAGTTTGGCAGTCTTCATATAATTTAAAAACTTCTTGATTCTGTTTTAAGAAATTTGGACCCCATTTGAATTTTTCCATAAGTTTAAGACCTTGATCCCAGAAATCACAGAGGAACAATGCAGCAGCTAATGCTTCGGCACAAGACAATTTATAAGGGGCACCAAAGTTGATCGGATTGACTGCAATCATAAAGGGTAAAATTCTCTCATGATCAAACTGGGTCTTCACTTTAAGTTCTTCAATTTTATTCCAAGAACAATCTATAACACAGAGTCCATGCTTCAATATAATATCTCTATCCTCTTTTGAAACATACTTAGTACCAGTGGCAGACAATGTGATTCCTCTGAATCTATTTTTGTGGTTTATGTTCTTTAGAAGCCCGAAAGTTTCTAATTTTCTTCCCGAGCATTTTGATGGGTCACATTGATTGAAATCAACCATATATAAGGCAATTTCAGGATCCCCTTCATTATTCTCTACTCCTTCTTCGTTCTTTCTCTCTTCAGGAGCTCTGGTATCATGAGCTTCCTCTTCGGTTTGCTCTCTAACCTTCCCTTTCCTTGCTTCCTTATCTTTCTTGTCTTTTTTGGCTTTCTTGATCATTTGGATTTATACCAATGAACTAATATAATTTATTAATCTTCTGAAACAAAGTCTACTAAGTTCCCATTCAATAATTTAAAGACTCTGGATACATTGGTCCAGGTATTTTTACATAGAATTAAACGTAGAAAATCACAACGATGTTTCCTATTTGACCAAATTTTATTTCTCGGTCTACAAAAACAATAAAGTAAAATTTGAAAATTTTCCCACATGAATAGTACAGACAAACAATTTAACAACTACAAACCAAATCCACAAAATAAGAAGGTTGATTATGGAGAGTGCTGGATAAATCCTAGTCAAGTGGCTAATCCAGTATGGAAAATTCTGAAATTCCCTAAGAAAACTAAAGATCAACAAGTCGCAGATTTTATTTTTCCTGATTCTGGTCTTTCTATTATCTTCTTGAGTCTTCAATTTCATCAAACATATCCCCTTTACTTACAGGACAAACTTGATAAATTTGCACAGTCTGAGGATTATAAAACATACGATAACAGAATTCTTTTGTTGTTATTTGATGCAGAAGATCCTAGTGATCATCTGATGGAAATTACACTCTTGTGTATGGAGAAGAATATAAAGCTCTTGCTAGGATTTACATTTACTGAAATTGCTAGCTATTTGGGATCCTTCAAATATCTAGAAAAGAACAAGGGACACTATAAACTTAGATAAATATTTATAGAGAGTTATATAGTTAAGAAAGTGTGTTATTGTGTATTACTATTTTGATATCCGTGTTGGGAGTATATAATTCTTTAACTAAATATGTCATGACCCTTTATTACAACAGGGACTTCTTTCTGGACATAAAGTTTCACGATGTATTTTCCTGCAATATTACTTATGATATATTGAATCTTACCAAACTTTCCTTCTTCAAAAGTAGAAGGAATAAGCATGTAGTTTCCTTTAGAAATTAATTTGAAGTCAGAAATCTGTTTCCAAGCTTCATTAGTATATCCTTGGTTTGTACTCAGAGTCGCTTTTATGGGTGAAAAAATATCGAAATTAGGCTTTTCATTGACATGGAATGGGCATTCATATAAGCTTGCATTGACAAGCATATCTGGATTATCGATGCAGTGTATCCTTATTCTAACATAAGAGTTTCCTCCAAGCTGGATGATATATTTAGGATTGCGTGTAAAATTAGGGCCTGAACCTCCTGCATTAAAATTATTCCATAAACCCTAAATATTGTAATAAATTATTGGAAAAGCTTACTTTTAGCTCATATGTGGCAAATAATTCTTCATCCAAGGGAAGTTTCACGAAGTCAAATTCAAGATTAGAGTAAACAGTGATATCATATTCACCTAATTATTAAGATAGTACCTCAAATGATTACTATTTGCAGGAGCTTTATCAAACATAGGAACAATTTGAAGATTGAATTTAGAGAGCACATCAGTGCTGATAACAAATTCTCCTTCGAAGAAGTCAAACTTTGTGAATTCTTTGTTCTAAACATATGATAAGACATTTCATCATTCTTACTGAGGTATATAAATAGTCCATGTTGTATCCTCTTCGATGACTATCGAAATGGGTTGTATCATATATATTGAAACTTAGAGGACTTTCTTTCGAGTTCAAGTATATAAGGAAATGGAATCTTTGATCTAGAACGTTTAAACATATTCCATCATTATGTACGATTTAAGCCCTTCAAATGTGGTCTCAAGGAGAATTGTGGAGCTTCAGGGAAGCTGGGATCTGTTGGATATGCTGATATGTCATGTGTCAAGGCTGATGAGATCGACTTTTGATAGATGAGGTCGTTTTCGAGTTCTTCAATTTTGAGTTTGTTAATGGAGTAGAAGTAAAGACTATAAGGAACATCCTCTTTTATGTCCCACTTGAGTTTGGAGTGGGTGTGATTTGTCAGGACTAAAGCAACCTCATTTCCATCATACTGCTGATCTAACAAAACCTTTCCAAGGACATATCTTTGTCCAAAGTGTTTCTTGAAATTCTTTTGGATCATTGATGTCTGGCTTCCAATAATACTGATCTTGCTGGCTCTTTTCGGATGGACATTGAAGGATAATTGCCTCTTGTAGTCCAGGTTAGTTGTGTGCCATTCTAAGAGAATCCAAATTGTAGTCTTTTTATATGGCTCATTGATGGTTATTCTGAATTGAGGGTTAGAGGCTTAATAAAATGAGAGAAACACAACCACATTACCAATTGAGACAAACTTGAAGTCAGAAGTCACAACAAAGGTATCTTTTCTGTGGAGGGCTAAGACATTTCCAAATAATCTTGTATTAATCACTGATCCCATACTCATAGGATTATTGATGGGTATTACAGTGTCTGCTCTCCAATTAATATATCCATAGTCAAAGTTTTCGAGGAAACGCTTGTAACTGGTAATGAAAATTCCATTTGTATCAGAGATTTTATCCTATTAAAATGAGGATTATAACCATTTAAATACTTGAAATTGTTGCATGATTTTGGTGTAAAGCTCGACATTATTATCGAAGTCAATCAGTTGTAATTTATATTCATCCGGAATTTTATCTCCGTCAACTCTTGAGGCATTTTGCATAACTAAAATCTTTGCTTTGTCTATCTCCATTACATCGTGGACATTATAAAAGACTCTCTTTACAAAAGTTCTAGTCATTAATGAGGAATATTTCTCTGATACTTGTCCTTAGTGGGCTTCTTCCTGACTATAAGAGTTCCAAGAGTAGTTGCTTTCTGAATTAAATCCCAATTTTGTTGGAATTTTTCAGCAACAGGAGAAAATAAAACTCTTTCGGGAATCCATTCAGGCCCCATCATCATCCAATTATAAATAGATGGATCTTTTTCAAGTCTGTAACCCAAGAATTTTAACTACACAATCAGTATTTGGAGAATTCATTTACTTTTTGGAAAGCTTTGTTGATAAGAGGGAAGTAGAAATCTAATGAATTCTGGAAGAAAGTTAATGTTGATTCAGAGTTGGCAGTCAAGTGAATATAGTCGTCTATTACCACTTGTCTAAAGGCGCCATTTACGTAAAGTCTGATGATGTATTTCCCATAAGGATTGTAGATTGGAATCTTGGTATCTGGCATTCTCGGGTAAACCATTTCTTTGAATACCTCTTTGTTTCGACGAATTATTGAGACAATGGAGGCTAACAAAGCAGATTTTTCTATGCATTACTTCATGTAGTTTTGGAATTACTTTTTAATTGTTTTAGAACATTAGAGGGCCTCAAATTACTAGGATCAATTTGCTGCATACGTATTAGTGGCATTCTTTGTGAGCTGACAGGTTCATAGAAGTATTTATTGAGATCAGAGAATTCAGGATCAGTGTATGAGGGTTGTTCAAATTTGAATTGCATTAACCTTCAAGTTAACCATCCTACATAGGAAACTTACTTATGAAGCTTTGTATCTTCTTCAGTAAGAAGAGGAAGGGATAATTTTGAAATTTTATTGATGTCCTCATATGCCTTTTTCATCTGGGCTTCATAGTTGCTTTGACTTTCACTCTTTTTAGGTGCTAGGACTGCTGCGGTATGGGCTTTTTGAACCAATTCTTTAATTCTATCCAAACTTTGCGTTATATTTGAATCGAATCCGGTGAGATTTTGTTTAATCTTCTTGTTTACTTAAAGTAAAATTTCTATCTACCACTGAGAGCATAAAATAGGCATCCAGAAAATATAATTCAGCAGTCTTTGGATTATAGTTCCTAAAGCAATGATCACCCATTTGCTCAGATCTAATATAGAGGTCTCTGGCCAACGACTCGTCATATCTATTTTTAGTAAACCGAGTTAATCAGAAATTACTGAAAACTTTTTACAGGTTCATTGTCTCTAATGTTCTTATTCGCACAGGATTCTTTGAGTTTGCTCTTTAATTCACTTATCTTCTCGAAGATCTTGGTCAAAATATCTGTCATTTCTTCTCTGACTTCATATGAGAAGTTGGAAAATGGAATTAAAGCAGGAATTTCATCAGCAAGCTGCATATTAGTAAAAAAATAACATTATTACTTTATTGAATCTACTTAAAGCCATTTCAAGCTTATCAACTTTGTCATTTTGGGTATAACAATTCAAAGTCTCGTTATAGATGTATTTAATATAATCATAATTCGCTTTGTCGAAGATTTCGGTTTGGCTTCTATGAAGTTCATCGTCTTTATAACCAAGTTCTCGAAGGACTCCGTCAACTAGCCATGTGGGTAGTTGACCTTGGGTTTCTCTGTGAGCTTCTATTGCTAGGTTTGAAATCATCTTGAAAATAAATTTATTACTCCCCTATCAATCTTATTCGAACTAAGATACAGATAATTATCTTCGAGATCTGAGCAAGATAATTGTATGTCAAGTAACTAAAATAAGAAATATATAATCGTACTTTCTGATAAACTCATATTGTAAAATTTGAGAGACCCATACCTCTGAAGCGGGAAGGACGAGGTATTCTGTAGTCATCTCAACTGAGAAAGACTGCCTTATAGATTTTTACAAAGTCTGGTTCAATAATTTTATAGCCATCTTGATAAATATAACTTTCATAATTCCATAAAGTATTGATAAAAAGGAAGGTCTATGGTTATGAATATACGCCCTCAGACATTAAGAGAGCATTTAGGTTGAGATTTCAACTGCACACTGGTTTAAAATTCTTATTGTTGATACTAAATTACAAAATGGAATTGAGATCAACTATACAAGTTGAATTACCCAATTAGATACTTGAAACAAAGAACTCGTAGTCCCAATGCTAACAGAACGGGCTCGTAGCATAATGGTAGTGCGTCTGACTACGGATCAGAAGGCTGGGGGTTCGAGTCCCTCCGAGCTCGATCTTTTTGGTCTTTTTTTTTCCCCTCTCTTTTTTTTTTAATATACGAATCAATAGAATACCTATATCAAAGAATCATGAAAGTACAGAGATACAAAGAAACAACGTCATGGAGCTTGGAGTGAAAGCTCATTTGTTATTTAATACAAAGATGTATTAATGTCTAAATTTTATGTAATACTTTCCTTCTCTTTGGGACTGAAGCTCCCATTTCTGCAATTGAAGGCCTAATATCTCCAACTTTAATTAATTCACTGTACTTCTCACAGAAATCCTCATAAGTCATTTGCCTTTGCTATTTAAAATTATTCTAAATATAGCTATTCATACTGATAATGAGTCCTGATAGCCATTCATAACAATATCAACTTCAGGTCGAGTATTTAGTTTAATCTCAGTTTGTTGAGGTGCTTGTAATTCTTTGTCTTCCTGTCTAGATCTGTTCAATAACTCCTGTACTACAGGTTCATCATATTTCATAGAAAGCTTTTCTAGAAATCCTGAATACTTTCTAGGACTTGTTATTATATCTAATCCATATTTGTCATCCTAAGGGTTTATGAAATGTTCACTATACTTTACGAGCTTTGCTGAAAGGTATTTTTCATACGTTTGCCTCAAAGCATCATAGGCCTCATAATTTCCGGCGAAGGCAGCCAAATTTAAGGGTGTGTCTCCATTCTAAAGATCAGATTGCCAATTCATTTAGTTACAATATCCGTTTGAGCGGCTAATTCCCTCAAAGAAGGATCATCCAGAATGAACTTCACTATATCTTGACTTCCATATGACACCGCAACATGTAGAATATTCCATTTATACTAACATTTTTATGTTTATCATTTATTGATACATCAGTAAGAATCATGTTCTTAAGTTCTTGCTTATTGAAGTTCTTAATAACTTGTAATGAGTTGCTTGTGAGAGCTTCGTATATTTGAGCTTTTTTCTCAGTAAGTTTAGAATTTGATTTCCCGCTCTTGGACTTTTTCGTTTTCTCGGACATTTATTCAATGCTTTATTTTTTATTGTCACTCAGAAAGTTTAGCTCTAATTTATTGAAAAACGAAAAGCAATGTGGTTAAACCTCTACTAGTAATTTCACCTTACATTTTCGAAAAACACCTAGACCCTTGTAATAATTACAGATTATATCTAGGCTCATGAAATGCAGAATAACTAGAACAAATGTCTCCTAACAAGGAAATTAACTATCACGATTTCAAATATAGTCTCTAATGAGGATATAAAAAGAAATCAATAGTTATGTAATGAAGCTAATACTTAACCGAAAATGAAAGAGTGGATTATTTTTCTTTCAATCATTTTTAAGCTCATTACTTCCTGATATTTTTGAAAAGAATCATTTATTGACAGGGAGAAATAAATATTCTCTGTAAAGACTGCCAATACAACCACTGGGAAAGATCAATATATTGTGTAAGTGGAGGCTCTTTAAGGTTATTCTGATTTATAATTCAAGAAAGATTCTATAACCTCTTGCCCCTATTTTGCTTGGAAGCATGGAATCTGTGTTTATTTGGTAATAGGAAGCTTCCATATAATCGAAGAGCCTGCTGGAATAATATTTTATTTTACATTAAAAACATTTTTGTATCGCCATGGTAATGAACTTTTTCAATGTTTAGATCTATGTAGGGTCTCTGGGCCTGGACTATTAACCAAATGCTTTCTCCCAAGTTCTTCAAGAGCGTCAAGAAAGAAGGCTTCTTGAGAACATATATTAGAGGTCATAAAGCAGTTAGACACTCTCATGACATTGGTATAAGATAATTATGCAAATCTGCTCACTTTTAAAGGTGGTAGAAATGGCCTCGTCCAATGTGTTGGTGTTGATCAATTCGGAAATAGATATTATGAAGATTTCGATGTTGATAGTAATATAGAATCGCTTCAATTTGATTCATAGTGAGAAATAACAGAAGATGGGTTGAGTATAGCGATTATTTCCTTCCCATTGGTATCGGAGGTGATAGAGTTCCCGCTGGATGGCACGGCTGGTTGTCTTATCAATATGATGACACTCCTTCAGTACATTCCTTGAAAGGTTGAATAATTTAATCAGGAAAATGTCTTTGTGAGACATCACTATTTAAAGGAATTCACAGGAAACCTTTCTGGCACTCCCCTCCACCACAAGCCTCCTGGATCCCCTCAAAACCCAAATAGAATTGAATTCATGTATAATTATTTGAACTTAAACCTAATGGCTTAGCATGACCACTAGAGCCAGAAGAGCCAATGTTTGGAGTCCCAACACTGGTATAATGTGATTTTCGCTAATTAATATTTTAGCTGGAGCTAAAACTGAAGGAAAGAAAATTATCGTAGAAAGAAAGCCTTTATTTGAAGATCCTGCACAATCTCTTTAATTTCATAAATGACTTTATGCGAATTTTTAATCTGTCTTGTTTACTAAGAAGGATTACCAATTATGGAAATTAGTCTGTTGAGATATCAGCAAGATATAATAAATAAATATCGACAAGAGTCTCTATGAATTCCTACTTAGTGTAAGACATGGGCGGTAGCTTGGTTAACACCTTCTTTCTTCAAAGCAGCAGCGACATCATTGAGCAATGGTTTAGATTCCTCAATCTTTTCACCGATTTTGTTAAGATGGGTGTCAATTTTGCTCTCATACTTCTTAAGAAGTCCTTTCAAGAATTTTTCGTAAATAATACGAGCACCTTGAGTCTTGGGGTGGAACAACCAAACGTTGAAGGCAATCTTTAAAACTCCGAAGAAGGGAATGAATGAGAACAAGAAATTGATTAAACCATCAAAAACGGTCAAGAATCCAAAGACGATCCAGTAAGTAAGCCACATTTTATCATCTTCTTTGGTTTCCTGGCTTTCAATAGCCTTGAAACTTTGGTAGGCGGGATAAAGGAAACCAATTAAGAATCCAAACCATTTTGTGCCGAATTCAAGAAGACAAAAGATTGAAACAAGGCCAAGAAGGCCAAGTCCGACGTGAGCAGGCTTGACGCCAATCTTTCCGCAGAGTTCTTTAACATGAGGGATTCTTTCGAGTTCGTTAAGGTTCAATTTTTCACAAACGGAATCGAGAACTTCCATGGTTTTGAAATCGACGTAAATTTGAAATTATAAAATAACACTGATTAGGTTTTTATCAAAGAAATCAGAAAAACCTTAGACATCTAGTATAAATTCTAAATAATCTATTCTATAAGAAAAAAAGAATTCTTAGTTGATATTATTTTTAGGAAGCATGGCTTCTTCTTGGGCATCTCACTATACTAATGTTAGGCTCTTACTAACTGAAGTAGTCAAATTTATAAGGCAAGAAATAAATTTTATATTTGAAATGCTTGTATTTCTCCACGTACTTTGGACTTGGCTGTGCCATGATGTGACAGGAAAATGCCTGTTCAACCTTGTAGCAATAGAGTCCAACTTAAATTGATTCATTGTAGGCTCTTTTCATTTTGTGTTGGTCAAAATTGGCAATAACTAAATTCTTTATCGTTCATTGGTTCTCCAAACCGCGAGATATAACATACACAGAAGCCTATGTAGGAAGTGAGCATATACTTGCCCTTACTAACGATAATTAGTGCCAGCAGATCTAAGTTCAAAGGGATTAATGCTTGAAATTACACTTAAGATACTATTTTATCTGGTCCTTTCCAATTATCTCAGAGCTTCATTTGGAGATCCTGGATATGTTGACAAAATGAAACTGGTAAATGAAAGTGGATATTGTTTAATTTCAAGAGCAAACCTGAAAATATCCTTCCAGAAAAACTGTATAAAGTGTGCCATAAATGCGATGGAATATGGAAGCCTCCAAGGGCCCATCATTGCAAAGTATGTAAAAGATGTGTATTGAGGGTATAGATACATTGATATTTGTTAATAATTAGATGGATCATCATTGCGAATGGGTAGCCAATTGTGTTGGAGCTAAAAATCAAAAGTTTTTCATCCTCTTCCTTTTCTATACCTGCCTTTACTCAGTCCTAGCACTAGGCCTCTGTATCATGAATTTGATATTTTGGTTGATTCAATATGGAGAAAATCCTAGAGAAAACGTAAGATAATATTCAAGTCTTGTGAATGAATAAGGCTGTGCTCTCAACACCTTGGGCTACAATTCAAAGATTCATTTGTGGTTTTTTGGCAATTTTCTTCCTCATTTTTGCCTGCGATTTTCTCTATGAGCAAATTGAAGCTGTAGCTCAAAATCAAACAACAGTTGAAACTTATAAGAATATGGTTGGAAAACCAGTAATTATTGCAATTGGGTGTAATTCTAAATAGGGATCATTCTGGACAAATATGAATAGTGTGTTTGGAAAGCAGAAGTGGACTTGGCTTCTTCCAACAACACCAAGACTCCAAATAAATACACTAGAACTTCTATATTATGAAACAGAAGTTTGTGATGGAAAGATAAAAGGTAATTCTGAAGTAAAATCTTTAACATGAAAAGAATATTTGGAAGATTCATTTGTGAAATCACCTGAATATGCAAATTATTTCATAAGATAAATGTTAAGATTAGCATGCCTATTTTAATAGATAATATTTACATCCTAATTTTCAATTTCATTTTGCTTCAGACTCTTTAGCTAATTCCTTAGCTTCTTTATCGGAAATTGCCTTTTTCTTGAATACCATTGATAAGCGGTTTCCCTTAGAATTCTTTTTTCCAGGAGCCTTAGCATGTTTCTTGGCATTTTCTTTAGTCACTTCTTCTTTTTCAGGTTCTGTTGGATTAACAAAGTATTTTGAAACATTACTAGGTGGGTGAAGAACATGCTTTCTAAATCTTGAAAGATTAAGATGAGGATGTTTCATCATGAGTATGCAAAGATGGATTTTGTTAACTAGTCTCCTCTTGGCAGCGACATGGGAAGATTCTGATTTTCCATGATTTTTCACAGCAATTTCCACTAACTTGTAAGATCACTCAAAATTTAAGTTACGAAGAAGGTAGAAGAATGTTAACATGACTGGGTTGTTATGTCTGTGGTGGTTGTAAACCTGAGCAACATATGTAACATTAGCAGGATCCATATTAGTATTTCTGACAACCCAATCAGCCAATAACGGTCTATCCATTCTGATAATAGCAAAGAGGGAAACGAAGAAAAGGACAGCAAATCTGGCAATAGAAAGGACGATACCAGCACCAATACTGACGAAGAACATGTAGATTTCGAATAGACCCCAAAGTCTTATATCATAAATAGATTGTTAGAATTGTTTACCTTCTGTTGGAAATACCATTTTGAGGATGAATAGCAAACCTTTTGATCAATGTAGTTGTAATTCCCTTAAGGATGGGGAATAGAAGAGCAATCAAAATGGCGAGCCAAACTTCTCCGATCAGTCTTCTGAATATTGTTGTGCAGAAAGGCAACAATACTAATCCCAATAACAAAGTGAACACTACCCATCCGAATGCAGAGTTAGCAATGGAGAAACCAATAAACTCTGTAATATTTTTGGCCTCAAGTGTCTTCTTTCCACGATAATCACTATCATATCTTCCTTTTCTGAGCTCAAAGACCTAATAAATTAGAAGTTTTTTCTCAACTATACCCTCTTCTTAAAGTCGAATAGTATGGCGAATTGACTTATGATAAAGCAGATAGTAGCAAGAATAGCAGAGATACTAAAATTATATTATTTTAGGGAAGCAGTCTTACATAAAAGCAATAGCTAGAGCATCAGCAATATCTTTCATTTCATGAGAGATGAATTCAACAACAGAAAGTTCCTTTTGGAATTGAGCTTCACTAAATTGAACTCCGATTCCGTTGCTTCTTAATGTTGTCATAGCAGATGAGATGAAGGCCAGGAACACGTCTCTAACTTTGATTCTAGCATCCAAGATACTAAGATATGATCGTATTAGGGATATTACTTACGCTTGACGGACTGAACCGATGAGGAAAATAGTCTGATAGGTGATGTAGGCAACTGAGACTGTAGCAATAAGAACACTGGCAATGATCTTCTGGGGGAAGAAGTAGTACTTTCTGACCTAGTTTTGTTATGAACAAGCCAAGGGAGTTTACATCAGGTTTCTTGTAGAATTCAAATACGGAAGTGAAGATTTCTTTCAATTCTTCTTTGAAAGTTGGCTTTTCATCTCCATCTTTTTTGAGGTTAGGCTTGTTAGTGATCTTCTTGGTTGTCTTGATAGGTGTAACTAGAGTTCCTCTATTAATGTTTTTAGGCTCTGTGTCGTCACGACCAGAAATAGCTCTAGTGTGTTCTTTTCCTGAAACATCATTTTTCAAGTTAACTCTCAGTGAGGTGTCGTTTCTAGAAGTGGGTCGCGGCGAAACATCATTATTAGAACTTGTTTTTCCAAAAATAGTGGGTTTGAGTTCATCCTTACTGGATTCTTGAGCTGTTGTACTCTTTTTCGACTTTTTAACAAGTAAATGGGCTATTAATTAAGATAAGTTGTTTGAAAAATTACATGCTGATAATACTACATTTTTCAATTTAAGCTTCTTCTTTTCTCCAGTTTTGGCCTCAGGGAGCTTTATAGTATCTTCAATTCCGCTGTCTTTAATGTTGCAGGGGCTTTCCCTGCCTTCACTAACAATCAACGAGATACTTTCGTCTCCTTTATTCTCATTAACTAACTTAGGAGGCAATATTTCTACAAGTTAATGGTAAACAAACCCAAACTACTTCCGAGGTCTGAATCTAGGTCTCTTGCATTTTCGAATACATCTTCTGGAATGTTACTGACTTCTTCTGAGGTGTTGTTGCTTGGTGGATTCATGTTAATTCTCATTCTGGCAGTATCAGATTGCATAAAGATACCCGTATTGACTAAGGGAGCTTCAAGCCTTTCTTTAATTTTTTGCTCTTCAAGTTGCTCTATTCAGGATAAATGCTTATCTATAAACCTTTACTTGATATTTTGCTGAGTTTCTCATTGTCGAGCTTAACATCTTCAATATTGTTGGTAGCCACAGATCCAATAATGCATTCAACGGCTTTAGGATTGTTAACAAAGTTGAGCTACAAAATGAAATAGAATGGAATAACTATTACCCATCTCTTAGAAGGTTTTCCATTCAAGATTTGGTATGTGTACTCAACACTAAGATCTCTTCTAGCAGAGAATGTAAATTGAGCCCTCCTGAACTTTCTTCTCTTATAAAGTTGGTAAATAATCTCAAAAAGTCCAATAAGCATTAGTGTGAAAACAATAAGTATGAAAATCTCGAAGGCTTCGCTTTGTCCATCATTGATAAGAATCAAAATATATCCAACCACAATAGCCGCAACTCCTGAAATTAGCCAATACACAGTATGATAAGGAGAGTTAGCCATAAGAACAAAGATAGAGACACCGACGATAACAATTGTTTGGAAGGCATCAACTAATTTCTGCTTTATGCTGGGAATGGGCTTGACTTCAACCGCAGTAGATAGTGGAGATTCAATACCATCTACCATAATGACTACTTGGTATTTTCCGTGCTTTTTGAATTGAATCTTGAGGTCTGAGAAAGTGAGAGATCCATCCGCGGATTCTTCAGGATATGTGAATTTGTACTCCAAACCTTCATCGTTTTGGCTGATGACTCTTGTAAGCTTTCCTCCGTCAACGATGGTCATAATAATATTCTTGAGTGTTTCCACACCGTATTTGGCAAATTCTTCTTGAGTGTCAGCTGCGAATAGCTTGTTTACACTTTCACCAGTTTTATTAAGTTGGGCTTCATATTGTTCTTTGGAAATCTTGACGTAAGGATAAACTTTAACTTGAATGTATTTTCTGTTAGAGGTTTGATAATCAGCATAATTGATCTTAATAATGGGCTGGACAGGGAGACTGCTGAATGTCTTTCCGAGATCCTCTTCATCAACTTCGACTGATCCACCAACATTTCTGACCCAGCTTAATGAAGAAATTCTGTTTCTAAGTTCAAAGGGAACACTAGCCTGACTAGTAACATCGCCAGATTGGAAGACAAGACTGAATTTTCCTGGTAAGCCTAAACAGGTTAGAACTTCTTACATTCTAATTATACCAGTCAAAAGCCTTAAAGTGAAGAAAGCAATGCCATTCTTGTTAGTCTTGGAGGAGGTTGAAGAGGGATCAAGAATGATGTTTTTGACATTGTTAAGAGCGGAGAGTTCTTGAATACTAGTTTCTAGGAAGATTGAGAAGAAAGTAAAATTATGATTACTTCCTGAAGCCAAGGAGAACATATAATCTGTGATGGAACTACTTTGAGCAATTGTAGAGCTTGCAGGTTGGACTGCGGCCTTAATAACAGCCCTAGCAGCAGGAGATCCTGAAGATATTACAGCCTTAACAGTAACTTGGAATGGATCGCCAACATAAATAACAGAAGGAGGCTGAGTTTGAATTCCAACAGCAGCAGGTTTATTTGTGACAGAGATAACGCTTGTCACGACGGATCCCTTATTTTCCACATATGGAGAAAGGAAGCTCTTATAGGCCTCAGTGATGTCACTTTCCAGAGGATTAGCTGGGAGGGATACAAATTGAGGAATATTTAATTCCTTAAGCTTAGAAATACTCATTACTTCGAGTTCATCAACAGTGTAATTTGTAAAAATGTTCAAATAGGTAGTGGGGTCGATTGTCATGAGATCATCTATAAAGTTGGATGAATTATAAAAAAAAAGGAGTACCTCCATAGCTGCTTACATTTCTTTGGTTTCCAGAGAGAGGATAATTCATGGGTGTAGTGAGGACGGCTCTGAAATTCACATTGTTGGCAGCTTGAATCCATTTCAGATTAGTGAAAGAAATGTCATAAATAACACTGTCTTTTTGCTTTCTCACTTCAATAGTTTTCGAACAAGCATTATTGAGCTTAGTAGAGAGCCTTTGCTGTTAGAATATGCTCCAAAAAATTATACTTTTGCTTAACATAAATGCAGGTAGTGCCCGAAAAGTAGATATCTCTGTCTCTGGCTGGATAATAGACAGCTGAATCTTTGATAACTTGAGGAGCAGCAATAAACATCAAAACCCCCAGCTTTTCAGCTTGAGTTTCAGCTTTTCTGGAAACTCTTAGAGTCAAAGGAGTAGGGAATTTTGTTCCTTTAGCAATTGACTTGCTATAGCTCTGAGAGGCCAAAGTCATGATCATGTCATTATAGAAGCAAACGGGGTCAGATGCTGTAGAATTAATATATCTATCATGCTCTCCTAAATAGAATATGAACCTTCCCAGTTTATAACTTGAATTATCATATTTACCTCACACATTGCACACCTCTAACATCAAGCAAGGTCAAAGTGTTAAAAGTTGCCATTCCTGAGGAGTTGGTCACAGCAGACTTAGTAGTTATATGTGAATTTTACAACTTACTCTAAAACCAGTAACATCTGTAAAAGGATCATCATAG